>Ga0209536_100011986_pt1 | contig 12645 bp, 11 predicted proteins | sample DeeMarSeWOR28_12_FD_187461 | JGI IMG/M metagenome (GOLD analysis project Ga0209536, IMG submission 187461) | Marine sediment microbial communities from White Oak River estuary, North Carolina - WOR-2-8_12 (SPAdes) (version 2) | ecosystem: Environmental > Aquatic > Marine > Intertidal zone >...
TGATCGGCAGCAATGCCCAGGAGTGGCTGATGTATCAGCAGGACGACGGCACGGCCGCCCTCGCGCGGAGTCTCGCCGGCTACGCCCGCGGCCGCGAGCCGCAGGCGCGCGCATTGCTCGCGTCGATCGATCCGGATCCACGACGCCAGGCGGATCGCCTGTTCAGCGCCGCCGAGTTCGTGTGCCCGAGCGCGCGGCTCGCCGCGCAGGTCCATGCCCGCGGCGGACGCGCCTTCGTCTACCGCTTCACGCGCGTGCGTCCCGGGGCCGGCGCGATCGGCGCCTACCACGGCGGGGAGATCCCCTACGTCTTCGACACCGCGGACGTCTGGCTGCCGGCGGACGCGACGGACCGGGTCCTCACCCGCGCGATCGGAAGCTACTGGACGAGCTTTGCCCGCGATGGCCTGCCGTCCGGGCACGACCTGCCCGCGTGGCCCGCCTACGACGTCGCGACCCGCCGCCACCTCGTCGTCGGCGACGCGATCGCGCCGGGGAGTCGGCTCGAATCCGCGCTGTGCAGCTTTCTGGAGGCGGCAGGGCCGACGCCCTGACGCCGACCCGTCGCGACTTCCCACGGCTCGCGCGGGACCTGTATGCTCGCCCCTCCCGAGACCGAAGCCGTGGAACGCGGAACGAGGCAGCGTGAACGGTCCCGCGATCGATCGCACCATCTTCTCGCTGGCCGTGCTCGCCGTCGCGATCGTGTGCGTCCCGCTGGCGCTCTACCCGGAGGAGGCCGGCGCGGGGATCGCCGACCTGTACGGCTGGATCGCGTCGAACCTCGGGATCCTCTACCAGCTCGCCGCGCTCGCGACCGTGGTCGTGCTCGCGTACCTCGCGTTCGGGCCTCATCGCGACGTGCTGCTGGGAAGCGAGGGAGAGCGGCCGGAGTTCTCGACGCTCTCCTGGGTCGGCATGCTCTTCTGCGCCGGCGTGGGCGCGGGGCTGCTCTACTGGGCCCCCACGGAATGGGCGCTCTACTACGAGGGGCCCCCGTACGGCGTCGAGCCCCGCTCGACTGCGGCGATCGAGTGGGGCACTGCCTATGGCCTGTTCCACTGGGGGTTCGTCGCCTGGGCGTTCTACGCGCTGCCGACGATCGCGATCGCCCACCCCTACTACGTGCATCGCGCCCCGTTCCTGCGCGCCAGCACCGCGTGTCACGCGCTGCTCGGCCCGCGCGGGGAGAACAGCCTCGCCGGGCGTGCGATCGACCTCACCTTCATGATCGCGTTGCTCGGCGGTGCCGGGACGTCGCTCGGCTTCTCGGCGCCGATGATCGCGTCGCTGCTGGCGAAGCTGTTTGGCACCGATTCCTCGTTGGCGTTGCAGCTCGCCGTCGTGGTCGCCTGCATCGGTCTATTCGCCCTCAGCAGCTACCTCGGCATCCAGAAGGGCATCAAGCGACTGAGCGACCTGAACGTGGTGCTCGCACTCTGCCTCGTGGGCTACATCGTGGTGGTCGGCCCGACGCTGTTCATCGTCCGGATGGGTGTCGACAGCATCGGGTTCATGTTCGCGAATGCGCTGCGGATGGCCACCTGGACCGACCCGATCGATCGCAGCGGGTTCGTCGAGGACTGGACGATCTTCTACTGGGCCTGGTGGATCGCCTACGCGCCCTTCGTCGGGCTGTTCGTCACCCGGATCTCACGCGGCCGTACCATCCGTCAGGTGGTCGTCAACATGATCGTGTTCGGGAGCGTCGGCGCCTGGCTGTTCTACGTCGTGCTCGGCCACTTCGCGCTCGATCTCGAGCTGACACAGCGGCTCTCCGTCACGGGGCTGATTGCGAACGAAGGCCAGGCCCGCGCCGTCGCGGAGATCGTCGCGGCCCTGCCGCTCAGGGATGCCGCGCTCGCGGTCTTCGCGATCGTCGCCGTCGTCTTCGCGGCCACCACCTACGACTCGGCCTCCTACTCGCTGGCCGCCAGCGCCACCTCGAACCTCGCGCCCGGTGAGAACCCGTCGCGCGGGCATCGCCTGTTCTGGGCGGGCGCGCTCGGGGCGCTACCCGCGGGAATGATGCTGGTGGGCGGTCTCAAGGTCATGCAGTCCGCCTCGCTGGTGGCGTCACTTCCGCTGCTCGTCGTCGGCGTCGCGATGACGGTGTCGCTCTTCAAGTCGCTGCAGGCCTCGCAGTCGGCCGGACCCGGCAGCTGAGTCGGCGCCGCGCCGCCGTTCGCAGGCCTCAGCGCCGCCTCTCGCGAACCAACGCGTCGATGCGCGCGGAAAGCGCCTCGACCTGGTAGCGCTTGGGTGCGTGCTCGAGGATCGTGCGCTCGACCACCTGCAGCGCGTTGCGGACCGCGGTGTGCTCGCGGCCGAGCAGCCGGGCGATCGCCGTCTGGGGTGCGTCGGTGTAGCGGGTGCACAGGTACATCGCGAGCTGGCGGGGCCACAGCACGTCCTGCCGGCGCGAGCGCCCCGCCAGTGTCTCGGGGCGCTTGCGGAAGAAGGCCGCCACGGTCTCGAGCACCTCGCTGGGATCGAGGCGCTGCGAGGCGGGGTCCGGCTGCAGCTTGTGCAGCGCGGCGCGCGTGAGCTCCTCGTCGATCGGCCGCTTGAGCAGCGAGGCCGTCGCGACCAGCTGGATCAACACGCCCTCCAGGTCGCGCACGCTGCCGCGCACGCTCTCGACGAGCAGCTCCCGGCAGTCGTCGGGCAGGCGCACGCCGCCGCTGGCCGCCTTCTGGCGCAGGATCTCGCGGCGCACCAGTGCGTCCGGCGGCTCGAGCTCGGCCACCAGGCCGGCGGAGAGCTGGGAGCGCAGGCGCGGATCGAGGCCGTCGATGTCCCGCGGCAGCCGGTCGCCGGTCAGCACCACCCGGGCGCCGGCGTCGAGCAGGTGGCTCAGGGTGTGGAAGAGCTCGAGCTGGGTTGCGCGCTTCGCCTTCAGGAACTGCACGTCTTCGAGCACCAGCAGCCGGCAGGCGTCGCGGTACCGCCGCTTGAATTCGTCCATCTGCTTGGCCCGGATCGCGGTCATGAACTGGTTGGTGAACGCCTCCGCCGACGCGTAGACGACCCGGCTGCTGCCCTGCTCGCGCACGTCCGCGGTGATCGCGCGCGCCAGGTGGGTCTTGCCGAGCCCGCGGTCCGCGCTGAGATAGAGGGGATTGAGGCCGCGCTGGCCTCCGCGCGCGACCGCGAAGCTGGCCTCGCGCGCCAGCGCGTTGCAGGGACCGACCACGAAGGTCTCGAAGCGGTAGGGCAGCGCGGCCTGCTCCGCGCGAGCCGGCTTTGCGGGCTGGCGCGCCACCGTCGGCTCGGGCGTCGGCGCCGGCTGCGACGTGCGTCGTACCGGGGCATCGGCGTCGCGGCGACGCTTCGCGCGCCGGTGCCCGACGGGGGGCGGCGGGGCGACGCTCAGCTCCACCTCGACGGGTGCACCGGCCTCGGCCTCCAGCTCCCGCTGGATCCGGGCGAGGAAGCGCTCGCGCACCCGATCGCGGTGGAACGCGGTCGGGCACAGCAGCAGAAGCCGATCACCCTCGACGCGGGCGCGCAGCGGGCGCACCCAGGCGTCGAGCGCAAAGGACACCATGTCCGCTTCGAGCCGGCGCAAAACGCCGTCCCAAAGCTCCGGGGGGGTTGTGCTCAATTCTGGTGTTCTGTGGAGGTATGGAGCGTTTCCGACGGATCCCCATCGAGCCGTCGGTCGAGCGAGGCGGGAGTAGACCACGCTCTCCGCACTCCCGCAACGTCGAAACCGGCGGCCGCACCGGGCCGACCTACACGCGGTTGTCACCGCCGGATGCGGGGTTCACACCGTCGAGAAACCGACGTTTCCATCTGGGATCGCGATTCGATTCCGAGGAGTTCCCGGCGACCCTTGAGGCGACTTCGCGCTGCCCGGACGACCCCATCGCGCACATCCGTGGAAACCGATGATCTCTTGAAATCCATCTATTTCGACTGATTTCAAGAAAATCCTTCGATTCTCACGACACCCGGATCTCAGTGCAGGCGACCGCGTCCGAGCTCCGGGCCGGCCTCGAGCTCGGCGCGTTGGAAACGCAGCACACTGGCCAGGCGCGCGAAGCGCGCAGGGACCGTCTCCGCCTCCAGCAGCCCCTGCTTGTCCTCGACCGGCAGCGCGAACGCGTTCGAGAGCAGGTTCACGAACGTCACGTCGTCGACGCCGGAGAAGAACTCCGGGCGCAGCGAGGCTGCGCGCTCCGGCTGCGTCCTGCGCACGAGCACGGTCACGTCCTCGGTGATGCCGGCGCGCAGGCGTGCGACGCGCTCGCGTTCGGCCTCCGGGTAGGGATCGTCGAGCGGCTCGATGCGGGCGCGGCGATAGAGCTGCTCGGCCGGTCTCGTCAGCTCCTCGACGATGCGGAAGCGCGTCTCTCCCTGGAGGACGATGTTGATCCTCCCGTCGGGGAGCTTGTGGCTCTCGGTCACACGGCCGCAGCAGCCGATCGGATAGACCGGCGGATCACCGGACATCTCGTCGGCGAACTCCGGACGCACCACGACCATCCCGATCCGTCGCTCGCCGGCGAGCACGTCGCGCGCCAGCTGCCGGTAGCGCGGCTCGAACAGGTGGAGCGGCGTCGCGAGCCCCGGGAACAGCACCACATTCGACAACGGGAACAGCGGCAGCGTTTCCTGCGGGGCCGACATCGCGCCAGACGATACCACGCAGCATTGACGCCCAAGCCACGCGCTCGCAAACTGCCCTGGGGGTGATGGACCGCACGACGATACGCATGCTGATGGACAGCCTGAACCGCGATGCCGAGCGCATCGCGCGCCACTTCGGGCTGTCCTACCGGTCGATCGAGCCCGAGCGCGCCAACGTGACCAGCCGCTACGGCATCTGCTACTCGGACGGCGTCATCAAGATCCGGCTGCGTCACGCGACCACCGGCAAGCCGCTCAAGTACTCGAGCCTGGTGGCGACGCTCTGCCACGAGCTCGCCCACCTGAGACACTTCAACCACGGTCTGCGCTTCCGCGCGTTCAATCAGCAGGTGCTCGCGTACGCCCGGGCGCAGGGCATCTACCGGCCGCGCAGCGAGCCGGTCGAGCGACCGGCAGCACCGCCGCCTGCACCCGATCTGCGCCCGTCCCGGCGGCCCCCGGCCGCCCGGCCCTCACAGCTCGAGCTCTTCTGAGAGGGCTCGGAGCCCGGGCGCCTGCGCCCGTCCCGCTCTAGCCGCGCCCCGCTAGGAGCTCGAGGTCATCCGGTCGTACTCCTCGAGGGTGTTCGGACCGTCTTCGACCTTCGTGGTGATTTCGTCGCAGGCGATCGCCTTGTCGATGATCTCCCGCACGAGACCCTCGACGGTGAGCTCGTCGTACTCGGCCATCGCGTCTTCCAACGAGTTGTCGGAAACGTTGAACTGGACGCTCAGCTTGATCTTGACGTTCATTCGATCGACTCGCCCCGTGTCTCGGGAGCTCGCGGTTGGGTGCAGAGGGAGGCACCGGGCCGTCGAGCCGGCATCTCTGGAACCGGCCACGTTCCCGCATCGTGTGGAAGCTGCAAATATGCGGAAACAAAGAAGCTTTTCTGTGGACGAAGCCGAAGGATACACCACGGTCCAGGCTTCGGCCAAAGAAATTCTGCAAAAAGTACGGGAGGTTTCGGCTTCAGCCTCGGCTTTCGCCGGGTCCCCGGGTAACGGGTGCCGCGGCCCCCGGAGACGGCGTGTCGCCGCGGGCATGCAGCACCACCAGCGCGATCGTGGCCGCGGACACGCTGAGGAAGATCCCGAGCGAGACGCGGTGGAGGTGGTTGAAGCGCGCACTCAACAGCTCGCTCCCTTCGGGGCCGAACGCCCGATCCGAGATCTCAGCCATCTCGGCCGAAACGCCGAAGTGGGTGTAAAGGCAGGCCGCGCTGAGCAGCAGCGGAAGTCCGATCAGCAGGCGGCCGCGCCCGAGCTGCCAGGCCAGCAGCGAGAGGATCACGCCGGCGGCAGCCCCGTAGAGGTGAAGAGCGTTGAGGATCGGGCCCACCAGGGTGCCGGCGATGTGCGTGGACGGAAGCAGCTGGAAGGCCAGTGGGGCCACCAGCATCCCGAAGCACGCCCAGGAGCCGACCCAGCCGCCGAGCACCAGCCAGAGCGCACTGCGCAGCAGCACGCCCGTAGCGCCGGCGTGCCGCTGAAGCCTCGCAACATCGCCGCGACGGCCCGGAGCTTCGCCGAGCGGGTGCGTCATGGGCCGAGTCTCCGCAAAGGCTCGCTGCGTGTAAAGGGTCGTCCCGAGCCGAGGCGTGCGCGTCTCGCGGTGCGGCTGCGCGAGTGGCTGACCGGGCGCGTGACCCGCTTTCTCGAGCAGCCGGTCGGCAGCTACGAGCAGCACCATCCGAACGACCTGGAGCGGCTCAAGGCCGCGATCCGTCCCGGCGACGTGCTGCTGGTCGAGGGTCACCAGCGCGTCTCCGTACTGATCAAGTACCTGACCCACAGCTCCTGGTCCCACACGGCGCTCTACGTCGGAGACGAGCTGCTGCGCCGCGGCGGGGCGCTGCGCGACCTGGCGATCGAGCACTTCGGCCACGAGGCGGAGCACCTGGTGATCGAGGCGTTGATGGAGGGCGTCGTCGCCTCGCCGCTCTCGAAGTACAAGACCCACAACCTGCGCCTGTGCCGCCCCCACCGGCTGCGTTCGGAGCACCTGCAGTCGGTGCTCCAGGGAGCCGTCGGGGCGATCGGCTGGCGCTACGACCTGCGCAACGTGGTGGAGCTGGCCCTGCATCTGGTGGGCCTCTCCCTGCTGCCCCCGCGGCTGCGGCAACGGCTGCTGCGCTCGGGCCACGGCGGCGAGGTGATCTGCACCAGCCTGCTGGGTCGCCTGTTCCACGACGTCGGGTTTCCCGTCCTGCCCTCGATCGCGCAGCCCGCGTCGCGCGCGGAGGTGCGTCCCCGGCGGACGCTGCTGCACGTGCTGGGTCGGCGGCCCGAGCCCTACGTGGGCGTCTACCGCCGGCGTCCGCCGCGCATGCTGATGCCCCGCGACTTCGACCACTCGCCGTTCTTCGAGATCGTGAAGTTCAACGTGGTGGGCGACGGTCGCTTCGACTACCAGCGCATCGAGTGGGTAGAGGACGGGGAGGTGGCGTAGCGCCCGGATCACCCCGAGCCGGTGGTTGCGACCGACGAGCCGATCTCGGACTGGCCAGTCCGGGCGCGGATCGAGTGACCGAGAAGCCGAGGTGCGGCGCCGGCTGCGATCTCAGCGTGGCCACTCGGGCGGATTGCGCACCAGCGCGAGGGCGGCGTCGAGCACCGCGAGGCCGGCCTCGTCGCGCTCCACCGCCGGGGCGCGGGCGGCGCCGAGCGTGCGGCGCAGCAGCTCGATGCCGGCATAGCGGGCCACGTCCCGGTAGCGCGGCTGCCCGTCGCCGCGCGATGCCCCGGCGTAGGCGCGCCAGGTCCGACGGGCGAGCGTGTCGCCGACCCGGGGCTCGCCGCGCGCGATCGCCGGCAGCCACAGGTGCGCCAGCAGGATCCCGACGTCGAAGGCCGGGTCGCCCACGTGGGCGATCTCGGCGTCGAGCAGCACTGCGCCGCGCTGCGCGAGCAGCACGTTTCCGGCCTGGACGTCGGCGTGCACGAGAGCGCCACGGGGCTCGAGGTAGCGGGCGTAGGCGGCGTCGATCCGCTGCACCAGCTCGGCGTCCCGACGGACTTCCCGCGCGCGCGTCGCCAGCGCGTCGCTGAGCGGGAACTGGTTCGGGCGATAGGGCAGCACGAAGATGTGGTCGCCGTGCAGGCGCTGCATCTCGGCGTTCGGGAAGCGCTCGGCCAGCGCCGGATCCCTCGTGCCCGCATGAACGGCGGCCAGGAAGTGCGCCAGCCGCGCGAGCTGCGGGGCGACGTCGGCGCCGCGCAGCAGCGCCGCGTCGAGGCGCTGCGCGTCTCCGAGATCCTCGAGCACCAGCACCCGCTGCGCGGCGTCGAAGTGGAGCACCTCGGGACGTACCGCCTCGGCGTCGAACGGGGCGGTGGTCTCGTAGTAGCGCGCCTCGCAGACGATGCGCCCGGTCGTCACCCGGTACTCCGGGAAGCGCTCGAGCGCCGGCCGCGCCTGCTTCACGATCCAGCAGCGGCTGCCCGCGCCCCGGACGCGCCGCACCCAGTTGATGTTTCCGTCTCCGGCCGGCTCGAGCGTCGCCCGCTCACCCGGCGCCAGCAGGCCCAGGTCTCGCAAGTAGCCGAAAACGTTGGATTCATTCAGGGCGGTCTGCACGTGCTCGCAAGTGCACTGCACCGGCAGAAAAACCTCAAGCCCCGGCAGCTGCGCTCCGATGAGGGAGGGGTGTCGGGTCGAGACCAGGGGGGGGTCGAGGCCCGCACGAATCGCCCCGGGGCCGCGAGGTCCCGGGGCGTTTTCGTTCTTTCCCTCCGGATGGGCTTCGCTCGCCTTCGGCTCGCTGCGCGCTCGCCCTTCGGGCTCGCTTGCGCGGTCGGGGGCGGCGCTTCGGGCGCTCCCGGTCAGCCGGCTGGCGCGGAGACCCCGCCTTGCTCGTCGCGGCAGGGGGCGGATGCGGAGTCCGGCTCGCTGCGCCGGGAGGTACGGCCGGCTCGGTGCACGGTCGGGCGTGCGCGGATCGCTTCGCTCCCGCGCTGACTCGCAGCCGTCGGGTCAGAGGGGCTGCGAGCCGTCGAGGGGCTCGAGGGTGACGGGGTCGAGGCGCTCGCGCTGGAGGGCGTGGGCCGCGTCGGCGGAGCTCTGGTCGCTGTGGCAGGCGGCCCGCTCACCCGCGCTGGCCGACATCGCGCGGCGGGTCTTGCGCGCCAGCCGGTGGATCTCCTCGGACGAGAGCACGCCGCGGCGCTCGAGGATCTCGCGCTGTTCCGGGGAGAGCGCGGCGCTCACCTTCGGCAGCTCCCAGGCATAGGCCTCGTCCTTCCCGCTCAGGAACTCGCCGATCTCCTTGCTGATACGGACCGAGCACCAGTCGTGCCCGCACATCGCGCAGAAGTCGGTATCGACGTCCAGATCCTCGTCGTGATACGCGCGCGCCAGATCCGGGTCGTAGGCGAGCTCGAAGTGCTTCTCCCAGTTGAGCGCAGCGCGCGCCCGGGTCAGCTCGTCGTCGCGATCGCGTGAGCCCGGGATGCCGAGCGCCACGTCGGCCGCGTGGGCGGCGATCTTGTAGGCGATCACGCCCTGCTTGACGTCGTCCTTCTTCGGCAGTCCCAGGTGCTCCTTGGGAGTCACGTAGCAGAGCATCGAGGCGCCGTGGTAGGCGGCGGCAGTTGCACCCACGCAGCTGGTGATGTGGTCGTAGCCGGGGAAGATGTCGGTCACCAGCGGGCCCAGCACGTAGAACGGCGCTCCGTGACAGAGCCGGCGCTGCAGCTTCATGTTGTACTCGATCTGGTCGAACGGCACGTGGCCCGGGCCCTCGATCATCACCTGGCAGCCGTGGCGCCAGGCGCGCTCGGTGAGCTCCCCCAGGGTCTCGAGCTCGGCCAGCTGCGCGCGGTCGGTCGCGTCGGCCAGGCCGCCGGGCCGCAGCCCGTCTCCGATCGAGAAGGTGACGTCGTAGCGGCGCAGGATCCGGCAGATGTCGTCCCACAGCGCGTACATCGGGTTCTCGCGGCCGTGGTGGAGCATCCATTTCGCGAGCAGCGAGCCGCCGCGGCTGACGATGCCGATCAGCCGGTCGCGCACCAGCGGCAGATGGCCGCGCAGCACGCCCGCGTGGATCGTGAAGTAGTCGACACCCTGGGCCGCCTGGTGCTCGAGCCCCGCGAGAATCGCCTCGGCGTCGAGGTCCTCGAGCCGGCGGTCGATGATCATCGAGTAGATCGGCACCGTACCGATCGGCACGCGCGACGCGCGCACGATCGCCTCGCGCGTGCGGTCGAGGTCGCCGCCGGTCGAGAGGTCCATCACCGTGTCGGCGCCCCAGCGCTCGGCCCAGTGCAGCTTCTCGACCTCCTCGACGGTGCCACTGGCCACCGGGGATGCGCCCATGTTGGCGTTGATCTTCGTCAGGCTGGCGCGACCGATCGCCATCGGGTCGAGCTGGTGGCCGAGGTGGACGCGGTTCGCGGGGATCACCATGCGCCCGGCCGCCACCTCGTCGCGCACCTGCTGCGGGGAGAGGTGGGGCTCGCGCTCTGCGACCCGCCGCATCTGCGGCGTGACGATGCCCAGGCGGGCGTGCTCGAGCTGGGTGACCGGCGTGAAGCCCGCCGGCGCCTGCCAGCCGCTCTCGCCGAGCCGCCAGTCCGGCGGCATGAAGTCCCAGGCCGTGTGCCGCGACGGCGGCGGCATGCCGGGGGTGTCCGGCGAGCTGAAGGCCAGCGGTCCGCCGACGCCGGCCGGATTGGCGAAGCTCCCGGGCGTCGTGCCTGCGGCCCGGCTCGACGGGTCGCCGCCCCGGGGCGGCAGGGAGTGGGAGGAGTAGCTGGGGGAGTCGTTCATCGTCGACGCTCCTAGGCGCGCTGCGCGGAGCGCCGAGGGGCCTCGGCGAGAGCCTTTCCTACGCTCGTCCAAACGAGTTCAGGTTCGAAGGGTCTGATCTCAGGCTCCCGACGGACGACCGTCCGCTGGGGCCACCCCCAGGCTCCGCAATGACGCGACCCTAACACCTGACCTGGCGTGTCACAACGCAAATCACGCCAAGTCCGCTCCGTGCGCGCTAGAGTGCGACGCCATGAGGCAGGTCGTCGTCCTCGCGCTGCTGCTGGCGCTCGCCGGCAGCGGCTGTGATCGCAACCTCGAGCCCTTCGATCCGAACGAGCAGCCGGTCCAGCCGGATCTGAGCCGGATCTTCCCGGAGGGCGCCGAGCGCGCCGCCCGGGTCGAGCCGGGCCTGCCCGCTTCGCCCGGAGGCCGCGGCGCGCCGTCGATGGCGGCGGAGGTGGCGGCTGCGGACGAGGGAGCGGCGCTCGAGGGCACGGTCCGGCTGGGCGACGGCCAGGTCGCGCCGCCCGGATCGGTGCTGTTCATCGTCGCTCGCGCGCACGGCGGCACCGCCGGTCCGCCCACCGCCGTGAAGCGGGTGCCCGATGCGAGCTTCCCGCTGTCGTTCCGGATCGGGCCGGAGGACCGCATGATCCAGGCGATGCCGTTCACCGGTCCGTTCAATCTCAGCGCCCGACTCGACTCGGATGGCGACGCCGCGACCCGTACCCCGGGCGACCTCCAGGGCGCCATCGCCGCGCCGGTCCCCGCCGGTACCACGGGCATCGAGCTGGTCCTCGACCAGGCCAGCTGATTCGCATTCGCCCGCCCGGAGGCGGAGGCTCCGGTCGTCGCCGGCCGGCCATCGCTCGCGTCGCGCTCGAGCAGCAGCACGATGTGCGCCCCGGTCGTCGCGCCGATGTCGCGCGGATCGTGCGACCGAAGTGGCCGGCGGCGTCACGCGTCGGAGCTGGCGCTCCCGCGCGCGGACTTATAGGCTGACCCGCGATGGTGCGGCCGCGTCCGTGGACGACGATCGAGCGGGAACGCATCCAGAGCTGCCGAGTCTTCGAGGTCGAGCGGATCCGGGCGCGCTCTCCGCGCACCGGTCGCTCCCACGAGTTCTTCGGGATCGGCGCCTCGGACTGGGTGAACGTGATTCCGCTGACGCCCGAGGGCAGCGTGGTGATGGTCCGGCAGTTCCGACACGGCGTCGGGGCCGTGACGCTCGAGACGCCGGGCGGCATCGTCGACCCGGGAGAGATCCCCGCCCAGGCCGCCGCGCGCGAGCTGCTCGAGGAGACGGGCTACCGCGCCGAGGCGATCGTCCCGCTCGGGAGCGTAAATCCCAACCCGGCGCTGTTCGGCAACCGTCTGCACGCGTTCCTCGCGCGCGACGCGCGCCAGGTCGCCGAGATCGCGGGGGGCGAGACCGAGGAGACGGTGGTGGAGCTGCTGCCGCTTCCCGCGTTGCGGGAGCTCGTGCTCGACGGCGTCGTCGACCACGCGCTGGTCGTCGCCGCGCTCTCGCTGTTCGAGCTGCGGCGGCTGCGCGAGGGCGATCCGGGCTGAGCGCGCGGCGCGGGGCCTCGAAAGGGAGGGGGGATGGCGCGGAGAAAGCTGGGGGTCGGAATCCGCGCCGATTCGCCGGGCGACCTGCGCGCCGCGAGTGCGCGTCGCAGCCGGGCGGCGCGAGCATGAGTCGCGCTCGCCGCGCCGGACTGGCTACGGCGCTGGCGATCGCGACTCTCGTCGCCTACGCGCAGGTCCGCGGGCACGAGTACCTGAACTACGACGACGACCTCTACGTCGTCGAGAACCCGAACCTGGCACTCGGGCTCTCGCCGGCGGGACTGCGCTGGGCGTTCTCCGCGCCCGACGACGGCGACGGTCTGCACATCCCCGTCACGTGGATCTCGTACCTGGTGGACGCGCAGCTGTGGGGGCTCGCGCCCGGTGCCGTGCTGCTCGCGAACGTTGGCTACCACACGGCGGCCGGGGTGCTGCTGTTCCTCGCGCTCTCCGCAGCGACCGGCGCGAGCGGCCGCAGCGCGTTCGCGACCGCGGTCTTCCTGCTTCATCCGGTTCACGCGGAGTCGGTGGCCTGGGCGTCCGAGCGCAAGGACGTGGTCTGCGCGCTGTTCTGGAACGCGAGCCTGCTCGCGTGGGTGGTGTACGCCCGCCGCCCCTCGCTGCTGCGCTATCTGGCGGTCGTCGCGGGCTGCGCGTTGGCGATGGGCGCGAAGCCGATGGCGGTGA
>Ga0209536_100011987_pt1 | contig 12644 bp, 33 predicted proteins | sample DeeMarSeWOR28_12_FD_187461 | JGI IMG/M metagenome (GOLD analysis project Ga0209536, IMG submission 187461) | Marine sediment microbial communities from White Oak River estuary, North Carolina - WOR-2-8_12 (SPAdes) (version 2) | ecosystem: Environmental > Aquatic > Marine > Intertidal zone >...
GAGCCATATAAGTTTCGTTCTCTCTTAATGGCAGATAATACTTTTCGCCGCCACCTGCCGTTGGTGTTGGCGGTGCTTTTGTTTGTGCCACTGGCGCTCCTTGTGATTGTGCTTGTGGTGAAACTGGTTTTCGTCCTGCATCTATTTTACTTTGATCGATAGGGCCATCCTCATGAGTAACGGTATAGCGTATATCCTTCATAGCTGGACCGATGCGACGCTTGAGGATTTTGATAATACTACCTTGTGTTGCACCAACGCCCTGAATCATACTGTTCAGCCCTTCACTGGCACTTAAAGTATATTCATTATCTTCGTGCTTGATGCCGTAGTAGTATGCCGTGAACGTACCACTTCCATCTTTTCGTGTTTGCTCCTTAACGATTGGATCAGGATACATCATCTCAACCAGTACAGGTTGAGGTACTGGATTGTCAGCTTGATAGTCTGACTCCGGTATATTAAACCAAGGTCTATTAGCCATTAATTGTTGCCTCCAATAACTCTGCTAATTTCTGGACAGCTTTAGCTATTGCTATTTGTCTGCCACGAATTTTATTCCACTTGTCTGGCCAGCAAACTTTGCTGAACCCGACCGTGCTATAACTTGTTTCTGTGTCTGTTATCTTTACAAACGTGTATGGTCTACAATGCTCAACCTGCAAGACTAATCGCTTATCGTAATGGTCTATCATGTCAAGCAGAGTCAAGACTATTTCTCTTCGTGTAATTTCTTCTGGCATATTACTCCTTATCCTGTCAAAAGCAGTTGCTTCTCCTCTTCATAGAATACGCCAACCTCTTCTGTCTTTACATATTTGCCACCACTAACTCTAGCTAAAGTAGCTAAGAATCGTTGTGCAGGATCTCCTTCTGGGCCGATATAAATACAGTTGATTGGCGTTGTAAATCTGTTAGCCTGTTCAAGCGTTTCTGATTCTCCATCAGTTGTGCCGCCATCAGTTATCAGGTCTATGCCAATACCCATATCGTCTGCCGCCTTGATATAACGGAGCGCCGCCGCCATCGCTGTACCAGAATTCAATCTGTTCGGCACACCATCTGGACAGAAAACAATATGATCGGCAAAACAGAATAAAGCAACGCTTCCTTGATATTCTCTTTGCAGTCGGCGTACTTGTTCTTCAGCCGCATCATGCCTTGATATCCAATAACCCTCCTTATCTTGTACATCGTCCGACATCATACTGCCTGATACATCTAAAAGTATAATGCGTTTAGCCCCAGCGAATGCTTCTGCTAAACTAACATCTTGTTTAGTAGCGATATCAGACAGACTTCCTTCTGCAATATCAGTTTTTTTCCTGACTGTTATTGCTCTCCTGTTTGAGTATCTATGATAGCCCATAACAATTCTCCTTTACTATGGCACCCATTCTTCTTTGAAGAATTCGGCACCAGGACTCCAGTAAGTTACCAGCGTTTCTCCTTTTGTATTTTTAATATCTGTCCAAGATACAATTTCTTCAATGTCATATTTGTTTACAGCTAATGTAGCTTGAACTGTTAAGTGGCCACATCTAATTGGCGGCTTCCAGTTAAGTGCCTCATTACCATATACAGTTGAACCACGTTCTACTTTCTTTTGAAAGAATAACCCTGCCTTATATCTTTTTCGAAATAGGGGATCTTGTAGTTTTTCATATGCTTCTTGGATAGTTCGAAAGTTGTCTGCCGCATCTGGTTCTTTATTGATGTCTGGATGGTAAGTTCTTGCGGCTCTACGGTATGCTTTCTTTAGCGCCTTGTCGAACGCTAGTCCTTCTAGGTTTTGGTCTACGCCAATGACACTAAACAATGTTGGCATATCTCCTGGTGTTAGAGAGAATTTGAACCAAGTTTGTAATACCTCAAGAGTAAAGACTGCATTCCATCCCCCATTAACCCAGCCAGTTGCAGTATAGATTCCACCGTCTCTTGGTCTAAGCAGTCCCATATAATCAAGTCTAATATTGTGACGCTGTGATGTTGCGGCTTCAACTTCACCAGACGTACTAACTTGTAAACCATGTTTTTTGCAGAGATCAATAACTGGTTTCCAATAAATTGCTGATACTTCCCAATATCCTGGTTCTCGTTTACGATATCCTGAACTGTAACCAGGAGTCCATGTTCTTCCACTGGGCGGTACAAGTGCTTTGAATTCGTTAACTAAATCTTTGATGTAGCCAGAGGTTTTCCATCTAAAGGATTCTCCGTCTCCATCTAATTCAGCCCATGACATGCTGTTCTCCTTTAGAACTATTGTACTACACTATCTAGGCAGGTTCAAGTGTTGCGTCCCACTTTCTTACCAGAGCCATTACCCTATCTGGCATGTTGCGATACACATACTCGATAAGGCGTAAGTCCTCATCGGTTGGCACAGGTCTTTCACTGCCAAAGAAAAGGACAACTACTAACAAGCAAGCAACAATAGCTGTCCATTCATGAGTATTTCTCAAGTGTGTTCGAATATATTGTGTCCAAGGATATGCTCTTGCCCAGACATTGAGGTTTGTTTTCTTTTCTATTGCTTTCTGCAAATCTGCTAACATCTCCTTGGCAGAACTTGCTCTGAAAAAATAGCCACCTGTTATGCCGTCGCCAGATCCAATGGCAAGATACAGATTATCGGAGTCATATTGATTAGGTATGCCATAGATAGCTGTATATAAAGTGCCGTCTCCCGGTTGAAACTTCAGGTAAGTAAAATCTTTCGGTGACGATTTAACTACTTGTCTCATGATTAATCTCCTATTGCACTCCCAATATCTTCAACCCAGTCAATTTCAATTTCTACATCGAGCTTGTGTTCATTCATGTAATTGTTCCAAGCCCCTTCATCAATTAGCTTCTGAACCATTTCCTCTGCTTCATCAACATCTTTGGCATAGACTTCTACTTCATCACCTGTACTAGCAGTAAGTACAAGCCAGACCTTAAATTTTCTATTAGCTTTAATCATTCTTGTCACGTTTCTTTCTCCATCGGTTGCCGTCAACTCTTTCCAATACTCGCCAGTCCTGTGCTATGTTAGCTTTGATTTGTTGTTCTTCTTCCTTAGCTTGACCGGGCCATTCTTCAACAGTGCTGATATCACTTTCCATACGACTCTGTACTTCTGGTGGCATTATAGGTGGACGACCAACCACTCTATTAAATGCGTCATAGTACAATCGAACATGCAGTGCAGGTAATGGTATTCTTGACGATGCCTCTTTCATTACAGCACAGAACTCCACGTCTGTTCCATATGACAAATCAATTTCTTTTATGTCATTAGTAATTTCCATTGAACCTACTCTGTCAACTAACTCTCGACAATGAGCAGGATAAAGGTTATGTACTTGTCGTGACCATTCACTTGGCATAAGCATTGGAAAGATATCCCATACTACTGATTCATTCTTTGGCCATTTCTTTTGACCGACAGCAATTGCTTTTTCAGCATCTTGCATATCATCAAAGTAGCCATCAATAGCATTCAATTCTAGTTCAGAAATACCTGTTACCATTTTGAATATTTCTTTTATGTCTTGATCCATCTTATTCTCCTATATCTTTGTTTTGCAGTTTTGCTATGTATCTTGCATTAGCATCTCGCTCTACTGGAACAGTGCCATGTTCTTCACGATCCATTAGAGCTACACGAACTACTGTACCGTCATCTAATTCTGAGTAAACACATCCATTCTTTACAAACCAGATGCCGCCAGTATGCCTTGATATAGATTTAGGGTTCATATGATAAGTGGTCTACCTTTTTAATTTGTGTAGTAAGAATGGAACGCTGTTGTTTTATATCTTCGCTTAACTTATCCAGTTCCAGGATTTCTGTTACATACTGAATTCGTTCAAGAGCCATGTTGACTCCCTGCAAATGACCATAGATTCCCTCTAATACTTTGGCACGATTCCTAGCATGACGTTGGGCATCTTTTAACTGCCTTTCTAAATCTTTGCTGACGTTTAAGCCCTTTATAAATGCAAGAGATGTTCCAGCATCACACCATCTTGGATGTTCTAGCAGCACACCATCTTGATAGACACGAACGTATTCAATGGTGCCTTTGTTTATTACACGAAACTCTGTATAGACTTCTTTCCCAAACTTAATGGCATCTTCAAGGGTGTCAAAGTGATCCACGATATTTAGCACCCAGGATTGAGTTTCCGCATCCCAGCTTTGACACGAATATTCATTCATCGTTGTCTCCTTAATATAAATTTTTCTCTGATACTCCAGGCATTTCCACATCGCCTTGAGCAATAAAGTTTTTATCTTCTGTTACCCAGTTAAATACTTCAGAAAATGACAAGCTCTCAATAACATCTCCTTCAGGATAATCGTAGCTACGCCAGCCAATTATAGGTAGCCATAGTAAACGTATACCCTTTACATGATTGATATATTCATCGCTTTGTAAGACGTTCTTACAAGCGTGCCAACGCCCTTCGACTATATCTTTATTGCATAAAGGGCACTTCACAAATTCCAAGTCAACAGAGTTGGCTTTATAGAAACTATCTTTATTATGTTTGGTCATACTTATCGTCCAAGTTCCCAATTGATTTGTGCAACAGCGGCATCTATCCCTTCGGCAAGTTTGGCATAGGTCATATTGCGGTTAATGCCGCCAGAGTAATCTTTCATATGCTTAACTGTTCGCCAGTAGAATACTTCCTGACCATATTCCTTGAACATATTAGGAGATGACATACAAACATAGATGCCGTCATTGTCATCGAACATGCCTATTAAAGTAATATCTCCACTTACCGCTATACCTGCTTTATTGACGTTAACCTTAAACTCTTTGAGGTTTAATGCTTTCGCCAATTGGCGCAGTACACTTCTGCCCAAGCTGAGATATACGTCCTTGTTGGATTGTGCTTGTGTTGAATATCCGTTCAATTCCAGCTTAACTATTTTCGCTAACTTAATTTCATTTTTCATGCGGCGTGAATTCTCCTACTACACAATTGTCACCCATACCTACTGTGATATTAAGGATGACTTCATAACTTAACACTCGTCGCTCACCATGCTGATCATCAAATACAACGCAGTATCTATCTGGATACAATTTGCGTGTAAAGTAGCAGGTATAGCCTGTATTAATTAAGAATGCCGTACCGTGTTTGGCGGCAACTTCCATATTGGCATGAGCATTATTAGGTTCAATAGCGATATGAAATGACTCATATGTTCTTAGACCTTGCGGACCAATTGACATTAGCCACTCTCTTTACAGCGATGTCCTTCACAAAACATACCGCTATCATATGCTAAGTTACATGGCCCTTCTTCATCGCTGGTATAGATATCATCTACATTGTCCATCTCATTAGCCAATGCACTAATTGTTGCCTGACATGATTCACACAACCAGGGATAATCTTTACCTGTTAAATATTCTATTGTCATGACATTCTCCTTACTCAACATCAATAAATAGGACAGCCCAAAATCCTACTAGACCCAATAATAGCCATCCTGTTAAAGTCCACCATTCATATGTGTTTAGCATCTCCATGCCTATAGCAACAATCCACATTATTGCCAAGATAACACGTATGAAATTGTCCAAGTTTGATTCAATTAGTTTCTTAAGCATACCACTTAGATATCATCTCGTATGTGTCGGCTAGTTCTTCGTAACCCAGACTTCGCAAGAACTCAACAAGCACGTTGTCTGCTTTCTTGTGTGCGGCTTCGATATCATATGACCACTTTCTTGCAAGCCCGTCCAGTATTTTTATTGCCTCTTCTTCAGTCATTGTTACATTGGCCTTGTGATTATTTCAATCAACTCTTGATAAGTGATACTGTGAGTTCCCACTATTTCTTCACCATCGAATAGGTCTGTAACAACTCCTTCGGCAGTGAAATTAAAGTGAATATTTTCAACTGTGAAGTAAGGTTCTTCGAGAGTTATATCAATACGAGTGTTGCCATCTCCGGTAAGTTCTATTCCAACTTCCATTACGGTGCCCTACCTGTCATGGCATGGACATTCATTGAGCCACGTCTAGGCTGTGCCTCATAGATGCGGTACAGTCTCCATTCCCAATAACGGTGACGGAAATCATCGCCGTCATTTTCACCAAGCCATTCGGTGCGATACTCTTCATCAGTGCCACCCCACATAACAGGATAGGTGTAGCTTTGCAGATCCTCTTTTGGTGTGGCATGGACAAACACTTCACCCTTGCTGAGATGCTTGTCAACCAAACCGAACAGAACCAGTTCGTCAATCATTGTGTGTGACAGCATGATGGATGCTACCGAAAATTTGCCATTCACCTTACTGTTGTGCCTTCGCATCATGCCGATAGCATAATCTTCACGAAGAGGATCGTGCTGTATTCTAATCTGCATACCAAAGGTATTATTAATTAGTTTGACACCATCTTCGTTAAGATCGCACAGCAATCTCATGCTGTAAGCACAGGCTTCTCCAGTTAAAATCTCTATTCCTAACTCTCGAAGAATCTCTCGTCTATCATTTCGTGTGTAAGTTGTTCCTGTTAACGCCATGTTGTTCTCCTTGCTAGACTGGGGTTCCTCTCGCCTACTGTAAGCGATGGATGTCCCCAGTATGTATAGTAATCGTCCTCTTCATTTGGTTCTGGCTCTTCTGTCACGAACGTATATCCTCTACGTTCTAACTCTTCTCGATATTCCTTGACATCTGGATCATCCTGGTTGAACGTATCTGCCATTAACAGGTAATCATTCAGAATGTCATCGTCACTGTAATCTTTTAGTGGATCATCCATTACCAATATGTCTCCAGCAAACCATCTTTTAAGTCTTGCTGAACTCTATCTTCCACTTTTTTCATCATATATTCTTCACGTTCAGTCACAACATCTTTATCAATAAGCAATACAGATATCTCTTTACTGGCATGAACTTGACTTAAGCACCCTGCTTCAATGACAACAACTACTTCAATTGGTTTATTCATTGGAACTCCTCTTCTCACACAAAGTAAATGCTTCATCCCAACGATTAAAGTAATAAGGATCATCTGGTATCTGCAATCCAGCAAGCTGACGCATCTGATCTATCATCAATCTGAAAATAGGATGTGACGGAACACGACGTAAAGTAGCTGTCATAAATGCCCAATCAGATAACAATTTTACTTTACTGGCTACCATTGGGTGTCGATTGATATAATCTGTACTTTCCTTTTCCTTCCATGCCTCAGAAATTGTTTCTTTCAATTTGTTTAAGGCATATTGAAGTTCACCATCTTGCTCTTCTAGTTCTTCTTCAATCTTTGGTACTACTTCTATCAATGAATTAGCAACACCAGATAAGTTAGATGCACCTGGATCAACTGCCCAGATTGCATACTTGTAATACCTGCTCTCAACCATTTCACCCATGATTAATCTCCTCTTATGGTGATGATATCTCCGTTGGGTTTCTCAAGGTAGACTCGACCATCGTTGCCCATACGGATATCGAATAAATGTTCTTCATTCTCATCTTCGATATGAATATAATCTTCACGTGATACAGAATTACCACGTGACCACTCCTGAACGGATAGCTCCATTCTCTCGTATGTCTTGTCACTGCCTAAGCCTATTCCATCATCGGCTTGCAGGACTAGCTCCACTACAACTCGCATAACTAATCTCCTATGTAGTTACCTTTCTGATCGACCTCGCCAATAGTTCCAGCAAATTCCCAGTTCTGAGATACGATCCAGGTTAGGAATGAATCGGTAAGCGTCATCTGATCAAAGAACTGAGACTCTTTTCCGTGTGGTATACCAATAACACCGTTAATCTCAAACTGCTGGGCGACTATGTTCTGGCCTATAATTTCCTCTGGCATAACTAACTCCTTCTTTTATCTAACAGTAAATGGATCAGCACCAACAGAGTAATGCTTATCATGTAAATCAGCATGGGTAGGATAACAGTAAACCAGGATAGTCCTGGCAGTTCCATTAATCTAAGCCACACCAATATCGCCACGACAATATTCAGCGGAGTTTGAGCAAAGCCCAATGCCGCTGGCATTCCTGACCTACCACTCATGCTTATCACTCCTTACAATTTCCTTACTGGAATGAACCGATAACCTTTCTTACACAACTTTCTAACATGGACTTCTTCACCACGAATTGTGGTATGTTCATTAACAACGATGACTTCATGAAACCCTTTCTTCCATACTGCTGGTCTATATCCTTGTCGAGTTTTACCAAGCAGAGTCATATTTCGTTCATGAACCATATTGGCACACTGCAACCAAATGCCATGCTCTCTTGCTATATTAGCACAGTGGTCAAGAGCACTGAACTTTAGCGCTCTTTTAGCATGTGAATTTACAGCGACTATCTTTTCCTCTGTAGTTAATTCTGCTAACTTCATTTGACATTCTCCTTTTAATATTTTTATTTAGATTCTCGTTGACGCATTTTGCGCTCCATATAAACATCACGGCATTCTTTACAGCCGTGCTTGCCACCAACTTGAGTGATGAACATAAACTTCCTGAAGAACCAGCCAGCCACAGGCATTCCACATAGCGTTAAAACTGCGCCGTAATCCCGCAAATGGCTTGAGGTTCGCAAAAAGTTATACACTTCCTGCAATCCATCAAGACCTGCACCGTCCATTAGATAGACCCTATCTCCCTGAAGAATTCCTCTTCACTAATTGTTTTCACTTTAACTGTTTTCTTTTCAATTCTCATACCGAACATCTCATCACATTTCGGACAGCGAACAAGATTAAAGCCAACATGATTGGCACAGGTATGAAAGAAAGTATTCTTGCAAACTTCACAGGTTACATCGAAGCGCAGAATACTGGCATTGGAATTGATGTAGAGTTTAGAGGTTTGCTTAGACATCAAGCCCACCCATCTGCTTAATAAGAATGGTTGTTCTGTCCTGGTGATAGCGGCTATATGTATCTACCAGGAATGATGGTGGATTGCGGAATGCCCTACCTGGACCAGTGTTACCAGCCCACAAATCCAAAGCCCAACCTATATCTTCCTGCCAAGTTTCACGGTTAAGCCAATCGCTTGGCACTTCAACAACCATCCAACCATACCAAGATTCACCAGGAATATTGCCGAACTCATGCAGTCCCTTATTGATAATCTTGATATCGCTCTTATCCATCTTATATTCCTTGGGATCAAACGATACTGCCCATGTTCTACCTCTGCTGTCACAGAGATAATCAGCGTCAGTTATAGCATTGGCAATTACTTCACCAACTTCAACTGCCTCTGCCCAATCTAACTTATCGTTAGCGGCTTCTCGAACAAGAGCTGTAATCTCCACGTTCTTATACTCAGGAAATTCTCGATCATCTTCGACTGTTACTTTCATGTTAATCTCCTTCAAACTCTTTCTTGAGTTTCATGTATAACTGGCGGCGCTTTTCAACTTTCAGCGCCACTTCTCTGCTACGAACATCAGATTGATAAACCTCTAGCGTTTCATCATCAACAAGTTTGGCATATGCCATCTCGGTAACAGCAAGAGATTCTGGATAAAACTTGATACTCATATCACCATAATCGGTATAGATGTGATAGACAGCATATGTCTTGTCTGTGAAATGGATCACCAAGTTATTGTTATAGCTATCAAATCGCGGACCTTTTTCGTGGTCAATTGTTTTACCTTTGACAGCTTCCTCAACTATTATTTGACGACCTAATACATCACCGAAATGAATGTTTCTTAGCTCTGCATATTCTTCTGGTTTTAATAACATTACTCCACCATCCTTGACCTTTCGCGAACCATAGCAATAGCATCATTAACTGTAACGGCATGTTCAACGATACTGTCATATGCTTGATCGGCTTCTTCCGGTGTGTCAAACGTACCAACTGGTACTTCAGATCGACCAACAACAAAAACTACTTGACTGCAATCATCAAATACATTGATCTTAAAATGATTGTCCGTACCTGATTGACGCACTACTCCCTGGGATTCATATAACGAGTTCATGACGGTCTCCTTTCAATTGTCTAATCTATTAAGATAGTGGTGGCTCCCCTTGCCACGAATTACCCAGCTTTACTTCTTTCCACCAAGCGGATGCCGTTAACTTTCCAAGCAACGTTGGGTGGTGCTAGATAACTTACAACCCTGGCTTTTTCACTGCCATTGGTTGCTGTCTTTCCCCTCTTAACTCTAGGGAAGTTCTTGATCTCACCCTTGGCATGATGTACTGTTGCACTGTAGTGATTCAGTGCTTCAATTCCGTTGCTTCGCAGGATACGCCTGGACTTATTTGCTCGTCTTTGATTCCGCAGTTTGTACTGTACTTTGGAATTTTTACGGGCACATCGTCCGTACTTTCGATTCTTCTTAGAACCTTTTGCTTGTTCACCAGCCATGACATACTCCTTTTGTTTGACTAGGACAATAAGACAACAGGCGATAAAGGATTTGAACCCCTACTTCTAGTGTTGGAGACTAGCGTGCTACCATTACACCAATCGCCCTATACTACTAAGCCCACTGAAATTCGTAGACGATAATATCCGTCAGTAATTCTATTGCCTCTTGTACAGCTTGCTTTTGCTGGTCAGGATGATCAGTATCTAGAAACCAAAGGGCATCTTCTTCACTCTCTTTTTTAATTACCCATTGTTCATCCCAATCTGAATACTCCACATAGAATGGAAGAGTTAACAGCTTCTTTTCTTCATCCATATTAATCAATCCACTTAGGTGCAAAGCACCAATCCATCGTATAAGTATCAACAAAGTCAACGAAATTACTGGTTGTTGGCTTATTAACTTGACTAACTGGCAGAATTTCTGATTGTAGCCAGTGACCAGCATAAGTATTAAGCACTGGTCCTTGCTGTACTCTTGGCTGTAAGATTCTGCCTTGAAGCCAGAGTCGATTAAAGATTTCTACAGCTTGTTGTTCGCAATTTCTCCAATAGGTTTTGCCATATTCAGTAACAACAGTTCGCACATCTTCTCGGTTCTCGATGAGAGTACCAGAGATAATGTAAGCGACATCTCTTTCTTCAATCTTGTTCTCAGCGATGTCGCGAATACAGCCACTTACACTTAATCCAATTAGCATATTTGTTCTCCTTTATAATCTCATGCGGCGTGAACTTTAATCTTCTGGTTCGTCGCCAAAGATGCCGTTGATAGTTTTCAGTGCTCGTTCTTCACAGTTCGCAAACCATTCCGGTCTGATATCTACGCCCACTTTGCTCATGTCAAAATACTCTTGTGGATCTATTCCACAACATTCCAGTACAACGCCAATCGGTATTGGACTTAGCAACATGAGGGTAGCGATGCTATCCCTTAGTTCTGGTGTATCAGTACAAACCGGAGCGATAGGAACTCCTGGTACTAAAGTTATTTTCATAGCTACTTTCTCTCTTCTGGCTGACCACAATACAGGCAGTTATCATGCGGTGGATCTAAGATGTGATCATAGATGCAGTAGCTGGTCGGCGACAATCCTTCACACATCCAGGGACCGTGCCGATATTCACCAGTTGTATCTAGTCGGTCTTTAGCCACTAAATCTTTTTCAATCTCAACATTAAACAATCGCTGAACAGATAGCTTTAGACCATAGATATCTTGTTCAAGCGATGCAACGATTTCCATCATGTGCATCAATTCTTTCATTCCGCTACTCCTTCAGCCCAAAGACCATATTCAACGGCAATTTCAGCGGCCAAGTCTATGGCCCATGACTTAGCATATTCAAATCGCCGCTTGGCTTCCAGTGTAAATGCTCTTGATCTTTGTCCTGCCATCTTTGCAAACTGTTCTTGTTCATGAAGTCTCAGATATTCTTCAATCAAGTCTTGCTCCAATATATCATCCAGGTCTGCCAGATCGTCAACATCACCGACTATTAACTTACAGTATAGATCGATTGTCTGTTTTGTTTCAGGGTGATTAACTCTAACTGCATTAAGCCGATGATATTCATACAAGATCATTACTTTAGGGGGCGGTTCTTGTTCCCGCCATTCGTGCCAATAGCTCATGACATTCTCCTTTACTAAGCTATTAATCATTAATGCTCGTTCTTTAGCGGCGCATTTATATAAAGCGTCACTGCTAGAGCGATGAGTGCTTTGAAGAATACTGGGAATATCTTCAACTGCTCCCATTTGTTATCCCAGTTGGGATAGCACTCACCGCACTAGCAGTAAATAATCTATGATGATGATTTGCTAATGCGGTTTATTCGGTTCAGCTATATGGCAGACCATCAAGCGTTGCTATTTTTCTGATGTGCCATCGCTTTTTATCTTTCATGAAGTGTTCTTTACGATACAAGACAGCTTCATCCCAGGTAAATCTCCGCTGGCAATGTGATCCGCCACCAAGCCGGCGATGATCAGGTTGGTGGAAGTCCCGATCACCGTAGCGGCCCCTCCCAGGAGAGAGACAAAGCTCAAGGGCATGAACAACTTCGATGCCGCCAACCCCGTGGCGCGGCAGACGTCACGGATTACCGGGATCATCATCGCCACCAGGGGAGTGTTGTTCAGAAAAGCGCTGCCGATGGCCACGGCACCCGGAAACTCCTCCTGCAGCAGGATCACGTACGGAGGCAGGTCGGGAATGCGATATGAAGCCCCGCCA
>Ga0209536_100011988_pt1 | contig 12643 bp, 12 predicted proteins | sample DeeMarSeWOR28_12_FD_187461 | JGI IMG/M metagenome (GOLD analysis project Ga0209536, IMG submission 187461) | Marine sediment microbial communities from White Oak River estuary, North Carolina - WOR-2-8_12 (SPAdes) (version 2) | ecosystem: Environmental > Aquatic > Marine > Intertidal zone >...
TTGAAGAAGAGCCCCAGGAGCCGGAACCCCCTGGCCCTATACCCAAACCAAAATACAACGTTTGGACCACCTTCTTCTACGTATCCTTTGACAACAACATCGGAGAATGGGACTCCTGGGCATCGGATCAGCATTACCTGGAGATGGTGGGTTCCTCCGAGTACATGACCTTGGTGGCCCTGGTGGACGAGGAGGTGGACGGGGATTCACATGTCCTGCTCATCAAGGAGGGGTACTCTATAAATTATTCAACCTCCATAATTAATCCATACTGGGGGAATGAGCTCAACATGGCTGACCCAGATACCCTTTACGAATTCCTGAAATGGGGTGTGGATACATTTCCTGCCGATTACTACGATGTCCACTTCATGGACCATGGAGGGGCGTGGATGGGCGTGTGCCAGGACGACACCAGCGATGACTTTCTATGGGCGTGGGAGATCGCCCAGGCTCTTTCAGGCATCAAGGAACATCTTGGCAGAAACATCGACCTCGTGTCCTGCGATGCCTGCCTCATGGGGAGCTTCAAGTTCGGATACGAGATAAGCGAGAGCGTGGACTATCTCACTGGATGCGAAACCTATGGCATCGGCAGCACAAAGGAGGAAAATTTCTACTTTACAGGTAACTGGCTATACGATGTGGTATGGGGGAGTCTCGATGCCAATCCCACATGGACATCCGAGGAATTTGCCCAATGCCAGCTCGACTGTTTCCTGAGCATCGGTCCCTTTACTGCACCCGATTCTGGGATATACCATACAGAGAGCAGCGATACATTCGCTGTAATCAACCTTAAAGAGATAGGCCCTCTCTACGAGGCCATGTTGGAACTCGGCGATGAGCTATATGCAAGCGTTGAGGGTGTCGGAAGCGGCCAGACAGTGGCGGAAAGACAGCTGATATTGAGTGTTATCGGTCACATGGAGACACCGTCGGAATTCAATACAGAATCATTCAGCGGTCAGATGGATTTCATAGGTCTCGCCACTTTTACGATGTATGATCTTGGAGATTTCGCGGACAGACTGGTGGAGAACGGTCCCTTACTGTGTTCACCCGATACGGCTAAGGAAGTGAAGGAACAATTGGACAATGTCGTGGTGGCCTGTGTCCACGGCACGAACGAAGCCGCAGGCGAGCACCCCGACGCCCACGGCCTATCGGTGTATCTACCCTACCGGGGCACCGAGTACCAGCCAGAATATGAGTATACACGATTCGCCCAGGACTCAATGTGGGACGAATTCCTGCAGGAAGTGGACTGGTTGTAGTGCTGCATTTGGCCTCACTGACACCGTATTATACGGTGTCTAGACAGGACCATACTAAACAAGATCCTTTTTCTTGAACAGCACGATGCCTGATGTTCCGCATACAGCCAGGAACACCACCAATGCAGCCGTGGATTCGCCAAGCGACAGCAGTCCATCATAATCCTCGTTCAGGAAATAGGCATACCCGCCAATGGCATTATCTGGATTGAACAGCAGCATGAATTTCACATAACCCGGGGGTTCCTCGTCTGGAAAGCTGAATAATCCAGGAATCTGTGGTGTGGTCTCTCCATAGGAATACACCGAATCCTCGAATAGCACATCACCATTGTATGAGAATTGGAAATCGTACCAGCCCTCTGATAGATTTTGAAATGCAATGGCTCTCAATCCAAAGTCCCCGCTCTCTAAGACCTCGCCATTCCGGCTCAGTTCGTAATGACCTCCAGCCAGCACATTGTTATTGGCATCCGTCATGTAGAACCGGTAATCATTGTAATACAAATCGTCGTCCTGTCGTGTAATTTCAGACGTTAGCTTGGTATTGGGGCTCACAGATATCACACCGCTTTCGTAGATTATCTTATCGCTCCCTGTTAACCCGTTTGTAACCTCCCATGAGTATTCACCGGGATTGACAAGAATAGTAGATTCTTTAGGAATAGATCCGGGGATCGCCGCACCCACCTCGCTACCGCCCGCATCTCTTAGAACGAGGTCGATTTCTCCTGGGTCCTGAGTTAATTTGAAGCCCGAGGCGCTCACAGTGCTCTGGTTGCTGCCGAAATAATTCATATTTATATCAACCGAGATTTCGTAGTCGGGCTCGGGAGCAGTGACCATCCAGTATATCAACCCCGCCTGGGAAACGAGTGATAGCACAAAGAGCCACATGAGCACTGCCGTGATGAGTGTGGACGCAATTGTCTTGAACGTGGTGGAAAACAGCATGAACAGGGATATCCAGGCTGCAACTCCCAGCAGAATGTAGAACACCGCAATATAGATCATGACAACATCCATTCCCGAGGGGATCTGGCCTGAAAGACCGATTACAATGAGGTAGCCAATGGTCATTACTCCGATGTAGACCATGGCAATGGAAATCCATGCACCCAGGAACTTGCCCAGGTAGATGGCCTCCTTTTTCACTGGCTTGGATATGAGGAGGTACATTGAATTGTTCACCCTCTCACCAACAATCGAATCATAGGTCAGTGCAATGGCCAGAATTGGCGGAAAGAACGACGAGAAGGCAAGAACCATAATCATCACATTCTCGGCACCCTCCTCGTACGATGGCTCATCCTGGTCCGAGGATGTCAGGTAACCTCCCCATATGGAGAAGATAATGAATACAGCCAAAAATATGATGCCAATAACCAGCAGCCTCTTGGTCTTGAAGTGGATGCGCATCTCTTTATTTGCAACGGTCCAGATCGTCTGGATAAAACTCTGGGTCATTGCGCATCCCTCCGTGTAAGGTCGAGAAATACCTGCTCCAGTGTAGCCTGCATCTCGTAAATGGATATCATGCCGAAATCCGAGTTAGCCACCGTTTTAGAAAGTTCTGGAATATGGGCCTTATCCGATATGGAAACCCGGAATCCATGGGCGTCGATAGGCTGGACACCAAGTACCCAATCAAAATCCTTGAGCAGGGCAGTTAGATCCCCTGGTTGTGCAATCTGGATAAGTATCATTACGCCTCCGGTCTGTGATGTCGCAGCCATTATACTATCAATGGTATCCTGCTTGATCAAAATACCACGGTTTATAATGCCCACGTGGGAAGCGATTTCCTGGACCTCGGGGAGGATGTGGCTGGACACGAAAATTGTGAGACCGCCCTCGGAAAGTTTCTTTATAAGCTGCCTTGTTTCATAGGAGCCCTGTGGATCGAGGCCAGTGGTTGGCTCGTCCAGAAATAGTAGATCGGGATCATTGAGAAGGGCCTGTGCAATGGCCAGCCTCTGTTTCATGCCGTGGCTGTACTCCCCCAGCTTGGCCTCGCGCCTCTCGTCCAGTCCCACCATCGGTATTAGCTCGTCAATATTCTCATCCCTGTGTTTTGGATCCATGCCGTACAGATCCCCATAGAATTTCAGGTGCTCATCTGCAGTCATGAGGGGGTAGAAACCGAATTGGTCAGGGACAATCCCCATTCTCTCACGCACCGAGCAAGGATTTTTAAGCATGTCCATGCCCATGAGCTCGATGCTCCCAGAGGTGGGAGTCATAAAACCAGTGAGCATGCGTATTGTCGTGGACTTTCCTGCACCGTTGGGCCCGAGAAATCCATAGGTCTGACCCTTCTTAACCTCCAGATTGAGGTTGTTCACTGCCCTCAGTTTTTTGAAATCCTTAGTCAGTCCCTGGGTCCTTATTATCACTTCATCGTTGGTCATAATTTTCAGCCTCCCCTCTCAATCATCCTCAAATATGAACAATTCATCAATGGTTGTCTTCAGGGCCTTGGCAATATCATGGGCCAGCTTAAGTGAAGGGTTGTATTTACCTTTTTCCAGGAAGAGAATGGTCTCCCTTCGCACGCCGACCTTTTTAGCCAGGTCCTCCTGGGTGAGGTCGTAACGTGCCCTCAGCTCTTTGATTCTCGTTCTCATTCAACATCTCCCTTCATCATAAGGACGAGGTATGCAATGATAAAAACGAGACCTGAAACCATTACAACAGATGCTGCCACCAAACCACCTCTAAGTTCCTCGTCATAAATGATTTCCGATAGGAGATTGCTCCCCACTGCACTCCATATCGCCGCAATGAATCCGTAATATGCAGCCTTGTATTCCACCTTTTTTAACCTCTCATCTTTCTGGGGCAGTCCGGCCCTCATGTTTCTTATCCTGTCCCAAATCATGTACGAGGCACTGAGAACGATAATAACAGGGATTATTATTAGAAGATAGGCAGATGGGTCCTGTCCATCTATAGCGATCATGTATAGTATCAATGTAACTACCACGGCCACCACCACTCCAATCCCCGCTGCAATCTTGATTTTATCCTTCATTCATATCACTTTCCTTGTTATCCATATCTAACTTTCTGTTATTTATTTCAAACTTAATGTTAGGTATATCTAACATCATATTTAAGTTTTTCCTGCAATTGGCTCTAATTTTTACTGTCTGAAATATAGAATTATACATCATTCTCAAAACAAAACGAACGTCGGTAATTGGAGTCGGATGGAAAAACAAAAACCAAACGTTAATATAAAAATAATCCGTTATACAACAGCCTCGATAAAAGGTTTCGATTAAGGGATTGGGGGTCCCTTGAACATGGTAGTAAGAGACACTTCGGACGGGGAGGCAGAGAGACTCCTTAGAGAAACATGGGCGCGCTATGTGGATTCCGAGCTAATTCCCGCAGCAGAAGCAATCGATGAAAACGACGAGTTCCCAAGGGATGTGTTCAGGAAAATCGCGGACATGGGTGCCTACGGCATCCGCTATCCAAAAGAGTACGGCGGCTCAAACGGCACAACAACAATGTTCTGCATCATGTGCGAGGAACTGGCGAGAGGATCAATGAGCGTTGCCGCCTTCACTGCAATGCAGTGCCTCATGGGAACGAACTTCGTCTTTGCTCACGGAACAGATGAACATAAAGAGAACCTGCTCATCCCGGCAATCAGGGGCGAGAAGATAGCGGCCTTTGCATTGACTGAGCCCGATGCAGGCACCGATCTAATGGCCCTGAGCACATCTGCAAAATTGGAGGGCGATGAGTACGAAATCAATGGAATGAAGACGTGGATAACAAATGCCCCCTACGCGGATTTCTTTACAGTCCTGTGCCAGACCGACAAGGAAAAGGGTCCCAAGGGTCTGAACTTCTTTTTGATTGAAAAGGACACACCCGGTCTTTCCATCAGCCCGAAGTTCGAAAAACTGGGCACCAGGGGTACTTGGACATCGGAGATTGCCTTCGAAGATGTGCGGGTGCCCAAGGAGAACAGACTTGGAGAGGAGGGCAAGGGTCTGGGCAACCTCATGAGAATCCTTGCGGACATTAGGGTAATGACAGCAGCTTTGAGCATAGGACTCGCCCGGGCGGCATACGATGCCAGTTTAAGATATGCAAATGAAAGGGTCCAGTTCAAAAAACCCATTGGCAAGTTCCAGGCCATCCAGATGAAGATCGCAACTATGGCCACCGAAATCGAAGCCTCGAGACTTCTCACCTATAATGCGACCCGCATGATAGACAGAGGTGAGAAATGCATGAAGGAGGCCTCCATGGCCAAGTACTTTGCCTCCGAGACGGCGTGCAGGGCCGCAGACGAGGCAACCCGCATCTTTGGCAGCTATTCGTACTCAATGGAATATCCAATTCAGCGATTCTTTAGGGATACTCGGTTCCTTCTCTTTGGAGGGGGTACCTCGGAGATCCTGCAGGTTATAATTGCGAGAGAGTTGGGATTGGGAAAATCGAAATAATGATCAATTGAGGGGATGAGAACATGGCATATAAAATGAGGGGCATGACATACGACGAATTCGAAATTGGGCAGCAGTTCAACACGGCTTCCAGGACGATTACGGAATCGGATGTGGTTACATTTGCAGGCCTTTCGGGTGATTTCAATCCAATCCATATTGACAAGGAATTTGCAGACAACACACCGCTTGGAGGGAGGGTTGCACACGGAATGCTGGTGTTTAGTATTGCTACAGGTCTTGGGAACCAGTTGGGTATCTACGAGGGAACCACCATTGCGGTTCTGTCCATGACCATCAACTACAAGGGTGCAGTGAAGTTCGGTGATACGATTCATCTGGTAATTACCGTGTCCGATAAAAAGGAATCGAACAAGCCAGGAAGAGGCATCGTTACGTTTCAGACAAATATCATGAACCAGAGGGACGAAATAGTCATCGATGGCCAGTGGGTCGTGATGATGACCAGGAAAAAGGGGGGATGAGATGAGACTGAAGAACAAAGTGGCACTGATCACAGGGGCGGGTAGCGGTATCGGCGAGGCCACGGCCCTGAGATTTGCAAAAGAGGGCGCCAAGGTCGTGATCTGCGATGTTGACATGGAGAATGCCGCAAGAGTGGCAAAGGAGATCGATTCCAGGGGAGGCGAGTCCCTGGTTTTGAAGGCCGATGTATCGAGCAAGAACGAGGTGGAGAGTATGATGTCCCAGATAAAGGAGCACTTCGGAAAGCTCGACATCTTGGTCAACAATGCAGGTATCAACAGGGATGCCTTCGTTAAAAAGATGACGGAGGAGCAGTGGGACGATGTCATTCGTATCAATTTAAAAGGCACTTTCATATGCTGTCAGGCGGCTTTAACTCTTATGAGCGAGCAGAAATCAGGTAAAATCATCAATACCTCCTCCATCGGTGCCGTGGGAAACATTGGACAGGCCAACTACTCGGCCTCCAAATGCGGAGTCATTGGTCTTACAAAAACGCTCGCTCTTGAAGGTGCCCGGTACAACATCAATGTCAACTGCGTGGCTCCCGGTGCAACAAAGACGCCAATGACCGAGAAACTTCCGGAGAATATGTTCAATATGATTACCGAGAAAATTCCATTCAAACGCTGGGCAGAACCAATCGACATTGCCAATGCACATGTGTTCCTGGCAAGTGATGAGGCCAGTTACATCACGGGACAGGTCCTGTTTGTTGATGGCGGCATTACAACGGGCCTTTAGATTAATTCCATTTCAATGTGTAATACCTTGTTGATTTCATTAACGTCACATTTCATTGAAAAGGGGGATACATAATATGCCTCAAAGACCCATAAAAGTTCTGATAGCCAAGCCCGGACTGGACGGCCACGACAGGGGCGCAAAGGTCGTGGCCCACGCCCTGAGGAATGCGGGAATGGAGGTTATATACACGGGCCTGCACCAGACGGTGGAGCAGATAGTGCAGACGGCAGTAGACGAGGACGTGGATGTCATCGGCCTTTCAATACTCTCTGGAGCACATATCCCGATTACCGAGAAACTCATGGGAAGGTTGGGTGAGGAGGAGGCAGAGGACATCACGGTTATTGTCGGGGGGAACATACCCAAAAGGGATTTTGAAAGGCTCGAAGGTCTGGGTGTTTTCGGGATATTTCAGACGGGTTCAAGGTTCGAGGAAATTGCAGATTTCATAAAAAAGACCAGGGAGGGGGGGCATGAATAAATCCAAATCAAAAATGGAAATATCCGATGTTATCCTGGAATCGGGCATAAAGGTAAAACCGGTGTACACCCCCCAGGATATTGCAGATGTGGATTATGAAAATGATATTCATGATCCGGGAGAGTTTCCGTTCACCAGGGGCATTCACAGGTTCATGTACCGCGCAAGGCCCTTCACAATGAGGCAGTACTCGGGTTTTGCCACGGCAACGGAGACCAATAAAAGGTTCAAGTACCTCATCGAGCAGGGCCAGACCGGTTTGAATGTCGCCTTCGACCTCCCCACCCAGATGGGTCTGGATTCGGACGATCCCTTGGCGGAAGGGGAGGTGGGAAGGGTGGGGATGTCCGTGGATACCCTGGCAGATATGGAGGAGGCTTTTAGAGATATTCCAATTGATAGGATAAGCACGTCCTTGACGATCAATTCCACTGCGTCCATTCTCATTGCCATGTACATCGTCGTGGCCCAAAAGCAGGGTGTTCCACTGGACCAGATTCGTGGTACAGCCCAGAATGATATTTTAAAAGAATATATCGGACGGGGCACCTGGATTTTTCCCGTGGAGCCCTCCATCAAGCTCATCGGCGATACAATAGAATACTGCACCAAAAACGCTCCAAGGTACTATCCCGTCAGCGTGTGCGGTTACCATATCAGGGAATCCGGGGCCAATCCAGTCCAGGAGATAGCCTACGGATTTTCCATTGCCAAGGCTTATATCGACCATGTTCTCAAGAGGGGGCTTTCCGTGGATGACTTTGTACCGCGCTTCTCCTTCAACTTCGACATCCACGGCAACTTCTTTGAGCAGATTGCCAAGTTCAGGGCGGCCAGGAGGCTTTGGGCCAAGATAATCAGGAACGATTACAATGCTCAAAATCCCAAGTCAATGACCATGAAGATGATCGCCGGTGGCGGTGGGGGAGGTCTCACAATAGAGCAGCCGGAGAACAATATTGTCAGGGGGGCGTACTATGCATTGGTCTCCGCCCTATCGGGAACCCAGACAATGGCCCTATGTTCATATGACGAGGCGTATACTATTCCATCCAAAAAGGCGGCTCTTATTTCACTGAGAACAATGCAGATATTAATCGAGGAGATGGGCCTGAGCGACACGGTGGACCCCCTGGCAGGTTCCTATTATATCGAATCCCTGACAAACCAGCTCGAAGCAGAAATCGTGAAATGCATGAAGGAGGTGGATGACAGGGGCGGGATAATTAAGGCTGTATCGGAGGGTTATATCCAAAGCGAGGTGTCAAAGCAGGCCTACCTCCATGAAAAGAAGATCCAGTCCGGAGAGATAGTCAAGGTCGGGGTCAACAAGTACCGCATCGAGGAAGAGGAGAGGAATATCGAGTTTCATGAATACGATCCGGCCCAGGCAGAGGAGCAGGTGAAAAGGCTCAACAGGGTCAAGGCGGAGAGGGATGTCAGGGTCGTGAAACAGAACCTTGATATTCTGAAGGAAAAGGCGGGAACCGACGAGAACCTCATGCCCTATATCATGGACTGTGTTCGGTGTTATGCAAGTGTAGGTGAAATCACGAAGGTTCTGAAAGAGGTGTTCGGGGAATTCAAGGAGCCCCTGAAGTTTTAAATGTGCATTAACCGGTCTTTTTGTCCTTTTCGACCCAGGATTCCAGCGTCTTCTCCATCTTCTCCTTGTCACCAGATGCCATGTCCGAGCCCTTGATTATAGGAAGTATTTTATCGTATTCCGCCCTTGTTATCTTCCCGTCGATGAGCATATCCTTGATTTTAATCTCGATGTCCTTTGGCATGTCCCTGACCTCGGCCAACAGGGTCTCGCTTCTTATCTCCTGCATGATCTCGTCGATGCGGTCCTTTAGTATGTTGTAATTATTCTCATCTATTATACTGTGCTTCAGGTCCTCGCTTATAATGCCCCTGACCTTCTCGAGCTCGATTTCGCATTTGTGGGGATTGGTTTTAAAGGATCTGTATATATCGTCCAGTCGTGTCAGCAATTCTGAGAATCGGCCACGCTTCTTCCTTCTTTGATATATGCCATAGCCACCCACCCCAGCCATGCCCACCAAAGCAAGCAACCCCACAATTACCTCCGGATCATCCCAACCAGCGGGAAACCCGATTCCAAATCCCCCTCCATCTCCTTCATCTCCCCCATCACCGCCATTTCCATCGGGTTCTAAGAAATCCTCAACCACAAAATAATCCCCCTCAGCATCGTAAATATCCGCATAACTGCCATTGACATCCTCGGCATCAATGTAGAATTCCGAGTTCTCGGTTGCAACCCCATCTGGTATGGAGACCTGGTAATTCTGACCGGTGAATGGATCGGGATCCGTGGTTTCCATGTCATACCAATACTCATCATCCAAACCAACGGCGACATAAACGGCCTCATCTCCCTCGGGGTCCCGATAGGTGACATTGAAAACCCAGAAATTTTCATCGAGATAGACATCCGGATTGGACAGGACAGGTGGTTCACCCCAGCCGTCGAAGTCACCTACCAAAAATGGGTCTCCGTATTCATCGTACAGTGTTATTTCACTCCCGTTTTCATCATTTGCTGTATAGGAGAATTCCGTGTAATCATTGACCTCCGATGCGGGCACATAAATCTCGTAGTAGAGGCCCTCAATAGCATCATTGTCGTATGTCACCAGTTCAACGGGGCTGCCTTCTATAATGACCGTGACCTCACCTTTATCGCCGTCCGGGTCACGATAGGTCACAGAAAAATATGCGTCGCTGTCAGATATCCACATTCCAGGGTCCACCAGTACGGGTGGCCTATTGGGTGAAATCTGCTGTCCTTGGATATTACCACCATCTAATGGGAGCAGAATATATGTAAATGAAAAAAATACCAACCCCGTAATCAGAATAGCTATTGCTCGTCTTGTTCTCATATCTCCAGACCTCCGGATTTGTAATTCCATTATGGCTATAAAAAACATTCGGGAATTGTATGAGGTTTAGCAAAGAGGATAATTTTCACCTACCTTGGTATCAGTCCCCATTAAAAGGACATCTCTCGCCGATACATTCATTGTTAAGGTGGCTGAACTCGCATATCACTTCTTCATCTTTATCCAAATTAACGCCAAAGTACTCTTTGAGAAATCTCACGGCCTCTATGATTGCCAGAAAGGAATCCCTCTTGCAGCACCGGGGTCCGCCCATATCGGCCACAGAGGTAAGGCATCTGGCAGTGATCAGATTGCTCAGTCTCCATTCGTTTTTTGAAAGTGGAGTGGCCTCGGTTATTATGCTGACAAAAATCCCTGTTCCCACGGCCGCCCCGCAGGTCCCGTGGGTGCCGCAGAAGCCTCCCAGCACGATCTCTGCCCTCCTCCTGGCCTCTTTGATCCTTACCTCCTTTTCCTCTGGTTTCTCTATAAAATTATAGTAAGCTGCTAATAGGACCGCGGGAACAAGAAAATGGTGCTCTGGTCCGTGCATCTTGACGCGGGGGTGCTTCATCAGGGTAATGGCCATTGCAATTGGATCCTTTGAATCAGAACTTACACAGAACTGCTCTACCAGGTCGTTTGCACCTTTGGAGTGGCACTGGTCACATATATAATGGCCGTCCTCACAGGAAACATTGGATTCGAATGTATCCCTGCAGTACATGCATTCGAGTGTTTGATTGTCATTCATATAGGATAGATCCTTTCCACATATGAGACAGCCTGTTTTTGGCTCCATTGAATCCATTTACCCAAAGGAGACTGGCTTATTTAATAGTAACTTTCACACGAAAACAACACATATGCAATCGTCACTTGTACGACCTAGATCTGTGGTAGGACTCTAGGGCATGGATTGAGTCCACAGCCTTTCTCGAGTCCATGGGCCTGAAGATTTCCGAGACGCCGGAGGAGAACATGTACGCCAGCACCGCAACACATATCCCTATTACCAGAAGTCCTCTCGGAAAGTCGGATTGCGCAACAAAAAACCCGTGAATCCCCCCCACAAGGCATAGCACGATGAGGAGCCCACGCCCACTTGATGATGTCTTTAAAAGCCCGATTCCAGATATGACGATGAGAAAGGCAATGCACAGGACAACGAAGAATCTCAGATCCCTGGAATCCATGAATTGCAGCAATCCTATTGTCCAGAACTCGCTCGCATAGAAGAAAATGTAAACAGTGGCGGAGATGATGACTATGGCCAGGGCAAAGAGGAGGTATGCCAAGAGCGATATGCCCAGTGGCTTGTCATAATCCACCATGGTTCTTACTATTGCATCCAATGGATAAATAATTTATGCTTTGACTATTTGACAGCATTAGAGAAGCTTTTATAACCGCCCAAAACCTTTATCGCCCAAGCGGTTCCATGGCCAAGAAAAAGACGAAAAAAGAGGCGAAAACACGGATCGGCGTGTTCGTATGTCACTGCGGGAAAAACATTGCACAGACAGTTGATTGCGCAGCAGTTGCCAGGTATGCAAAGAAACTGCCCGGGGTTGTAGTATCCGAAGAAAACGAGTTCATGTGCTCTGAAAGCGGACAGGACATGATAAAGGAGGCCATAGTGAAAAATGAACTGGACAGGGTGGTTGTTGCGTCGTGTTCCCCGAGGCTGCACGAGCACACCTTCAGGAACGCCGTTTCCGAGGCAGGGCTCAATCCCTTCCATTTCGAGATGGCAAATATCAGGGAGAACGTATCATGGGTGCATCACGACGAGCCGAAAAAGGCCACTGAGAAGGCAAAACACATCGTAAAGGGGGCGGTGGCCAGGGCAGCCAGGCTCGAGGCCATTGGCACGGCCACGGTTACGGTGGAGCCCGCTGTGATGGTCATAGGGGGGGGGGTCGCAGGCATCCAGGCCGCACTGGATGTGGCAGACAATGGAATTAAAGTGTATCTGGTGGAGAGGAATCCTTCAATCGGCGGAATGATGGCACGGCTTGTTGAGACATTTCCCACGGGGGACTGCTCCATGTGCATTCTCTCCCCCAAGATGGCCGAGGTGGCAAGAAACAAGAACATTGAATTGGTTACGCATTCAGAAGTAATCGATGTAAATGGCTACATAGGCAATTTCGAGGTCAGGGTAAGAAACAATCCACGGTATGTTGACGAAAAAAAATGCATTGGATGCGGTGACTGCTCTGAGAAATGTCCAGTGAAAATCGGCAATGAATGGGACATGGGCCTGGG
>Ga0209536_100011989_pt1 | contig 12643 bp, 11 predicted proteins | sample DeeMarSeWOR28_12_FD_187461 | JGI IMG/M metagenome (GOLD analysis project Ga0209536, IMG submission 187461) | Marine sediment microbial communities from White Oak River estuary, North Carolina - WOR-2-8_12 (SPAdes) (version 2) | ecosystem: Environmental > Aquatic > Marine > Intertidal zone >...
GAAGAAGATGGCGGCCGAGGTGCCCGACGACGTACTCGACGAGTTCTGCATCTACAGCACCTATGACGAGCTCCCGAAGGCGATCGAGGCGCGCTTTGGCGGCATCTCCGACACCGTCGAGCTCGGCTTCGAAAACGACACCGAAGTGGACGTCGCGCGGGAGGTCGTGTCGCGCGTGCACGCCATTCCGACCGGGTTTCAGGCGCCGCTCGACCGCTACGCCTAGCGCTTGCTCAGCACCAGGAGGGCCGTTTCCGCGGCCAAGTTCGGATCTTCGTCGTCTCCGATGATCCTGCCATGGGTGTCGTCGTAGTAGCGGGCCTGCTCGACCGTGACGCCCATGGTCTCGCAGAGGTCGAGCATGTCCTGGATCGACGGAAAGCGTCGGTTCGGCGTGTTGTACCACTCGTACGAGTACGAGCCGGGCGCCTTCGGGGCGCGGCCCTCGAGGCCGAACATCTCGCGAAGGGTGCGGTGGGCAAAGTTGGTGAAACCGACGATGGCCCGGCGGCCGACACGGAGGGCCTCCTCGAGGAGGTGCTCGACGTTCGGAACGGCCTGCAACGTGGACGAGAGCACGACGTAGTCGAAGCGTCCGTCCGCAAACTCGGGCAGCCCGACGTTGAGGTCGTAGTCGATCGCATCCACGCCGTGCTGCATCGTCGCGGCGATGAGCGTCGTGCTCACCTCGACGCCGCAGAGAAGCGGCGCACCACGGGCCTTGAGGCGGGCGAGCAAGTCCCCCTCCCCGCAGCCGAGATCGAGCACGGAGCTGTTCGGGGGGATCAGCTCGATGATCCGGTCGTCCTCGAAGCTTTGGCGGGGCGAGCGCGGCATCGGTGCGCCGATCTTGGCGGCGACGAGCGGAGCAAACTGCTCGATGTCCTTCGGCAACAAGAAACTGTCGTGACCGCCATCGGTTTCGATCTCGCAATACGAAACCGACTGCCCGAGCGTGGTCATGAGCGCCACGAGCTCCTGCGATTGCGCGGGCGGAAAGAGCCAATCGCTCGAAAACGAGATCACCAACCAGTCGCACTTCGCGCCGCGGAACGACTCGAGCCGCTTCTCGCGTGTGGCTCCGAGGTCGAAGTTGTCCATGGCGAGCGTGATCGCGACGTAAGAGTTGGCGTCGAAGCGACCGACGAACTGCTTGCCCTGATACGCGAGATACGAACCGACCGAAAAGCGCTTCTCGAAATCGGTGACGATGTCGCGCGGCGCATGACGATCGAGATCGAACTTCCGTGTCATCGCGTCCGACGAGAGGTAGGTGATGTGACCGAGCATGCGCGCGAGCGCGAGGCCGGTGCGTGGATGCTCGCCGGTGTCGTAATATTGGCCGTCGTGAAAGTGGGGATCGGTTTGGATCGCGTTGCGGCCCACGACATCGAACGCGATCGCCTGCGCGGTCAGGCGCGCAGAGGCCGCGATGACGACGGCCGTCTCGACGCAGTCGGGGTAGCGCGTCGCCCAAGACAGGACCTGGTGACCTCCGAGCGAGCCCCCGACGACAGCACGCAGGCGCTTCACGCCGAGAAGGTCGACGAGGCGTTTCTGCACGTCGACCATGTCTTCCACCGTGACCAGCGGAAAGTCGCTGCCATAGGGCTTGCCCGTCGCGGGATTGATGGTCCCCGGGCCGGTCGTGCCGCGGCAGCCGCCGAGGACGTTCGAGCAAATGACGAACAGACGATTGGTATCGACCGCCTTCCCCGGACCGACCAGGCCTTCCCACCAGCCGGGATCGTCTCCCGGATCATGCCGCGCGGGGTGGGAATCGCCGGTGATCGCGTGGCAGATCAGGACCGCGTTGCTGCGGTCGGCGTCGAGGCTGCCGTAGGTCTCATAGGCGACCTCGACCCCGGGGAGGGTCTCGCCGTGCCGGAGCCGTAGGGGCTCCGGAAACACGGCCTTTTGCAGGTACCTGAGCGGCGCGCCGCTTCGGACCGAATCGGTGCTTTCGAACGGATCGACCACGAGAGGCGGTTAGCCTACCCCACGGCGGCCGCGAGGGCTTGGTCGATGTCGGCGATGATGTCCTTCGCGTCTTCGATCCCCACGGACACGCGCACGTACTCGGGAACGACACCGGTCCGCTGCTGTTCTTCGGGGGAAAGCTGCTGATGGGTGGTCGATGCCGGGTGGATGACCAAGGTCTTGGCATCGCCGATGTTCGCCAGATGCGAGCAGAGCTTCACGTTGTTGATGAACTTCTTGCCGGCTTCCATGCCGCCCTTGATGCCGAAGCCGAGGATCGCGCCCTTTCCGTCTCGCAGGTAATGATTGGCGCGCTCGTTGTCGGGATGGCTCGGGAGACCCGGATAGTTCACCCACTCGACCGCGTCGTGCCCCTCGAGATGCTCGGCAACGGCTTGCGCGTTCTCGCAGTGTCGCGGCATCCGCAGATGAAGCGTCTCGAGGCCCTGTAGAAAGAGAAACGCGGCGAACGGGCTCATCGATGCGCCGGTATCGCGAAGCCAGTGTGTTCGGATGTGCACGTTGTAAACGATGTTGCCCATTGGCGCGAGTGCGTCAGCGAGGACCGCGCCATGGTAGTTCGGCGAGGGGCCGCAGAACTCGGGCCATTTGTCGCGGTTCTCCGTCCACTGGAAGTTCCCCGAGTCGACGATGGCGCCACCGATGTGGGTCCCGTGGCCGCCGATGAACTTGGTCGTCGAGTAGACGTTGATGTCGATGCCATGCTCGAAGGGGCGGAAGAGGTACGGGGTCATCACGGTGTTGTCGCAGATGACCGGGAGCGCGCCGTGCGGTGCGCTGTGAGCCGCGTTGGCGATGGCCTTGAAATCGGGCACGTCGTTCTTCGGGTTGCCGATGGACTCGATGTAGACGAGGCGCGTGTTCTCATCGACGAGGTCGTGAATCTGTTCGGGGTGCGCCGGGTCGAAGAAGCGCACTTCGATGCCGAGGTTCTTGAAGGTGTTGTTGAACAGGGTCCACGTGCCGCCGTAGAGGCTGGTCGCCGAGACGAAATTCTGGCCGGAGTGGCAGAGGGTCAGGATCGCGGCGTTGATCGCGGACTGCCCAGACGCGAAGCAAAGCCCCGTGACGCCGCCGTCGAGCGCGGCCAAGCGCTTCTCGAGCACGTCGACCGTCGGGTTCATGAGCCGCGAGTAGATGTTGCCGAACTCGGCCAGACCGAACAGAGCCGCGGCGTGATCGGTGTCGTGAAACACGTAGGACGTCGTCGCGTAGATGGGCACCGCGCGCGCGGTCGTCGCGGGGTCGGGTTCTTGGCCGGCGTGCAGTGCACGCGTACCGAGGCCGTAGTTCTCTTCGGTCATGTCGATTACCTCGTTGTCTTGAGCAGCTCAGGCGAGAGCGCTGGGGTTCGCGAGAATACCCCGTGACGGGTTGAGGGGCTAGAGGGTCGATAGCTGGGAAATGTCGAGGAAGACCCATTGCCCTGGCCCGACGGTGGTTTCCACGACATGCCTTTGCCCCAGCACGGTAACCTCGATGTTGTGCTTGCCGGGCAAGAGCCGCGCGCGAACGATGGCGATGCGCGCCGGGAGCGTGGCCCAGCTACGCGTATCGGGCTTGTCGGCGGCGGCCATGCTGGCCTGCGCGATCATCGAAGCGAGCACTCCGACGCCGCCTTTTCCACTTGCCTTCCCCGCCGCCACGCCGACGCCTGCGCCGACCGCCGCTCGTGTGAGCATGCGCGTCACTGCGGCGGCCATCACACGCCCCTTGCTCTCGGCCCAGGCTTGCTGAACGACGGCGTCCACGTTCGCGATGACATGCGCCGCCTGGGCTGTGCCGTCGATTGCGACCAACGGCGTGGGATACTCGGCGCGCGCCGGAAGGAGCTCCGGATAGTTAACCCAAGTCACCAGACCCTGGGCGGCCAGCCGGTTCGCTTGCTGCACCGCGCTTACGGAAAGGAATGCCGCTGCAACCGTCAAAGCCAAGCCGATGGGCACGCGTTTCGCCGCCAAAGCCGGCACGCGCCCGTAGCCGATGACGATCAAGACCTCGCTCGAGCCATCTCCGGAAGCCGCCGACCCGCCGGCGCTGGCGGCCGCGGACTGAAGGCGCGAGGTTCGATAGCCGCTTCGCTCCATCAATGCGCGAACCGGACCGGCGAGACTCGGCGCAGGCGTCGCTTGCAGCACCTCGTCGTAGTAGCGGAGCGCTTCCCCCGGCGCCCCGGCCTTCTCGAAGGCGTAGCCCGCGAAGTAGCTGCCAGGGGCACCCGCGCGCTGGACCGCTTCGGCATCTGCTTCTTCGTGGTCGAGCAGATACTTGCGCATGATCGAGAATCGGCGCGCCTCGACCTTGGCACCCTCGAGGTTCTGGCGCGCGAGATAGTTGATCATGTTCATCGTGTTGAGCATCAACTTCTCGTACGGACGGGCGCGGTAGGGACCGACGCTGTCGCTGAACATGTATTTGGCGATCTCGTGGGCGGTCGAACGGTTGAAGTCGAGAACTTCGAGGGCCTTGTCGGAGACCTGAAAATCCCGGCTCGAAAGCTCGTACTGCTGAAGCGCTTGCAAAACGATGGCCCGATCGAGGAGCAACAGCGCATCGTTGTCTTTGAGCGACTCTGGCAAGGCGCCGGGCTGCTTGACGCCGAGAGCGCGATTGCTGGCGGCCAGCGCCTTTTCGAAGTCGTTGGCGTCGAGCGCGGTGCGGGTGGCGCGCGTATTGTCGGAAAAAGTCTTGCACCCCGCCGTGCCGAGAAGCAGGGCCGCCAAGAAGACGAGCGCCGAGGGTCTCGTCAGCCGATGGGTCCGCTCACGCTTCGACGCCCGCCCCACAAACTAGATGATGGCCTTGGTGATGGGGGCCTGGTTCTGAAAGAGAATCTCTCCGGTCTCGACGTCGACCGTGCGAATGAACAGGTAGTATTGCACGCGGCGCGCGCTCTCGGTGCGTTCGTCCGTCGAGAACACTTTGCCCGACACGATGTAGCGGACGCCCATCTGTTTGCCCCACCTCGCCATGTGTTCTTGGTCGAACGCGCCACTCTGTTGCTGGTGACGAATCTCGTCGATGAGGGAGCCCTGGTCTTCGAGGCTGATCACACGCACGGGCGCGAAGTTGACGAGTTGCGATTCGATCTCGGTCATGAGCGCGTTGAGCGCGCTGTCGATGTGCTCGCTCGTCTCGTTCCGAATGGGCAAGACACCGACCGTCGGGTCCTTTTCCATCTCCCAGCGAGCCATCAGCTTGGAGTTGCGCATCGCCTCCATGTTGATCTTCAGCGCCTTTTCCAAATCCTTGCGGTCGAGGCTCGTGCTCATCGCGGCGTTGTCGAGGCCGGGCGTGTCCTGCCCCCGAACCGCTCTCGGCCCGGCGCATCCCCCGAGCGACGGAGCGCCGGTGAGACAAGCGAAGAGGAAAGGAACGAGGGCAAGCGTGTGTCTGGTCATATCTCCGCCGTTTGGGAAATCGGTCCTGGGAGCCCCTAGCCTAGCGACCTCGGGCCCGGGCGCAAAGCAGCCAGGCCTCCGCCTGCGGGCCTCGCAGCCCGGCTATGCTACGGTGGCGCCTGTGAGCATGTGGAAGTCCTGCTGCCTATGCGTGGCTCTGCTGAGCATCACGCCCCTGGCGAAAGCCGACGATGCCGATTCCTTACCCGACGGCGCCCAGCCCGAGTACGGGAAGATGCCGATGGCCTCCGAGGGGAGCAACCCGCGGCTCGAACGGCGCTTGTCGCTGCAGTCGCGGCACCGGCAGGACCGGACCTATCGGGGCCCCGCGGGAATCTTGGGCTTCGAGGGCGGCGTGCCGATCTTCGTGGGGGACGCCTCAGATGTCGTTAAGGCAGGTGGCAGCATCACCGGGTTCGGCGGGGTCGACTTTGGATTCGGCACGATGGAGATCAGTGTCGGCTACCAAGGCAACCCGACCGATCCGCCAGGGATGGACGGACAATCGCTCCAGCGCGTCGCGCTGGGCGTCGGCGGCCGCGTGCAGGTCCCCAACAAGTCGATTGTGATCCCCTTCCTCGGGTTCGGCTTCGCCGCGCAATGGTGGAAGTACGATACGCTGCCCGGCTGCAACGTGGTGTGCTCGACCGGCGACAGCTTCCGTTTCGCGCCCGGCTTCAACGTTCGGGCCGGCGTGTCGATCTTGCTCGGCGGGGTGGCCGCCATCGAGATCGGCGCACGCTACAACCTCTCGTTCGAGGGCAACCAGGTCTCCACGCAGAACCTGCACTTCATCGAGCCGACGCTCGGCTTCCGCTTTTGGCTGTAGCGCGCAGCGAGCACTGGGTGCCGCGATGTGCGTAGAGATTGTGTGCTGGCTCACGCACCGGATCGTAGTCGCTGCTCGCCCGTCTTTTGACGGCTAAACGCGAAACAAACGAGCATCCGTCCTCTGGATTTGCCAGAATCTTGGAGGGGACGGGGGACGACGATGGAAGCAGGCAGCCACGACTCACTGGCCAACCAGCTCATGGAGCTACAGTCGATTCAAGAGGCGCGCGTTGCGGCAGAAGAAGACGCGCGGCTCAAGGCGGCGGAAGAAGCTCGCCGACGCGCCGACGCGGAGGCTCGGCGCCGACGCGAGGAAGAGGAAGCCCGGCTCGCCGCGGAAGAGCAGGCCCGGCTCGCCGCAGAACGCGCGGCGCGCGAGGAGGAAGAGCGGCGCGTGCGCGAGGCCAAAGAGGCCGAGCTTCGCGTACAACTCGAAGAGCAAGCCAAGGCGCGCGCAGCGGAACAAGAGCGGCTGCTTGCACACGAAAAAGAGATCGCGGCCATCACCGCCGCGGAGCGCTCGAAGGCGCGCAACCGAAAGATCGCGCTCGGTGCGACGCTCGCGATTCTGCTCGGCGCCCTCGGAAGCTACGCCTTGCTGATCAAGCCAGCGCTCGAGCGGAAGGCTCTCGAAGCCGAGCTCGCACGCCAGGAGCAGCAGCTCGCGGTCGAGCAGAACGAGCGCGCGCAGCAAGCCCTCGAGGATGCCAAGCTACAGGCCGCCGAGGCGGTGGAGGCCAAAGCGCAGTACGAGGAGAAGCTCGAGGCGCGGGAACGACGCGAGCGGGAGCGCGAAGCGCGCATGAAGGACCGACCGCGCCAGCAGGCGAAGCCGAAGGCCGAGCGCTGCAAGCCGGATGATCCGCTCTGCGGGCTCGACCTCGACTGACGGCGGCCCGAAGCGGGCGTGACCGCACTACGGCAGGGTGACGACGAAGTCGCCTTCGGTGCCGAGTGGCGGGCCCGTGAGAACGGCGTCCCATTCGGTTTCCCCGAGGACGTGGCGCCGGCCGAAGGCCAACACATATGCGGCGAGAACGGGGATCGCCTCCTCGCTATCGATGAACTCGGGGCCGCAGCCATCCTGAGGGGCGTCCGGGCGGAGCAGCAAGAGAAGACCTTCCTCCAGATCATGGCAGATCGTGATGAAGCTGTAGTGCGCGCCGAGCGGCATCTCGACCCAGAGGTCGTCGGGGTCGTCGACGGCGGCCCAGGAAGGCTCCGCTGACTCCTCTTGTGTGGTCGTCTTATCGAGGCGCCCGGTCATGAGCATGGTGGGGATCCCCATCTCGGCGATCTGACTCTCGATGAGTGGCGTGATGGCCGGTGCCTGCGGCGCCAACGCGACGACCCGAGGGTCGCCGAAGCCCGCTCGATACGCCGCTTCGACCTCGGCGTCTGCGAGGACCTCGCAGCTTTCGCTCATGACACCCTCGCAGTCCGCGAGCGCGGCATCGATGTCGAAGTCTGCCCCACCCGACGCAAACGTCGTGTAGCCACCGAAGCTATGGCCGAAGACGAAGACACTCGAAGTGTCTGCCTTGCCCTCGAGGTCATCGCCGCCGAGCCCCGACTCGAACTCGTCGATGATGGCGCTGATGTCGTACGGCCGATCGAGCGCGGAGCGCGTGAAGGGATCAGGCACGTCGAGGAAGTCGAAGGCGGTATTGCCGGTGTGGTTGGGGCCGACGACGATCCAGCCGTGAGAGGCCATCAGCTCGCCGTACGGGTATGCGAGCAGACCCTCGCCGCCATTGCCGTGGGAATAGATCGCGAAGGGGAAGCCAGCCTCGTCATTGGCCGGAGGCCCGTCGAGCGCGATGCCTGCCGGCAAGTCGATGTTGATCGTGCCGTCGCTGAGCGCATAGCGCGCAGGCTCCGCGCCCGAATCGGGGGCTGCGGGGTACCAGACGCGCAAGAGAAGCTCGCGGTCCTCGCCCGAGCCCGCGGCGCTGTAGGCGATGGGAAACTCCCGGTAGCCGACTTCGTAAGGCCCGGGCCCGAAGAGCTCGTCCACGTTGGCTTACGTGCCGGAGTCGCTGCTGCAGCCGAGAAGCGAAGAAAAGAGGATTGCAGCCGCGCCGGCGACCACGTGGAGAGAAGCAAGGGAACGCACGTGGCGCGGAAGATAATGCGATCGCCGGGGGTGGCAAGGGAGCCCGAAAAGCGCTTGCCGAACGAACGAAGGTCGCGCAGAGCAGCGTGCATGACTTGGGAGGGACCCTCGCGTCCGAAGGCCGGAGATCGGATGACCTTCGAGATCGATGCGCTGATGCCGTCGGGCGAGGGCCGCTCCGGCCGCGTGCGTATCGCGGGGGTGTTTCCCGGCGAACGGGTCGTCGCCCGCATCGACCACGTCGGAAGACACGCGACGTTTGCGACGGCGCTCGAGCTCGAGCGGGGGCGTCCGGGGCGGCGGCCGCCTCCCTGTGACCGCCATTTCGAAACGGCCGATGGCCATTGCACGGGCTGCGCATTGATGGCCCTCGATGAAGCCGATCAGCGCGAAGTCCTCCGCGAAATGCTCGTCGCGCAGTATGGGCTCGAAGTCGACGAGATCATCGCGGCTCCGAAGTCGCTCGGCTATCGGTGGAGCGCCAAGCGCATCGCTTTCGGGGGACCGGGAAATCTTCAACTCGGCAGCTTCGTTCGCGGAACACACCGCCCCGCCGAGATGCAGCGTTGCCTGGTCGACCATCCGCTCATCGCCGGAGCCGCGGACGAGATCGGAGAAGTCGCGCGCGAGCTCGGGATCGCTGCACACCACGAGGCTCGCGGGTGCCTGGGCCTGCGGGCCGTGTGGCTACGGACGAACGGTCGCGCGGTGCTGAGCATGCTCGTGACGAGCAACCCCAACGCCGAGGAGCTTCGGCGCCTGAGCGATCGCCTCACCCGAAGCGACGGGGTGGCGTACAGCGTGCATCGAGATCCAGGCAACGCGCTGCGCGGCGCGACGGCGATACCGCTTCGTGGGATCGAAAGCATCGACGTGTTCGGCACGCGCATCGGGCCGCTCGGCTTCCTGCAGCCCAACCCCGAAGTCGCAGAGCGCATCTACGACGACCTCGTTGACGGCATCGACGGCGGCTGCGTGTTCGATCTCTACGCCGGCTCCGGGGCCACGACGGGACGCTTGAAAGCGCGGGCAAGCCGAGTGCTCGCCTGCGACGCACATCCTGAGGCGGCGTCCGACCTCGGCATCGAAACGGAAACCGCCGAGGCGTTTCTCGCCCGTCAGGTCGAGACGCCCGACGCGGTGGTTGCCAATCCTCCACGCAAGGGCCTCGGCGCCTTGGTCACCGCCGAGCTCCTGCGCCTGGGCCCCGGGCGTATCCACATCATGTCGTGCGGGCCCGATGGCCTCATGAACGACCTCGCGGCGCTCGCGCCGGCGTACCAGGTCCAAATCCTGCGCGCGTACGACACGCTGCCGCAAACCCCGCATGTGGAGCTGATCGCGAAGCTCGTGCGGCGGGACCAGGCGAACGGGAGCTGATCGCCATCGTCGCATCGCGGCAATCGGGCCTGGACACCGGCGGAAGGCGGCACGAGGATAGGCGCATGCGCGCATGGATCATCGGAGCCGCGGCCTTGCTGGCATTGGCTTGCTCGAAGAAACAGGCGGCCCCTGAGCCCTCGGCGCGAAGCGCAGACCAACCGGACCAAGAAGAAAGCGAGGAGTCTCCAATGGGCCCGAAGATCCATGGCGAAGAGGTCACCTACCAGGCGGGACATACGACGCTCAAAGGCTACATCGCCTGGGACGCGAACAAAGAAGGCCCGCGGCCGGGCGTGATCGTGGTGCACGAATGGTGGGGGCACACCGACTACGTGCGCAAGCGCGCGAACATGCTCGCGGAGCTCGGGTATACCGCGCTTGCGCTCGACATGTACGGGGACGGACGGGTCGCGGACCACCCGGAGGACGCGATGAAATTCATGCAGGAGACGATCTCCAACGTCGACGTGGCGAAGGAGCGGTTCGCCGCAGCATACGAGCTGCTGAAAGAGCACGAAATGACCAATCCGAACGACATCGCGGCGATCGGCTATTGCTTCGGCGGCGCGATGGTGCTGCACATGGCACGCTTCGGCTACGACCTCGATGGCGTCGTGAGCTTCCACGGGAGTCTCGGGACCGAGGTCCCCGCCAAGAAGGGTGCGGTCAAAGCGAAGGTGCTCGTGCTGCACGGCGCAGACGACCCGATGGTGCCCGAAGAGCAGATCGCGGCGTTCAAGCAGGAAATGGAGGCCGCCGAAGTCGACTACACTTTCATCGCGTACCCCGGCGCCAAGCACGCATTCACGAACGAAGCGGCTACGGAGAATGGAAAGAAGTTCGGCATGCCCATCGAGTACAACGAGGCGGCGGACGAAGAGAGCTGGGCTGAGATGGCCAAGTTCCTCGCGGCGCTTTACCCCACAAACCGAGACCCGAAGACGACGCCATGAAGACGCCGAGATTCAAGCTGTATCACTACCCTGCGACGCGGAGCGCGCGGGTGAAATGGATGTTGCACGAGGTGGTCGGCGACGACTTCGAGGTCGAGGTCGTGCCCTTGTACGAGGGCAAGCAATACGAGGCCGACTATCTCCGCAAGAATCCTAATCACAACGTGCCGATCTTGGAGATCCAGATGCCCGACGGACGGGCGATGCACATGCTCGAAAGCGGCGCGATCGTCACGTTTCTCGCCGATGCGTTTCCCGAGAAGGGCCTCGCGCCGCCTGCAGCGCCTCTGTCGCTCGAGCGCGCCGATTACCTTCAGATGCTCTACTTTGGCGCTTCGTGGATGGACATGATCCTCTGGCAGGTGCGGGTGCACGAGAATCTGCTCCGCGATGACGAAAAGGACGCGCGCACCATCGAGCGGTACCGCAAGAAGTTCACCCAAGAGATCGAGCCACAGCTTCGGCAGCGTTTCGAGCAGCACCCGTTCATCTGCGGGTATGCCTTCACTGCGGCCGACTGCATCATCGGGCACAACGTCCTCTGGGCCCGAGGCTATGGGCTCTGTCAGGACGAGATCTTTCGAAGCTACTTGTCGAAGATCTCCAAACGCCCCGCGTTCGCGAAGGCCTTCGCCGATGCACGGAGCTTCCAGAAGGACGCCGCGGAGGGATCGGAGCTCCTCGAGCGGTTCACAGGCTAGCGCAGGGTCGCCGCGCTATTGGACTTCGGCCTCGCACATGACTTCGTCGTAGGCCTCGCAATCGCGCGCGCAGACTTGGAACCTGCCCTCGCAGATGCCCTCGTAGTAGCTCTCGAGGGGGGCCGAGTCGTCGAGGAGCCGTTCGATGAAGTCTTTGTAGGTCACGATGCCCTCTTCGGTTTCGATCTCCGTACCGGCCCAGGTGGAGGTGGATGGGTCGTCCACGAACGCGCTGATGAACTCGAGCTCGGAATTGCCGACGTCTTCGAGGCCGGTCACGGTGAGGCAGTGGCTCGTGTTCGTGTTCCGGTAGTACGGCATGTAGTACGCGAGGTTTTCGAGGCCATCGAGCTGTGCGCGGAGGGTTTCGAGATCCTCGGACGCGAGCCGATAGATCTCGGTGCGGCCGGCGCCTGTGTCCGGATAGGTCGCGACGGTGAAGTTGTAGTCGCGCTCGAAGATCGAGATCGAGAGGCGATCGTTCGGAAAGAGCTCCGAGACCACAGCATTGACCTCACCGAAATCGCCGGGGATTCGATCGGCGCCCATCGGCACGGCTTCGATCATGGTCTCGACACCCCAGAGCGAGGCCACCGCCGAAAATAGGCCCGACTGATTGCTCGGCGCCCCGCTCAACAGAGTGCTCGGCACGATGGGGCCGCTGTCCGCGAGCAGGTAACTACGCTCGACCCCTTCGATGCCGTTGCGGATGAAGGGGTAGTTGTTGAGCGAGCCGACGCCGCCCGCACTACAGCCGCCGACCATCATCTTCGGCACTTCGGCGAACATGCGGTTGATCTCCTCGATCACGAGCAACATGTTCTGGTGGCCCATGTGATGGAACTCGATGTCGGGGCCGACCATTCGAGCAGTCTTCGTAGTTGCTGCACGCGCCGCCGCCTTCGAGGAACACGACGAGGTTGCTCGAGGTCTCGGAGAAGTTGACGAAGAACTTGTACTGCGAGCCGTTGGCGCAAACGGCGCCCTCGGGCTCGAACTTCAGCCACTCGCCATAGGCCTCGGGAACGAAGGGCTCATCGGGACCGCTGTCGCCGGAGTCGTCGCTACCGCAACCGCCGAGGGCCATCAGGAAAACCAGAAGAAGAGTGCCAGGAACGTGAATGCGACCTGCGAACGCCATGCTGCGCCTTTCGTGTACGGGGTTCCGCGGAAGATACCGCGCTTCACCCGATTTTCGAGAGCTCTTTAGGCCCGGCGCCGGGCCCGCTTGGTCGGCAAGGAAGGGACCGCGTGGGT
>Ga0209536_100011990_pt1 | contig 12643 bp, 22 predicted proteins | sample DeeMarSeWOR28_12_FD_187461 | JGI IMG/M metagenome (GOLD analysis project Ga0209536, IMG submission 187461) | Marine sediment microbial communities from White Oak River estuary, North Carolina - WOR-2-8_12 (SPAdes) (version 2) | ecosystem: Environmental > Aquatic > Marine > Intertidal zone >...
AAGTTTTTGAGTTGAAGTGTTATTGTAGAGATGAAAAATAATGTCAGTCTATGGTTATATCCTTGTCACATTAAAGTCAGGCGCTGAAAGAGACGTCTGTGAAAAAGTCGCCAACTTCGAAGAAGTCGTTCAAGTAGACGAACTATATGGAGAATATGACGCTATAGCAAAGGTGCGCGCTAAAGACCTAGCTGACTTAGACAAATTTTTAACAGACAAACTACGATCTTTATCAGACATCTTCTTAACTACAACTATGATTGTAGCTAAAGAATACAAAAACGAGTAACTCAGCAATTTAAATCATTGTTTAATTTTCTGAAGTCCAAATGATAACCTGATTGGATACTTTAAATTATTCATTATTTTAAAAATCACGCAAACCTTTATTTTTTCTTCCTGTCCAACTTAAAACTGGTGTAACTATGAAGGAGCCCTTCGCTAATTTTGTCAAGACGGAATTAGGGTCAAACATCATACTCATAACCTGTGGACTCCCAGGAACATGGAAAACAGAAACATCCCAAGAAATTTCAAAAATCAAGGGATATCCAATCCTCAGAACCGATCTAATTCGACTAGAAGTTCTAAAAAACGAAGACATCTTTGATGTCAAGATTGCAGGAAATATGAACAAAAGAGAAATGGTTTACGACGAAATGTTCAAACAAGCAGACACTCTGGCAAAAAATGGCCAAGGCCTAATACTGGACGCTACTTTTGTATCGCAGAACCTACGCAGACGCGCAGCGAAAGTTGCAGCAAAACATCAGTTACCTTTTGTTATCCTTCAAACCAGCTGCTCTGAAGAAGCATCAATCTCTAGAATATTGAGGAGAACCAAAGAGAATTACGAATCGAACGCATTGACTAAGGAAGCTTACGTTGCAAACAAAAAAAAGTTTGAACCCGTTGACTTGGATGACTTTAAACAGATATACCCAAATCTTGAGGTAAAACACTTAATTGTAGATACAGAACTTGATGAACCGAAAGACTGGTATATTATTGGAAAAGAAGTCAGGTAATTGAGTTTAGTTCAATTATGATAATCGATCTACATATTCATTCAAAAACCTGTTCCGATGGAAATCTATCTGTTAAAGAAATAATTAAAGAAGCCAAAACTCGAAAAATCGAATTGATGTCTATTACCGATCATGATTCAATCGGTTGCCAAAAACAAGCTATGAACTTATCAAAAAAAAATGGGATTCATTATCTTTTTGGTATTGAATTAAACATATCTTTCTTGTATCCAAACTTAAACAAAGATAAACCGATATCATTAGACCTATTGGGGTATCAATTTGACATAAACAATAAAGCATTACAAAAAAAATTACAGCAAATAAGTAAACACCGCGAAGAACGAGCCACAAAAATCTTAAAAAAAATTAACAACGAGTTCGAAAAAGAAGGACTTGATAACTTAACAAAAAACGATCTATTGATGATTCAAAATTCAGCAGACGGTGTGCTGGGGCGCCCCCACATAGCAGACTATCTAATAAAAAAAGGAATTGTAAAAGACAGGCAGGAAGCTTTTAACAAATATCTTGTCAAATGCGACGTTCCCAAATTCCCACTTTTAATTAATGAGGCTTCGCGTTTGTTAAGAGATGCTGGTGGAATAGTAGTCTTAGCTCACCCAAACGATCCATATGGTACTTCACTAGCTAAGCTGACCAAATCTTTGCACGAACAAACCGCCATAATCGAAAATTCTTTGATACCCTACATCGATGGAATAGAATGTTGGCACTCTAGAAATGATTCTGTAACAACTGATCATTATGTGACCTTTTCTAAAAAACATCGGTTAATAATGACTGGGGGAAGCGATTGTCACCAAAATCCAATCAAAATGGGATCTGTTAAAGTTCCCAATTATGTATTTAGTCAATTCATTAATTAGACTATTTTCAGATCATAAATTTGTTGCATAATCTGTAGCTAAATCGAAATATGATTTTGCTTCTTTCTTGGCAGAACTCTTTTCTTCAAAACCTACGTTTGGATCATTTAGTTTGAAACTGATCACTTTTCCTCTTACATATGCTCGATAGCACTTGTAAAAATTTAAAATGTGTTTTAACTTTTTATCGCTAGAAAACTGGATATATTTATCCACAAAAAAGCTAGACAAATCAGTTCTTTTCTTAAAATCTAAATCCATAGCTAAGAAAGCAATTTCAGATGCAACATCACAATACCTGAATCTTTCGTTAAATTCAATGGCATCAAAAATGTAGATTTTGTCTGCAATGAAAATGTTACCTGAATGAATATCGCCATGACATTCTCTGATTCGGTTCTCATTCATTCTGTTAGCGAACAAAGGCTTGTTTTTTTTCATAAAACTATGCACTTTTTCGTGGATTAATTGGAAGCTTTCACTCGTCACAGTTGTGTTGATGAATTCCTTTGTTTGTTCAAAATTTTCTTTCCAGTTCTTTACTATCAGCAGCAAAGACCCAAAATCTGATATTCTATCGTTCGTTTCTGCATTGTCATGAAATTCTGAAATTATCTTGGCAATTTTTTTAATGATTTTTTTATCAATTTTTTCTTCTTCAAGAAGTCGTGTCATTATATTTTCTTCAGGAATTCTCCTCATTTTGACGGCGTACTCGATGACTCTTCCTTTGCCACCAATTTTAATTATATCTGTTTTTGTGATTGGAACAACTTCAAGGTACATGTCTCCACATAACCGTTTATTGAGTTCTAACTCTTTTTCACAGAAGAAACGTCTCTTTTCCAACGTTGAAAAATCTAGAAACCCAAAGTTTACAGCCTTTTTAATTTTATATACAAATTTTCTTGTCAAGAAAACATACGATATGTGTGTTTGTTTAAGCTCAATCTTGTTTACTTCTTCTTCATAAGCTTCAGGATTTGTTAAAGCTTCAATAACCTTATTCTGACCTGCCACGTTTCTTCCAAACCTATTTCTTCAAACTTTTACATCCTAATACATTCAAGTCTTTAATATTATTTTAAATATCAAAATAGAAATTTTTAATTAATCTTATTGGTCTTCAACAATTTTTACGATTTTATCAAAAATATTTTGTATCACACTGAAATCCAAAAAAACGTTTGCCGTTTATTTTATGACCGCTTTGAAGAAACAAGTTTTTCTTTTCCCCATAAAGGCTTAAATATCCTGTTTGTTACTGACTTGGACGATAGATATGCCAAAATGGGGATACTCAATAACGGACGTTGACATTGAAAAAACAGCTAAAGCTAGCGGACGCGAATTGAGAGTGTCCCATAAACATGCGAGAGAAGTATGTAAGACCATTAAAGGAATGAAGTTAAATCAAGCCAAAGAATATCTTAAACAGGTTACCTTAAAGAAAAAACCTGTACCCTTCCGTAGATATAACACAAAAGTCGGTCATCGTCACGGTTTAGAAAATGCTTGTGCTGGTAGATACCCTGTTAAGGCTGCAACCGAAATTTTAAATGTGCTTCAAGGTGCTGAAGCAAACGCAGAATACAAGGGACTTGATTTAGAACGCCTTAAAATAATTCACGCTTCAGCTTATCCTGGAATGAAAATAAAACGATACATTTCACGGGCTTTTGGCCGATCATCACCACGTTTTAACACTTTAGTTCATGTAGAACTTGTTTTGGAAGAGATGGAAGGAACATAATGTCAGTAGTTAAGCATTTTATAGAAGACTCAATAAAAAAAGCAGAAATTGACGAATTCCTACGAAATGAATTCGAAAGAGCAGGGTATGGAGGGGTAAACATCACTAAAACTCCTCTAGGAACCCATCTTGTAATATACACGATGCGACCCGGTTTGGTCATCGGAAGAGGAGGAGAAACAATAAGAGCACTCGCAACAGTTCTTGAAGAAAAGTTCTTGCTCCCTAGTCCACAAATTTCTGTAGCTGAAATAGAAATCCCCGAACTAAATGCTTACGTTGTAGCTTCCAAAATTGCATCTGCCCTTAAACGAGGCGTTCACTATCGAAGAGCAGGCTTTTGGGGTTTAACCCAAGCAATGGAGGCTGGAGCATTAGGAATAGAGGTTATTATAAGTGGAAAGTTGCGGACAGATAGGGCAAGATACGAAAAATTCAGTACAGGATATCTGCCTAAAAGCGGAGAACCTCCAAGAAAATACATGCGAAAAGCAGAGCTACACGTACAAATGAAACCAGGAATTTTGGGTGTAAAAGTACAACTTATGCCCCCTGACGCACAATTTCCAGATCAAGAAAAAGTACACGTAATTGAAAGAGAAATCGAAAGCAAACAAGCAAAAGATATGGTTAACCTAGATTCACCAGTGGAAACTGAAGCACCCTTAGAAGATCAGAACGCTGAAAAGATGACTGAGATAGCTGTCTCTTCTGTTGAAGAAAAAATTTCACCTAAACCAACTAAAGTAGAACCAGAAGTTACGCTTATCACTAAAAAGGAAATTGTCAACGCAAAGGATACTTCAAAAGAAAAACAAGCAGACTCAGAAGAAAAACTAGCTGAGCCAGAAATTACTATCGCTGAAAAGACTGAAATAGATGAGAAAGTTCTTAAAACAAAAGAAGTCAAAACTCCTGTTACATCTGAAGAGATTTCATCGACAGCTAAGAAAGCAGAACCTAAATCCAAAACTGTTCCAGTAAAAGAAAAGAAAAATGTTGATGCAAACGAGCTTGAACTTGCTAACGTTAAGGAGACTTCTACGAAAGTAAAAAAAGAAAAAGCGACTCCACCTGAAGCACAGGATGAGGTAGGAGAATAATATGGCAATTTTACGATTAAAAGAAATTCGTGATATGTCTTCTGATCAGAGAGCAGAAAAGGTAACTGAGTTCCGAACAGAACTCGCAAGATTAAAAACAATGGTCGCAGCAGGCGGATCAATTGACAATCCCGCCAAAATACGATCACTTCGCAAAACCATCGCTCGACTACTTACAGTTGAAGCAGAAAAGAAAAGAGGTATTGAGGCGAAATGATGCCCATCTCCTCAAGCATAGTTCAAGATGAATTTCTTGGACTTGAATTAACGGTTGTCAAAAGTTTAAACTATAGTGATGTTGGAATAACCGGGAAAGTAGTTAAAGAAACCCGGAATACGTTTACTATTTTAAAAAATGGTGAACAAAAAGTCCTTGTCAAAGACACATCTGTTTTCGGTTTTATAATGACTGATGGAACAGTTGTAGAGATTGATGGAAAAGCCCTCATGGGACGACCTGAGGACAGAATTAAGAAAAGACTTAGGAGGCTATGGTAATGTCAGCCCTTACCGCAAAAAAACCAAAAAAAACATGTAACGACTCTACTTGCCCTTTTCACGGAACACTTTCCCTGAGAGGACACTCACAAGAAGGAATAGTAGTTAGCGCTAAAATGGAAAACACAGTAATTGTGCGTCGTGACTACTTGAATTATGTAGCAAAATATAGAAGATACGAACGAAGACGAAGCAACGTAGCTGCACACAGCCCTCCTTGCTTAGAGATCAAAGCAGGAGACCGAGTAAAATTAGCAGAGTGCCGACCTATAAGCAAGACTGTAGCGTTTGTTGTAATCGAAAAACTGGAGGATGGAGCAAGTGGCAGCAAGAGCAAAGTCTAGAGCTTTTATGGCCAAAGGTATCGTCGGTCAGAAACCAAAGATTTCTCGAGGATTACCCAATGGGTCAATTGTTAAATGTGCTGATAATTCTGGTGCCCGAGAAATCCGGATTATCCAAGTCGTGGGGTACAAAGGACGTTTATGTAGGGTACCTACGGCTTCTGTGGGCGATCTAGTAACTATCTCAGTTAGAAAAGGTACTCCTGACATGAGAAAAAAGATTTTTCATGCAGTTGTGGTTCGTCAAAGAAAACCGTTTAGGCGTGTTGACGGGCTTTGGGTGCAGTTTGAAGACAATGCTGCGGTTATAATGACTCCAGAAGGAGAAATGCGCGGCTCAGAGATTCGAGGACCCATAGCAAAAGAGGCAGCTGAGAAATGGCCTAGAGTTGCCAGTGCTGGCAGTATAATAGTTTAAAGGCGATTTGTTATATGAAGACAACAAAACCTGGTAAACAAAGAAAGAGGATGTATTTAGCTCCTCTGAGCGAAAGATATAGACGATTCTCTGCACCTCTTTCATCTAAATTGAAGGATTCTCACGGCACTAACTCGACTCCGGTGAGAAAAGGTGATACTGTAATGGTAATGAGAGGAGACCGAAAGGGGTCAGAAGGCAAGGTCACCCAGATTGATCGAAATAAGTATCTTATTTTCGTTGATGGTGCAACAAGGGAAAAAGTTGACGGAACCCAGATTCCTGTTCCTATTCATCCATCAAAGGTGATGATTACTCGCTTAAACCTTGATGATAAATGGCGAAAAAAAATTCTGGAAAGAAAAGGTGCAATTAAAGAAACCGTTGTTAAACAAAATGAGCCTCCCAAAAAAGAGGTAAAACGAAAGAAAAAAGTGAGTAAAGTAAATAAAACAAATGGAGGAACATGAAATGGGAAGAAAAGGTGAAAGCGGACATTTAAAGAGGAAACCTGCACCAAAACTGTGGCCTATTCATAGGAAGGAAGCTGTTTGGACTGTAATGTCCAAACCTGGTCCACATTCTCTTTCAGGTTCTTTACCTCTAGCACTTGTTGTGCGTGATATTTTTGGATTTGCCAAAACGGGTAAGGAAGCCAAAAAAATTATTTCTAATGGAAATATAATGGTTGATGGCAAAGTTAGGCGTGATGAACGTTTTCTTGTAGGTATGATGGATGTTATATCAATAGCTGAAACTAAGAAATCCTACCGAGTCTTACCTTCGCCTAAAGGTCTATTGCTACATCCTATTAATGCTGAAGAAGCCACTTTCAAACTCTTTAGAATAGAAGATAAAACCATTGTAAAAAGTGGACGTACAGATCTTAATCTTCATGATGGAACAAGTTTGTTGATTGATGAGGGCAGCACTTTAGGTATAGGAAAACATGAATACCATACTCTTGATGTCCTCAAGATTAGTATTCCTGGTCGGGAATTTCTTGGATACACAAAACTAGTTGTGGGTGCCCCAGCAATTGTAATCGGCGGAAAAAACATGGGGACTTATGGAATAATTAGCACTATTGAAAAACAGGCAGATAAAAAACGTAGAGATCTACTTGTTACTCTAAAGGACATTAAAGGACAACAATTCCAGACAATCCTTGATTTCGTGTTCGTCTTGGGAGAAGTTGAGTCTTCTGTTTCTTTACCGGAGGCTAATTGAATTGACTGAAAAAAAACCCACTTCTCTTGAACCGAAAAAAGCTGTTCTTAAGAAAGTTACAAAAGAGACTGTTGTTGAGAAAAAAGTAGAAACGGTTAAAAAAGTTACCAAAACAGATGTACCTATTGTACAGAATAAGCCTGAAAAACCAGCAACTTTAACAAAACAAAAAATTTCATCTGAAAAGCAGGTATCTAAAGCAAAAGTTTCTCCAATTAAAGAAGGGAAACTTGCCGAACTAGAAGCTCCACCAGCAGAGAAACAAGATCTGAAAAATAAAGTAGAATCTAATGTACCTAAACAAAAACCAAAAAACTGGACTGGAAACTCTATGCGTATACCCAAAATAGAAAAAGTAACTGTAAACATGTCGGTTGGAAAGTCCGGGGCACCTCTGCAACAGGCGGTTACAATTCTAAAACAACTAACTGACCAAGAGCCTTCAAGAAGAGCAGCTAAAAAAACAATAAGAGAGTTTGGTATCCGAAAAGGTGAATCCATAGCATGTCTTGTAACTATTCGAGATGAAAAGGCTCAAGCGTTCTTACGGAAAGCTTTTTACGCTCTAGAAAACAAGCTTTCAAAATATAATTTTGATCGTCAGGGCAATTTTTCGTTTGGAATCAAGGAACACATAGATATTCCAGGAACAAAGTATTCGCCTGAACTTGGGATTCATGGTATGGATGTTTCAGTTTCGCTTGGTCGACCAGGTTTTCGTGTAAAGCGTAGACATCGTTCTAGAACCAAAATTGGAAAAGATCATCAGTTGACAACTGACGAAGCGATACTGTTTATTAAAGACGAGTTTGATGTTGAAATAACATAAAAATGGTGAATTCATGGTGAAACAGCAATCTGATAACGTGCAAAAGACCGGTAAAGGTAGTCGACCCTGCAGACGATGTGGTTCATACGGTTCACTTATTCGTAGTTACGGTTTAGACCTATGTCGTCAATGTTTTAGGGAGATTGCTCCAGAATTAGGTTTTAGGAAATATGAGTAGAAGGAGATGACACAGATTTGCCTATGATGGACACACTTGCAAACGGTTTGACAACAATTATCAATAATGAGATGCGCCGAAAACGTGAATGCATAATTAACCAAGCTTCTAAGTTATTAGGGCGTGTTTTGAGAGTTATGCAATTGAACGGATATATCGGAGAGTTCGAATTTATAGATGATGGACGTTCAGGAAAATTCAGAGTACAACTTTTGGGTCGAGTAAATAAATGCGGGGCTATAAAACCCCGGATTCCAGTTAGTTCCAAAGAAATTGAAAACTGGGAAAAACAGTTTCTTCCCTCTAGAGATATAGGTGTACTTGTATTTTCAACATCTCAAGGGGTTCTGTCTCATAAAGAGGTAAAAGAGAATAAGATTGGTGGGCGTCTTTTGGCGTTTGTTTATTAGGAGAAACTAAAGATGCGTGCAATTGAAACCGTAGCAACCGTTGAAATCCCTGAAGGCGTAAATGCCAAACTTGAGGGTAGAATCGTTACGATTACTGGGGAAAAAGGAGAATTAATTAGAGATTTTTCTCATGCGCCAATAAACATTCAACTTAATGAAAAAACAGTAACTGTTCAAGCGAGTTGGCCACGCAAAAAAGAAGCTGCCCTTGTAGGCACTGTCCGTTCTCACATTGAGAACATGGTAAAAGGTGTAACAAAAGGGTTCACATACAAAATGAAAATAGTTTTCTCCCACTTTCCAATAACTGTAAAAATTCAAGGTAAAAAATTTACAATCAACAACTTCACTGGGGAAAGAAGTCCACGTAATGCTAAGATAATGGGTAATACCAAGGTCATAATCAATGGAGACGATATTGTCATACAGGGAATTGACCTTGAGGAAGTTAGTCAAACTGCAGCAAACATCCAAAATTCAACTAAAATTAGAAAGAAGGATCCACGTGTGTTTCTGGATGGTATCTATGTTTATGAAGAGCTTGAGGGAATTCAAGAATGATAAAAGAAGAAAAAGAAACAGTAATTGAAAAGCAATTCCCTAGAAAGGATTATTGTAAACACAATAAACCTAAATTTAGACGCCAAGAGAGTTGGAGGTATAAACGTGTTACGGATAGATGGAGAAGACCTCATGGCATCGATAGTAAAATGAGAAAAAAGGTAAAAGGATGGCCTGCTTCCCCAACCACCGGATATCGTAGCCCGAAAAAATCAAGGGGCATACATCCTTCAGGATTCGTAGAAACTCGAGTACAAAATGTTGAGGATATAATTGGAATAGATCCTGAATTGCAGGCTATACGAATTGCCCGGACTATTGGGGGTCGCAAACGTGTTGAAATCTTAACCATAGCTAAGGAAAGAGGAATTCACGTTTTAAATCCAAGAACAATACGAATGTCTGAAGACTTAAAAGAAACTGAAGAAAAAGGAAAGTCATCAGCTGGAGCCAAGAAAAATTGAGTTTAAAAAGTCAACGTCGGTTAGCTTCTGAGGTAATGAAGATCGGTGAAGGACGAGTTTGGATAGACCCAGAAAGGATAGATTACGTTGAAGCTGCTATTACCAGAGAAGAGATCCGAAAGTTAGTTCGTGAAGGAGTTATCAAGTCTCTTCCTCAGACTGGTGTTTGTCGCGTTCGTGCTAGGATTTTAAAAGAAAAACGCAAGAAAGGACTACGCCGAGGACCAGGGGGAAAGAGTGGTCCGGCTCGGTCAAAGATTTCCAAAAAGCAGGCGTGGATGAACAGAATCAGACCTTTACGAAAGAGAATGACTGAATTGAAGGACACTCGAGCTATATCAGAGTCAGATTACCGTAAACTTTATGATATGTCAGAAAGTGGAGTCTTCAAATCAAAAGCTGAATTAGAACGCTATATCCGAACCCACAACTTATGGAGGAGACGATAATGGCAACTGGTCCAAGGTACAGAGTTCCTTTTCGTAGACGAAGAGAGGGTAAAACAAATTATCGAAGCCGTCGAGCTCTCGTTTTGTCAAGGGTTCCCCGTTTGGTAGTTAGGCTATCATTAAAGCATACCCGAATTCAAATAATTGAAGCAGAAGCAATAGGGGACAAAGTTGTTGTATCAACTCATTCCCGTGAACTAGCCAAGAAATATGGATGGTTGAGTAATTGTGGAAACGTTCCATCTGCTTACCTTTCAGGTCTATTATGCGGTTACAAGGCATTGGCTAATGGTGTAGAAAAGGCTTTCTTAGATGTTGGTTTACATATTCCATCAAAAGGAACCCGGATTTTTGCCGCCCTGAAAGGGGTTGTAGATGCTGGTGTTGAAGTTCCACATAGTGAAGATATTATACCCACTGAAAATATTATAAACGGAAGTAAAATTGCAGATTATGCAACTCATTTGTCTTCAGACTCTGAAGTCTATAAGCAGAAGTTTTCCAAGATTCTGACAAAAGGGGTTCGACCTGAAGATTTACCTGAACACTTCACTGTGGTTAAAGAAAAAATTACTTCTGTGTTTGAGAAAAATTTGAAAGGAAAGAAGGAAGAAACATGAGATCCAGTAACGAAAAGTTTGAAACTTGGATTCCCAGGACAAAATTGGGAAAAATGATTCTTGAAGGAAAAATTTCTTCTATTGAAGAGCTGTTCATGGAAGGACTTAAAATACGGGAGCCTGAGATAGTTGATACTTTACTTCCTAACCTTCAGGAAGAGGTTATAAACATAGGATTAGTGCAGAAACAAACTGACGCTGGAGAAAAATCTCAATTTAGGGCTGTTGTAGCAGTGGGTAATCGTGATGGTTACATCGGTTTAGGGTCTGGAAAAGCAAGCCAGGTACGTTCTGCTATAGAGAAAGCTGCTGTAGATGCACGGTTAAAAATTACACCCGTTCGTCGGGGTTGTGGATGTTGGGAATGTGGGTGCGGAAAACATCACTCTTTACCTTTCCAAGTCAATGGTGAGTGTGGTGGCGTTGAAATTGTTCTGATACCCGGACCAAGAGGTTTAGGCATCGTAGCAAGCGAAACAGCCAAGGTAATCCTAGGTTTGGCAGGTGTAAAAGATTGCTGGACAAAAAGCTACGGCTCCACTAGGACTGTTCCATCCTTCGCTTTTGCAGTCTTTGATGCACTTAAAAAAACATACTTGTTGGTTACTCCAAAAGACTGGGTGCGCTAAAATGGAGAACAGAAAATGTTTTGTAGCTATCCGTATTCGCGGTCTAAGTGATATATCTCAGGAAGTCAAAGACACTTTGACTATGTTGCGGCTAACCAGGAACTGTCATGCTACATTGCTTGATAATCGCCCAGCCTATAACGGTATGTTACAAAAGAGTAAAGACTGTATAACTTGGGGTGAGGTTTCCCAAGATAACATTTTACTTCTTCTAGAAAAGAGGGGAAGACTTGTAGGAGACAAAGATTTAACGAACGAGTATGCAATTGAATTGGGTTACAAATCGTTAGAGAACCTAGCTGAAGCAATATTCAGTGTTGATGTTGAATTTAATGGTCTTCCCGATGTTAAACCTGTGTTTCGTCTTCGCCCACCTAAAAAAGGCTTCAAAGGAAAAGTAAAACGAAGCTATGCTGCAGGCGGAGAAGCAGGATACCGAGGAGAAGCAATTAACGATCTCCTGAAAAGGATGATTTAGATAAATCAGTAGCGATAATCTTTAAAGTCACAATATAAGCACAATCAAAGTAATGGAGGAGATCCCTTGAACGATCCATGGTGGAAACGAAGAAAGAAGAAAGGCCCTTGGTTCAATGATATCTATGAAGAACTTGAACGGTTAGGAGAACTTATAGACGAAACTATGCAAAAAGCCTTTGAAGACTCTTCAGAGAATTCACCGATCAAACGCAATCGTTCCAAAGGTTTCTCCATAAAATTTGGTCCAGACGGAAAACCGAGAATCGAAGAGGTTGGGCGACGTCAACCTTGGCAAGAAGAAGACGATATGCGTGATGATCAGGACCCACTGGTTGATCTGATCGAAGATGGAGAAAATTTCATCATCTTAGTTGCCCTTCCAGGAGTAGAGAAAGAAGCAATAGATCTACGGGTAACTGATAATTGTTTAACATTTTCTGTTGATTGTGCTGACTTCGAATGGTATGATGAATTAAAACTTCCCACCAGAATAAATCCAAAGTCGGCTCGGGCGTCATACAAAAACGGTGTTTTGGAAGTAAAATTAAGTAAAATAAAGAAGGTAATCAAAGGCAGTAAAATATTGTAAAAAAATGAGGTTTAACATTTGCCACATAAAGATAGAAAAATTAGAAGGTATCGAGGTTCTAGAACTCATGGATACGGTCAGATCGGGCAGCACAGATGCAGAGGAGGAAGAGGGGGAACCGGAAAGGCTGGACTTGATAAACACAAATGGACATTCGTGCTTAAAAACGA
>Ga0209536_100011992_pt1 | contig 12641 bp, 5 predicted proteins | sample DeeMarSeWOR28_12_FD_187461 | JGI IMG/M metagenome (GOLD analysis project Ga0209536, IMG submission 187461) | Marine sediment microbial communities from White Oak River estuary, North Carolina - WOR-2-8_12 (SPAdes) (version 2) | ecosystem: Environmental > Aquatic > Marine > Intertidal zone >...
CACGTCGGCGGTTTCGACGAGCCGCAGCAGGACTGGAGACCGGCAACCCCGCGGCGGGAGGGGATGGAGACCGTCGAACCGATTGAGCTCGACGACGCCCTCCGGTTGCCTTTCACCTCGGGGATGTCGAATCCGGGTGGCTTCCGGGCCGGTGCGATCTACGTGGAGGTGCCCGACTGGGAGATCGATGATTGGGGGTACGTGGAGATCCGTGCTCGGGTCGAGGGTCTCTTCGCGAACGTCGGGATCAGCTTCAACTACACCGAAGAGGATCCTTCTCCAGCCCAGAGTTTCTACTTCTACACCGGTGGTAACAGCTCCCCGCTTGTCAGCGATGGCACGATCCAGACCTATCGCCTTTCCCTCGCCTGGAGTGACATGGTGGCGAGCGGTGTGACGGTGAGGAACCGATGGGATGGGCCCTGGACCCATATGGCGGTGTGGGCCACTGCCATCGACGAACAGGATGAAGCCGCCCTGGACATTCTCTCCATCCGCGTAGTTCCCGTTGAAGCCATGTACGCAGGGGGGTCAGCGGCACGGCTCCGGCCGGTCGAGTGGCACTTCGACGAGCCCCAACCGGACTGGCGGCCAGCTCCCGCTATCCCAGATGAGATGGAGATTGTCCAGCCCGAGCAGCTCGACGATGGACTTCGGCTGCCGCTCACACCCGGGACGCGACATCCGGAAGGGTACAGAGCTGCCGCGATCTACGTGGACTTGCCCAACTGGGACATCGAGGACTGGGGGTACGTCGAGCTTCGTGCCCGCATGGTCGGGATCGGCAGATACGTCGGTCTGGTCCTGAACTACACGGAGGAGGATCCCTTCTCCGCGGTGTTTCCCTTCTTTACGCGTGGCGATAACAGCCCCCCTGTGTCGGACGGCACGGTCCAGACCTACCGTCTCAACCTGACCTGGGGTGATGTGCGGTCACCTATACCTGGGAGAAACAGGCTCGATGGCCCTTGGACCCAGCTCGGAGTTTACGTCTCGTGCCCTGATGATCAGGGAGAAGCGGCCCTGGACATTCTATCGGTGCGGGTACTTCCGAAGGAGGCCGAGTACGGCGCCGCCGCCTCGGTTGGCGTGCAAGAGGTCCCCGTGGGCAACCGTATCCGGCGGGCTGTGTACACGCACACCCCGAGCCGTTTCGAATATCGGCTTCGAGTACCGGAGGGAGGCCGCCTGGATGTCGGTCTCGGCGTTCTCCGGGAGGCTGTTCCGGTGACGTTCCGCGTAGAGGTTCGGCCGCAGGGCGGGGAGGTCACTACCCTGTTGGAAGAGAGCTATGGCGACCGAAGTGCTTGGGGGCAGCGCTCCGTCGATCTGGCGGATTACGCCGGCCGCACAGTGACGCTCGCGCTGGCAACGGATGCCGAGACGGCGGGCACGGTCGCCTTCTGGGGCGCACCGACCGTGAGTGGTGTTCGCACCACCAAGAAGCCCAACGTGATCTTCTATGTGATCGACGGCGCTGGTGCCGAGTACACGAGCCTGTACGGCTACAACCGTCGCACGACGCCCAATCTCGAGCGTCTGGCAGCCGAAGGCGCCGTGTTTGAGCGGGCCTACAGCAATTCCAGGTGGACGCGACCCTCGACGGCGTCGTTCATGACCTCCCTGCAACACAGTGTGCTGGGGGGGTTCGTAGGTGGCTTCAATGTCGTCCCCGAAGACGTCCCGACCATGGCGCAGCACCTGCATCGAGCTGGGTATCAAACCAGTGTGTTCACGCCGAACCCGAATGCCGGGAAGATGAGCGGCCTAGAGCGGGAGGTGGACGCCTTTCAGGAGGCCTGGGACGATTTCACCTATGGCCAATCGGGGCATTGGAGGGAGGGCTCCAGGTACCTGCACGACGCGTTCTGGACATGGCGGGAAACATATCCTGGAGAGCCGTACTGGGTGCACTTCCAGCCCGTCGATATTCACAACGACTTCCCGGAGGTGGCTCCCTTTGGAGGACTCTTCGTCGGCCCCGAGCAGGCGAGGTCGGCGCTGGAATGGAGGGAGCGGAAGGATCGATGGGAAGAGAACAACGATGGCGGAATGTATTCGGATGTCTGGGAGGAGACGGGCATAAACCGGGTCGAGTTCTACACCGTGGTGCAGGCCATGTACGACGAGGCCATGGCCCATAACGATTACCAGCTTGGGCGGCTGGTGGAACGCCTCAAGGCCGAGGGCGAATGGGAGAATACGCTGTTGATCGTCGCGGCCGACCATAGCATCGAAGCGGCGATGACGGATATGGTGATTGGTATCCAGGACACGTTGCCGCCCGGCTGGAAACGGACGATCATGCTCCGGCCTTCCATCACTCGGATTCCACTTCTATTCGTCTGGCCGGGGCACATCGCGGGTGGGCAGCGGTTTCACGAACCGGTGGTCTCGATGATCGATGTGCTGCCAACGATCCTGGACCTCCTGGAGTTGCCGGAGCCGGTGGTCATGCAAGGGCAATCTCTGGCACCGCTGCTCTTGGGCGAGGGAGAGGTGCAGCCCCGGCCGGTGATCCTCGACGAGTTCGAGGTGGACGGGCAAACCGGTGAGCTGCGTGGTGTGATCGAGGTGATCGACGGACGTTGGGGGGCATCGCTCGAGATCAACCCGGAGCCGCCGGAGGAGGATGAGGACGAGGAGGACGCCCTATGGAGGCGTCCGGTTCCGCTCTTGCTCTACGATCTGTGGAACGATCCCTACTGTCTGCACAGCATCCACGAGGAGAGGCCGGACCTGGTGGAGAAGTACTCGGCGTTCCTGGAAGCGCAGTTCGAGGCGCACCTGGCATTGGGACAGCTGTTCACCTCTGCGGAGGGCGTGGTGCTGACCCCCGAGCAGCTCGAGGCGCTGCGGGCCTTGGGGTACATCCAGTGACCCACAACGTGAGGACGTGGAGCGAAAGACCGAGAACTCTCAAGGTAAGGAGAGATACCGTGCGACGTCTGACCAGTCGACTACAGAAAGCACGCCCGGTTTGCCTGTACGCTCTGCAGGTTCCAGTGATGCTCAGCCTCGCCTGCGGCAGTCCCGCGCCGCTCACCGTAGAGATGCCGCTCCATCTCGAGGAGCATCTCGACGCGGCGACGATCGTCGGGTCGGAAGTGCCGGAGGACATGCTCCAGCCAGTGGAGTGGCGCTTCGACGAACCGCAGCCAGACTGGCGGGCAGTCAAACCAGTCTCGCAGCAGCAGGCCATCAGGCCCATCCGAGTGGACGACGCGTTGCGATTGCCCTTGACCGCGGCCAACCGAAACCCTGTCGATCGTCGCTTGGTCGGCGCTATCTACGTCGATCTCCCCGACTGGAGCCTGCAGCACTGGGGGGCTGTCGAGATCCGTGCCCGCACTCGGGATTACATGGCTGGCATGGGTCTGGTGCTCAACTACACCGAGGATGAATCGCGCCGGGGCCTCCCGTTCTCCATTCGGGCCGATGGGACTCCCCTCGTGAGCGACGGCACGGTCCAGACGTACCGGCTGTCGTTGGATCCGGGTGGCACGGGGAGGTGGGAGGGTCCGTGGACGCAACTGGGAATCGATATCGCCAGCCGGCCCGGCCAAGAGGCGGCGTCGCTCGACATCCTGTCGGTGCTGGTGTTCCCGCGAGCGTCAGAATTCGCCGAGGCACGCGCTGGCGTTCGAGAGGTGCAGGGCGGCACGCGTGCCCGTGTCGAGCCATTGCGCCGCACGCTCTACATGCACGCCCCCGGCAGGATCGCGTACCAGGTCAGCATCCCGGAGGACGCAAGGTTGGATGTCGGACTGGGCGTGCTGCGCGAGGATGCCCCGGTGACCTTCGCGATCACGGCAGCGCAACCGAACGGCGAGATCGACACATTGTGCGAGGAGACCTATAGCGACCGAGAGCACTGGGGACAACGGTCCGTAGATCTCTCCCACTTAGCGGGGGAGACGACGATCCTTGCACTCGAGACGGCGTCCGAACGCCCGGGAACGGTAGCCTTGTGGGCGTCGCCGACACTCAGCGGTCCCCGTGCTACGGAAAGACCCAACGTCATCTTCTACATCATAGATGGAGCTGGGGCCGACCTCATGAGTGTCTACGGATACAACCGGAGCACTACTCCCAACCTCGAACGCCTCGCGTCTGAAGGTGCTGTGTTTGAGCGTGCCTACAGCAACGCCTCCTGGACACAACCGTCTACGCTCTCATTCATGACATCGCTACAGCACAGCGTGGCGAGCTTGAGCCAGGGGGTGAGATGGGCGAGAGCCCCCGAAGAAGCAACAACAATGGCTCAGCATGTCCACAGGGCTGGCTACCAGACCGCAGTGCTGGTCTCCAATGATTATGCCGGAAGGATCAGTGGCTTGGAGCGCGGTGTCGATAAGATGCGGGATCAGGATCCCGAAGACTACTCGATCTCCTCTGTACTCCTTCATGAAGATTTCTGGGAATGGCGTGAGGATTATCCCGGTGAGCCGTACTGGGTGCATTTCCAGACCACCGATATTCACACGCCGTGGCGACCCGTAGCCCCGTTTGCCGGTCTGTTCGTCACTCCTACCGAGCGCCGGGCTTTTGACAGGGAATTTGCCGAAGTGGGTAGAATGCCTGGACCGGAGGATTTCGAAAGAACTGGCATCGATCGGGTGGCTCATTTTAACACTGCGCGCGGTGTCTATGACGAAGCCATGGCACACCAGGACTACCAGATCGGACGTCTTGTCGAACGTCTCAAAGCAAATGGCGAGTGGGAGCACACGCTGTTGATCGTCGCAGCCGACCACAGCCACTTTCATGCCGGCCTCAGCCTGCTGGATCCTCTTCCGCCGGAATTGGATACGTCCTACGCCGAGTACGCTCCGATGATCAGCTCCTGGATTTCGCACATACCCCTGATCTTTGTGTGGCCGAAGCACATCACTGCTGGGATGCGGTTCGGCGATCCCGTCTCCATGATCGACATGCTGCCGACGGTACTCGACCTTCTTGATTTGCCGAAGCCAGAGGTGATGCAGGGTCAATCGTTGGCACCGCTACTGCTTGGGAAGTCGGGTTGGGAACCACGTCCCGTTGTCCTCGATGAGATTGGATTGGACAGAGCGACGGGAGAGCCAACGGGTAGGATCGAGGTCGTCGATGGACGATGGGGTGCTTCACTGTATGTCGACCCCGATCCTGAAGAGGACTTTAGACATCACCGTCCGGTACCGCTGCTCCTCTACGATCTCTGGAACGATCCCTACTGCCTGCACAGCATCCACGAGGACCGCCCCGACCTAGTCGAGAAGTACACCGCGTTCCTGGAAGTGCAGTTCGCGGCACACCAGGCATTGGGGCAGCTCTTCACCCCAGCGGAGGGCGTGGTGCTCACCCCCGATCAGCTCGAGACGCTGCGGGCATTGGGGTACATCCAGTGACGTAATCAGGAAGATGTGCGGTGGATGACAGGGAACTCTCACAGTGAGGAGAGGTATCGTGCGAGGTCTGACCAGTCGTTTCCTGAAGACGCACCGGGCTTCGGTGCTCGGCAGTCTGCTATTCTCTGTTGGATTCGTCTACGCCTGCGGCGGTCCTGCCCCGCTCACCGTCGACATGCCGCTGCATCTCGAGGAGCATCTCGACGCGGTGACCATCGTGGGCTCCGACGTGCCGCAGAACTTACCCGAACCCATCGTGTGGGATTTCAGTGAGCCGCAGCCAGACTGGATAGCCCCGCAACACTTCAACCCGACTATCCCAGCACTCATCCTCGAGCAGACCGATGACGCACTCCGGGTCACATTCGACGAACGGCACACGGATCCCCGGCCAAGCTCAAGTTCCCTCCTCCACGGGGACATCTACGTGAATCTGCCGGATCTGCGCCGCGAGGAGTGGAGCCACGTGCTGATAAGGGCTCGCGCCTCGGCAGGGATGAGGAACTTCAACATCTGCTTCAACCTCAACGACCCCGAGTCCGCCCGGGATCTGAGCCTGGGTATGAACGAGTTCTGCGGGGATAACCTACCCATCATTGATGACGGAACGATCCAGACCTATCGGATGAGGGCAGATTGGCATCGCACCCCTGGGGAATGGCAGGGGCCGTGGCGCCAGTTGGTCCACACAATCAACGCGGAACAGCCGTCGAGCCTCGACATTCTCTCCGTCACGTTGGTCCCTAAGGCCACCGTGTACGCCGAGCGCCGCGTCGGTGTGCGGATCGAACAGCGCGGCACGGCAACGGAGGCCCCAAATGAGGCTCCTTACCACCGAAGCCTCTACATGCATGCGCCCGGCAAGGCCGCTTATCGAGTTCGTGTGCCAAAGAGCGGCAGATTGGACGTGGGCCTCGGCGTGTTGAATGGGGACGTTCCAGTAACCTCCGCGATCACCGTCACATCCGCGAACGGTCATGTTGACACTCTCCTCGAGGAGACGCTCGGCGATCCGGACTACTGGGGACAACGCTCCGTGGACATGTCCCATCTCGAAGGACATACGGTCACCTTGGCAATGGAAGCGGAGGCCGAACGTCCCGGGACCGTGACCCTCTGGTCGGTGCCGACGTTGAGCGGTACCCGGACTACCGACAAACCCAACGTCATCTTCTATATCATCGACGGCGGCGGCGCGGATTACATGAGCGTGTATGGCTACAACCGACGCACTACACCGAACCTCGAGCGCATCGCGGCCGAGGGAGCCATCTTCGACCGCGCCTACAGCAACTCGAGCTGGACCCGACCCTCCACCGCTTCGTTTCTGACCTCGCTACAGCACAGCGTGTTGGGTGGTCTCAGGAACGGCAGCAATCCGGTGCCGGATGAGGCGCTGACCATGGCCGAGCACATGCGCCGGGCCGGTTATCAGACGGCGGAGTTTTCGTCCAATTCCAACGCCGGTCGGGTGAGCAACCTCGATCGGGGAAACGATTTCTTCCGCGACTTCAATATCGGGAACCAGTCGGCTTCCTCGGTCTCCCTGCATGAAAACTTCTGGGAATGGCGCAAGGCTTATCCGGGTGAGCCGTACTGGGTGCATTTCCAGACGACCGACGTCCACACCGGTCATAATCCCGTCCCACCCTTCGCAGGCCTCTTCATAGACCCTGACCGTCGCCGGGTCGCCGATGAATCGTGGGACCGTTCCGAGTTGGGAGCAAGGAGATCGGGCGATGTGGGTTTCCTCGAAGCCTTCATGGCCTTGGACCTTGACCATGTGGGGATCTATATGGCCGAGCGGGACCTTCACGACGAGACGATGGCGCACCAGGACCACCAGCTCGGTCAATTGGTCGCGCGCCTGAAGGCAGCCGGCGAGTGGGAACGGACCCTCCTGATCGTCGCTTCCGATCACAGCGTTGCCGCCGGCGCGTGGGATTATAGCCTGTTGATGCGTGATCCCCTCCCCACGACCCACATCGCCTATGACGATCCGGCAATCCCTATGCTCAGGTCCGGCGTGTCCCGGGTGCCGATGATTGTGGTCTGGCCCGGGCATATAGCAGGACGCCAGCGCTTCAGCGAGCCGGTCTCCATGATCGACTTGCTTCCCACCATCCTGGACCTTCTGGATCTGCCGAGGCCCGAGGTGATGCAGGGACAGTCGTTGGCGCCGTTGCTCCTGGGACAGCCTGGCTGGGATCCACGGCCCGTCATCCTCGACGAGTTCGAAGTTGACGGGATCACCGGCGAATTTAGAGGTAAGATCGAGGTGATCGATGGCAGGTGGGGAGCCTCCCTTCAGATCAACCCGGATCCTGAAGATCCCCCCGAGTGGCAGCGTCCGGTTCCGTTGTTGCTCTATGATCTCTGGACCGATCCCGAGTGCCTGCACAGTCTGCACGAGGAGCGTCCCGACCTGGTGGAGAAGTACAAGGCGTTCCTCGAAGCCCAGTTTGAAGCGCATCTGGCGTTGGGCAAGCTCTTTACGCCGGGGGACGCCACACCGTTGACCCCGGAGCAGCTCGAGACGCTCCGGACGCTGGGGTACATCCAGTGACGTGGAGAGGATGATGCGGAGAGTCGGTGTCGTTGCGCTCGTCGTCCTCACGTTCCTGCTGGTGATGCCCGCGCCGGCAGCCGCCTACGTCGGCCCGGGCGCCGGCATTGCCTTCGTCTCGTCCTTCCTGGTGCTGCTCACCACCGGAGTGCTGGCGTTCTTCTCGCTACTCCTGTGGCCGTTCCGTACAGCCTGGCGATTCATCCGCAGCACACGCCGCCCGAAGGCGAAGATCAAACGGCTCATTGTCGTGGGACTCGACGGTCAGGATCCTGACCTGACCGATCGCTTCATGCGGGAAGGGAAGCTCCCTAACTTCAAACGCCTGGCAGAGCAGGGCTGCTACCATCGGCTGCGCACGACCTTCCCGTCGGTCTCGCCGGTGGCCTGGTCGTCGTTCAGTACGGGGACGCACCCGGCGCGACACAACATCTTCGATTTCCTCGACCGGGATCGCCGTACCTACCTGCCGATCCTGTCATCGACGCGGATCGGAAGAGTCGAGAAGACGCTCAAGCTCGGCCGCTACCGGATTCCGCTCCAGAGCCCGGAACTGCGCCTACTGAGAAAATCGAAACCCTTCTGGTCCATCCTGGGTGAGCACAACATCTGGAGCACCATCCTGCGGGTACCGATCACGTTTCCACCCGACAAGTTCTACGGCGCACAACTCAGTGCCATGTCCGTACCCGACCTCCTTGGCACGCAAGGGACATTCCTGCTCTTCACCACTCGGCCGTCCGGCGACGGCTTCAAAGAGGGGGGCAAGCGAGTCATCCTCAAGCGCGACGGCGACCACATCGAGACCGCCATCGAGGGTCCTGAGAACGAGTTGGCGGCGGGGAAACCGGCTCTCCAGGTTCCGCTCCGGATATACTTGGATCGCGCCAATAGGCGCGCTCACCTGAGCGTCGACGGGAGGCGAATCTCACTGCAACGCGGTCAGCTAAGTGAGTGGGTCACGCTGACCTTCCGCGCCGCACCGGGTGTGAAGGTCCGGGGCATATGCCGCATGATGGTCACGGAGATGGGCGAGCACTTCTCCTTGTATGTCTCGCCGCTCAATCTGGATCCCGAAAGACCGGCGATGCCCATCTCTCACCCGTCGTACTACGCCGTCTACCTGGCGAAGAAGCTGGGCCGATATGCCACACTCGGGCTGGCGGAGGACACGTGGGCCCTCAACGAGGGCGTCATCGACGACGGTACGTTCCTCCAGCTCACCTACGATATCGACCGCGAGCGCGAGTCGATGTTCTTCGCCGCGCTCGAGAAGCTCCGGCTAGGCGCGCTCGTGTGCGTGTTCGATGCAACCGACCGGATTCAACACATGTTCTGGCGCTACTTGGAGGACGGTCATCCAGCAGCGCGCGAGCTCACCGACGCCGAGCATCGCGACGCCATCGAGCGACTGTACGTGCACAACGACGCATTGGTGGGACGGGTGATGGAACAGATGCGCGACGGTGACCTGCTGATGGTGTTGTCCGATCACGGTTTCAATTCGTTCCGACGCGGCGTGAATCTCAACAGCTGGCTACAGCAACAGGGTTACCTCACGCTAAAGGGCGGATCAGATGGCAGCAGCGAATGGCTGCGCGACGTGGACTGGTCAAAGACGCAAGCCTATGCGCTCGGCTTGACTGGCCTGTTCATGAACCTGAAGGGTCGTGAAGCCGAGGGTGCGGTGGAACCGGGCGAAGTGGCCGGTCGGGTGAAAGCGGCGATTATCGAAGGGCTGAGCGGCCTGGTCGATGAGGAGACCGGCGAGACCGGCATCAGGGAGGTGTTCGACACGTCAAGCCTATACACAGGCCCGTACTTGGAGAATGCTCCGGACATGCTGGTCGGCTACAATGCTGGGTATCGCGTGTCCTGGGACTGCGCGACCGGTGTCGTGTCCGGGCCGGTGTTCGAGGACAATACGAGACCGTGGAGCGGCGATCACTGCATCGATCCCCGTCTCGTACCGGGCGTGCTGTTCTGCAACCGTGCAATCGATCGCGACGATCCTGCCTTGATCGACATTGCACCGACGGCACTGCAGCAGTTTGGGATCAACCCACCCGGATACATGGACGGCAAACCGTTGTTCACCGAGGACTCCGATGAAACGACAGCGTAGGCCGACCGCCTGGTTGATCTGCGGCGGACTCTGGGTGGTGGTGGCGAGCTTCGGCTGCGGCAGCAGGCCGCCGGTGGGCAAACGCGTGATCGTGCTGGGCTTCGACGGCATGGACTACGGCCTCACTCGGCGGCTCATGTCGGAGGGTCGCCTGCCCAACTTCGAGCGGCTCTCACGGATCGGTACCTTCCAGCCACTCGGCACGTCCATTCCGCCGCAGAGCCCGGTCGCCTGGTCGAACTTCATCACCGGCATGGACGCCGGGGGCCACGGCATCTACGACTTCCTGCACCGTGACTCGCTAACGCTCACGCCATACCTGTCCACGAGCCGCACGGAGCCTCCCGGCCACATCCTCAAGTTCGGCCGGTGGCAGCTACCGCTCTCCGGTGGCAAGATGGAATTGCTGCGCCACGGGACGCCGTTCTGGGAGGTGCTGGAACAGCACGGGATCCCCACTACGGTGATCCGCATTCCTGCGAACTTCCCTCCTTCTGGCTCAGCCAGTCGTGAGCTAAGCGGAATGGGAACACCAGACATAGTCGGGTCGTCGGGCATGTTCTCCTTCTTCACGACCGCGCCCGAGCGGATAACGGACAAGGTGACCGGTGGCACCGTCTACGGTATCGAACTCGAAAACGGCGTGTTCAAGGGAAAGCTCAAAGGTCCACCCAATCCGCTCTCGAGCACCGGGGATACGGTCAAGGCAGATTTCACGGTGCACGTCGATGCCTCCCGGCCTGTGGCCAAGATCGTACTCGGTGACCAAGAGGTCATCCTGCAAGAAGGAGAGTGGAGCGAGTGGCTCGATGTGAAATTCACGCTGCTGCGCTTTGTCCAGACCCTGAGAGGCATGTGTCGCTTCTACGTGAGACGGGTGCATCCGGAGTTCGAGCTGTACGTCACGCCGATCAATCTCGATCCGTTTCACCCGGCGATGCCAATCTCGACGCCGGCGGAATTCGCAGGGGATCTAGCCCGCGCAACCGGACGCTACTACACGCAGGAGATGCCGGAGGAGACCAAGGCGCTCAGGTCCGGCGTGTTCGACGACGCAGACTTCATGCGGCAGGCCTCGATGGTGGTCGAGGAAGAACAACGGCTCTACCAGTACGTGCTTGGGGGCTTCGAGGACGGATTCCTCTTCTACTACTTCGGAAATACGGATCAGATCTCGCACATGATGTGGCGGGCCATGGACCCGAGCCATCCTGCCCACGACCCCGTTGCGGATGAGCCGTATCGGCACGTGATCGAGGACCTGTACGTCGAGGCGGATCGCATCGTCGGCGAGACACTGGAACAGCTGGGAGACGACGAGACACTGTTCGTCATGTCCGATCACGGGTTCGCTCCGTGGACCCGATCGTTCAACGTGAACACGTGGCTCAAGGAGAATGGTTACCTCGCGCTCAAGGATCCGTCGCGACAGGGTGAGCTGGAGTACTTCCAGAACGTGGACTGGTCGCGGACGCAGGCCTACGCCCTGGGATTGAACAGCCTGTACATCAACGTGCGAGGGCGCGAAGGAGTGGGCAGCGTGCCCCGGGGACAACGGCAGATCGTGCTCGACGAGATCGCCCGTGGGCTCATGCGCTACGTCGATCCCAAGACCGGGCAGCGCGCCATCGCCAACGTGTACAGTCGCGACGAGGTCTACCAGGACCGCGAGTACCTGGACATCGGACCCGATCTGATACTGGGGTTTGCACGGGGGGTACGAGGCTCGGACGAGTCGGCGCTGGGCCAGCTCAGCAGCGAGATCATCTTTGACAACACCAGCAAGTGGAGCGGCGATCACATGGCGGATCACGAAGTCATCCCCGGTATCCTGCTCTCCAACCGGCCGCTCCAGCGCAGCGTCACGTCGCTCAAGAATCTGGCGGCGGCGGTGTTGGCCGAGTTCGGCATTGAGGGTTTTCCCCCGAGGGAGTAATCCAGACCCGCGAAGGAGCCAAGAGAAGAAGCTAGAGCGGAGGCTGCAATGGGTGGTTCGAAGATCAAGTTGGACAAAGACCTGCTGGCCAAGGTGAAGCGCTACGCCGAGCTGGCCGGCTATTCATCGCCGGAGGAGTTCATCACGCACGCGGTGGAGAAGGAGCTGGCGAAGCTCGAGGACGCTGATTCCGAAGATGAGATCAGGAGGCGGCTCAAGGGGTTGGGGTATATCTCGTAGAGAGGGACGGTGAGGGACGGTGAAGGATGGCGGAAGACGGTGAAGGACGGTGGAAGACGGTGAGGGAAAGGGCGGTAAGAGGCGGTACAAGGCGGTAACGGATGCGGATTCTGAATGTTCTGCTCGGTGGAATCATCGACGGGTTGCTCTATCCGTTTCGAGGACTGCCGCCGTTGGTGGGCCTCACGGTCGTGTCCTTGATCACCGGCATAGCGATGTTGCTGGTGTTCCGGGCCACGTCAAACCAGCATGGCATTGCAGCGGTCAAGCGCCGCATCAGCGCGGGCGTGTTCGAGATCCGTTTGTTCAACGACGACCCGCGAGCGATCCTGCGCGCGCAGGCAGACATCTTCCGGCACACCCTGGTATATCTCCGTCTCACAA
>Ga0209536_100011993_pt1 | contig 12640 bp, 7 predicted proteins | sample DeeMarSeWOR28_12_FD_187461 | JGI IMG/M metagenome (GOLD analysis project Ga0209536, IMG submission 187461) | Marine sediment microbial communities from White Oak River estuary, North Carolina - WOR-2-8_12 (SPAdes) (version 2) | ecosystem: Environmental > Aquatic > Marine > Intertidal zone >...
AACAGGTACCGAGCAATTATTGCCTATTATGGCTAAGCCAGCACGTGCTGGTCAACCGGTAAGTTTTTGGGAAGGTGATTTTACAAACCACAAAAAAATTCTTAATTTTACATCAGACCTTATCTATGCCGGTACCAAAATTGGTAAGATTTATATTGCCCTTTCAGCTGCCGAAACAGTTGGGCCTAAAAATCAGTTTAAAATCGTAGCAGTTTCAAGCTTTCTGATTTTATTGCTAATTGTCATCACGATGCGTTATCGAAGCCTTGTGATGATTCCGGAGAAGCTTAAACATGTTTATTGGCGAACTCGCAAGCCGAATCTAAATTTGGATGAAGCCGTTGTTATCTGTCCATTGTGTGGTTCGGAAAAGCCCTTTTCATACGAGATATTTAAGCAGTCAAATCCTAATGGGCGTTTGACTATCAAGGGCTCGAAGCATTTGGCCAAAGCCAAAGGTTTTGCCGACGAAAAGGGTCTTCAATTTTCGGAACAAACCGAAAAAGAAGCGCTTTCCTGGATGAAGCGTCAGGTCATTTTGCGCTGTACCGAGATCATTAAAAAATTGGTAATTTGAGACCTGATATGAGGGGACGAAGGAGGTGGGCCATGTTTGTCAGTGATATTGCTACCGCGACCCTTGTAAAAGTGAAGGAATACTCAACTAGCACCTTCCAGAAGGTCGCCAGAAGGTTGCCGAGACTAGATTTCATTCAGCGTAATCGAAGGGTATTTGCGATTTGTTTTGCCATCTGGCTTGCAGCCAATCTGGCCGGCTTTTTTATTTATCGCTACACGGTTGACCGGTCCAATGATGAGCTTTACCAGCAGGGACTGTCTGCTGTCCGGGATCTGGCCACAAAAAGCGGTTCTTTTGTTTTAGAAAAAGATATTCTCGCCCTTAATCTGGCCCTCAAGGAATTGGAGAAAATCCGGGATCTAGAATTTGCCGCCATCCTTGATCATGAAAATACCCTATTGGCTCAAGTGGGCACTGAGATGACCACAAGAAAATTTGATCCGTTAGCCCATCATAGACCTGTCGAAAAGATTAATGATATCACGGTGACAACCGAGACGTTAGCCGGTAAAACCGAGATTATTGGATTCTTACAAAATATTACTTTTTCAAGCATAGAAGTTGGAAAGGCTTATATCGTTCTATCCGCCAGCCATCTTCAGCAAGCTTTAAATCGATTGAGGCATCTATATTTGTCCGGCGTGCTTTTGATCACCATCTTGTTGGTTGTTGGTCTAGTGGGGTTAGATCGTAGGGCCAAGCTTAGGGCATTAAAGGTTCAACAGGAGCTCGAAAGCATGGACAGGATCGGCCCCTACCTCTTGCAAAGTAAGGTTGCGCGCGGTGGTATGGCCGAGCTGTTTTTGGCAAACTATATCCGTAGGGATGGTTTTCGAAGAAAGGTGGCAGTTAAACGAATTTTGCCGCACCTTGCAGAAAACAGGAATTTTATTAAGATGTTTACGCGGGAGGCTCGTTTGGCTGCGTTACTTCAACACCCTAATATCGTTCAGATTTTCGATTACGGTAAAATTGAAAATGCCTATTTCATTGCAATGGAATATATCGATGGAAAAAATTTAGGAGAGATCCTCTACACTTTGAGCCAGGGGCTGCCCGTTGACCATTCCGTTTTCATTATTTCAGAGATCTGCAAAGGCTTGGACTATTCTCATACCAAGCAGGATGATACGACTGGTGATCCGTTACACATCGTCCATCGAGACATCAGTCCGCAAAACTTGCTGATCTCTTATCAAGGGGAGGTGAAAGTTAGCGATTATGGAATTTCCAAGGCCAAATCCGAGCCGAGCTTAACCCAGGCGGGTGTGATTAAGGGGAAATTGTCGTATCTATCTCCGGAACAGGCTTTAGGTGAACCGGTTGATCATAGAGCTGACATTTACGCCTTGGGGCTTGTCTTTTATGAGATGCTCAGCGGACGAAAGGCGTATGAATTCAGCAGCGATATTGAAGCAATTCGGGCGATTCCAAAAATGGAAATGGAACCCTTAATTGATGCAACACCCCAAATACCGGAGCGGTTAAAGCGCATTTTACTGAGATGTTTAGAGAAGAAAAAAGATTCAAGGTATCAGAGCGCTTCAGCGTTATATGGGGATCTGGTAGCTTTTAAGAAGGAGCTTAAGATAACTTTTGATTCTTCGGATCTTGCTGATTTCATGACAAAAACGTTCAAGGAGGACCCAAACGCATCATCCACCGAGTAAATTGCAGCCGGTAGTGGTCGATATGTCCCAAAAAAAATATTCGGGAAAAACCGATATCGGTCTTAAACGTGCCAATAATGAAGATGTATTCTTGATACGTCCAGAATTGGATTTTTGTCTAGCGGCCGACGGGATTGGAGGGGCCGCTGCTGGTGAAATCGCAAGCCGGATTTTTGCTGATATCGCTCTTAAAATTTTTTCAAATACAATCGATCGATCAGAACAGGACACCCTTAATCGGGTTCAACAAGCGTTTCAACTCGCAAACAAAGAAATTTTAAAGCATGTTATCCGGTATCCCGATCACAAGGGCATGGGATGTGTAGCTGAGCTTTTAGCGTTTTCTGACGATGGCTTTATTCTCGGGCATGTAGGAGATAGTCGCACGTATCGTTTTCGAATGGGGCAGCTTGAACAACTCACCCAAGACCACACGCTTGTCCAAAAGCAACTCGATGAGGGTTTAATCTCTGCGGACAATGTCAAACACCATCCACTTCGCAATGTCGTTCTCCGAGCCGTCGGTCTGGAAGAAAAGCTTGCTGTAGATTTGTTGAAGGGTAAAACCTATACGGGGGATTTATTCCTCCTTTGCTCCGATGGTTTAACCGACATGGTCCAGGATGATCAGATCCAGAAAGTTTTGAGTTCCGAAATTGATATACACCGCAAGACGGACAGGTTGATTAAAATCGCAAACACAGCTGGTGGAAACGATAATATCACAGTTGTTCTGGCCGCCATCCCTTAACCTGGATCCGTCTAAACGGAGACCCCAAAAGGTTGTTTTGAAAGATGAACGTCGAACATCCAACGTCGAATCAAAAACAAACACCCAATACCGAACATTCATAACCTAATTGAGCTTCTTTTCAGCCGCTTTGATACTCTTAACGAAAATCTTAATTAATTCTTCTGTTTTTTCTAAAATATCATTGAATAGTTCATCTTTTCCCATTCAACGTTCGATGTTGGACGTTCGACGTTCGATGTTCATTTTTTTCCAGTAAACCCTCCATAGTCCACCGGCGTAAAAATAATTTAGAGGTTTTGTGGATTCGCTTTCCTGTCTTTTATCATATCCGTCATTCCGATGCCGCCTTGAAAACCAATGAATTTGCTGATTTTTTAAAGCAGATTTTATATTTTTTAAAATTTCTTATTTCGTATTTCCGGTTTATCCGGGTTTGGGTACTTTCTAAACTGCATCGTTTTTGATAGACTAGAAATGTTAGAGAAGTGACTAAAACTTTAGGCATTCGACTTTACGTCAAGCATGAGGTCATAGTAAGTCAGCTGATCAGAATCATGTCGAGTACATTTTGAAGCTCTAAGTAAGTATTGTCATAGATGGTATTTTCAAGCACTATATTTCTTTTCGGCTTTCTGCCTGCGGTAATTATCAGCTATTATGGGCAGCGCTTGCTGTTTCAAAAAAGCCTGCGCAACGCTGTTCTTCTTTTTTTCAGCTATCTCTTTTACCTCTATGGTGCCGCCAGCTTTCTACTCATCCTTCTGCTTTCCACCTTTGCAGATTACCTGTTCGGCCTCTTGATCGAAAAAGATGCGAACCGCAAACGCCTGTGGTTGGTCTTTTCGGTTCTTCTCAATATCGGGCTTTTAGCCTATTTCAAATACGCCAATTTTTTTGTTGCGGAGCTAAACGGCCTGTTGGTCAATTTTGGATTTTCAGGGGCCGAATGGAAGCATGTCATTTTACCAATCGGGATCTCGTTTTTTACTTTCCAAAAGCTAAGTTATGTCATTGACGTATATCGTGGTACGGCGCGGGCACTTGAAAATATAATCGATTTTGCCCTTTACGTCGCCTTGTTCCCCCAGTTGATCGCAGGGCCGATTGTCCGGTTCAGTTATATCAGCGGCCAACTGAAGGGCCGCAGGGAATCCTGGGATTCCTTTTACATGGGGATCATGCGGTTTTGCTGGGGGCTGGCTAAGAAGGTGATGATTGCTAGCTCCTGCGGTGCGATTGCTGACGTGATTTTCGGCCTTGATCCGAGGCTGTTAGATACTAAATTTGCTTGGCTAGGTGCAATGGCCTACACGCTTCAAATCTATTTTGATTTTTCGGCTTACTCCGACATGGCCATCGGCCTGGGCATGTTGTTCGGGTTTAAGCTTCCGGAAAATTTCAACCGTCCCTATTCGGCCGTTAGCATCACGGATTTCTGGCGGCGCTGGCATATATCTCTGAGCAGTTGGTTCAGGGATTATCTTTATATCCCTTTGGGCGGTAACCGTGAGGGAATGGTAAAGACCTGTATTAACATGGCCGTTGTATTTATCCTTTGCGGGTTATGGCATGGTGCCAATTGGACATTTTTGCTATGGGGGCTTTACCACGGCCTGTTTTTGATTTTGGAACGCCTCACCGGTCTGCGTGATATTTCCGGGGAAAAATATAGTTTTGTGCGACGGGCCACAACCCTGTTGATTGTTACCGTGGGTTGGGTGTTTTTTCGATCCGAAGATATTACCCAGGCAATTCAGTTTTTGGGAGTTATGTTTACGGCAAGCGATCTGCCGCTTTCCTACGAATTGAGTCTGGCATTGAACTACCGAAATATTCTTTTTATGATGACAGCCTTGACGGTATTCTTCATGCCCGGTGATTTTTCGGGGATAAGCTATCTAAACGCCAAAAAAGACCCGCTCGCGCTATTCGCCGGCGCCCTAATGATTCTTTTGCTGCTGCCCTATTGTGCAGCTCTTATTCTCGGCGGTTCGAGCAGCCCTTTTATCTATTACCGGTTTTGAAATTACGATGAAAAAGGTATTTTCGCTGATATTTATTGTGTTTCTTTTGATACCGGCTGCAGCAAGGATAAGCGGTATTGATTTCGGAATCCAAGTAGATCGCCGCGGACTGGAACTCCCCAGTTTTTCCGCGCCGGCGCTGTTTGACAATGATTACTATCTGGCTTTTGATCAGTATATTAATGACAGCTTTTCTTTGCGAAGTCCGCTGATTTTTGCGAAGAACTGGCTGGACTACAATATCTTTCGCATGACAGACACAACCGGTGTACACGTGGGCAAAGACGGATGGCTTTATCGTCGCAAATCCATTGAGGATTTTAGGAAAGAGGCCTGCAATGACAAAAGGCAAGTGGAGTGGTTGATTCTGGAACTGCATGCTCTTGAAAAGATTATTGAAGCCTCGGGACGTCGGTTTCTTTTTATGATCGCTCCAAACAAGACCACGATATACCCCGAGTATGTAGGTTTTATGCCCAATAGCGCTTCGTGTGGCAAAAGCCGCTATGAGCTGTTTCTCGAAAACATCGCCGCCCACAAATTGATAAGTTTTGTAAGACTCGATGAATTGCTAAAGCATGCAAAGAATCACTATGCCCCGCTGTATGATAAGGCCAGCACTTTTTGGAACGGATTGGGTGCATTGGTCGCGGCGGAAAACCTTCACCAGCAGATCGACAACCACGACTCAGGCCTGCGCCCTTTGTTTTACCCTTCCTTTGAGACGGACCACTTAGGCGATCTAAACCGGCAACTCATGGGGCTTAGCCTTCCCGATGGGGAAAAGCCGTTTAGTCACTTCAAGAATCCTTATCAGCCTGACCTGACTGCTGCGATTGTCTATGGTGATGGTTTCATGCGCAATCTTTTACCCTTTATGATCCAGATGTCCGGGCAGCTGGATGTGGTTCAAAGTGACCGCGTGCCTTCAAAGCAGCATGGAGAAGACTTACGATCTTATGAATATATTTTACTCGAGAAAGCCGAGTCTGAACTTAAGGCGCTGCGTATCGACCTCGACGAAATCTATTCCTTGTTTGAGCCTGAGGCCACAAACCTCGAACGGTTAACGGTTGACGTCGAGGCAGTGGTACCGGTTTCCCATATTTCGTTGGACCATCGCCAACAGGTTTTACAAATAAAGTCAATGGGAGATCAATCCGTTTTTGAACTCCCCTCCATACCCGCCTCCGATGATAATATCTTCAGGGTCCTCAGGCTATCGATTGAGACGCCGCACTCGGACCTTTTGACGGTTAAGTATATGACAGGCGTGCCCCATGTTATTGTGAAATCTCTCAAGCCCGGTCTAACGGTCGTTTATCTGCCACTGCCGTTTCAAAATACGCTGACAATTCAAATCCAGCCGAGCACTAAGGCTGGCTTTTTTGTGCTGCAGTCAATTGAGGTGCTTGGGTTTCCGGACGAGCAGACGACCGAGGAACCGTTTCATGAAGAGACGTATGTTGACGTAACCGATCAAACGGATTGGATTGCTTACCTGCCAGCAGCATCTGAGCCGACCATGGCCAATGCGGAAGGCGGTTTGGACACGTCAGTTGATTTGATGCAAGAGTCTACCATGGAAGCTGAAAAAGAGGTGACGGGGATAGAGATTTCCACTCACAATTCCTCGACAGCAGGGACCAACCCATCCTATGGAGGGGCTCATCAACCCGCCGAATTAAAAGCGATGTTTTACCAATCCGATGGTGATGATGGGATTCCGGTCGCAAATCAGGGAAATGCAATCCGTCATAATAAATTCACGGAGATTGTCTTTGATGATGAAACTGGTCTATCTGCAAAGGGGTCTTCCATTAAAATAAACGACTTTGAGGAAGGACGCATCTTCCAACGAACAGGACGCAGCGCTGATATCGTGGTTTCCGGATCATATTCAGGAAAACCGCGAGCCATTGAAGCCAGGGTAGTGATGGCTGAAACCTTCGAAGAGGTCGTGCCCTGGACGGTCATCGACAGCTCCCCGCAAAACGAAATTTTTGCCGGTGTGCTGCCCCATGTGCCCCAGGGCGGATGGTATAACATTCAGGTGCGATATAATAACAATCACGCGATCGCACAAAAGGGATCGTGCAAATGGGGTGTGGGGATCCTGGTAGCCTGCCTCGGTCAATCCAATATGAAGGAATGGTTCTATACGGGTACAATGTTAAACGCCCATGAATTATTGAGAAAGTTCACTGATAAAGGAGGTTGGTCAGAGATTGGCAATCAGGGGCACGCGGCCATTGCTTTCGGAAACAAGATCATAAAACACGTCGGTATCCCTGTCGGACTGCTGGACTATTCCGAAAATGGCTCAGGCTTGCGAAAAGAAGCCGATTGGGGCACGGGCTACTGGGAAAATACGGCTCCAGGTTCGATTTATTCTCGGTTTCTTAAGGGCGTAAGGCAAGTCGGCGGCGCGCTAGAATTTTTAGTGTGGATTCAGGGTGAAGCAGATGCGGCGCGCGGCACGGTAACTGAGCAAGAGTACGCAGCTTCACTGAAGAGCTTTATCATTAATCAGGTAAGAGCCGACATCAAAAACGGTTCTGAGCGTGAATACTTGCCTTTTCTGATTGTCATGATGGTTAAACGGCCCGGCGGCGAAGACGAACCCCATCAGGCCATCCGTGACGCGCAGAAATATGTTACTGAAATCGTTGCTGACTGCTATCTGGCGGCCACCACCCTTGATCTAAAAAATAAAGGCAAACAGCACCTCTCCCCCGATGCCTACATCACTATGGGGCATAGGGTGGCTCAGACGGTATTATGTGTTCTAGGCAAAGAAAAATACTATCGAGGCCCGATGGTATCCTCTGTAAAGCGTTTAGACAACCGTACCCTGGACATAAAAATAATGCACCGCGGTGGGACGGATTTCTCACCCGAATCCGGGATATCCGGATGGGAAGTATTAGCAAACGGGGGATCTGTGCCGATTAAAGAGGTTTACCGCTATAATTCCCATACGATTAGGATTGACCTTGCACACCCGCTTGTCGGCAGTGCAAAGATACGTTATTTATACGGTGCAATGCCGGATTCAAACAGCCCTGTCGTCGATAACTCACCCATCGCCCTGCCTCTTGAAGCGTACCAAGCAGAAATTCACTTTGACAATTAAAATGCTTCGTATTAGGTATGGCGCGGGAGAACGTTCATGGGTTCAGAGGTTCAGGGTTCTGGGCTAAGGGGTTCAAGGTTCAGAGGTTCAGCGTTCGGGGGTTCAGAGATTCAGAGGTTCAGAACAGAAAGGTGTCAGGTTTCGGGTGTCAGCTTTCTATGTTCAGAGGTTCAGCGTTCGGGGGTTCAAGGGTTCTGGCCTCGACTCGACGACTCGACTCAGCGCGTCGAAGTCTGAGCTTGCCGTAGGCTGGCTGCTGGCTGTGCAGTCTTGCGAGATCACATCTGACCTGTCTCGGCTGTTATCTAACCTCTGAACCTTTGAACGTTGAACCTTTGAACCAGGAGACTGACACCTGAACACTGAACACTGAAACCTGATAAAGATCTGAAACCCATAAACGTCAACTGTAACAACACTATCAGGAGAGAGCTATGGTGAAAAAACGAAAACTCGGCAGAGGTGTTGCCATTGCGGGCGCGGGTATGTCCAAATTCGGCATGTTCAAGGATAAGGATTCGAAAGATTTATTTGCGGAAGCATTCAATGAAATGATTGCCTCGGTAGATAAGGGGATTGATCCCAATGATATTGATGCGCTTTATCTGGGGAATTTTTCAAACGACTACTTCATGCATCAATCCCACTGGGGGCCGATTATTTCCGATTTGATCGGGTTGACACCCAAGCCCGCCACCCGAACCGAAGGGGCTTGTGCCTCTAGTGCCTTGGCATTTAGGGAAGGAATTTTTGCGATTGCCTCGGGATTTTACGATGTGGTCTTAGTGGGTGGCCTGGAGGAGATGTCCAAGCGCACCACCGAAGAAGTTGCCGAAGGATTGGCCCTGGCAACGGTTCCCTATGAAGGGAAAGTGGGTTTTACCTTTCCGGGGGTATTCGGAGCCGTCGCCACCGCTTATTTTGCCAAATATGGGGCCAATCGAGAACATCTGATGAATGTAACCATCAAAAGCCACAACAATGCGCCGCTTAATCCCAAGGCACAGTTCCCGCTGACTATTCGTGATATGATGAATGCAAAAATAAAAAGCGCCGAGAAAAAGCAGCAACCGATTCCGCAATGGGAAGATGAGAAGGATTTTTTAAGAGATCCGAGAGCCAATCCGGCAGTGGCCTGGCCGATGCATCTTTACGATTGCTGTCCGATTAGCGATGGCGCAAGCTGTATGCTGCTGGTAGCCGAAGAAATTGCCAAAGACTTCACGGATGATCCCATCTATGTGGTTGGCATCGGACAGGGCAGCGGTCGGGGATTTCATGCCAGCCCGGATCTGACCTATTTTGAAGCCACCCGCTACGCCGCCCAAGAAGCTTATGGCATGTCTAATCTTAAGCCCGAAGACATCCAATTTGCGGAAGTGCATGATTGTTTTTCCATTGCGGAGCTGCTTCATATCGAAGATCTCGGCTTTTTCAAGCCCGGTGAAGGCTATAAAGCCGTGGCCGATGGGTTGACCCGTTTGGACGGCGCCAAACCGATCAATACCTCCGGCGGCCTGAAGTGTAAAGGCCATCCTGTGGGAGCCACCGGTATCTCTCAGTTGTATGAAGTCTGGACCCAGTTAAGAGGAAAGGCCGGAAAGCGGCAGGTGCCGATCAGCGATCTGCGTATCGGCGGAGCACACAATTTGGGCGGCACCGGCGGAACCTGTACGTTTACGATATTGGAAAGACGGTAACGGTTCAGGGTTTAAAGGTTCAGGGGTTCAAAGGTTCAGAGGTTCAGGGTTGCCTTGCTCCAGCGTTCAAGGCTCAAGGTTCACCGTTCCAGCCGGGTCGTTGACCCTCTGGACTGAAGGCAAGATTGGCTTGCATAGATGTTTTGAACCTCTGAACCCTGAACGCAGAACCTTTGAACCTATTAGAGCAGAACCTTTGAACCTTTACAAAAGGAGATAAATCCATGGAAGAAAGACCTATCAGTGATATATCCTATGAACAATTTTTAAATGAAGAAAAGCTTATGGGTTCTCGGTGTAAAGCATGCGGCACACAATATGTCCCCCCGCGATCCATTTGTGTAGAATGCTACGGGTCCGACATGCAGTGGGTTGAGATGAAAGGCAAGGGCCGCTTGGCTGCGTTTACCTGTATCAACATTCCGCCGCCGTTTATGATTGCACAGGGTTACAATCGCAAAAATCCCTATTATACCGGTGTCGTGGAGCTGGAAGAAGGTGCCAGGGTGGATGCCCGCATCGAAGGCGTTGATACCGCCAAACCTGAAGAAATCAAAGTCGGTATGGCGCTTAAAGTAAAGTTTCTGCATCGAGAAGATGCAGAAAAAAAAGAGACCTATCTGGCATTTGAGCCTGCATAGTCAAAAGGTTCAGAGGTTCAGGGTTAAGCGTTCTGGGTTCAGGATTCAAGGTTCAGCCCTGCCTCTGGCCGCCGAATAGGCCAGTTTGATCGAAAGAGAGACTTTGACTGATGAAATTTTGATAGTCACTCAAAAAGTCTGTATCCGTCATGCCGGACCTGATCCGGCATTCAGAACATACTGAAAGCCCTGGATTCCTGCCTTCACCTGAATGACGCTTTATAAAATTACAGAATTTATAAGAAATCGTCTAGTCTCATACGAGTGGTTCAGGGCTAAAGGATTCTGGTCGCTGGCTTCTGGCATCTGGCAGTTGATCAAATACGCATGACTGTCTGTTTTTAACCAGTGACAAGAGACGAGAGACCAGTGACAGTCTTTTTGATAACCCGCGACCTGTGCCTCGCACCGAGCAACCCTGAACTCTGAACGTTGAACCCTGAACCTTATTAAAAAAGCAGGCTGGGCAGCCACAGAGCAAGTTGGGGAAAGAACAGAATGAGTGCTAGGCCCACACACTGCAGGATCATAAACTCCATCATTCCCTTATAGATATCGGTCAAATCCCATGCGGGTGCAACGCCCTTAAGGTAATAAGCCGCCATGGCCACCGGCGGGGAGAGGAACGCTGTCTGTAAGTTTACCGCCACCAGGGTGGCAAACCACACCAGATTGAATCCCAGTTCCTGGACCACGGGGTAAAATATGGGAACGAAGATCAGGATGATGGCCGGCCATTCCAACGGCCAGCCCAGAATGAAAATCACCACCATCAAAATCACCATCATGAGCAACGGTGAAACTTGAAGCGAAAGCATGGTGTTGGTGATCAGGGTGGCGGTGCCCAAACGGGCAAATACCGATCCATAAATGTTGGAAGCCACCGCCAGAAACAGGATCATACTGGAGGTCTGCAGGGTCTTGAGACCTGCGCCTTTCAGATTCGTCCAGTTCAGACGACCGTAACATGCGGTTAGAATTACCGCCCCGGTAGCCGCCATGGCAGCACCTTCAGTGGGTGTCGCCATCCCGGCGATGATGCTTCCCAGCGAAGCGAAGATAATGGCCCCCAGCGGAACGATGCCCGAGAAAAATTCTTTCAGGATCTGAAGATATGACGTCGGCCGCTGGTCCTCGGGCAGGCGCGGACCCAGCTTGGGATTGAGGTAACATCTGAGCAGGGTATAGCCGATGAAAAGACTGGAGAGGATAAGGCCCGGAACAATGGCCGCCATGAACAGTTGAACCACCGAAACCCCCAGTACCGGCCCTAGGACAACTAACATGACGCTGGGCGGAATCAGAATCCCCAGACACCCGCCGGCGGTGATCACGCCGGCCGAGAGCGCCGTGTTGTAGCGGCTTTTCATCATGGCCGGAGCGGCCAAAAGCCCGATGACCGTCACCGAGGCGCCGATAATGCCGGTGGCCGTGGCAAACACGGTGGCCGTCAGGAGGACCCCGAGGTACAGCGAACCCCGAATGCGCGCAAAAATAAACTGAAATGCCTTGAAGAGCCGTTCCATCAGGCCGGCCTGCTCGAGCATGTGTCCCATAAAGACAAATAACGGGACGGCTGCCAGGGTCTCTTCCTTCATCAGTCCGAGGGTTTGAAAATACATGAGGTAAAAAACCTGTTTGCCGAAACCGATGTAGCCGAAAACAAAGCCGAGGATGATCAGGGTAAAAGCGATGGGAAATCCCACAAAAATACCCGTAAGAAGTGCTCCCAAAAGGACCAGACCAAGATGTTCCGGACTCATAACCACCTCCCGCGCATACCTGCATACAGGCTTTTTAACAATTCAGAGACCCCTTGAATCATGAGCATGGCAGCTGCCACCGGAATGACCGTTTTGAACGGATACAGGGGCGGACGCCACGGGCTAACGACGGATTCTTCCAGAATACTCCAGGAGTGGAGGGCTTCGATACTTCCGAACCAGAAAAACAGGATCATACCCGGGAAGAAAAAGACAATGTAGAGGGCGGCGTCAATCCGTCCCTGCCAGCGGACAGAGAATTTTTCGTAAAAAACATCGGTGCGGATGTGCCCTCCCTTGTAAAGGCAGTACGCCGCTCCCAGCATAAAATGGCTGCCGTAAAGCATGTAGGAGGTGTCATAGGCCCATTTG
>Ga0209536_100011994_pt1 | contig 12639 bp, 12 predicted proteins | sample DeeMarSeWOR28_12_FD_187461 | JGI IMG/M metagenome (GOLD analysis project Ga0209536, IMG submission 187461) | Marine sediment microbial communities from White Oak River estuary, North Carolina - WOR-2-8_12 (SPAdes) (version 2) | ecosystem: Environmental > Aquatic > Marine > Intertidal zone >...
GGAGACGACGAGGGAGGGCTGGTAGAACGCCCCGATGAGGTTCTTCCCCTTGGGGTGGTTGACCGCCATCTTCCCGCCGTAGCTGCTGTCCACCTGGGCGAGGAGGGTCGTCGGCACCTGGACCAGTCTCACACCCCTCATGTAGATGGCTGCAACGAAGCCAGCGAGGTCTCCTATGGCGCCCCCGCCGAATGCCACCACGGCGGATCTCCGGTCGTGTCCTATGTCGAGCAGCTCGCCTACCAGGTCTCCCGCCACCTCCCAGGACTTCGCCTCCTCACCGTCGGGAACCTTCACGATGCCGATGTTTAGCCCCGCGGACTCCAGGGAGTCTCTTAACGCCTCCACGTGCTTATCCGGGATGCCGTCGCTGGTAACAAAGGCAATGGTTCTGACCTCGGGGAGCCTCTCTCTGATGAGGTGGCCTGTGCTGCTGACGATCCCGTTGCCGACGTGGATGGAGTAGCTCCTCTCGCCGAGGTCGATTTCTATGGAGCGAGCGCTGGGGGTTGAACCCGAGGACACCATCCCCGCGCTACAGCCCCCTGCCGACTGATCGTGCCACGGGCCTCAGCTCCTCCATTAGGGACTTGAAGTCTCCGGGCCTCAGCGACTGGGCTCCATCGCTCATGGCCTCCTCGGGGTTGGGGTGGACCTCGACTATCAATCCATCCGCCCCTGCAGCGACAGCTGCCTTCGACATTGGCTTGACGAGGCTCCTGACGCCCGTGCCGTGGCTCGGGTCCACCACGACGGGTAGGTGGCTCACCTCCTTGAGGAGAGGGACCGCCGCCAGGTCAAGCGTGAACCTCGTGAGCTTCCCGTAGCTCCGTATCCCCCTCTCGCAGAGGATGACATCGGGGTTCCCGCCGTGGAGGACGTACTCAGCAGCGCTGAGCCACTCCTCGATTGTGGACGCCAAGCCCCTCTTGAGGAGCACTGGCTTCCCAGCCTCCCCAACCCGCTTGAGTAGGGGGTAGTTCTGGACGTTCCTCGCCCCAATCTGGAGGACGTCGGCGTACTCCTCGACGACCGCCACCTCCTCAGGGGCCATCACCTCCGTGACCACGGGGAGCCCGGTCTCCTCCCTGGCCTCCGCCAGTATCTTCAGCCCCTCCACACCGAGCCCCTGGAAGCTGTAGGGGAGCGTCCGAGGCTTGAACGCGCCACCCCTCAGCATCGATGCACCTGCAGCCTTCACCGCCCGTGCGGCCTCCATCAGCTGCTCCCTGGACTCCACCGAGCAGGGGCCGGCGATGACTGCGACCTTGTCGCCCCCAATCATCGTGTCCCCGATCCTGATCAGTGTGTTTTGCTTATCCTCGCTCTTGGCTGCGAGTTTTATCCTCGACGATATTTTGAGTGACATTGTTCTCAGTTCCTCCGCTTCACGGCTTCCCTGACCGCCTCCCCGATGGCGTCCGAGGTCAGCCCCATCTTCGCCATCAGCGCCGAGTAGCTCCTGCTGGACTCGCCGAACCTGTCCATGATTCCCACCCTCTCCATGGGCGTCGGCCTCTCCACGGCTAGGGTCTCCGCCACGGCGCTCCCCAGGCCTCCGATGATGCTGTGCTCCTCGGCTGTGACTATCGCCCCTGTCTCGGCTGCGGCCTTTGTGGTCGCATACGTGTCCAGGGGCTTCACTGTGTGCATGTCCAGGACCCTTACTGAGATGCCTTCATCCGATAGACGCCCTGCTGCCTCGAGGGCCATGGGTACCATGACGCCGTTGGCTACCACGGAGGCGTCCGAGCCCTCCCTCAGGATGTTCGCCCTGCCCAGAGTGTATTCACATCCCTCATCGTAGACCACCGGTGTGGCCCCTCTAGATAGGCGGAGGTACGCGGGTCCGTGGGCGTCCACTATTGCCCCGAGGGCCTCAACGGCCTCCTGTGCGTCAGCTGGAACGACCACCTTCATCTCCGGTATGACCCGCATCACGGCTACGTCGCCGTAGGTCTGGTGGGAGTCTCCGTCGGCGCTGGGTGAGAGGCCGCTGTGGCTCCCCACTATCTTGACGTTGAGCCCCGGCCTCGCCACGGAGCTTGAGATCTGCTCCCAGGACCTGCAGGCCATGAACATCGCGAACCCGCATGCGACGGGGGTCTTCCCCGAGGCCGCCAGGCCCGCCGCCACCCCGATCATGTCCTGCTCGCTGATGCCGATCCTGATGAACCTCTCCGGGAACCTCTCGGCGAAGTACGTGACCTTGGTGGAGGCCGCTACGTCGGGGTCGAGGACCACCAACTCCTCGTGGAGCAGCCCCAGGTCGACTAGTGCCCTGCCGAAGTGCTCCAGCTGGGATGCGTTCTGTGCCATCTAGGTCAGCTCCTTGAGGGCTCTCTGGAGCTCCTGGGCGTCGGGGGTCTTCCGGCTGTACTTGTTCCCCTCCATGAACGAGATGCCCTTCCCCTTGGTGGTCATCGCTATGATGACGCTGGGCCTGCTGGTGGTGAGGTCGCATGCGTTTAGGGCGTCTAGGACGCTCGCTGGGTCGTTCCCGTCGGCCTCCATCGCCTCCCAGCCGAAGGACCTCCACTTCTCCACCAGGGGGTCCATGGCTTTGATCTCCTCGGTCCTCCCCGTCAGTTGGTATCCGTTGCGGTCGACGATGGCTGTGAGGTTGTCGAGGCTGTGGTGGGCGGCGGTGAGGGCGGCCTCCCAGACCTGTCCCTCGTTGAGCTCCCCGTCCCCCAGTAGGACGTATGTCCTGCTCCCCGAGCCGTCCATCTTTGACGCCAGGGCCATCCCCACGCCTATCGATAGCCCCTGCCCCAGGGAGCCTGTGCTGGCGTCTACACCTGGGGTCTTTATGTCGGGGTGCCCCTGCAGCTGGCTGCCTATCTCCCTGAGGGTCATCAGCCTATCGGGGGGGATGTATCCCGCCTCCGCTAGGACGGCGTAGAGGGCCGGGGCGGCGTGGCCCTTGCTGAGGACGAACCTGTCCCTGTCCTTCCAGGAGGGGTCCTTGGGGTCGTGCTTCATCTTGATCATGTAGAGTATGGCCAGGATGTCCACCGCAGATAATGAGGCCCCAAGGTGGCCCGAGCCTGCCTCGGCGATCATCCTCAGGACTGTCTTCCTGAGGTCCTTGATGACGATGCCCAGTGGCCTGTATCCGGAGCGGGTCTGGACCATGTTCCCCAGGACCGTGGGCTCCTCGCCGACGGTGAGGCTTGAGATGAAGCGCCCCAGCTCTGTGAGCTCCACCCCCGAGAAGTTTGGGGGGTCACCGTACGCTATCAGGTTGAACTCCTTCAGGATCTGGGCGTTCCTCTTCAGAGTGGAGAGGGGGATCTTGTGCCTACGGGAGATCCCTCTCAGAACGGATGTCACCGACGCGGGTACCCGCGGGATGTTGGTCAGGATGAGAACTTGGTTCTTATTGATTGTACGAAGCACAATTCGACGGAGATCGTCTAATTGTACGTCGGATAATGGAATTGGCGCATCTTTACACCACCGAATTTGGCTTTCAATCTCTCACTGCTTATTTAAGGATACCGGGCAGCTGGAATTGACCATTGATAAGCCTTTCTAAGGGCTCACTCGGTCCATCCCAGGGTCTTCACGTCGAATTTCAGTATCTCCGGGGCGGCCTCGGCCTTGGCGACCAGCTCCTCGACGCTCCCTATCTGGAGGACCCCGTAGATCATCCAGAGCCCCGTGGCCTCCTCGTGGTGCTGGGCGTCGACTGCGTGCATGTTCACCTGGGTCGCCACGACGGCTGAGAGCTTGTTGAGGGCCCCGGGTACGTCGTTGAGCATCGCCGAGATCTCCATGAGCTTGGTGCCCTTCGGGAGGAAGTCTATGAACAGGGCCTGGATGTCAGCCCACGCCTTGGTGATCGCGTGGCCCCCGTTCACGCCCCCGACGCTCTCCGGGAGTAGCAGGTACATCCCGCCTTTCTCGTCGGCCTTTATCTGGTAGGTGGACTCGAGCTCGAACGCCTGGGGGAAGAACTCTGTGATCTCCCGGGAGGTGACGAATCCGCCGAGCCCCTCGAGCTCGTCGACGATGTCGTCTGCGGTCACGTCCATGTCCTTGAAGTCGGCGATGTACTCTGAGACCCAGATATTCCCGAGGCCGAAGGCGCCGCTGCTCAGGATGTTCACCCCCTTTGATGAGAAGAGCTCTGTGACGCTGGCGAGGGAGCCCATTATGTCCTCCATGAAGACCCTGAAGTAGCTGACGTGGGGGTTCAGACGCATCGTTGAGACTGAGAGCCGGGATGAGCCAGCGGTGCTCCCGCCGAAGAGGTTCTGCCCCGGGAAGAGGTTGAGGGCTCCGGCGATCTTCTCGTCTATGTATACCCTCCAGCTCCCGTTGACCCGCTCAACCTTGGAATGGCCGCATACTATCATCTGTCACACCCTCAGAAACTCGATGTGACTACTTGGAGCATGGATATTATAGGGTTTCCGACAACAATTTCGAGCCAGATGGGCAGGTAAGCGCCTAAATACACCTAGGCCATGTGGAACATAGATGAAGCCGCTGATAGTCCCCGCGATAATCGCCGAGAGCCAGGAGGAGCTAGACTCGATGCTTGAGAGGTTGAAGGGCGAGGTAGACCGGGTGATGCTGGACGTCATGGACGGGGAGTTCGTCCCCAACAGGTCCCTAGACTTTGACCTCAATCTCCCCGAGGGATTCGAGTACGAGGTCCACATGATGGCTTTTGACCCCCTGGAACGCCTCGCGAAGATGGCGGAGAAGATTGACATAGCGATCCTCCATGTCGAGACCCTCACCGACATAAGGGCGGCGATTAAACACGTGAGGGAGCTGGGGCTCAAACTGACCCTCGCCCTCAACCCTAGGACGGGAGTCGACGTCGTAGAGCCTTACCTTGACGAGGTTGACGGTGTTCTGGTGATGACCGTGGACCCAGGGGCTTATGGAGGTAGATACATCCCGGAGGCGCTGGATAAGGTGAGGCGGATCAGGGAGATGGACGGGAAGATACCCATCGAAGTCGACGGCGGGATGGACGTCGAGAACTCCAGGGCGGCGAGGGGTGCCGGGGCCAACGTCATCGCGTCGGGCTCGTTCATATTGAAGAGCGGGGACGTCGCTCAGGCCGTGGCAGCCCTGTCGCGATGACCCTACTCCATGAAAAGAATCTAATATCCGGGCAGTTGTTAAGAGTCAGGTGTCTTGATGAGAGTTCTTCAGCTACACTGTTCGGAGTTCGGCTACGAGGTCAAGAAGGAGACCCCCGTCGCGGAGCAGCCCGCCAGCCCCAAGGAGCAGCAGCTCGAGGACGTCCTGGTCTGCTTCATCTGCTACGAGAAGACCGACGAGGGGAGGACAGACGAGATCACCAAGGAGTTCGTTGAGAACGTCAAGGTCGACGTCTCCAGGATCGGCTGCAGCAGCGTCCTGCTCTACCCTTACGCCCATCTCTCCAAGGACCTGGGCTCACCCCGCCGGGCGAAGGGCTTCCTCAACAATCTCAGGCAGAACCTCCAGAAGGAGGGCATCGAGGTCCACAAGTCCCCCTTCGGCTGGTACAAGGCATTCAACCTCGCCTGCATAGGCCACCCCCTGGCGGAGGCCTACAGGGAGTTCTGACCCCGAATCTCCTAAACCTTTTATCGACTCTCAATCTTCTGTAGAACCGGTGTTCTATGTCCAAGTGGTACGAGTTCGAGCTGGGTAAGGCCGCCGACATCCTGACCCGGGAGCTCTTCAAGCTCAAGGAGGGGGAGACCTTCGTCATCACCGCCGACACGGAGTCCGACATGAGGGTCGTGGAGGCCACGGCGAGGGCGGCATTCTCGCTGGGTGCCAAGCCTATGGTCATCTGGACCCCGGCGGCCCTGGGCGTAGGGGCTGCGGCGGACCCCATGCTCCCAGGGGAGGCCCTCGTCGGCGCCCTGAAGGGGGCGGACGCCTGGGTGGAGTTCAACAACCAGTGGATCTTCTACTCCGCGGCGTACACCCGGGCGATGAAGGAGAACGAGAGGCTCCGGTACAGCTGCCTCGTGGGGATGAACGCCGACATGATGGTGCGCTGCATAGGGAGGGTGGACTACCCCGCCCTTGGGGAGTTCATGGCTAAGATCACGGACCTCACCAAGTCTGCGAAGGAGGTGCGCATCACCACCCCCGCCGGGATGGACGTCTCGTTCCTGAACGCTGACCCCGGCCGCGGCGGCTACTCCCTCGGCTACGCCGATACTCCGGGCTCCCACATGATGGCGGGGCAGATCTACTGGGGCATCCAGAGCGACACCATAGACGGGAGGATAGTCTTCGACGGCTCCGTGGTGCCTCCCATCGGCCTCCTCAAGGAGCCCATCACCCTGGTCATCGAGAAGGGGGACATCGTCAGCATCGAGGGAGGGAAGGAGGCCGTGGAGTACGAGGCCTGGCTCAGGGGCTTCGACCACCCCAACATGATGAAGATGGCCCACATCTGCTACGGCTTCAACCCGGGGGCGAAGCTCACCGGGGACATCGTCGAGGACGAGCGGGTCTGGGGCTGCGTCGAGTGGGGCATCGGCCACATGCGCTCCGCCCCTGCCCCCTCCCACTCCGACGGTATCTGCCTCAACGCCTCGGTCTGGCTCGACGGGGAGCAGGTCCTCGACAGGGGGAGGAGCGTCCACCCGGAGCTCGCGGAGCTGGTTAAGAGGCTGGGCAAGCAGTAAGCCCTCCCTCCGCAGGTGTTTTATCTCCTTTCCGCCAGGGACTAGGCGTGAGGCTTAAGCAATGAGCGACATGCCATCCCATCACGGAGTCGAGGTCACCCCCGAGGGGGATCACCCCAACGAGACAATGAGGCTGCTCTTCGAGAGGGGGAGCTGCAGGAAGTTCTCGAATAGAAAGGTGCCCAAGGAGGTGATGGACGCCGTCCTGGAGGCCGGGACCCACGCGGCCACGGCGGGGAACCTCCAGACCTACTCCGTCGTCAAGATAGAGGACCCCGAGAACAGGAGGTGGCTCCGGGAGCTGGGGATGCAGAGGTTCGTCGAGGAGGCCCCCGTGGACCTCGTCTTCTGCATCGACTACCACAGGCTCAAGAGGTGGGCCGAGCTGGAGGTCGCCCCCTTCACCGCCAACGACAGCTTCCGCCAGTTCTGGGTGGGGTTCCAGGATGCCGTCATCTTCGCCCAGACCGTCTGCACAGCAGCGGACGCCATGGGGCTGGGTTCCGTCTACGTCGGCACCGCCATGGAGGTCTTCAGGGAGCTGAAGGAGAGGCTGAACCTCCCGGACCACGTCTTCCCGGTGGTCCTCGTCGCCATGGGCTACCCCGAGGAGAGGCCGGCTTCCCACAAGAAGCTGGGGGTGGACATAGTGGTCCACGACGAGGTCTACCATGACCCCGACGACGAGACCCTGCTCAAGGCCTTCGAGGAGAAGTACACGGGGCCCGACAGCAGGAGGGTCGAGGTCACCGAGGAGCGTATAGAGAGGATCCGGAAGGTCTGCACCGACGTCCACGGGGAGGAGTTCGCCGACCTTTGTGAGGCCAGGATAAGGGAGAACGGCTACATCAGCGCGGTCCAGAGGTACTTCGGGCTCCACTACGTGGCGAACCTGATGCCAACCGGGAATCCGGATTTCCTGAAGACCATGGAGGACTTCGGCTTCGGCTGGTTCAAGGAGTACGTGCCCCCCAAGGATCGGGAATAACCTTCTTCTTCATCTTTAGTTCCTGACCCTCGTCAATTATGGGTAAACGTCATAACCTCAGCCGGCACCCTAGTTACCGTGATTTCATGGATCAAGAAGCTTCACTGAAGAGACGGATAGGCTCCATCCTGAAGGAGGCGGAGGGCCGCGGCTTCGAGGCCGTCGTCTTCCTCAACGAGGTAATAGGCCAGAACCCCTCCAACTTCGTATACGTCTGCCCGGACGGGCTGGGCGACGAGCATCAGACCCTAGTCCTCGACGTGGACGGGGGCTCGACCCTCGTGATGCCCCACTGGGGCGCAGGCAGGGTGGAGTCCAGCGGGAGATACGGTAGGGTCATCGCCATCAAGCAGGCCAAGGACCACCACTACAGGGGCACCAAGGAGGCATTGGCCGGGTACGACCCTGGGAAGGTCTGCTTCGACCTCTCGACGATGAGCGCCCATTTCGCCTACAGCCTCTCTTCGACCCTGGGGATACCCCTCACCCCGGAGAGGGACGTCTCAGACCATGTCTTCAAGCTGAGGACCATCAAGGACGAGTTCGAGGTCGCGGAGATCAAGCGGGCCATCTCCATAACGGAGGAGGCCGTCGCCGAGCTCGTGGAGGCCACCAGGCCCGGGAGGCACACGCTGAAGCTCAAGAAGAGGCTGGACGCCGCCATGATCGAGAAAGGCGCAGTGGAGTTCAGCTTCGAGTCCAGTCTGGGCTTCGCCCGGGGTCCGAGGAGGCCCTACGGGGTCATCAAGCACGGCGACATGCTCAGCCTAGACGTGGGCTGCCGGGTGGATACAGGTTACTGCTCGGACATGGGGCGGACATGGCCCATAACCCTTGACGCCGACGCCCGGGGCTTCCTGGAGCGGGCGGTGACGGCCCAGAGGGAGGGGATCAAGAACATCCGGGCAGGTGTCACCGGGAACGAGGTGCTCCGAGGAGCCCAAGCGCTCAACGAGGAGCTGGGGCTGGGCCCATGCATCAGGACGGGCCACCAGGTCGGCCTCGACGTCCACGACTACACGATGCCCCACGCCCCCAGCTTCGGCCCCATCGAGACCGACGACCAGCCCCTCAAGCCGGGGATGACCCTCACCTACGAGCCCAACCGGAGGGACGACGGGCTGGGGATGAGGTGCCACTTCGAGGACATAGTTCTGGTCACCGAGGGCGACCCGGTGATCCTCAACGAGATGCCCTGGGACCTCCTCTGGTAGGCCTAATTCCCTTCATTTTTCGGAATAAACGATCTCTTATAGGCTCAACACCAGTATCAGGATACTGCATTGGTCGAGATGGCCCCCGTCGTATCCTCTCAGGGCGTGACGATCTCCTGCCCCGTCGACGGGATGTTCTCCTTCTACAACAGCCCCTACCCAGCCCACCGCCAGTCGACGGGGGTCGACGTCTACCCTGACGCCGGCTTCGGAGGCGTAGCCCCATCTCCGGTCAGCGGGGAGGTGACCCTCATCAGGCGGGTGAGGAGCCCAAGGGGGAGGAACTTCGAGGCCTCTGAGTACGACGTGGTGACGCTCCTCCGGAGCCCTGAGAACCCCGGCAAGGTCGCCAAGGTCCTCCACGTGGATCCCTCCCTCAGCGTCGGGGACGAGGTAAGGGCGGGTGGGGAGCTGGGGACCTTGCTCAGGTCTGGGTACTACGGCTTCGCGACCTCCCCCCACGCCCACGTGGAGGTCAGGGAGCCCACGGATCCCCTCCGTGCCAGGGGAGGGCACAGTGTGGAGAGGCTGATCGAGGTGGGTCGGGTCGAGCCCCTCGAGGAGCTGAGGGGGGTCGTGACCCTGTGCTCCCCCGAGTTCTCCATCGTGAGGCTTGAGACCCCTGCACGTGGGCTTCCAGCGGACGTCGGCGGCGTACTTGGCGTCCTCGACGGGGGCATCCCCTACTACGGCTGGATGGGAGTCCATTATGACTCAGGGAGGCCGGAGGGAGGCGTCGTGGAGCTCCTTGGCCATCCGATAGCTACAGTAGGGGCCGTCCATGACAGGATGTCTCTGGCGGACTGCAGCGACTTCTCGGTCAAGGTGGATGGGAACCCGATTCTGGGTCTATCATTGCGGCTCTCCCCACGGAAATGCGTTGATGTCAAGCTCGTGCCTAGGAAGATCGGCGGGCTAGCCCTCGATGAGGGGAGCGATGTTAAGGTAGTCATCAAGCCCAAATAATACCAAGGTTGGATCCCTGCCCAGGTTACAATTGTAAACTTTTACAGTATATAGAGTAAAACTCGATGTCAAACAACTCTTATTAGGTAACGTGTATGTTGACGTTAGATTTCACGAGAAACAAGAGGAGAGAGAAAAATGGGTGAGATAAGCCGTAAGACAATAGTACCTGAGGGTCACTTCCTCTTCCCTCAGGAACCGCGTAAAAGTCCAAACGCGGATAGAGATAATCAAATAAGGCTTATAATCACCCATACAAAGTGTGAGATAAATGGGAATATTTGACTTTATTAAAAGAAACCAGAAGATATTCGCTGTCGCTCTCGTAGTCTTGGCTATTCCATCCTACTTCATCTACGACTACACGCAGCACAATCCAAAATTCTGCACCACCTGCCATCTCATGAACGACGCCTATGAGACCTGGGACGCCAGCGCGATGCACGACCTCAACTGCCATAGCTGCCACGAGACGAACATGATCGAGAGCCTTGACCACGTCAGGGAGGTGATATTCGAGAAGCCGGACACGGTCACAAAGCCGACGGTGATCGAGAACGAGCTCTGCGAGAAATGCCACGCCAGCGAGGACCCCAAGTGGCTCCAGATCTCCAACACGGCCGGTCACAAGGTTCACATCTTCACCCAGGATGAGGAGCCGGAGTGCATCGGCTGCCACGGGCTCCAGCTCCACGTCTTCGAGCCCCCGGAGGAGGCGTGCTACAAGTGCCACGACGAGGACTACGAAGGCGCCTCGGAGGAGATGGGGGCCCACTGCACCGTCTGTCACGAGTTCACTGTGACGGATCACGAGCTCATCCCCCAGAGGGATGACTGCGCTGACTGCCATGATGGCCAGCAGACGATGGGCGTCTCATTCCCGGACGCCGCTCACAACGACACGGCATGCATCGACTGCCACAACCCCCACATCGAGGAGCAGCACACCGAATGCTCAGAGTGCCACGAGGTGGGCCTCGGAGGGGGGCTCCACGCCGTCGTCGCCCACTATGAATGCAGCAGCTGCCACGTCCCCCACAGCTCGGACCCCATGAGGGGCGAATGCCTGTCATGCCACGTCGACATGTCCGACCATGGCGGCTCCGCCGAGTGCTCCCTCTGCCACAGATTCGAGGACTAACCTCTTTCTCCTTATTTTTAATACATTGAAGGTGCGAGAGAATACTATCGCCCTGAGTTTCACATAAATCGGATTTGGACAGTATACTTGTGCTGTAGAGGGACGATTAACCCGTCATCAACAGGAATAGAGTATCGCCTGTGGAACCCCACTGGGGTCGACAAGGCGTTCTAGATGAAGAGGCCTGTGATGAAGCTAAGTCCGTACACGGCGCCAACGAAGACGCAGAAAACCAGCGCAAGCCAGGCCAGGAAGAGGCCGGTCACCTTCATGCTCCTCGGCTTCCCCAGGAGGGTCGCCAGCAGCAGGACTATCACCGGGGAGAGAATGACGACTAGCACTATCAGCCCCAGGGGCATGCCGCTGGGTCGACTCTGACTGCTGGCAACGTACGTCAGAAGTGTTAGAAGCCTACCCATGGTGGGGCTCCTCCATCTCGATTATGGGTATCAGCTTTAGAAGTATGGTGTAGATTAACGCCAGAGCCGCTAAAGAGCCTCCGATAATCGTTAGCTCGATCCAGCTTGGCGTGTATGTCTGCAGCGGGGAGCCCCCGACCGTGAGGGTAGGGACGATGATGATGTATCGCTTGAACCACATGGCGATGACGATGACTGTGGAGAAGACCGAAGTCCAGGTGATGTTGATCTTCCCGGGCCTGAAGGCCTGGACGAGCAGGTAGACACATGGAAGGATCAGCCCTATCGTCGTGAGGGTCCAGAACACCGTGGCGTAGGACCCGAAGAGCCATGCCTCCGAGACGAAGAACTCCCCCGCCGGACCGGCGTACCGCGCCGTGAACTGCTCCACGAGCATCAGGTAGAGGTAGATGAGGGTTATCACGGCCAAGAAGTTCCCAAGCCCCCTGAAGATTTCCGGGGGGAGAAGGTCCTCCCAGTTGAAGAGCTTCCTCACAATGGCGGCGATGACGACCTCCGAGGCGATACCTGAGGCGACGGCGGCGGCGATGAAGTAGGGGCCGGCGGCCGCCCCGAACCAGAGGGGCCTGTTGCTGAGGAGGCTGAAGATCCACGAGACCGTGGTGTGGACCATCACCATCACCGGGAGTATCGTCACGGCCATCCACCAGGCGAGGCGCTTGATCACCTTCTCCTCCCCTTTCTCGTATCCGGGGAGGGTGATCTCGTACATCCTCCTCCTCCACCCCGTGAAGCTGTCCCTGCAGACGGCGAGATCCTCCCTCATGGGGAGGTAGAGGTAGGTGGTGCTGAGGATCAGGTACGTACCGACGGCGGTGATGTCCCAGAGGAGCGGGGAGGCTCCGATCCTGGCGGCGTAGTTCACCACCATGAGGTACGCCCTGTCGGGCCGACCGAGGTCGATGACGATGCTCAGTCCGGCCATCATCAGGCTCGCCAGCGTCAGTATCTCGGCCATCCTCGCTATGGGAGCGTACCTGTGGAGGCTCATGATGCGTACGGCGGCGGAAATTGCTATGCCTGCATGGCTCAGCCCTATGAAGAAGATGAAGTTGACGATGTAGACTCCCCAGATGGTGATGTCGTTGAGCCCTGTGACCCCAAGGCCCTGAGAGAGCTGGATAGTGTATGCGTAGATGAAGGCGACAGTGATGAATGCGAGGGCTAATACGAAGGGCCAGAACTCCCTGCTCGTTGTCCGCAGGGGCCTCATTATCTTCTCTTGGCGCTC
>Ga0209536_100011995_pt1 | contig 12638 bp, 9 predicted proteins | sample DeeMarSeWOR28_12_FD_187461 | JGI IMG/M metagenome (GOLD analysis project Ga0209536, IMG submission 187461) | Marine sediment microbial communities from White Oak River estuary, North Carolina - WOR-2-8_12 (SPAdes) (version 2) | ecosystem: Environmental > Aquatic > Marine > Intertidal zone >...
GGCTCACCGGGGAACAGAAAGGCGATTTGTTCGCGTATGCCGGTAATGATCAACACCGGCATTTCCCTCAGTTCGGGGTCCTTTCGAATCTTGCGGGCCAGCATAATACCTTCCGCCCCTCGTCCCATCATGATGTCAAGTAGCAATAGGTCGGGAGGGTTGGTCTGCAGGGCCTTATAGCCGTCATCGGGGTTGTACTCCACGTCAACTGCATAGTCGGCACCTTCCAGAATTGAGCTGATGCCCTCGACGAAATCGGGGTCATCGTCGATGATCAGAAGTCTCTTGCGTTCACCCATTTTTTACCTCCTTGAGGTTATAGCTATGATATGAGTATGCGACGGTGACTAATCGTCTAGATTACCCTTGTACACAGGTAATTCGATCACAAACGTACTGCCCTTGCCTGGCTCACTTTCTGCGGAGATCAATCCGTCGTGAGTCTCAACGATGCGCCGGCAGATGGCTAGACCAAGCCCGGCGCCTCCCGCAGCCGTCCGGCCCGATTCTGCTCTATAGAAATCATCGAAGATAAAGGGCAGATCTTCTTTGGGTATGCCCACACCCGTGTCGGAAACCGAGATCACGATGTGCCCATCTTTTTCCTCGGCTTTGATCGACACTTGGCTTCCCATGTGGGAGTATTTGACGGCATTATTGCCGATGTTGACCAGCGCTTCGGTTAACGTTACCTCGTCTCCAAACACGGGGCTTAACGGCTCCTCGACCGAAGTTACCACTTCAATGGCCTTGCGCACGGCGTGGGGTTCAATACTCTCGACCGCTTTGGATATCACCGTGGGCACAGAGACTGGCTCAAAGTTGTCTTTGATGGTTTCAATGTCAACCGAGATCGCTCGCAGCCAGGTATGAATTAGCTCTACGAGATCGCCGATGCGCGTCTTCATGCGTTCCAGCCGTCTGAGTTGATCTTCTGTGACCGTGCCCGACAGTTCGTCTATTAGCGTGAACAGATTCTGCTGCACAGCACCCAACGGAGACTTCAGTTCGTGAGAGACGATGGCTGCGAAGTTCTCCCTCAGCAATTCTTTTTCCCTGCGCAGGGCAATGGTATCCAATACCAGCTTTCTTCTTTCCAGCCCCCGGTGAGTGATCAAACGGAACTGGTCGGGAGTGAAAGGTTTTGGAAGGAAATCGTACGCTCCTTGCTTCATGGCCTCCACGGCCGAACTCACCGTTGCGTAGCCCGTGATCACGATGGTCACAATGGTCGGATCCAATTCGTGGATCTCTTCCAGAACCTCGAGCCCCGATAACCCGGGCATCTTGAGGTCAACAAAAACAAGGTCCGGTTGAAACTCCTTGAGGCGTTTCAGCCCGCGAGTTCCATCCGTTGCGGTGGCCACCTCATAGTCACCACCCGCAAGAATTTCCGTGCAAGAATCTAGAATGATTTCCTCGTCATCGATGATAAGTATTCGGTAGTTATTCTTCATCATCCGTTTATCTTCTCTTCGGCCGTTACCGGCAAGCTGACGATAAAGGTTGTCCCCTTACCGACTTCGCTCTCCACATAAATGGCCCCTTTGTGTTTCCTGACGATGCCGTAGCTGATGGCCAGTCCCAATCCTGTTCCGTGCCCAACTTGCTTTGTCGTGAAAAAGGGGTCAAACAGACTGGCCATGTCTTCCTCTCTGATGCCGTGACCCGTATCTGTGAACATCACATCTACCGAGTTGTCATTGGGATCGTACCTGGTTTCCAAAGTCAGTCGCCCGCCACCTTCCATAGCTTCTGCTGCATTGATAATCATATTGATGAACACTTGTTGTATCTGCGTTGGGTCTGCTGAGACCAGTGGCAGATTACCCACAAAATCCTTTTCGATTTCGATGTTGTGAAATATGGGCTGTTTTTCTACCAGCGCAAGGCACTCCAGCAAGATGTGATTGACGTTGACTGGCATCTTTTGGGGCTTGGTTTGCCGCGAAAAATCTAACAATCCCCGGATGATATCCGTGCATCGGTCCGCTTGGGTTACGATTTTTTCAAGGGAGCCGGTCATTGGGTCCTCGCAAGGCACCTTTTCCAGGAGCAGGTGCGAGTAGGCGACGATTCCTTGAAGCGGGTTATTCAGTTCGTGAGCCACACCAGCGGCTAATTGTCCAATCATGGCTAACCGTTCGGACTCCATGATCTTGTTTCTGGCAAAGTCCTTCAACTGCTGGTCCCTTTGTTTCAACGCAGAGGCCATGGCGTTAAAAGAGTCTGCCAGTTGTTGCAGTTCGTCGTTCGTCTCGACCTCTACCTTTGCGTCCAAATTGCCACGCGCCACTTCCTCAGAAGCGGACACCAGCTTGTTGAGCGCTACGGAAATCCCTCGAGAAAGAAGGTAAGACAAGGCCAGGGCTAAAAGCACCCCCACCAGGGCGATGGTCAGCAGCACAAGTATGGTTCTTCTTTCGATATCACGATATTTCTGTTCTAATATGCCCACATACAGAATGCCTATGATTTCGTTATGTATATTCTTTATGGGCTCATAGGCCGTGATGTACCAGTTATTCACAACATAGGCTCGCCCTATCCAGGTCCCTCCCTGGTTGACCACATAGTCGTATACTTCCTCCGAAACGCGTGTTCCAAGGGCCCTCGAACCATCCTCGGTGGTGACGTTTGTTGAAATTCTGACATCGTCTTGAAAGATTGTGGCCGTGCCGATATCCTTCCCATCATATTTTAAGCCCTTATAGACAGTCTGCTTGGTGGTGTCAACAATTTCGAAATTCCTGTTTAGCAATTTCCCGCCGTACAGGGCCCCAATTATATTGTAGTCATAGTCATAAATCGGGGCTGCTACCATCAACATCATCCCACTTGTTTCTTCGGTTTCGTCCCTGGCTCGCGCTTTGGGCGTCTCAATAAACTTAAAATATGCCTGTTTGGCCAGGTCGGTAGACTCTTTTTGCAGATCCTCAGCGCTCACAATAGTTGTGCCTGCCACAGGTCCTTTTCTACTCAGGGCCGCCCTGACGATTTCGTTATGACTTTGGTCGTCCCCGAATAGCTCTACATTGGTGCTGCGTAGAAGTACAACTCCGGATTCGTCTGTGACGGAAAAAATATCGAGACCTTCTCTCAGCCGTACGCTCACCAGCTCACTGGCGGCTTCCTCTAGGTTCCCAGATATCAACGCATCTTTCAAGAAGAATCGATCTGCTGTAAACCGAACAACACTGGCAACCTGGCCTAGCTGACTATGATATATTTCTCGAGCAGCGTTGAGGTCGTTGCGTACCTTCTCTTGGGCTTCGGCCACCACACGGTTGCCGATGAGCCGGAACCCTGCTGCGATGAAAATGAGACTGGTGAAAACAATAACCAGCAGGAAGCTGAGTATGAGCTTGGTGGCTATGGGTATCCTGACCCCGGTTTTGCCCCCAAGAGACCTCGGCGCATAGCTCTGATACAGACTCTTGAGTGTGTTGGCCATGCTTCCTTATGCTGAAGGGAAGCCTCGCAAAGGCTGTGAGAGCGCCCTCCGTTGCCGGTGCCTGCTAACCTTCGCAAGGCTGGCCCTACAGAGCTTCATACACCAACTCGATCAGGTCTTTGATGACTAAGCGATCCTCTTGGCCGGTAGTTTTGACCGCATCCCGATACATGGTGACGTCCTTGGGGCAGGCGACAACAAAGCCTGTCACACCATCGAGTTCCGCCGCTTCCCGAATGCGCGACTCGCTGGCGCGCTCAGTGACCTCACCCTCTTCCATCCAGATGCGCCCACCGCCCGCCCCACAGCAGAAAGCCCGGTTACCGTGGCGCGGCATCTCGACCAACTCACAGCCGGTCGCCTCGATCACCCTGCGTGGCGCGTCGTAGATGCCGTTGTAACGACCCAGGTAGCAGGGATCGTGATAGGTGACTTTATAGCTGAGTTTCTTGCTGAATTTGAGTCGACCGGAAGCGATCAACTGATCCAGCACTTCGCTGTAGTGCAGCACCGGGCTGCTCCCGTTGATCTCCGGCGGGTACTCGTGCTTAAGCGCATTGTAAGAGTGCGGGTCGGTGGTGACGATAGCCTGATAGTCGCATTCGCTCAACGACGCCACGTTGTTTTCGACGAGCATCTCGAACAGGCCCTCTTCACCCGCCCGACGTGCGTCGTTGCCGGCGTTCTGCTCACCATCGTACATGATACCGAAGTCCAGACCGGCGATCTTGAATACCTGGGCCGTAATTTGGGTGATGTCCGTCACACTGGCGCTGTAGGAGGCGTAGTCGCCGACGAACCACAGGTACTCGACCGGCTCCTTGCGTGCGTCTTTGATCTCGAAGACGTCGCCGCCTTTGCTCAGAAAATCCATCGCCGCTTCGTCGAGCTCTTCTTGGGTATGCAGGTTTTTCACCATGCGGTCGATGTTGCGCGTCCACCGGGCGCGCGCCCGTCCCGACTTCCCGAAGGAGTTGCCATAGCGAGCCAGATTGGCCAATGCGTCCTGAAGTTCGGCGTCGACCTGCCCCTCGATTACCAGGTAGCGGCGCATGTCCACGATAGTATCGATATGCTCGATCAGCACTGGGCACTCGCTCACGCAGGCAGCGCAAGTTGTGCACGACCACAGTACCTCATCCGTGATCGTCTCCCCGGCCAGGAGCGGGGTTGACTGGCCGTTGCCATTCACCAGCGCTGGGCCATCCCGATGCAGCGCGTCGCGCACATTCAGGATCACCTCTTTGGGGCTAAGTGGTTTGCCAGCCGCGAAAGCCGGACAGGCGTCCTGGCAGCGCCCACATTCGGTGCAGGCATCCCCATCAAGCAGCTGCTTCCACGTCAGGTCGGTCAGCTTGCTGGCGTACAAGGGCTCGCCTCCGGCGGTCTCCGTGATCGGTGCGAGTTCCCCCATTGGACGGTCAGTCTTGGAGAAGAACACGTTGAACGGGCCGGTCAGGATGTGCAACAGGGTGCTGGCAGGCAGCGTGATGAACAGCAGGGCGACTGTGAACAGGTGGAATACCCACACCCCCAGGTGCCAGTTGACCAGCGTCGCGTCTGAGGCGCCCGTGGCGATCCATAACTGCGCGATGGCCCAGCCCGCTGGCGACGACCAGGCCCAGGCCGGCTGGTCCACGGCCAGCCGCAGTGACTCCACGACCAGCCCACCTGCCACAATTACGACGATCAGCACCAGCGACCAGGTGAACCCCGGTAGCAGCGTGAGCCGGCGCGGTCGCTGAATGTAGCGCCGGTAGGCGGCCAGCGCCGCGCCGATCAGGAAGAACACAGTGAATATGTCCAGGACAAACTTGTAGAGCAGATAAGTGTTGCCCCGAAGAAACTTAAAGAAATGTGAGTCGATAGTGGCCAGCGCCGTGCCCATAAAGAAGACGAAGAAGCCCCACGCAATGGCCACGTGCATCACGCCGGGGTAGCGTTGGCTCAGCACCCGGGTCTGAACGATGGCATAATTGATGAGGCGGCCCAGCCGCACGTGAAGCTTGTCCCAGCGCATCTCCGGGCGACCCACGCGCCACCATAGGCTGGCACGCCGGTAGAGGCGGAATAGCAAGATGAAGCTGGCCAGAGCCATTATGCTGTACACAAAGATCTCCGGTGAGATCAAGTCGTGCGGGATACCCCAGAAGTCGACCCGTACTGGCATGAATATGTTCCTCCTCTGTCCTATTCAGTACCCCATGGTAGCCATCTTGATAGCCGTCAGCCGCCCTTGGCCTCCTCAACCAGTTCGGTCAGCACTTCCATAAGATCGGTCATATCAATCTCGGCCCCGTACTTGGCAATGTCGAAGATGGGCGCATTGGGGTCGGTGTTGATGGCGATGATCATCTCGCTGTCGGTGATGGCTTCGACGTGTTCCGGGGCGCCGCTGATGCCCAGTGCCAGGTAAAGCTTGGGCTTGACCTTCTGACCCGACTTGCCCACCATGCGCGACGTCGGCAGCCAGCCCTGGTCCACCACCGGGCGCGAGGAGCACACCACGCCGCCCAGCGCCTCGGCCAGCTCCTGCGCCAGCTCCAGGTTGTCCTCGTTTTGGATACCGCGTCCGACGGAGATCAAGATTGGTTCCTTGGAGATGTCCACGTCACCCGCCTCGGGCTCGACGTACCCTGCCAGGCTAACGCGCAGCCCCTCCAATGCCGGGGCCGCTACCGGGGTCACCTCGGGCGCCGCTGGGCTCTGTCCCTCCTCCGGCTTGTAGCCGCCAGGCACTACCGTCACCAATGCTGTTGGCTCAGGCAAATCGCCTTCGGCCATAATCTTGCCGCCACAGATCTGGCTGACGAATTTTCCGTCTTCGCTCACCCTCAGGCACTGGCTCACCAGCGGCAGTCCCAGCCGCACAGAGAGCCCGCTGGCCACGTCCGAGCCGATCGAAGTGTGACCCAGCAGGACCGCTCGCGGCCCCTGCTCACTGAGTAGGGCTGATAAGGCTGTCAGATAAGCGTCCGATGTGAAGTTGGCCAGCGCCGCATGTTCTACGTACAACACTCGGTCCGCGGCCAGATCTCCCGCCAGTTCCCCCGCATTGTGCCCCAACAGCACGGCCACCACACTCCCGCCTGTCCCTTGGGCAAGCACGCGCGCCGCGGCCAGCATCACGTAAGAAATGTCCGACACCTGCCCGCGCAGGTGTTCAACAACCACGTATATGTCCTGGTTCATCGGTATTCTCCTTACAGAATTCCCGCTTCTTGGAAGATCTCGATGAGCCTTTCGGCGATCTCTTCCTCGTCGCCCTCGATCATCGTCGCCCGCTCGCCGGCTTCTGGCTCGAACATACGGCTCACGGCTGGCGCGCCGCTCGGATCCAACTCAGGGGCATCCAGCTCTTCGATGCTGGCGCTCTTCATCGCCTGGCGGATCTTGCTGATCGGCACGTAGCGCGGTGGTTCGTCGGCTGCCTGAATGCCCAGCAAGGCCGGCAGCGTCACCGCCATCTCGGCGATCAGCCCGCCGGGATATTCTTTGCGCACTGTTGTTTGGTTGCCACTCACCTCGACGCCGGATACATAGCCTACGTAGGGCATGCCCAGCTGCTCGGCCAGCAGCGGTCCGACCGATCCATCCAGGTCATCGTGGGCCTGCACGCCGGTCAACACCAGGTCGGGCTGGAGATCTTTGAGGGTGGCTGCCAGCCCGCGCGCCAGGGCGTGGTTGTTCACCCCTTCTTCAAAATCCCCAACCACCTTGATCAGCCGGTCGGCGCCTTTGGCCGCCGCGGCGAACAGCACGTCGTCGGCACCCTCGACATCCGGCACCACGACCGTCAGCTGGCCGCCGCCCCGTTCTTTGAGCAGGATGCCCTGCTCGATGGAGTGGTCGTCGAATTCGTTGATGATCAGGCGCATCCAGGTCATATCCAGGGCGGTGCCGCTTTCGTCGATCTCGAGTTCTTCGACCAAATCTGGTACGAGTCTGACTGTAACCACAATGTTCATTGGCTTTACCCTCTTTCTTATTCGCCCATCGCCTCGGCCAGCAGTTCGGCGATGTCTCTAACAGCCAACTTTCCAGCGTCCTTGACCATCTTGGCCGCGTCCTCAAACCGAGGTGATTCATAAGGGCAGGCCACGGCCAGGATATCCGCGCCTGCGGCCACTGCCTCGCGGACGCGCCATTCGGACAGGCGGGTGTGGGCCTTCTCCCACTGGAAGCCGTCGAGCCACATCCCGCCGCCACCGCCACCGCAGCACAGGCTGGCGCTGCGGCTGTGTGCCATCTCCACCAATTCCAGTCCGGGGATGGCCTCCAGCAGAACACGGGGCTGGTCATACACGCCATTGGCGCGGCCCAGGTAGCACGGATCGTGGAAAGTAACCCTGGCTTCCACCTCTTGCTTCAATAGTGGCTGGAGTTGATCCAGGCGTTCGGCCAGGAACTCGGTGTAGTGCCGTACTGGGTAGCTGATGCCCAGGGCCGGGTACTCGTTCTTGAGCGCATTGTAGGCGTGCGGGTCAGCCGTGATGATCTCGCCGAATTCATATTTGGCGAAGGCTTGCCCGTTCTTTTCGGCCAGCATCTCGAACAGCCCGCGCTCGCCAGCCAGCCGCTGCGAGTCACCGTCGCTGTTCTCCTCGGGTCCCAGGATGCCAAAGTCGACCTCCAGGGCATTGAGAACCCTGGCCAACGCCTCACTCGCCAGCTGGACGCGGGGGTGATAGGAGGGGTAATCTCCCACGAACCACAGCACTTCCACCGGTCGCTTGGCCAGGCGCATGATGGTGACTTCGGGTTGGATACCCTTGGCCCACTCGGCTCGCTTGCGGGGCGATTCGCCCAGCGGATTGCTGTAGCGCTGTGAGTTCTCCAGCGCACTCTGCAGTTCGGTGGGGATGTTGCCGGCCAGCAGTAACTCCTCTTTGGTGCGCGTCATCAGGCCGGCGGTCAACGGGATTTTGGAGGGGCATTCCTGGGCGCAGGCGTAACACGACACACACATCCAGACCGTGTCGGTATCCATCACCCGGTCAAATATCCCCGCGCGCAGAGCGGCCACCATGCGGCCGGGTGGGTAATCCATCAGGTACCCGAAGGGACACACGCCGCTGCAAGTGCCGCACTGCAGACAGGTCCGCACGCGCTCGCCATCCAGCACCTCGTACAGGCTGGTGTAGAACGCCTCATTGAACGAAGGAGTCTGTGAGACCGTGGTATTAGCCATTTATGGCACCTCCTTTGCCCTTTCCACGATGCGCAGCTTTCGCTTCTGGTGATTATCTCCGCTGATAATTCAACATTCGGTTTTTGCTTGGCTCGTCTTTCTACTCCAGCCTGTCTGACACGTGTCGCAGAAGCCAAGTTGCTTGCAGGAAAACCTGGTTTCCGAGACGCTGGTCTGGCTTTTCGGATAGGCCCTCAGGCATCTGGCGGGGTAGCCTCGGAAGGTAATAGTCAGCCAAAGAAAGCCGGGGACCGACTCTCCCGAGTAGTATCCTACTATAACTTGAGTTGGCTGTCTATGGGGGAACACCCCCCTTTGCCGGGGGGAAGCACCCTACCTCACTAGGCGATGACAGGGTGGGGCACGAAGGATCAGCAGGTCGCCAGAGAAGCTGCTACCTCATGACAGGGGCTATGGCATAAACCAGGTCTTTCCCATGAAAGCCGAATGTAGCTTATCGAAATCACTGTGACGGGGCACTAGGAGCTACCGCCCTCTTTGTAGGGCAGCGCTTCCGGCAACACTGGGCCAGCCAGGGGTTCGAAGTCGAGGTCTTTGCGGAGGAAATAGGTTCTAATCTTCATCCATCTCGATCAGTCCCTTGCGGATGGCGAACTTGATCAACTCCGGCAGGCTCTGTAACTGCAGTTTGTGCATCATGCTGCTGCGATGCTTCTCGACGGTTTTCACACTCAGGTGCAGCAGTTCGGCCATCTCGCGCGTCGTCTTGCCCTCGGCGGCCAGCCTGAAGACCTGCTTCTCGCGCAGCGTCAGGCTGTCGTAGCGCGACTCGGCCTGGCTGGGGGGGTGGGTCAGGTAGTCTTCCAGCACTGCCTTGGTCACCGAAGGCGCCAGAAAGGCTTCGCCGCTGTGCACGGCGCGGATGGCCATCAACAGTTCGTGGGGCTCGCTCTCTTTCAGTACATAGCCCAGCGCCCCCGCCTTGAGCATGGCAAAGAAGTACTCCTCGCGGTCGTGCATAGTCAAGGCCAGCACGTTCACTTGGGGTGTGCGTTCTTTGATCGCCTCGGTGGCTTCCAAGCCGCTCAGGTCGCCCATGGCGATGTCCATAAGCACCACGTCGGGCTCCAGGCGCGTCGCCTTCTCGATGGCTTCCCAGCCGCTGCCCGCCTCGCCCACAACTTCGATGTCGGCGTGACCTTCCAGCAGCGAGCGGATGCCGGCCCGCACCAGGCTATGGTCGTCGGCGATCAGGACTCGGATCTTTTCCAATCTTCCAATCCACCATCCAGCGGCACCTCGGCCAACACCAGTGTCCCATTGCCCGGCCGCGAGCCGATGTAGAATTTGCCTCCCAGCAGCGTGACCCGTTCCTCCATACCCCGCAACCCCCAGGCGTGCTGCTGTTTCTGCAGCACTTGGTCGGGGTCAAATCCCACGCCGTCGTCCTCCACGCGCACAATCAGCCGGTCGTCCTTCTTGGTCAGCGAGATACTGGCTTCGCTGGCCCGGGCGTGGCGCGCGATGTTGGTGATCGCTTCCTGGACCATACGAAACACGGCGGTCTCCACTTCCGCCGGCAGTTGATCCTTGAGTCCGACTGCCCGCAGATTCACTTTGACGCCAGCCGGTTCCAGGTATTTCTTGACCTGGCTGTGTAGCGCGAGACCCAGGCCCAGGTCGTCCAGGACCTCGGGCCGCAGGTCGAAGATGAGGCCGCGCAGGTCGCGTAAGGTCTGAACCGCCATGCTGCGCACGCCGGCCAGCTTGTCCTTGCCGCTGACGTAGTCGGCGGGCAGGCTGTTCTCAACGGCCGTGGTGGTCATGATGATGGCGGTCAGCGATTGGCCAATCGTATCGTGCAGTTCGCGCGCCAGGCGTGTACGTTCCTCCTCTTGCCCGGTCAGCACCTTTCCCAGCAGGCTTTTGCACATCGCTTCCCGGCCCTCGAGTTGTTCGTACAGGCTGGCCAGTTCGCGCGTGCGCTCTTCCACCATCTCGCCCAGCGCCTCGTTCCAGCGCCGGTGATCCTCCAGGGTAGCGTCCAGGCGCACTCGCATTTGCTCTAGGTTGGCGGTCAGGCGCGCCACTTCGTCGATGCCCCCGTCGGGAAGCGCCACGTCCAGATTGCCGGCGGCGAATTGGGCAGAAGCTTCGTCCAGCGCGCGGATGGGCTCCAAAATCTGGCGCGTGATCAGCCACCAGGTTATCAGCAAAGCGACAATGACGGCGATTGCACCGCCCAACAGTATCTGGCGGCGCAGGTAGCCGACGGGCGCCATCACCTCGTCGGCAGGCTGGCGCACGGCCACGCCCCACGGCGCCGCGCTCAGTGGGGCGAAGGCCAGGACCTCCTCGCTGCGCCCCACCTCCACCCCATCAGCCGAGTGGCATTGGTGACACGTGCCGACCATGGGTTCCTGGTTATCGATCAGGCTGGTGAATTGTTCGGCGTGGCTGAGTTGTTGGCTAGGTTCGGCCAGGCTGGAAGCCAGGATCGCCCCTTCGTGGTCGACTACTTCGATATGCGCGTTCCCCTCCGCTGTGGCCGCTTCCAGGACGTCGCCCGGACCCAGTCGGCTGGTGGCGATCTCCTCGACCAGGATGCCCTCAATCTCCCCGCTCGGAGACGGGATCGGCGCGGCCAGCAACACGTAAGGCTGGTCCGGGTTCGAAGATTGTAGCAAATTTGAGACGTGGGGCGTGCCGCTTTCCAGGGCTGGGCGGATTTCGGAGAAGTCGGGGTAGGATCCCGAGGGAGGGGAGTCTTCGCGCGGCTCCGTCCAGAGTACGTTGCCCTGTGCGTCGAGCCAATACAGACGCTCCCCATAGCTGCCCAGTTGCAGTTGCGCATCTCGAAGCAGCATGGCCGGCCCCGACTCAGGGGGCTGAGACGCATCGCTCAGTATTGGCTGAGTGGCCGTGTCTTGCAGCAGCGCCGTTGCCCCGTTCAGGTGCTGGTCGAGCGATGCGGCGACCAGGCTGGCCATGGCTAGTTGGTTGTCCAGGCTCTGCTGTCTGCTCTCCTCGAGCGCCCGCTGGCCGGTCACCCAGAACAGGGCGAAGATAGCCACCAGGCTGGCTACGGTCAGCAGTTGGATGCGTCGCTGCAATCCCAGATTTGTCAGCCAAGATAGGGCTTTGGTCACCATTGCTCCTTGCCCATCCAGTCACCCTCGACAAGTGAAGAAAACCGCACTGTGTAGAACATTATATCACACATGGCTGATCTGCATCAACTGAGTAAGTCGGCTTTGGTGTATTTCAGTTTGGGGCTGAAGTCTATCCTCACCGCCGAGACGCAGAGTTCGCAGACAAAAAATCAGAGAGCTATTCTTCAACAGGCCCTAAGTCTGCTCCAGAACTGAAATCTACCTAAATCGAACTTGACACCTCGCTCAGCGTGTGTTATACTGGCTATCGAAAATTCTGAAAAAGGAGGTGGAAGTTAATGCACTACGCCGGAATGTTGCCTGGCATGTCCCCGCGGCTGAGCGTCGATCGCGGCGTTGTGTACATGGGGTGTAGTGCGTCCATCCACCGGTGACTTGACATAATCTGCCGGGCCGTGGGCGCACCAGCTCGCGGCCTTTTTGTTTTCTCCCATCCACAGGTGTAGGTTCGAAACGGCCGTGGGCTGCTGGCAAACGCAAGCAACCAGGGTCGTTTTTGTCATATGGGGAGGGTTTATCGTGGCAGTGGCTTCTTCGTCGTCCACCTATGATCTGAAGAACGCAGTCTCGTCCAATCGTCTGCTTGGTTTGTGGCGCATGATGACTGGGTTCCGCCTGAACTACCTGGGCGCAACGCTCAGCCTGGCACTGGCGGCCACGTCCAAAACTGCCACTTACCTGCTGCTGCGCCGCTATGTCGACGACGTTTTGGGCCAGGAAGACTTCGCCAGAATCTTGCCGTTGGTCGCGCTGGGCTTCGTCGGCCTGGCCTTGTTTGAGGGTACCTTCACCTTCCTCAGCGGCCGGCTGGCGGCCCAGACGGCGGAAGGGATCGTGCTGCGCCTGCGCAACTACATGT
>Ga0209536_100011996_pt1 | contig 12638 bp, 9 predicted proteins | sample DeeMarSeWOR28_12_FD_187461 | JGI IMG/M metagenome (GOLD analysis project Ga0209536, IMG submission 187461) | Marine sediment microbial communities from White Oak River estuary, North Carolina - WOR-2-8_12 (SPAdes) (version 2) | ecosystem: Environmental > Aquatic > Marine > Intertidal zone >...
TGCCGGGTCCAGAGCGTTTTTGTCAGGTACTTATTGCGGCAGTTATTGACAGCCTGCACGGATGGATAGGGCAATGAGAATTCCTGCGCGAGAGCAGCCGCCAATTCCATTGATTCGCAATCGTAGCAGGCCACACCGTCCAGTCCAAAATTTTCCTGGAGCAGGTGGCGCTGCAGGACCTGCCGCACCTCACTATAATCGGACAGATTGCAAAGAACCTCTTCCGCGGGCGGAGGGCTCGGCTCAACGGCCTGCCGGCGCGCTGCAGGGTCGGTCAAAAACAAGGCCCGGTCGGGACAGCTGCGCCGGATCCAATCGATATAGTCGGGGGTTGTGCCGACCACCAGGACTTTGGTGCTAATAGGCACGGGCCTCATTTCTGTTAAAAACAGCATCCCCCCAGCTCTCTGTAATTTGCAGCTTCATAATTTCGTAAAGCGGCCGGGGTGTCAGGTGAAATCTATTTTTCCAGTTAAAATCACCACACAAAAAGTCGACTTCCATTAAGCGCTGATGACAGGCCCATTCAATATGATGAAAATTGATCAATTTGGCAACTCCGGGAAAATCGGCATGGGTGCCTCCGGCCAAAACCGTATAGGTCGATCCCCATACAGCACCAATGTCCACGGCTGCGACCCTGCCACTGATGAGCACGGTGGTCACCCGCAGCAGTCTGTTGGCATGCAGCCAGGCGGCAAGCTTTTCAAACGACGTTAAAAAACGAGGATCGCTGAAGTAGGAATGCTCCTTGAAATTTTCCAGGTTCATACGAAACAACTGCTCCACATCTGCAAAGCAGTCGTATCGAAAAGATACACCGCTGGCCGTGAGGCGGTTCAGCTCGCAGCGAATTTTTTTGCGAGATTTACCGGAAAAACTCTGCAGGTAGGTCTGAAAAGAACCATCAAACTGTTGCGGGAAAAATAGATACCCGATCTCATCGACGGTTGCAAGAGGATCATCCGCTAAATACGGCGGCAAAGTTAGATAGCGAATCCTGGCCGTCGCCGGAATATGATTTAACAAAATACTGCAAATCTCCGAGTCACCGGCAATAATTTTGTTTTGCTCCAGCCATGTTTTGCCGTGCCAGATTTCTCCCGGAAAATGACCGTAACACTGCTCCTCATCGATCCAGCTGAGAGCCAACATGCCGCGGAATTTACCGTCTTGCCTGGCTACCAGAAAATAGGGACTGTGGTTGAATTGTGCTTGAAAGCAAGCCCTCACAGGCCAAAGATCAAACAGGCATCGTCGCGGCCAGTGATTCATCCAGAGTCGCTTAACCTCTTCTAAGTCTGTGTGGACATCGACTTCGAGCATAATATCCTCCTTATTGGCGTATAGTAACAGTCAGTTTGCTGCGGCTTCCGCCAAAATAGCTTTGTGAAAACCCTCTGACAATCTCGGGGTCATAAGTCTTGCAGCTAAAGACATCCAAATTGCATATTCTGCTCCAATTCTTAAAAAACTGTTTCAATTGACCTCTTTTTTTATGAAAAGAGGGACAGAGGAGCCATTTGCATGACTTAAAAAACTAAAAAAAGTCATGCAGCCTCTGAGTTTCAAGTCTAAGCGCTTAATAATCTACCTGCGTTTCGGTGAACTTCGAGGATTATCATCCGGCCAGTTCTCGTCTTTAAGGCTTTTTCTACGGTGGAATCGTTTGCCGGAACGTTTTTGCTTGTGATCATTATTGCCATCATCCTGCTCGATTCGTTTCCACCCTTTCCTGCCTCTGTGCTTTGATCTGCTCCGATCGTCTTCATCACTGTATTCCGACCAACCCATATTCTACCTGCCTCTCAACAATGAGTTATTATGTGCCTTGTAGGCGCCAAGTTGTCAGCATTTTTTGTGCCAGATCTTAAGAAGGGTATAACTATTTATAATATTTATAAATTAGATATTCTTTCGAACCTGTTTCGAACGTCGGCCTTCATAATAACAGTAACAAAATACCGATTTTAATTGAAAACTGTATTCAAATACCATAAAATGAACGTGAACTGATTTTCCGAAACAATTCGGCGCCAATATTCGGTATGACGGAATTCCGCTTCAATGGAATTTTCGGAACATTATTTTTTTTGAGGGCTTTCTTTAAAATGACCGTATAAATTAAGGGGTCCTGGCTGGTTCGATAAAATTAATTTAATTCAAGGAAAAAATCGGTAAATATTTTCTGATTTAGGACGGTTGCAATGCTTATACGCATGGCGTTAGCAGTTACGGACAGAAGTTTGCAAAGGCATCTGGCAGAAGAACTTTCATCTTCCGACGTGCGGGTGGAATCATTCGGACATCTCCGCTCTGCCTGGCAGCATGTGGTTCGCAGCGGATGCGATGTGATTGTTATCAGTCAAAATCTCATCCTGCGTCCTGCTGACAACGGCATTTCAATCCTGAATGAATTGCCCGAGAATCCCACGACCGTTATTATTCACAACAGCGATTCAGCGGAAGAACACGCCCAATTGGCAGCGGCGGGAGCCGATGTTGTTCTCTATGCTGGTGTCTCAAAAAAAAGTATGGCCGAAGCCATCGAAGCCACCCTGGAATCCCGGCGTCAGTTTATATTGCGGAAACGCTTTGATCGAAGGGGCCTGACCGATCCCAAGATCGCCGATTTCGTATCCGAAAGCCAAGCCATGCAAATCTTTATGGAAGAAGTTCTTCAGGTAATTCCGAGCGATTCACCTATATTGCTGATGGGAGAGACGGGTGTCGGCAAAGAGCATCTGGCCAAAGCCATTCATGCTGAAAGTCCACGTTCCGGAGGCCCCTTTATCTCGGTCAATATGGTGGCCATGCCTGATCAGCTGCTCGAAAGTGAGCTGTTTGGCCACGAACAAGGCGCTTTTACCGGCGCCATTCGATATCGACGTGGTGCATTCGAGCTGGCTCACCTGGGAACCATATTTTTAGATGAAATCGGCGAGATGCCCCTGCACCTGCAGTCCAAGTTGCTTCGAGTCCTCCAGGACTATGAAGTTAAGCCTGTGGGAGGAGAAAACACCATAGAGTTGGATGTGCGGGTAATCGCAGCTTCAAACAGCGACCTCGAAAAAGAGATAGCCCAGGGAAATTTTCGACAGGATCTTTACTATCGCCTGAGTGTCCTACAACTCACGATCCCGCCCTTAAGAGACCGTAAGGAGGATATTCCCGCGATGGTCAGGCGTTTTATGGCCTATTTCCGGTATAAAATCGGTCGAGAAATCAAAGGCTTCTCTGATCAAGCACTTCAGTCTCTCTGCAATTACGCCTGGCCGGGGAATGTACGGGAACTGATGAATGTTATCGAACGGGCCATATTGCTGTCCAAAACCGATGAAATCGGCATAGATGTACTACCCAATGTATTTAACGGCGACAATTCGAGTCGAGAAGCAATTTTTCCCGCAATCAAATCGGACGCTGCCGAATGGTTGACCAAGACGTTGCCGGAAGTGCAAAAAGAAATCATGGAAGAAGTAGAACGATTATATCTTGAGATGGCCTTGAAAAAAACGCGCGGAAGAGTCGATCAGACTGCCCGGATTGCCGGCATCCATCCCAGAGGATTATACAACAAAATGAAGCGACTCGGCCTGCGCAAGCAGGATTTCAAACACTAGCAACACATGTATTGAAGATCAGGCTTAGTGTTCCTGTTCGTAATCACGGTTACGTATTAGCAGCAATATTTTTTCACCACGGAGTTTGGCGGAGGTACACTTATTTAAAAAAATACTGTCCTCACCGTTTCAAACTTGCCTACCCGAGAATAAGTAGAGAAACTAACAGCCAAATTCCTTTCGGCACATCCTGCATCTTTTTCAATCATCGGCTTGACTTATTTTATCTAACCGTAAAGTGTTTAAAGCTAAACGGAGTACCATACTCTCTATTCTTCCATCTGTTCCGCGAACGAAATTAGCCTGAATGTCACCTAAGAGAGTCGATGACCCGTAAAACTGATTTTGTGTTTCAGGGAACAGCTCAACTTTTTCTATAAATCCCACTCGAAAAAAAGGGTACCTTCTCCTTTGTGTATATCTATATCTAGCTTGACACATTATTCCACATTGTTATACTTAACACTATAATGCTTTGAATTTCCTTATCTATCTGACCTAAGACACGTGTTATTATCTCAAAGTGGGTAATTACTGGCATCTCATTTTTTTTTGCTCTGATCTCTCAATCCCCTGAAATCCCTGACATACCTTGGATATTTGAATATGCTGTACTACCCTTGTGATAGGGAATGGTATTATGTTCGGCAAATGGTCAAAGTTCATAAAGGCTGCCTCATTTTTTAGTTTGGGATTCTTGGTCTCATACGCATTGGGCTTCAACTACATAGGTGTTAACCCAAAATTGTTTTGGATTAGAACCTTGAAAGTGAGGTCTTATCAAACCGAGCCGGGTATTGAAGATGTAAGAAAACAATTTAGAAATGAGTATCAAATAATATATGGCGAAAGTCATAACTGTAACGACAAATCTCATATTTGGTTCAATCATCCAACACCTGAAGGAATTAAAATTAAACAAACTATGGGGATCATCACACCCGATTGCCCAAGTGGATGGACATTGCAACGTGGAATAATGGAAGAATGTGTGAATTGGAATTCTCCTGACACACCCTTTATTATCAAATATATAAGAAGAAATCTGGAAGATGATCCTGAGCTTATAGCGATTAGATATTGGGAACTCAATAACACAGCCGCTCTTTTGTTTGTTTCATCGCGAAGTTGTGATCGAAAATACTTTGAACGTAAGTTGCGAAAACTTAGAGGCGATTATTTTTAAGCAATTTTTATAACGATAATTGATAGGAAGATGCGATAAGAATTCGTAGAAAAACTTTCAGAAATTAATCTGGATTCATAACGACCTCGCGTGACGACCATCCAACCACTGGGAAACGCGGCTCAGCCACACAAGTTGGGAAGGACAAAGCCTTTTGGGGCGTGCTTTTTACCGCCTTATTAGATTCGGAGTCCTTGAAATATTCGGGGCTAATAGTTCCCGGATGCAATGGACATTATCTGGGCTTCCGTGTTGATGACGTTTTCCTGATGTGCCCACTGGTTCCAGTTGTTGGAGAACTGAAGTGCCTGAATCTGTTCCAGCTGTATCTGCGAAAGCACGGTCTGGATGACGCCCTCGACATCATTGTCGAGCCGGGTGGCCAGAGGTTCGCCTATGAGCACCCGGATGGTGGGTGAGTGACGATCCAGAGAGGTGTCTATTAACGGGAACCCCCGTTCGGCGGCAATAATCTCGGAAATGCGGATGATAAACCGGCAGGCAAGGTAGGCGTCGTCCAACAAACCGTATAGTCCTTCGTCGTCCGGGATGTAATCCTTGGGGCTTAGGAAATACTCTGCGGCGGTTTGAATAATTGGCGATGCGAACCGCTGTATGCCTGCCGCTGTCGCTGCCATGTCACACTCGATCAGTAGGTTAGCAACGGCCCGAACGTATCCTTCAGCCAATTCCGTGATGGCGGCTTTGTCATTGGGCCCGAGGGTTATTGAATGATCATCCGCAAACTGTTCGAGCCTGGCTTCAAGGGCATCGTTTGCGGTCGAGCTGGAGAGAAGCGTGTCGATGTGCTCGATAATGGCTTGTCCGGTCATGGGCATTCTCCTGTCTATTGGTCTATGGATTGTTGGGTTGGCGTACGTAGTCGGGCCAATCAAGTGATTATGCGGATCTGGATATTATCACCGTTGTAATGTTATCTCACGATCTTACATGGTGCTAAATCTTTGTATTGGCAGTAACCACAGTTTGCCATTGCATTTGACCTCCTATCTTTTGTTGAGACTAACCTATCGTTAACACAAAATTAGGAGAAACAATTCTTATAGAAAACCTGCGTGCCCTTATGACATCATGTTTATTGATTGCGTTAAAAATACAAATGAGTTAATGGGGGAATTATTTAATAGACGAGAGCACGGAAAATAGAAATTTTCTAGGAGCCTATCTAAATATTCCTCCTTCCAAAAGTGGCAAAAGGGCTATACCACCATGTAGGAGTGAGTAATCACCGAAATTCAATCTGTCAAGATAATGATATGAAGGATTAGAGACATTTCACGATACTGACTCCCGAATCATTCATTGGAAATGACGTTTAATAGGAGTGACTCCAACTTAAACCGACTTTAGAAGCATATATTACACAGTCAAATACAGGGACAATGAATAATCTGAGCACAACCAAGCTGCCGTTTCCTGTCGAACCTGGACATGATCGTCATCCGGTCGCAGGCTGGCTGATGTCGGCAGCGGGCCATTCGGGGATGTACGTTATCGGTTTCGGCTCAATAGTGGTATTTGGAGTCGCCGGGGAACTCTGGGGTGAGATTGTGGGACTGCTGTTTTTCGTCATTGCCATTGCAATACTCTCTTTTCTTCTCCCTACCATGATTGGACTTATTGCCCGGGGTCGGCGGTTGAGGGCGTTGCCCGCAGATGAACTGCTCCGCCGCGAAGAGCGGGCACCGGTGGTGCTGCTGCGTTCATTCAACGACGACGACCTGATAGATCCCACTTTCACAACTACCTACAAAGTTGTGCCAGGCCGGTATGAGGACCGGCTGGTTGAGGCCCTCGCTCCACTCGGTCCGGCTATCGCACTGGGGCGGCCCGAAGAAAAGGAACCGCAACTGGGTGCAGCGCGTATGTATGTCAAGGATGAGTATTGGCAGCACGCGATCACATATCTCATGGAGCGTTCAACCGTAGTTCTGGCGGTGGTCGGGGGTACACCAGGATTGTGGTGGGAGATCGAGTTTGCGATTCAACAAACCCCCGTAGAGCGTTTGTTGTTCTTCTTTCCTTATCCAGCTCCCCCGAGAATGCGCCGTTCCTATTGGCGCGCGGCATTTTTTCAGCATCAGATATGGGGCCGGTTTATCCGACGCAGACTTTTTTCGTCCATGGATACCGAACGACAAGCACGCTACAAAGCTTTTCGCGAGCGTGTTAATAACCTGTTGCCTCGTCCATTACCCGAAGCGTTGGGCGATGTCCGGTTCATCGCTTTTTCACAGGATGGTCAACCGGTGTTGATCAATCCCGCCAAGCCCTCGATTTGGACGAGGGTAATGACTATCAATCTGAACCCGAAAATGGATATCCCGTTCAAACGCGAACTGCAGCCATTCGTTGCAAAGAGGCTGAAGCAGCAAGCAGGGTAGGTTTAATGGGCACCGGTATCGAGGAGCGCGATATAAATAGCCTATTTTTTTTGAACATGATTTGATTTCTGCCGTTTGATCTGAACTAATCGTTTATTTCTATGAATTTTAAACCGAAGCCCTCATCGTTTATCCATACGATTTGACCTATGGCCCCAACCATTTTACCTTTTTTGAGAGGAAGATTTAGTTTTAATAACTGCCCGACTTCTAATTTTTCTTTAGTAGCAATAAAAACTCCAGATGCACTAATGTTTTTTATACTGCCATTATAAATTTCTTTTTGGGTGCCAAATCGTAGAGGTCTGAAGAAAGGTCTTCTTGGATGATTTCGTGAGTCTTTTGTTATTTTTGAATCGTTGGAGTTCGATTCTTGCTTGCTTGATTCAGAAACCAGCTGGATCCCGTATCCGTAACTTAAAGAAGATCGCTTTAAGTCTTTGCGCCACATCACCATCCCCCTATAATATTCGAAAACACGAGAAGTGATGTAATGTGGAGGGAATAGTATACCGAAGTAAAGCGAAATACCCTTTTCGAAAAAACCATCTGATGCGAAGGAGATTCCACCATCGCAATAGTCGAGCAGTTTTGCCTCATATATATCACCAGATCTAAAATCCTTAACTTGAAGCGGTGTTATAAAAGCCGTTCGTTTGGCACCTCTGTCATCAAAATTATCTACCATTTAATCTTGCTCCTACGATGATAACTCTGGTTGTAAATTGCATTCCACACAATTAGAATATCGGTAAGATTCAACAAAAACTTTATTCGGTCAGTGAAAGATTAAGTAAAATTTTTCAGGAATAGTAAAGTATGGGTGTTAAAGGGTAATTCGGGGAGACGCTAAAAAAAGGAACCATTGCACAAATGGGCATTAGGCTGATGCCAATTTGTTGTATGTTTCGTATACCTCAGTATTTTAAGTATTATCAGAGTCCTGGATAGCAGAAAACAACATTCCGACCTTCAAAAACGGCATTGATGATATCACAGGGTTACAGAAGCAGGGAAAACCTTCGCTTTGTTGGAGATTATCAGCAGTTTCACGAAAACGAGGGTAGTTGTCTGTTTTTATAATAGTCATGAACTTTTATTTGATTTTCGTTATGAACCTCCTCATACGGTTCATAGTAATGAATCCACCCCTGTTCAAGTTCCTCCCGAAGATATGACTTCATGGGGCTCATTAAAAAATCTTTATCATGGGCCTGCCTCACCATTCGGATTATATAAATAATCGTCGCGTCAATAAGCGTTTTATCATAGCCACCGTGTTCGATGACATCCGGGTCGCCGTGATTCGGAAGTATGGCGGTGATAGATAGCTGCTTCAGCTCTCGCAGGTTTTTGACATGCTCGACAAGGTTCCCTGGCTCATCGATATAGGTGATGGAATCCTCGAGCGTATCTCCAGCGATAAGGATTTTATCACTCGGAATATAGATGATCGTTCCGTCCATAGTGTGAATATTTACATTTCGCAACTCCAACTGAAGATCATCAAGGTATAGGTTTGCTTTATTGTCAAAGGTAATGTTGGGTAGAATGAGCGGTTTAATTCCCGGGGGACCGTCGGAGCACCCTATCTCAATGTCCGTTCTATTTTTAAGAAGAAGTTCGCGTGTCAGCGCGTTGGAAATAATATTGCAATCCTTATAGACTTCATTTCCGGCAATATGATCCAAATGCCAGTGGCTCAATACGACAGTAAAATATTCTATCCCCATATGTTCAAGATAGTTTCTTACCCACATCGCCTGACGAACATCGGCGAAGGTATCATAAACAACGGCCTTGTTCTTTTTGTAAATAGCATATGAAGCAATCCCCAGCTTCATTGCACCGTCGTCTATCCAGTTGGGTTCATCTCTAATACGTGTCCAATCACGACCGGCATAAAACGCGAGTGTATGATCGTTAATCTCAATGGCATTTATATCATCTATGCTTCGAATATCGAATTGCATCTTATTAAACGCCTCCTCTATCTTAGCTTGAGGTCAACCTGTGATTTATTGAGATTGTCAAAGGTCACCGGAAACCTCTGATATTTACCGAATCTGATGGAAATTTGGTGCTTTTCGAAACCTGAAATTTCTTAGGAGAAAGCCAACTATCAATTTTAATGAGATTAATTTATATACGAATCGGATATCTCAGTATTCTATGTTTTATCAACGCGTTGGATACATAGATATCATTAACTATTCATATTCAACCATGATTCTCAAAGACCATTTAATTTCAGTTAAAATCAGTATTGTAAAATACCCGTCATTATACAAAATGCTAAGTCACAACTATCAGGACATAGGTTACCGATAAATTTTCAACTTTCGTACAGACACTAATTTATGACCGTAAGTATATTCTCCAAAGATTCTCTCTCTGTTTGGAGCGTATTGAGAGGATGGTCCCCGTCCGGGTATCCAATTGCGATTCCTACAATTAATTTCTTTGTATCAGGAACATTTAAAAGTTCCCTGACCGGCTCAGGATAGTCGATGATCGCCCGCATGATACAGGTACCCAATTCGAATTCCTGGGCTGCAAGGGCAATGGTCTGAGTGATAACGCCGATGTCGATTAAGGGCCACCCCCCTTCAAGCATTTTATCAACAACCATCACGATCACTGCCGGTGCGCGATAAAAACTGTACATCAATTCATAGTATTCATCCAACCGTTTCTGATCGCCTTTGGTTATTCCCATTATGGCGAATACCTGTTTAGCCAGTTGAATCTGCCGTTCTTTATAGACGCCCGTAAGCCCGCCTTCCGGAACAGCAATATCCGGATGCAGCTTGATTCCGGATCGAAACTGTTCAACGCACCTGCGCTTGAGTTCGTCCAGTACTTTGCCTGTCACGATATAAAATTCCCAGGGCTGGGAATTGACGCCAGAGGGTGCTTGGGTGGAAATCCTCAGGAGCTCGATCAACACATCCGTGGGCACCGATTCGGGTTTATACGCTCTAATCGACTTTCTTGCTCTAATCCCGCTCAACATATCCATTTTATTACCCTTTCTTTTTTACCAAATTATCGAACAGTTTCGTGTCTCCATACAACCAATGAAAAAAAGTGAAACGAATTTTTTTTCGGAAACACTTTCCAAACCGGGATTTCATTTACACCGGTTTCCCCGTTCAACCTCGAGGAGTTCTGCCCTTGTATCAATCCAAAACGTCTGATACTATCTAACCTCAATTGAGCGGAAAACGCTCAGGTGTCAAAGGAAATATGGTTCAAAGCCACAATATATCAAAATCAGAGTTTATTACGTGCAGCTTGCCAGTATGTCAAAATTCGATATTATTCTTATATGTTATGAGTACCTCAATGAAATCAAGGTGCCCTCGAACTTTGTTAATAGCAGTAAAACCTCCAATTCTATGATTTATAATTTTTGCCACCGATAGGGGGATAAATCCCCGTACCACCGGTCACTATCCCTTGGAAACAAATTGGCTCTCAGCTCTGTTCAGCTCGTTCTTACACTGCCAGCTATCGCTTCGGCAGCTGCTCGCTTCCCTCACTACGCTTTGAGCCTAAATCAACGCCAAGGGATCAAGGGCCAAGGTCAACAGATCTTGCAAGGCGAAAGCCGACAAAGCCGTAATGGTGGTCGGACCGGTAGAGGTAGCGGAGCGCCGACCGGCAGCCCTGCGCATAGAGGTCCCAGCCGCCGCCGCGAACCACACGGGAGGCGCCTCTGGGCTCATCTATCCAGGCACGCCCGTCATCAGGTGCACCATTGTAGTTATCATGCCAGTCATCTTCCACCCATTCCCAGACGTTGCCGTACATATCATAAAGCTCCCAGACATTTGGCTTTTTTTGCCCAACAGGATGGGTTTTATTCTCTGAATTACCATCATACCACGCATATTCGCCCAGTTTACCCGCATCGTCGCCAAAGAAAAAGTCAGTCGTGGTTCCCGCACGGACGGCATACTCCCACTCGGCCTCTGTCGGCAGCCGGTAGCGCTTTCCCGTTTTCTCCGACAGCCACTTGGCGTAATCCCTGGCGTCCTCCCATGAAACCAGGATTACCGGTCGCTTGCCGGTATCCCAGCCCATGTCGGTCGGCGGGCGCCGGCCTGTGGCGTAAGCAAATCTATCGTACTCCGCAAAGGTGACTTCGAACCGGCCGATGGCGAAACGCTTCTTGATGACCACTTCGTGAGGCGGCCATTCGTCGCCGCCGTACTCAGGTGACCCCATGGTGAACCGACCTGGTTTGATAATCACCATCTCGGGCTCGATCGGGCGGCTTTTGGCGCGCTCGACTTCGAGTTCCCGATACTGCCACGCGGCGAACAAGGCCAGCATCAGAAAGATAACGGCCGCAACCGCCCCCTGAACCCATTTTCGACGCTTCCGATTCCTTGTGCTTGCCCTAATGAAGGCGCACTCATCGCTCGATAGGTCCTCGCCGCGACCATCAAGCCAGCGCTCAGCCTCAGCCAAGGGCCCGCCCCGCAGTAGCGTTCCACTGTCTTTGCGGCCGGTTCGAGTCCACTCCATCAGGCCGGCCGTCAGCCTATGGCGCCACATGCGAAAATCGTGGTCCTCATCGAGCCATCTTTGAAGTCGTTCCCAATGGCTGATCAGCGCCTCGTGGGCAACCTCCAGCGTCTCCTTTCCAGTTGCCTCGTCGCGTCCGGTGACCAGAAGTCTCTCGCGGGTGAGCTCCGCTACGAGAGCTCCCGCCCCCTCCCCCAGTTTCTCCAGCTCAATCCGGCGGCGCGTGTCCTTGGCGCCTTCCTCCGAGTACACCAGCTCGAGGAAGACGCGGCGCAGTCGTTCCTCGTTCTCGCCACCCTGGTCGGTCAGAGACGTCCAGACCGCCTCTGCCCGCTTCGCGATGGCGCCTTCGACCCCTTCCATCGCATCATAGGCCTCGTGGTGCAATTCGCCGCTCCGGCGCTCCTCCCACAGCCCCTTGAGCACGAACTCCAGCAGGGGCAGGTTGCCCGGCTCCTCGCCCACGTCGTCCAGGATGCGCTCCACCAGGCCGGATTCGAAGGCAGCACCCTGCACCTCTGCCGGCTCCGCGATGGCCCCGTGCAGTTCGTCGCGGTTCATTGGCCCCAGCATCACCGTTGCCTCCTGCAAGGCATCGGCAAAGGGGCGGTGGGCCAGGGCCTGGCCCATGAAATCGGCCCGCATGGTCAGCAGGAGGACAAAGCGCTGCACCCGGCCCTTGCCCGCCGAGGCCACGGCTTGGAGCAGGGTGTCCACCAGGCGCCGCCGCAGCTCCGGGTCGGGGCAGAGGGTGTACAGCTCCTCGAACTGGTCCACTACCAGCAACAGGCGCCGGGCGCCGGGCTGCTTGTCCAGGGCCAGCGCGACGACATCGGCCAGGGGCAGGTCGCCCCCCGAGAGGGCACCCGCCATCTTGCGGGCTTGGAG
>Ga0209536_100011997_pt1 | contig 12638 bp, 9 predicted proteins | sample DeeMarSeWOR28_12_FD_187461 | JGI IMG/M metagenome (GOLD analysis project Ga0209536, IMG submission 187461) | Marine sediment microbial communities from White Oak River estuary, North Carolina - WOR-2-8_12 (SPAdes) (version 2) | ecosystem: Environmental > Aquatic > Marine > Intertidal zone >...
GCGCTCCAGCCTGCACACAGGGGAGATGTTGATCTGGTAGTGCATGGCGGTGATATCCTCTACCGGAGCAAAGTGCCAGCGCGATTGGTTGACATGGCGTTTCAACCATTAAAACGCGTGGCAGATAGAGGTGTGCCAGTGTACGTGGTTCCGGGTAATCACGAGCGTTCTAGCATACCCTATCATATCCTGGCTGCGCATTCGAATATTTCTGTCTTTGATAGGACAACCTGTTTTGTCAGGGAGGTCAATGGCATGAGGATCTCGCTTACTGGTTTCCCGTTTCTCCGTCATGGCATTAGAACCAGGTTCAAGGATATGATCCAGCGTACTGGCTGGGAGAATACGCAGGCCGACGTGCATATACTCTGCATGCATCAGAGTGTGGACGGTGCAACCATGGGCCCCAAGAATTTCATGTTCAGGGGCGGTGAGGACGTGGTTGATATTCATGATATCCCGGCAGGCTTTGCGGCGGTCCTCACCGGGCACATGCACCGGCATCAAGTGCTGCAAATGGATCTCAGGGGCACGCCAGTGCCTACTCCGGTTTTCTATGCCGGCTCTATCGAACGCACCTCGTTCGCGGAGAAAGACGAAATAAAGGGCTATATGATAATAGAGCTGGTTGATTCTGAAAATGTAAGCTGGCGGTTCCATGAACTGCCGGCAAGACCAATGGTGTCGTTTGAAATCGATGAAAGGCAAGTGTCGGGCAGTTCTTTTGCCCGTTGGTTAACGGACAGAATAAGCGAGATACCTGCGGACAGCATCGTGAAGATCAAGATCCATGGGCAGATCAGCAACCAGTTAATGAAAACACTCAGAGCAGAATCCCTGCGCGCACTCGTGCCAGAAACGATGAATATAGATGTTACGCTAGCTGACCATCTCACTTTCTATCGAAAGCCCGGCAAATAGCTATGCGTTGAACGGAGAATGACGCCTGGCTGTCACCCCTTGTTAGGGCCCGGTTCTCCCTGGTTCCTCGGTCTTGACCATGGGTAATATCATGGTAGCCGTCTTAGTCCTTATCCCGAGTTCCCATATTTCAATGTTCACAGAAAGAGCATATTTGGCGTGCAGCTGATACGACAGGGCCTGCCATGCCGTGGTTTCGGTAAACCTGGTCCACGCGTCAAGGTCGTTCCACCATGATGTCCACTGCACCTCAGGAGAGTCCCAAATATTGAAAGAAGCAAACGCTAAGAGTCTCCCGGGTGCTTCATTGGTTGCATTCAATACATGTTCGACCCAGCTTCTGTATTGACTACGGTCGATCTCTGGCTCTAAGTCGATCGTGAAATTTACTTCCACTATACCTAGCTCTTTTTTGTCAGTCAGCGGTGGTTCTTCTGTTTTCTCCGTTTTCATAACACGAAGCACTCTCCAGATTTCTGTATTCATATCCGTTGCGTAGATGGAATTCAATGCCGGCCTTATCTCCATCCAGGCAGGGCTGCTTGTGAATTTGCTCCAGGCCGACAGCGACCTCCACCATGAAGTGACCTTCACTTCAGGTGAGTCGGTTATATTAGTGGATACGAAGCATCTAGTACACCCCTCTGCATTCTGTATTGTAGAAACCATGCTGCTGATCCAGCCGAAGTATGTCTGGAGGGACGTGCCCTGCGGTACATCAAACGTCAGATTGACTTCAACCGGTCCTGTTCCTAGTTTGAGCGGCATTGCCCAACCGGTTTTAGGCGGTTCCTCGGTCCGCTCACCACAACCGATGACAGCAGCCATCAGTATTATCATTGATACGAGCATGAGATGAGCAAACAACCTTCTATACATTTCATCCTCCTTTCTTACTACATTCATACATAATACAAGAATAGAGAATCAGCTCGGTTCTGTTTCGATACTCACCTCCAATCTCCAATGAGTATAAATGGTGCCCAATAGTACGGATGGGAGTATCTTTCGTGGCTGGTCATGCTGATCTGAGCCTGGCGCAAAGACTCGATCTTGTCCATGCTCCCCGTCTTAAGATTTTCATAAAAAGACTCCATCAGGAGTGCGGTTGAGCGATCAGCGATTTCCCAGAGGCTGGCGATCGTGCTCGGTACACCAGCTACCTTGAACGCGTTAGATAGCGTAACCAGTTCCATGCCTGCTTGCTCAGGATCTTCTTCCACCCCTGTTTCGCACGCGGAGAGCGTCACGAGCGATGTTCTTTTGAAACATCCGGATAGACCCAGGATTTCGCGCACGGTGAGGTTCCCGGTTTGGGCGGGTGCCATTACAATGTATGAAAAACGCGGGTCTGCGTTCAGGATGCCATGGGTGGCAAGGTGGATCAGTCTGTAGTCGCCGCAGATATCGATGAAGCGATCCTTACGCGCACTATCGCACTTGCACACACAGCAGTTATCGAATATCTGCGCGATCAGATCGACTTCAATTTCGGCACTTGGAAGCGTGCCATCGGCATTACCGAATGCGAGCATTTCCTTTTCTGCATGCTCCTGTTCTTCTAAGAGGTCGATAAGGAACGAAGCAGAGGGCAGGTAGCTGATCCGCCTCCAAACCATGAAGTATTCAGCTGCCTTGTCATGCTCCTTACGCCGCAGCGCGTGAAACGGGAGGTAGTGCAGTACACCGTAAGGGATGATTACGATATTAGGGACGCTCGCAAGCTCGTTCTCGATTGGTTTGATGAGAATGTCGTAGAGCTCTTCGTAGTACTCATCCACATCATGTTGCTCGACACGCAACTTGAGCGACCGTAATGACCGTAGCACGAGACGGTTGATTGTATCCGCGGGTTCAGAGATTGATTTCGCCAGGAAAATATCTCTGGTGAAGAGCAGGGCAACATAGGTATCTCCAACCAGTACGTATTCCAGGAACATTGTATTGTCGGGCATATTATTCTGCACGTACTTGAGCGTCCTTCGTTGAGGTACCATGATATTATAGAGGTCGGCATGATAGACCTTCATGTCGATAAACTGCTGATTGATCCTACCTTCGATCTTGCTCTGCTCTTCTTCAAAGAATCTCTTGCTGATTTCCCTATCATTATATCTACTTCTTAAGCCTTCCATCTCAGTTTCCAGGTAATTGATCCTCTCGAGTATTCGATGCAAAGATGGGTCATAGGCAACCATCTCGCCCTGTTCGAAAGCGCGGCGCAATCTTTCGCTGTGGCTTCGCTCCAAGTAATCGAATGCCTCTTCATAACGTTCGAGCATTATGAGCAGAATGATGAGGCGTTCATAAACGTCCTTTTCAGCTTCGATATAAGCAGTTTGAAGTTCGGCACGTTTGAGTTTTTTTCTCAGGGACTCTTTTAAGCCTATTGCTTCCTTGTAATGGACTATGGCATTTTCGATATCAAACACTTTTTCGTACAGCTGGCCTATGTGATCGATTGTATTTGCCGCTTCGCAGATATCATTTATCTCGCGCATAATGGCGAGCGCGCTGTCATAGTATGATTGTGCGCGATCGTAGTCCTGTAGGGCACAGTAACTGCGTCCGATATTAAGAAGGGCGGTGCCTTCTTGTCGTCTATCACATACCTCTCTGCTTACCCTGAGAGAGCTATATAAATGCACGAGCGAACTGTCGTATCTTCCAAGTTCATAATACACAACGCCTATATTATCATGATTATATGCCTTTCCGCGAAGATCTTTGAACTCGTATTCTATTTGGAGAGCAGAATCGAAATAGGCGAGGGCACGGTCGTATTGCCTAAGTGCGCGGTAGTTGCTCCCCATATTAGATAGTACAGTACCTTCTGACTGTCTGGCCCTAATTTGTCTTTTAATGGCTAATGAAGAGTCATAGTAAATCATCGCTCTTTCGTATATGGCGAGGTCGTGGTATACGATCGCAATGTTGTTGAGCGTTGCTGATTCGGCAAAGCGGTCCGTTATTTTTCTTTCGATGACCAGTGCGGAATCATAGTACGCAACAGCCTTCTCGTAATTGCCAAGTGCGTAATGACTGCTGCCGATGCTATTAAGTGCGGATCCTTCAACACTCAGAGAACCGATCTTTCTTGTCAGGGCGAGCGCCGAGCCATAATAGGTCAAAGCACTGTCATACTTACTTATCGCGCTGTATACGATGCCGATGTTGTACATGGTGATACACATACCTCGGTTATCCTTCACTTGCTTTCTTCTTAAGACGGCTGAATCAAAATAGGCAAGAGCATTATTGAACTCGCTGAGATTGTAGTGAACCAATCCAATATTGTTGAGGGTGCTCCCTTCGCCGCGTATATCCTTGGTTTGCCTTCTCAAGTGGAGCGCTGAATTGTAATACACAAATGCGCTGTCATATTGACTTGTGTGGTAATAGATACGTCCAATATTCCCCAAGTTTGCCGCTTGCCCGGCGAGGTTCTGGATCTGCTTGTTGATCCTGAGCGCTGAGCGGTAAACATTGAGCGCACTGTCATATTCGCAGATGGCATCAAAAGTGATCCCAGCGTTGTTCAAGGCGTTGGCTTGTCCTTCGCTATCACTTGTCTCGAGGCATAATGTGAGTGCCGAATCTGAATAGGCCAGGGCTTTTTCATATGTTCCCCTAGCATTGTGTATAACGCCAATAGTGGTCAATGCCCGGCCTTCTACATGCTTGTTCTTGCTTTGCCTTGCGATCAACAGCGCTGAGTCACAATATGTAAGTGCCTTTTCATACTCGCAGAGAGCCTCATATGCTTCACCAAGGCTCTTATAAGCAGCGCAGATTATAGGTGAATCGTTGAAGTTCTTTGCCATGATGAGGGCGAACCTGGCATACAAAAGGCTGCTATCGTATTCACTTGTTTTGTAGTATATCTCGCCAGCTCTTAGAAACATGTACGCGAGTTCCTGCTGCCGGCCTTGGCTGGTGTCGATAGCAATTGCGTGCTTCAGTAGCACAAGTGCCTGATCATAAGAATAGGTATTTACCTGTATTTCTGCCTCATTGCGTAGACTATCAGACGTTGCTCTTGAAAGCCCGGTCTCTGTCGAGTATTCAGCAAACACAATGTATGATAGCATTGCCAATGCGATCACAATTGGGATGAAGAGATGTGAGTAATCTACTTTGAGATGATTAATTCGGGCCGACACCTTGTCTCCCTGACTAAGTATATTCTAGTGTACTTATCTGCTACAATTAATGGTATTGATTTTGATTACTGTGTCAAGGTTTTTTTGCAGACTTTTACCCAACTGCAATACTACGATAGCTGAGTAGGATCCGGCAAGTCTACAATAAAAAAGGGCGGTCATCCCGCCCTTTTTTATGCGAATGATTGTGTTATCTCACGAGCAGCAATTTCTCTGTAACTCGGTAATCGCCGGCACGGAATTTGACGAAGTACACACCGCCGGGTAATTTCCTGCCCGCGTTATCTTCGCCGGACCAGGATATTGCTGTTCCTTGATTTATTGTGCTCGATTCGAGATTGAATGACCTGACCAGGGTGCCGCTAACATCATATATTTCGAGTAGCGCATTACTGTTATCTGTTATCTGGTATCGGATATCAGTTTTACCATTTGTCGGGTTCGGCGTGATATTCAGATAGTTGCTCGCCGTGGTGCCTTGTTTGCCTTCTTCAACACCGGTTACGACAAAAGTGGCGTAGACGGTTTTGTTGTCATCCATGAGCAGGGTGTCGGGGTTTTGCGAACCGTAAAGCGCGCCGCCCCAGTGACTGAATGACCATCCTGAATCCGGGACAGCGAAGAGCTCGACCAGTGAGTCGCGCGGATACTGCGGCAGGTTTGGTGTCGCAATGACCGCGCCGTTACCGATTATATTGATGGTCAATGTGACGTACTCAGTGACGAATATTACGTTGACGATTACATCGCTGTTCATGGTCACGGTTTCAGGGTTGTTGTTCCCTGAAAGACCACCGCTCCACTGACGGAACATATAACCGGAATCAGGAATTGCCGTGAGTTGTACTGTTGCTCCCGGCGTAAACCAGGTTGTATCCGGATTTCTTATTACCGTTCCCTCGCCGTAGACATTCGTGGTCAGGTAGTAATTCAGAATGTAATCCCAGCCAATGGCGTCGAACATGTCGCGGTCAGGTACCCGGTAGAAATTAGGATAGAATGTCTGGTTGTTACTCATGGCCGGTTGCATGATCGCAGGGACAAAACCCTGGCTGAAGTGAGATGTTTGGTACGGACTGCCATCCGACATCCGGTACTCAACTTCGATCATGTCCGAATTCACGTCGTCACTGCCTGGAGAGTCATCCACCATGCGTGCTGTGTTCTGGAAATCATACCAGGTATCCGGGTTATAATTCCCGGCACTGTCCGAACGTTGGAATCTGAACAGGTCGAGAACGTCACAATCACCATACTCTGACGCCTTGCTCGTAAACCCGAGGACATGACCGATCTCATGAGCGACAACTGACTGGAAGCAATAGCCACTGACCCCGTTACTGGGTTCGTAGTCCCAGCTGATGTTCGAGTTGTAAGTGATGTTTGATGCCAGACCAGTGTAGTTTCCGATCGCCGCATTGTAGACCGCAACTACGAAGTAGACGCGGTCCTCATTTGTGACCGTAGGGCTCGAATAGATGTAGCGCACGGGGAAGGTGCTGCCTGTAGGGAGCCATGTATGGATTGAATCATCCGCATCCATATCAGCGATCAGACTGCTGCGGGTCAGTGTATACAGCGGATTTCCCGCGTAGAAACGCTGTGCCATTCCCAGGATGCCAGGGCTCAGTGAAGCAAAGCTCATATTTATTGTGACCGTCGCCGTATCCATAAAAAGGTGTTCGATATACACAGCAACTGATTCCAGAGCAGGCAGGGCAGCAGGCGGTACGTTGACACAATTGAAGACAATATTCAATCCTCCTTGGCGCGATCGGTCCGGACTTACTACCTTTTTGTTCGGCGCATTTTCCAGATCGCTGAGGGTTCTTTTTGCCATGATCTGGAATTCAGCCGGAGTGATGTTTGAAAGATCGCTACCAACGACAGGCCCGGTTAATGACCCGGTCTCGAGCTCGATCACAGAACCATCTATATAAAGACGGCTCTGCTTTACCGGCCCTGGTTCATAGAATTCATAATCACTCTCAGAATAGCGCTGCTGCGCAGCAGTCAACTGCAATGGTGATATCATAACAAGCATACACGCGGCAGCTAGCAGAACGATCCTGTTATTGTTTTTCATACAGTCCTCCTATGGCTTGCGAATAGCTCTTGTGCGCAGTTTTTAACTGATTTCAGATTTCTTGCGGGTAAAGCTATTCAACTTATTTAGTAATATTAGTTATTTTTGAGGATTTGTCAAGAAACACGGCTATGGATTGTCATAAGGGTGTTGCGCTTGACTTCCATAGAATCTGACTTATAATAGAGAGTGAAAAGGGACGAGGCATGAAATTGTCAGTGTTCGCTGTGTCAGGAGTTGTGATCCTTTTTGCTGCCCCGCTTTTCGGTCAAATTGTGATCGACTGGACAGAAATACCACAGGATATAGGCATAATGTTCACTCATAACGGCGCCGAGAGTGTGACAGTGAATCTTGGCATAGCCGGCGGCCCACAGAATTGGGATTTCACTGGCCAGCCCATGGGTTCACAGAATACTGATGCGCTCATTGTACCTCGAACTTCAACACCTTTTGGCGATTCATTTCCCAATTCAAACCTCGTCCTACAGATAATCGAACCAGGCTATACTGCTTACGCGTACGGTCAGATCGCTCCGACATTTGGTGCCAATCTTGGCTTGGGAAGCACGGTTCCGGTAGCGGTATTCTTCCGGTTTGAGCCGACCGACTCGTACCCTATGCCCGTGGTTTATGGCGCAACCCGGCATTACGAATATGGGTATACGCTGGGAATAGGCCCCCTTATGGAAATACGGACGGATAACTATGGCAGTGAAATGATCGATGCTTATGGTTCGATTACCGTACCCTATGGTACGTTCGAATGCCTGCGTACGCGTCAGTTTGACACGACAGTATCAACAATGTATGTGAATGGCATTCCGATAACGGCCGATACAACTACTCATATCATTTATGATTTCCTTGCCGAGGACTACGGCCTTATTGCCCATGTACTGAGTTATCCTGAAGAAACTGATACCAATTTCACCGATGCGGATTTCCTCGAGCGTATTACAAATTTTTCAACAGGGATCGAAGAACTCGAGAGCACGGCCGGTTATGATTTCTCATGTCAACCTAACCCTTTTACCCACATGACCGATATCAGATATCGGATAACAGATGACAGATCGGGAAACTCACAAACATCTGCAAACATTAAGATCTACGACGTAAGCGGTGGTATAGTTAACCATGTCAAACAGTCATCGGTTATCGGTCATCCGTCATCAGTAAAGTGGGATGGTACAGATCAGAATAATCGTCAATTGCCCGCCGGTGTATATTTTGTGCGGATAGGCAATGGAGAGAATTTTGTGACTGGAAAGGTCACGCTCGTCAGATGAAATGATTCTGGGCGCGGTTTGTCTGCATGGAGTATTTAAGAGATTGGATAGGGAGGAGTATGAAAGAATTACTAGCTTTAACGCTTTTCTTTGTGTTGGCGCCTTTTCTTTTGGCCGAGACCAAGGGACCTGAAATGCAGGAGAACAGACAAATGAAGCCGGCATTGATCGTCATCGATATACAAAATAGATATTTACCAATGATGGCACAAGATGAAAAGGATCTTGCGCTGAGGCTCATAAACGGAGCAATATGGCTTTTCCGGCAGCACGACCTGCCTGTCATACGGGTATATCATTCTGATCCTGAATACGGTCCAAATCCTGGCGATGAGGGTTTCGAATTTCCTGAGTCAATCATTATCAAAGAAGATGACCCGAAAGTCATTAAGAATTACCCGAGCGCATTCAAGAAAACAGAACTGGAGAACGTACTGAGGGAGAAGGACATCAACACGGTATTCTTGTGCGGGTTGAGCGCGGTCGGGTGTGTACTGGCAACATACTATGGCGCAATGGAACGGGATTTCGACGTTTTCATGGTAAAAGAGGCGATAATGAGCCACAATTCTGAATATACGAGCGTTATCAAGGAAATAACCGACGCGGTTACCTGGAAGACCATGCAATTTATGCTTGAACATATGCAAAATTAGTGTAGAATATATACTGTCGGGCAGGAGCGGTTGGATGCCCGCGCATTTTCCGGAAGTTAGTAACGTTTGCACAAAAGCAAAAGGAGAAAAGTATGCAAGGAAGTAAACTCTATGTCGGGAACATAAGTTATTCCGCGACAAGTGATGAGTTGAAGGAACTGTTTGCCCAGTATGGTGAGGTCAAGCAGGTCAATCTGATGGAAGGTAGGGGCTACGGATTTGTAGAAATGTCGAGCCCTGAAGATGCAGCGAAAGCAAGGGATGCCCTTAATGGTTCAGACTTCAAAGGACGGACTCTGAAAGTTGATGAAGCCCGTCAACCCAAGGATAAGCAGCAAAAGAGAGGTTTTCAGAGATACTAGATCCTAACTAGCGCAAGATAGTCAGGCTGTTTCGGTGAGAAACAGCCTGACTGCAATCATTCCTTAGTATTCACCGCGGTTAAAGAAGAGCACGGCAAAGAATATTACACCAACACCGAACAGGAATAAAATTCCGCAGTCTAACGCTGCCGGGAAAGTGGAAATACCCAGAACAATATTACGCAGAAGATCAACACCGTAGGTCAACGGATTTATATATACCACTAACTTGAGCCACGCAGGCAGGCCAGAAACAGGGAACATTGCACCACTCAGGAAAAACATGGGCATGACGAGGAAGTTCATGATCGTGCCAAAACCTTCGAACGAAGTCATGCGGCTTGCAATGATAATTCCGATCCCCACCAAAGCAAATGATATCAAGAACATTGCCGGGATTAGCAGCAAGATATTGTACCAGATAATCGGTACTCTCACAAATGGTGCGAAGACCAGGATGAGTGTACCCTGGATCACAGATAGTGTACTGCCGGCAAAGGCTTTGCCGAGCGCAACTGCCGTACGCGGAACCGGCGCAACCAGGATCTCTTTCAGGAAGCCGAACTCGCGGTCCCAGATAATGGAGATAGCTGATTGTATGGCAGTAAAGATCAGGGCCATGGCAATGATACCCGGGAATATGAACTGGGTATAGTCATAGCCCTGGACCGCACCGAACGAAGGGCGCAAACCGCTGCCCAGGATGAAAAGCCAGAGTATAGGCCTGGCGATTGAGCTGTAGAGCCGGCTGCGTTGGCGCACGTACCTTATCAGATCGCGCAGCCATATCATGTAGATGGTGCTCCAGTCCACTAGCGCATGCCTCCAACACGGCGTACTCGCTGGCGCAAAAGGTCCTTTTCTGAAGCAGTTTCTTCTCTGATCTCGCGGCCCGTAAGTTTCAAGAAAACGTCGTCCAGCGTAGGCCGGCGCACACTGACAGCGGTAATGGGGATCGTTGCATTCTTGACCAGCTGCGGAATGAATTCTTCGCCCTTGTCCATTTCAAAATGCAGACCTGAGGAATCGCGTTTGACGATAACCTTGTATTTATCGCCTAATTCTTTCTCGGCAAGGTTATCATCCTTTGTGCGCACGGTTACGATATCTCCCTTGACCATGCGCTTGAGATTCTCCGGTGTATCCAGAGCGATGATCTTGCCGAAATCAATGACCGCGATCCGGTCGCAGTTCTCTGCTTCATCCATATAGTGAGTGGTGAGAAAGAGTGTGATCTTCTTTGTACGGCGCAGATTGTGTAGATAATGCCATATGCGGTTGCGCGTTTGGGGATCCAGACCGAGTGTTGGTTCGTCCAGAAACAGGACTTTTGGTTCATGCAACAATCCGCGCGCGATCTCTAATCTTCGCTTCATCCCGCCGGAGAAATACCTGACCAGATCATTGCGCCGGTCTTCGAGCTCGGTCATCTTTAGCACCCGATCAATGCGGCCGATTCTCTCTTTGCGCGGTACTTTGTAGATAATCGCGTGGAATTTTAGATTCTCATAGGCGGTCAGCCGATCATCGAGACTTGGGTCCTGGAAGATAATACCGAGAGAGCGTCGGACATCGGTCGGTTGTTTGAGCACATCGTAACCAGATATCCATGCGTGGCCGCGCGATGGCTTGATCAGGGTGCAGAGTATTTTGATGGTCGTGGTTTTGCCAGCGCCGTTAGGTCCCAGGAAGCCGAAGATCTCGCCCTCTGCGACACTGAACGAGACACCGTCGACTGCCCACAGTCCGTTGAAATTTCTTGCCAGGTCTTCAACTCTTATCATAAGTATTTTTGTTATCCGGGATGAATTATACGCTAAATATCACGCTAAATCAAGGGGGACAGGCATGCACTTTTGCACTTTTCTGCTTAGCGGATTATTGTGTCATAAAAAGCCAAAAAGTACATGCCTGTCCCCACGTGGCTTGCGTATAATGATAGCCGCCCCGCATCAGTAAAATGGGGGCGGCTACAGAGCGTATATGTTCTTTATTACTTCACGAGTATGAGTTTGTGTGTTGCCGCTCGTCCTTGAGCATCCAGTTTCAGGAAGTAAATGCCATTAGCGACTGCGCGGTGATTTTCATCCCTGGCATTCCATAGCACAGTCTTTGGTCCGGCAGGCTGTTCACCGTTGACGAGCGTTTTTACCAATCTGCCCGCACTGTCATAGACCTTGAGCGAAACTCTGCCTGGCGCTGATGTATTATAAGCGATTGGTGAACGTCCGCGTACTGGATTGGCCATGGAAGGTGCAAAGCCAAATGCAGAGGGAGTATCTTTGATTGGCGTTTCTTCAATACCTACTCCTTGGAACCAGTTGATAATCCTGCACATCATGCTATCGCGGTCGGCTGCAGCGTTGATGTTCTCAAAAGCAAAGCTGTTGAAGAAGAGATGGTAGGACGTGGCTGGGGGTCCTACAGCAATAGTATTATTGAACGATGATTCGTTCTGCATCTCTGTCCAGGAAGTACCGTTTGGATTTACCGAGTCGGCATAGTCGATTACTGCACCACCAGTTGTCGCGTAGATTTCGCCACTCATTATCGGACCCACACCGGTTGCTTGCGTGCATCCAATGTCGTCTGTATATGAACCGACCTGCATCCAGCTGACTGGACCAATATCATACAATACATCCTGGGAAGATAGCCACAGCTTACCAGGGTTCATGACGTTCAATAGATAGAGACTGATTTCAACTGTGTCCGTCGGTGTTAGAGTATTTGACCAGTCTTCGCCCGTTGCCCAGACTACGATCTCATAGTTCTCCATGACAGCAGCCGTGGGAGCAACGCCAGCACTGTCATAGACCACCCACTTGTCATAGGCGAGCCCTAGATTGTTGAATGAGTCCTCATAATAGGTCTCGACATTCGGATCATTTTCATCATCATCCACGAATAATATGTCTGCTGGTTGCGTAACATAGCCGATTTCCATTTTGTATACGATACCGCTGGTCCAGCCACAGGTCCACAGATAAGTGCCGTCAAAAGCGAGATCCTGGACCTCGCCATCAGGACAGGCGAATTGATAAAGGATGGTACCAGTCGTCGGATCAAGCTTGTAGATGAAATCGGTCAGCTGATCAGAATTCCATAAGGCGTTGTCATGCCAGTCCCAGGTGAGTCCGGTCGACCCCGTGCCCGGC
>Ga0209536_100011998_pt1 | contig 12637 bp, 12 predicted proteins | sample DeeMarSeWOR28_12_FD_187461 | JGI IMG/M metagenome (GOLD analysis project Ga0209536, IMG submission 187461) | Marine sediment microbial communities from White Oak River estuary, North Carolina - WOR-2-8_12 (SPAdes) (version 2) | ecosystem: Environmental > Aquatic > Marine > Intertidal zone >...
TGGTCTTCGTGTCCGTAAGCTTGCTCTTCACTCAAACCGTAGCTATGGCTACGCTTTTCGCTCCAGAGCGGCGCTTTCGAACACCAGCCCGCATGTCTCACCCGTGATCCTGGTGAGAAATGCGGGTTAACGTCGCTTCTGCAACATAACATTAATGTCTTTGCGAGCTTTGCGCCTTGGCGAGCGTAAAACAGCATAGCTACAGAACGTGGAGTTGAATTAATGCATCCTGCATTTTCAGTAATATTTTTAACCACCCTGATCGGCGTTGGTCAGGGGCTGTTTCTGGCGCTCTATACCGGGCAGCTTTATTCCGTGGTAAACGTGCTGCCGGTACAGGATTCTCACAGTTTTTACGGGCTGGGCAGCCTGCTGGCACTGGCATTTCTGGTGGGTGGTTTGATTGCTTCGATTTTTCATCTCGGCAGACCCGAGCGTGCCTGGCGCTCTGCAGCCCAGTGGCGCACCTCGTGGCTGTCACGTGAAGTGATCGTGCTGCCGGCCTTCATGGGGCTGACAGCGTTGTACGGTCTGGTTCATTACTTCGACCTTAATCCGGTCCTGTTCAGCTTCGGCGCTGAATTTACCGTCGATCTCTCGCTTGTTATCGGCGGCCTGAACACGGTGCTGGCGTTTACGCTGTTTTTCTGCACCGCCATGATATATGCCTGCATCAAGTTCCTGCAGGAGTGGGCGACACCGTTAACCGTGGTGAATTATATTCTGCTGGGTTCTGCTTCCGGATTTTCACTGGCTACTGCGTTCGCCGCCTATGTCGGCTCTGATCTAGTAACCTTCTACGGTGCCTGGGCGATTATTATTACAGTCACTGCATTTGTATCGCGCAGCGCCTCGTTATTGCGCAATGCGCGCATCAAATATAAGTCCAGCTTGCGTTCTGCCATCGGCATCCGCCATGCACGCATCGAACAGAAATCGCGTGGCTTTATGGCAGGCGCATTCAACACACGCGAGTATTTTCATGGTGCATCCAGTCAGTCCTTTCGCTCGGTTAAGTGGTTGTTCCTGCTGCTGGTGTTTCCGACACCGGTCGCATTGATTTCGATCGGTCTGGGTTCCGATCTATTCGTGATACTCGCGCTAGCGTTTGCCATCCAGTACACCGGCCTGCTGGCCGAGCGCTGGTTCTTCTTCGCCCAGGCCAACCATCCGCAGAACCTGTACTACCAGACGGTATAAGGTCTATTACCGCAGAGGCGCGGAGACACAGAGATTATTGCAGTAAGCAGGGTGGGCGATGTCCACCCTACGGTGGCTCCTGCCGACCAACAGAAAACCTCTGCGTCTCCGCGGTGAAATACCCGCTTTCCATCTGTGATTGTCTGTTGTTGTACTACGCTTATACACAAAGTAAACAGCAAACCGTTAAATCATGCCGGAACAAAAAGATCTTGAACTGCTGCTCGATGGCCACACGCCGATATTGCAAATCGAGACACACGAAGAGAAACGAGCACTTGACCTGCTCGTCAGAATCGCAACACATAACGTAATCCCGTTGTTCAAGTGGTCGGTTACCGAGGGGCTGAGGCGTATTGATATCGATCTGGGTGTGCAGCGCCATAATGCAGAACCCAAGGATGTACTGGGTCATATCAAGGCATCAAATGTTGACGGCATCTATGTCATGCTGGATTTTGATCCTTATATTAAGGATCCGGTGAATGAACGTTATATCAAGGAAATTGCGATGCAGTACGAAGGCACCAGGAACAAACTGGTGTTCATCAGCCATGAAATTGATATGCCAGCCGGTCTGTCAAAGCGTGTTGCCAGGTTCGAGCTGAGATTGCCGGATGTCACTGCACTGGAGCAGGTTGTGCGTGAGGAGGCCGTCAAATGGCAGAATGAATCAGGCAAACGGGTAACGACGGAATCAAAAACCCTGCAGCGGCTGGTGCAGAATCTAAGTGGATTGACTTACAGTGATGCCAGGCGCCTGGTTCGAAATGTGATTGTCGATGACGATGCAATTACCGAAGACGACCTGCCCGAAGTCATGCGCGCCAAGTATCAACTGCTCAATCGCGACGATATGCTGTCTTACGAATTTGAAACGACGCGGTTTTCTGACGTTGGCGGCATGCGCAAGCTCAAACACTGGTTACAGCAACGCGAGAAGATATTTCATGGCCGGATCGATGGTCGAGCGCTGGATGCACCCAGGGGTGTGCTGCTGCTCGGCGTGCAAGGTTGCGGTAAAAGTCTGGCGGCAAAGGCCATTGCCGGCGTCTGGAAAGTGCCGCTGCTGCGTTTCGATTTCGGTGTCCTGTACAACAAGTATATCGGTGAGACTGAAAAGAACCTGCGCCAGACCCTGAAGACAGCAGAAGTCATGGCGCCGTGCGTGATGTGGATCGACGAAATCGAGAAAGGTATTTCAGGCGGTAATGATGACGGTACTTCTAAACGCATTCTGGGCTCGTTGTTAACCTGGCTTGCAGAAAACCGGGAGCATGTTTTTATCGTTGCGACAGCAAATAATATCGATGAGTTGCCGCCGGAACTGATACGCAAGGGACGACTCGATGAGATATTTTTTGTGGATTTACCCAAACCGGATGTGCGTAAACAGATCTTTTCCATTCATCTGGACAAGCGGGAAGTCAACCAGCCCACTATCGATCTCGACAGGCTTGCGGCTGAAACCGAGGGGTTTTCAGGCGCCGAAATTGAACAGGCTGTAGTCAGTGCGGTATACGGCAGCTACGGCTGTGCTACACCCGTCACAACTGAAAGTTTACTGAAAGAAATCAGGAACACGCGGCCGCTGTCTGTCGTGATGGATGCGCAGATCGAGAAGTTGAAGCGATGGGCGGAAAGCAGGACTGTTCCGGTTGACTAGGTGGTATCAACGGCAGAGGGGCAGAGGACGCAGAGCTTGTAATTACAAGATAGCAGGCAGGGTGGCGGTGCCCACCCTGCAGTCTCAGGTAAGCACAGATGTCAGGCAGTGATACGTCCGCGAACAACGCAAAGAACGCGAGAAGTGCCAAACACCATAGTCCCAATGTCTGTTATCTTGGCGTTCTTTGCGTTGTTCGCGGACCATTATAATTCTGGTTATAAGTTAAAGACGGGGCACCTGCATTAGCAGCAGATAAGGAAGCCTGCCCACCCAACATTCGTTCCCATGAATACCGGTCATTCGCACTGCCTAGTCAGCATGCAGTTAAATCTTTTAATAAGTTGTGGTGTAGCCTAACTTGCGCTGGATGTCACGCATGATGATGTAGATCCACGGCCATAACAGCGCTCCGGTCACGCATGGCATGAAGTACAGCCAGGTGTGTGGCGCATGACCAACGATGCCGCTGACCCAGAGGACGATCAACTGCTTCAGCAGCAAAAGGAAGAATATAACGATGGCCTGTTGCAGCAGTGAAGCAACGCGTAATCTCTGGTGCTGGATGTGAACAATATAGATCACCAGCACCAGGCCGAGTGCATTCTGGCCGAGAATTGCGCCATGGCTCACATCCAGCATCAGGCCTGCCAGCCACGCAAGGGTGACGCCGGTTCGGGCTGGCAGCGCCATGGCCCAGTAGATAACGACCAGTGTTACCCAGTCGGGTCTGAACTCGATGGCCCACTCTGGCAGGGGCATGATCGCCAGCATAAATGCGACGAATATTGTCAGGGTGGCAGCCTTGAAGTTATTCGCTGCCATCAACATCCTCCCCGGGGGCTTGTTCAACTACTTCCTCGGCAGGTTCCTCTACGGTTGTTTCGCCGGGCTGCTCCAGTTCGGGCATGGGCTGTTGATGATTTTGAGTCCATACCAGGAGAACTTCACGACTTGTGTCGAGCTGTGCCAGCGGTTCAGCACGTACATCAACGAAGGTTTCACCGGTATCGCGGTTGATTCTGGTTATCAGTGCGACGGGATAATTTCTTGGAAAGCGTTCACCAAGGCCGGATGAAATCAGTTTGTCGCCGACCCTGATATCGGCATTATGGGGTATGTGTCTAAGGTCAAGATAGTCTGTCTGGCCTGTGCCAAAGGCAACACTTCTCAAACCGGTGCGATCAATCTGGACCGGTATCGCATGACTGACATCCGATATCAGCATAGCTGTCGATGACATTGCGTTCACATAAACAATCTGTCCCATCACGCCGTGGGCATCGATGATCGGCTGACCTTTGTATACGCCGTGTCTTGCCCCCTTGTTGAGCACAATGAAGTGGCGATACGGGTCGACATCAACAGCGACGATCTCTGCAATCAGCTGGTCTTCAGTGGTTTTCGGTGTTGCGCTCAACAACTGGCGCAACCGCTCATTTTCCTTTTCAAGGATGTCCAGTTTCTGTAGCTGCACCCGGCTTTGTAATTGCAGATCTTTCAGCTGGCGGTTTTCCTTCAGCAGTGTCCGGTGGGAGCTCAGGGTCTCTTCGCTCCAGTAATAAAGACGAATCGGAAGGTCAACGACATACTCTACCGGGTAGAGCAAATAGGACAGCGTATTGCGGACAGTATCCAGGTGTTGCCAGCGATGATCCGCGGTCATCAGTATGATCGACATGATGACGAGGATAATCATCCGCAGGGTGATGGAAGGGCCTCTTAGAAACAGCGTTTGCATAGGTTCAGCAACCTGAGACAGGCTCATTTTGGGGTGACATCAGGCCACCCTTATTCAACAGCGAGAAAATCACCCCCGTGCTTGTCGATCAATTCAAGGACACGGCCACCGCCACGGGCAACGCAGGTCAGTGGATCTTCGGCAGTGACAACCGGCAGGCCGGTCTCTTCCATCAACAGCCGGTCAAGGTCCTTGAGCAAGGCGCCGCCACCGGTCAGGACAATACCGCGTTCTGCGACATCGGCCCCCAGTTCAGGCGGTGTTTGTTCAAGCGCAGTCTTGACTGAGCTAACGATACCGTGCAGCGGTTCCTGCAATGCTTCAAGGATTTCGTTGCTGTTCAGCGAGAAGCTGCGGGGAATACCCTCAGACAGGTTGCGGCCTTTGATTTCAATTTCAAGCAGTTCCTGGCCGGGATAGGCGTTACCGATTTCCTTTTTGATCTTCTCAGCGGTAGCTTCGCCGATCAAAATACCGTAATTTCTGCGCACATAGGAGATGATCGCCTCGTCAAAGCGGTCACCACCGACGCGAACCGATGCGGCGTAGACGATACCGTTCAGGGAGATAACCGCGACTTCAGATGTGCCACCGCCGATATCCAGCACGGGACCCGCCGGGGGAAACTGGCGCACGACCTCCACGATGCAGTCGTTGCGATGCCTGAACCAGAAGGACTGGTCCTCCAGCACGAAGCACACCGCGCTTCCCTGGTCCGGGTAAGAGACCGGTGTCTTTGTCCTGCAGTACCAGATCCCGTCATCCTGCAGCTCGAGATTTGTCGCGATGTCGGCTATCTGCACCATGGCAACGGCCTGTTGGCCGGTCCGCCCGGCCGGCTCGCGCCTATTCTAGCCGGTATCACTTGCCAGACGCGCAGCCCCGCGTATTTGGCAAGCCGGGCAGTGGTGTATATAGTACGCTGGCGCAGTGGCTTGTGAATTAATTCGATGTCCGGCAGGACTCCGTTGGGCTGCCGCCTGAGCAGTGCTCCCGCATGAACGAGAAAAACATCAGCGTCGATATCAGCGTGATTGTTCCCGTGTACGGGTGCGACGCAGCCCTGAGGCAACTGGCAGCGCGGGTGCGCGATGAATTACTGCGGATGGGTCGCAGCTATGAGCTGATACTGGTCGATGACTGCGGCCCCGGCCGCCCCTGGGAACTCATTGCGGATCTGGCCAGGGCCGATCCGGCCGTCTGCGGGGTCAGAATGAGCCGCAATTTCGGCCAGCATGCAGCGATCACGGCGGGGCTGGCGCGGGCAGCGGGTCGCTGGGCGGTGGTGATGGACTGCGACCTGCAGGATCCACCGGAGGCGATACACCGCCTGTTCGAGAAGGCGGCCGAAGGCTATGACATCGTCTATGCAAAGCGCAAGAACAAGCAGCACACCTGGCTCAGGCGCCTGGCTGCCCGTGCCTACTTTGCAGTCATGCGGGTCTTTACGCAACAACGGCTCGATGGCGAATATGGCAGCTTCTCGATCATATCGCGCAGCGTCATCGATGCCTACCTCAGACTCAGGGACAAGGAACGACACTATCTGCTGATTCTTCACTGGCTCGGATTTCCCAATGCCCACATCGAATACGAGCACAGTAAACGCCATGCGGGCAGGAGCAGCTATACCCTCTCCAACCTGATCGGTCATGCACTGAGCGGGCTTTTTTTCCAGACCACCACGTTGCTGCGCTGGATTGTCTATACGGGCTTCGGGATCTCCACGGGCGGCATCGTGCTGGCGATCTATTTCGTCTACCTCTATTTCAGTCAGTCGCCGCCGCCCGGGTGGACGAGTCTGGCGGTTCTGGTCCTGGTGCTGGGAGGATTTATACTGACCAGCATTGGTATCGTCGGACTCTATATCGGGCGCATTTTCGATCAGGTGAAAGATCGCCCCCTGTATATCGTCCAGGACACGGTCGGTGGAAGGTCCGACTGAAACCGGCACGCTGCAACGGCCTGCCCGTGCCCTGGCTCAACGCGGCCCCTGGCAGTCGACCCCGACCTGCCTGCGGCCGTTCACTGATTGAGGGAAAGACACACCCGTGAGTCACGTTCTGGTCCTGGTAACGGTACTGCTTACCGTGTATGCGCAACTGATCGTCAAGTGGCAGGTCCTGGAAGCCGGCCCGTTCCCGCACGGGCTGCCCGATCAGCTGCTGTTTCTGTTCAGGCTGGTGATAAATCCCTGGATCATCTCCGTCTATCTTGCCGCGCTTGCGGCGGGGCTCGCGTGGATGGCGGCAATGACAAAGCTTCAACTGAGCTATGCCTATCCTTTCATGAGTCTGTCCTTTGTGTTCGTGCTCGTCCTCAGCGCGGTCTTTTTTCACGAACCGGTCACCTGGCAGAAATCCGCCGGCATCGCACTGGTGGTGCTGGGTCTGGCCATTGGCAGCCAGGGCTGACGCCGCGTGCACGGCAGGCAGGAAGAGCCCGGACAGATGGATCAGCTGATCGAGGATATCGACCGCTACTATACGCGGAAGCTGTCCGCGCACGGCGCCACACCGGCTGGCGTCGACTGGAACGGCGAAGAATCCCAGTTCGTCCGCTTCCGGGAGCTTGCCCGTATCCTGCAGCCCCAGGACGGCCTGGTCATCAACGACCTCGGTTGTGGCTACGGCAGTCTGATCGATTACCTGGAGGCGAACGGCTTCGGCCCGTATCGCTATCGCGGTTATGACGTTTCCAGCGAGATGATTGCGCGGGCAAAGCAACGCTACGGCGAGACCCCGCACGCCACGTTCTTCCGGATTCAGTCGGCGCGGGAGATGCAGCCGGCCGACTACACACTCGGCAGCGGTATCTTCAACGTCAAGATGCACTACCCGGACGCGGAGTGGCTTGCCCATATACTCGAGACGCTTGCGGCCATCGACAAGGCAAGCCGCAAAGGCTTTGCCTTCAACATACTGACCCGGTATTCGGACAAGGAATACCTGAAGGAGCATCTGTATTATGCCGACCCATGCTTCTTTTTCGACTACTGCAAGCGTCATTATGCGCGCAATGTCGCGCTGCTTCATGACTATGGGCTGTATGAATTCACGCTACTGGTGAGAAAGCAGGTATAGGATGTCAAAGATTGTGATCTTCGGGAACGGCGATATTGCCGAGCTCGCCCACTACTACTTTACCCATGACAGCGGCCACGCTGTGGCGGGCTTTGCCGTTGACAGCCAGTACCGGCAGGCCGATGCGTTTCTTGGCCTGCCCAATGTTGATTTCGAATCGGTCGAAGAACGCTTCCCCCCGCACGACCATGATTTCTTTGTCGCGGTCAGCTACGCCCAGATGAACGGCCTGCGCGACGCACGCTGCCGCGCGGCAAAGGACAAAGGCTACCGGCTGGTCAGCTACATCAGCAGCCGCGCAACCGTCTTCCCCGACCTGTCGAAACATGAAAACTGCTTCGTCCTGGAGGACAATACGGTTCAGCCGTTCGTGAAGATCGGAAACAACGTGACACTCTGGAGTGGCAACCATATCGGTCACCATTCCGTGATCGGGGATAACACCTTCATCACCTCGCATGTCGTCATATCCGGGGGAGTCGACGTGGGCAGGAACTGCTTTATCGGGGTGAATGCCACGGTCCATGATCACGTACGGCTGGCGGATTACACCCTCGTCGGCGCGGCATCTCTCATCAACAAGGATACCGAGCCGTACGGCGTCTACATTGGCATACCGGCGGAGAAATCCCGGGTGCCAAGCAACCGGCTGAAGCTGTAGGCAAGCCGATGAGATGGCAAAAGCTCGGGAACATTTTCTGCCCGTCCGGCCAGTATCCCTGGATGCAGTCACATGCCGCCAATCCGGTCGCCGACTGTCTGGGTGGCAGCCGGTTCCGGATCTACTTCAGCTGCAGGGATCGGAACAACCGGGCCAGCATCGGCTATGTGGTCATCGATATGCACCGGCCCCTGGAGGTGCTGGAGCTGTCCCCGAAGCCGGTGTTGTCACCCGGCGAGCCGGGCACCTTTGATGACAGTGGCACGTCGATGGGCTGCATCACCCGCGATGGCGAGCGCACCCTGCTTTATTATCTGGGCTGGAATCTCGGCGTCACCGTCCCCTGGCGCAACAGCATCGGACTGCTCGTCAGTGAGGCAGGCAAACCCTTTCGCCGCTTCTCCCAGGCGCCGGTGCTGGATCGCAATCATGCCGACCCCTACTCCATCTCCTATCCCTTTGTCATGAAAGAGGCCGATCGATGGCGCATGTGGTACGGCTCAAACCTGAGATGGGGCGACCGGCAGGAGGACATGGACCACGTGATCAAATACGCCGAGTCACCGGACGGTATCCACTGGCATCCGACGGGACGCATCGCGGTGGATCTCAGCGGCCTCGGCGAATACGCCATCTCCAGACCCAGCGTGATAAAGGAGGCCGGCATCTACAGGATGTGGTATTCCTGCCGCGGCGAGGCCTACCGCATCGGCTATGCGGAATCCGAAGACGGCATGGTTTTTCAGCGCCTCGACGCGCAGGCCGGGATCGCCGTATCGGACAGCGGCTGGGATGCCGAGTCTGTGGAGTACCCGCACGTCTTCGACCACGCGGGCCAGCGCTACATGCTGTACAACGGAAACCGCTACGGACTGACCGGATTCGGACTCGCCGTTCTGGATACCTGAACGACGGCCCGCCCGAGCCCGACCCACCCTACATCGATTATGCAACTGCCTACGTAAGTGCCATTCAACTGTGATGCTCGTTTACCTGAAGTCTTATCTGCTTTTTCCAGCCGCACTGTTTGTCGTCTTTCTCGTCTATTTCCGGGTGGCCGGGGACAGGGCCATGCGGCGCGCCGATGCATTCGCGCTGTGGCTCAAGCGACGGGGGCTGTTCACCGGCGACCCGATCACGGACGAAAAGCTGCTGAATATCATCCGCATCATACTGGCCTGCATTCTGCTGTACCGGCTCTATGCAATCGGCATCTTCCTCCACCCCCTCGATGCCACGTCCGAGCAGCTGGTCTATTTCGCACTCTTATGCGTATTGAGCTTCGCGCTGCTCATCGGCTTCCTGACGCCGCTGGCCGCGCTGGCGCTGCTGCTGTTTCAGTTGCGTCTCAACAGCCCGCTGGGCACCTATACCCTCGGCGTCGACGTGACCGCCATGGCGCTGCTGACGATGCTGCTCTACCCGGGCGGCAGACGACTGTCCCTGGACGCCTGGTTGATCGACAGACGCGTCGGGGCGCCGGTAAGAGTCCTGTATGGGTTGTTTGTTCTGGCCGACAGGCGGGAGACACAAACTGCACTGGCGAAATTTATCTCCTTACTGGCCTATGCCATGCTGTGCCTGTATTCCGTTCTCCTGCATATCACCAACCCGTCCTGGACGAGTGGCGAGGCGGCCATCGACTTGACCGCGAGCACCTATCTGTCCCGTTACCCCGAGCTGTTTCAGACGCTGTTCAGCACGTCGGCAACCGCCGTGGTGCTCGCCAGGATCAGCATGCAGCTCATGGTTGCCTGGTACCTCCTGTTCCTGCCAGGCGTATTGATCGGTGGCTGGGCACGACAGGCGGTGCTGGTGTGGACAGTCCTGTTTTTCATCTTTTCCGCGTCCGTGCTGCAGCTCTCCACACTGCCGTATCTCGAGTTCTGTCTGCTGATTGTCTGGTTCTGGGACCTGTACCTGAACACCGGCCCCACCATCCACGTGCTGTTCGACGACCGCTGCAATCTGTGCCGCAGGACAATCCGGGTGCTGCGCGGCGCCGACCTGTTCCGGCGTATAGACTTCCTGCCGCTGTCAAAAAACACCGGCCTGTGCGAGGAGCTGGGCGTCACACCCGATGACCTGTATGCCGATATCTACGCCTGGAAAGGCTCGCCCGGCGCGCTGCACAAGGGCTACGATTTTTATCTGCTGGTTTCCCGCAGCGTGCCGGTGCTGATGCCGGCCTATCCTGTCCTGCTGTTGTTCCGGCTGATCCGGATCGGTCCGGCGATCTATGCGTTTATCGCCAAAAGACGCCTGGCGCTGTTCGGCGTGTGCGACATCGATCGCTATCCCTACAGCGCCGCACGCGACGAACCGGCACCCACCCGGCTGCAAGGCGCGTCCGCCGGATGGCAGGGCATCGCGAGCAAGTCCTTTGTTGCCACCTGGGGCGTGTTCCTGGCACTGTTTATCCTGTTTCTGCCGAATTCACCGCTGGAAAAATACCGCTCGGTCGAACCGCTGCGTGCCGCACTGATATCCGCACACATACTCGGCCTGGTGCCCATCAATGTGTTCAACCGCCACGATCTGCAGATGACCGAACACTACTTCACGGTGACTCACAGATCGTCATCGGACGGCCGCGAGGTCTTGCTGCCGTTTACCGGCGCGAAGGGCGAAAGGCTGTCCTGGCATTTTTCGGATCGTGTGTACTTCGGTAATTCGCTGAAGTGGCGTCGACTCAAGAACGAGCAGCCCATCCTGCCGCCAACGGAAAGGGATCAACTGTTTTTCAGCGAAATCAAGCGCTGGGGGGAGGCCGTTATGGGGCTTCCCGAGGGCCAGTACCGATTCGATTTTTATGAGACCCGTCCGCCGGCGTTCAACCCCGAGACGGGCACCTATGTGTTCGCCGACCCGAACAGAATCGCGTCTCACTATTTCTGATAGCGCTGCGCCCGCACAAAGGGCGAGGCCCGGAACACGCGCAGAAGCGCTGCGCTGCGCCGGGCGCTTCAGGCGCCGGCCTGTCCCCCGGCGAAAAATGCCGCGATAAGCTCGGCGACCCGGCTCACCTCGGACTCCGTCAGCTCGTAAAAGAAGGGCAGGCGTATCAGGCGTTCGCTGACATCCTCTGTCACCGGCAGCATGCCGCGCCGATAGCCCATCGTCTGTCCCACCGGTGAGGTGTGCAGCGGCACATAATGGAACACGGCGTTGACGCCCCGCTGATTGAGATACGCCAGCAGCCGGGTGCGCGTCGCGTGATCCCCGACCACGATGTAGAACATGTGATGGTTCGGTTCACAATGACCCGGAATCGTCGGCAGGCTCAGCAGCCCTTGTGAAGCCAGCGGCTGCAGCGCCGCCTGGTAGGCCGCATAGATCCTTTGCCTTTTCGCGGTAATCTCGTCCATGTGCTCGAGCTGCGCATACAGAAAGGCTGCAAGCATGTCCGAAGGCAGATAGGAAGAACCGATATCCACCCAGGTGTACTTGTCGACCTCGCCGCGAAAAAACTGCGGCCGGTTGGTGCCCTTCTCGCGGACAATCTCGGCACGCCGGACGAAGTCCGGGTCGTGGGTCAGAAACGCGCCGCCCTCGCCGCAGATGAAATTCTTGGTCTCGTGAAAGCTGTAGGCGCCCATGTCGCCGATGGTGCCCAGATAGGCGCCCCGGTAGCGGGCGTTGACGCCCTGGGCGGCATCTTCGATCACAGACAGGCCACGCTGCCTGGCGAGCGGCATGATGGCATCCATCTCACAACCGATGCCTGCGTAATGAACCGGAATGATCGCCACGGTGCGGTCGCTGATCGCCTCTTCCAGGCGGGTCTCGTCGAGATTGAGCGTGTCAGGCCGGATATCGACAAACCGCAGGCGTGCGCCGCGCAACAGGAAGGCGTTCGCGGTGGAAACGAAGGTATAGGACGGCAGCACCACCTCGTCGCCCGGCGCGATGTCGCAAAGGATCGCGGCCATCTCCAGCGCCGAGGTACAGGAGGTTGTCAGCAGCACCTGGGCGACGGAAAAGCGCTCCTCCAGCAACGCTTCGCAGCGCCTCGAATAGGGCCCGTCACCGGCGGTATGGGCGCTCAGCACGGACTGCGCCACGTAATACAGCTCCTTGCCGATAATGAAGGGCTTGTTAAAGGGGATGTATCCGTTGTCCATAGCGTCCGCTCCGTCGCACGGCTGACATTCTGACGGCCCTGCCGCCGGCTGGTGAGAGATCCGCGCTAGCCCGCATTTCTCACCGGGATCCCGGATGCTGGCGCAGGGCTCGTGTGTCCGGACGCCGCGCTGGAGCGAAAGTGGTAGCCGTAGCTACCACTT
>Ga0209536_100011999_pt1 | contig 12637 bp, 9 predicted proteins | sample DeeMarSeWOR28_12_FD_187461 | JGI IMG/M metagenome (GOLD analysis project Ga0209536, IMG submission 187461) | Marine sediment microbial communities from White Oak River estuary, North Carolina - WOR-2-8_12 (SPAdes) (version 2) | ecosystem: Environmental > Aquatic > Marine > Intertidal zone >...
CAGACACTCACCAACCTGATCGACCGTCGTTACCCAACCGGGAAAATGCGCCGGAGCAGTCTGGTTGCACTGTGTGACGAAGCCTTGAAGCAGATATTCGATGGCATCAAAGAGAACCCATCTGAATCATACGATTTCGTATCCCCGGATCGACCGCTGCCCGAACCTGCCCACTCCGATCAGGTTGCGATCATTGATGCGCGCGGATATCAACCCGAAGGGGAGCAATCGGTCGCAATGCTGTTGGTAGAGCTGAACAAACGTGGTTTTCGTAACTTCATCGTTGCGAACGCGCGCGGACACCGTTTCATTGGCAACGGCTTCGGCGTAAACTCAAACGGTGTTCGTATCGATGTCTACGGCTCATCCGGCGATTACCTGGCATCCGGCCTGGATGGCATGGAAATCCACGTGCACGGCAACGCACAGGATCAGCTTTGCCAGATCATGAAGTCCGGAAAACTGGTTGTGCATGGCGATGTCGGCCAGACCTTCGGCTATGCAGCCAAGGGCGGTCAGGTTTACATCCTGGGGAATGCAGCCGGGCGGCCGATGATCAACGCCGTCGGGAAGCCGCGCGTGGTCATCAACGGCACCTGTCTTGACTATCTGGCTGAATCTTTCATGGCTGGTGACCCACATCACGATGGCGGCTTCGTCATCCTGAACGGGATTCGCGTTAATGACCAGGGTGAGATCGTCGATCTGGACGAACCTTATCCCGGCGGCAACCTGTTCTCCCTGGCGTCTGGCGGATGTATCTACGTCCGCGACTTAAAGGGCATTCTCGGCGAGGATCAACTTAACGGCGGGGAGTTTGCGCCCATGGAAGAGCGCGATTGGGAATTAATCAAACCTTACCTGGAGGAAAACCAGCGTCAATTTGGGATTTCCATTGACAATTTGCTGAATGGCAAAAGGCCTGCCGATGTCTATCGCAAGATCCAACCTCATGCGGTGCGGGCCTTGCAGGCTGAGGAAAGTTGGGTGAGGCATTAGAGAGTTTTACTCGCTAAGCGGAGGGCCAAATGAGGCCTAGTCGAAGCGCTATTGCATTGTAGTTTTTACCCTTCGACTGCGCCCGTCCTTCGATAAACTCTGGGCGGCTCCGCTCACATCGTCCCGATGTCCTTCGGGAGGGTGAAAAAGGAAAGAATGAAAACAAAAATCTGGCTGGCTTTACTTTCACTCTATATCGTTTGGGGCTCGACATACCTGGCGATTCACTTTGCAGTTGAAACCATCCCACCATTCTTATCTGCTGGCGTACGATTTCTGGTTTCTGGAATGATATTGCTGGTCTGGCGATATTCAGTTGGAGATGCTCTGCCCACAAAGCGCCAATGGCGTTCGACAACGATCATTGGCATCCTGCTACTACTAGGAGGTAATGGGCTACTTTCATTCGCCGAGCAACAGGTACCATCCAGCATCGCTGCGCTTATCATTGGTTCTGTCCCTATGTGGCTGGTAATGATCGAGGCGCTGCGGCCTGGTGGGGTTAAACCAAATTGGCAAGTTATCCTGGGGTTGTTGATTGGTTTTGGCGGCATTTTTCTACTTGTGGGTCCAACTGAACTAACCGGAAACACCCAATCCTTGAATTCGCTGGGCATTGGTGTATTGCTCCTGGCATCTTTCCTGTGGTCTGTGGGTTCAATTTACAGCCGCAGCGCCGACCTACCATCTTCTTCATTAATGGCAACCGGAGCAGAAATGCTGGCAGGCGGTATGGTGATCGTTGCTTTTAGCGGCCTCATTGGCGAATGGAATGGTTTTGACATCACTAGAGTCTCCACTCGCTCCTGGCTGGGGCTGCTCTACCTGATCACCTTTGGCTCGCTGATTGGGTTTGTCTCGTACATCTGGCTGTTGAAAAACGCGCCGGTGTCGCTAGTAGCAACGTATGCCTACGTCAACCCGCTGGTGGCTGTTTTTCTGGGCGCGTGGCTGGCAGATGAAATTATCAACGCCCGCATCCTGGTGGCGGGGCTAATCATCATCGGCTCGGTAGCGTTGATCAACCAGACCAAACGTAAGCCAAAAGGCTCGCAGCAAGATAAGGCCCAGGTGGCGGTCGCCGAGTGATCGCCTGAGATAAAGACTCGGTCATTTTAACGGAAGCAGGCTCGGAAGCGTTCCGAAGCGCAAGCGTCCACAATAGGAGATAAAAAATGGATTCAAATGATTTACTCAAACGTATAAAAGAAGACAGCCTCAAGTTCATCTCACTGCAATTTTCAGATGTGACCGGTGCAGTCAAATCGGTGGATATGCCCATCAAAGGGCTCGAAGGCGCGTTGGAAGAAGGTGTGTGGTTTGACGGCTCTTCCGTGGAAGGCTTCGCGCGCATCCAGGAATCGGACATGCGCCTGGTGCTCGATCCCGACACTTATGCGGTGCTGCCCTGGGCCGCTGAGGAACGCAAACGCGGGCGGGTCTTCTGCGATATCTACACCCCGGATGGTGACCCGTTCGAGGGCGACCCGCGCGGGACCCTGAAACGGCTGCGCGCCAAAATCGCCGATCGTGGCTGGACCTTGAACGTCGGCCCCGAACCGGAATTCTTCCTGTTCAAACGCTCTGAGAATAACAGTGGCAGCGTCCACCCCGTGCCGCATGATGTAGGCGGTTATTTCGATTTTTCGCCCAGCGATGAGGCTGTGCGTGTGCGCACCGAATTGATGGATGCGCTCAACAACATGGGACTGGAGATCGAGGTCGGTCATCATGAAGTGGCGCTCGGCCAGCACGAGATCGACTTCCGCTTCACGGATGTGCTTCGGGCTGCCGACAACGTGATGACGCTGAAGTATACTGTCAAGGCCATCGCCGCCAAACATGGACTTGTGGCCTCGTTTATGCCCAAGCCTATTTACGGCATCAACGGTTCCGGGATGCACTGCCACCAGTCGCTGTTCGATGGGGACGGCAACAACCTGTTCTTCGATGATGCAGACGAGTTCAAGCTCTCGAAGATTGCTTACGGCTTCATCGCCGGACAATTAAAGCATGCCCGTGCGTTAGCGGCTTTGGTCTCGCCAACAGTGAATTCCTACAAACGCCTGGTGCCGGGATACGAAGCGCCAGTCTACATCGGCTGGGCGCAGATCAACCGTTCGGCGCTGATCCGCATCCCGCGCTACAACGAGGGGCGCCCGAAGTCGGTGCGCGCCGAGTTGCGCTTCCCCGACCCGTCTTCAAACGCTTATCTGGCCTTTGCCGCGATGCTGGCCGCCGGGCTGGATGGCATCGAAAAGGAGATGACCCCGGCCGAACCCCTCAACAACGTCAATTTGTATGAGCTGGACAAAGCTGAACGTACTAAGATGGGCGTCGGCGAACTTCCTGGTTCGCTGGCCGAAGCGCTGACCGAGTTGGACAAGAGCGAAGTGTTGAAATCGGCCCTGGGCACGACCATTTACGAGGCCTTCACGCGCGCCAAGTGGGAAGAGTGGGATGCCTTCCGCACATCCGTTTCGGATTGGGAAGTGGAACGATATTTGGAAACGGCATAGCTGTTAGCTTTTAGCGATTAGCAATCAGCCTCCCTGAGCATATAGATCGGGGAGGCTTTTAATTCAAGCAACAAAGATAACAGCCACCGTTGCCTTGTAAGGAATACGAAATTTACCACATAACCAAGTTCAAAGACGCTTTGGTAAATAATGATTCAAAAGAAATTCCGAAAGGAACAAATCGTGAGGCCAATATCTCTTGGCTTCGAAGTGATATGAACCATCATCAAATACATAATACCCGGGAACTCCCTCATTTAGCGTTTGGTCGGGCTGTCTCATCAGAAAAGTGGGAGAAAACTCAATAATATGGTATTGCCCATCCAGACCATACACCATATCCACAGCCAGCATTGGGCTTTTGACAATGTCATTGACTTGTCGGGCTATTTTTAAAGACTCTTCAGGCAATTCTCTTTTTTCAACCATATCCATTCCAGATGCCCTGAAATCACCATCTAACACCTTCCGGTAGTATCCAAAACCCCACTTATCGCCCACCACAATCGCCCGAACATCATAACCATCATTGGGAATATACTCTTGAAAATAAATGTAATTCTTTTGTCGAAAGGAATTGTAAAATGTCCTTCTGCCATTTCTGGAAAACGCCTGTTCAACAATTTTTCGGGCCTGGGTTGGATTGTCTACCATTTCCACTCCCATTGAGCCTGATGCCGGAACAATTTTGGATATAAACGGATATTTCAAGGTTCCAACCAGATGTAGGGCATCCTCTTTATCGTATGACACATAGGCGTTTGCAAATGGAAGGTTGTGGGATGCAGCAATATATGCTTCGAGTTTTTTGTTCTCATACAAATTTGCATGCCCTGATGATGGATAGGTTGTTTTACCCAGATATGTTTCTAAAAAGAAATACTTTTCCTGCATTTCCTGCAAGTGCCAGAACTCACTACGAAAGAACCCCAGTATGATATCGAATTCCTTCGCTCTCTCAATCCAGTCATGCGCATGGATGTTGTAGATCTCATATTCAAACGAATTGTGCTCCAAAAACCGGCAATACTTGGTCCACTTCGGGTAGGGTCCCCGATCTTGTACAATTCCAATTTTGGGTTTTTCTACATGGGTAGGCCAGTCTATTGTAAGAGCATCTACTACATCCAGGCTGTTGCGATCATCAACAATTTCTTCCTCAGACATGGGAAAGTATTGCCTCATGCGAGAGTACAGTAAGGTTTTCCGGAGTTTCAGAATATAATTTTTGTCTTTAATATTTTTCAACATGACACCCTTCCTGACAATATTTGGATGAAAAGCTCCAAGTAAAAGAATAATCCATTCTATAATATAAAACTTCTTGTATAGTTACAAGGAGCCAAAAATACCATCAAGTTAGTGAGCATTATTGGCTAAGTGGAAATTGAGATTTCGCGAAAACATGCACACAATATTTTTAAATAGCTCATACACGTTTCTTACACTGGTCTAAGCCTCATTTAACCCTAGAGCGTAAAATTTTAATGTGGCAAATCGTCCATATGCTGTGAAAGGAAAAGCAGAATGAACTGGAAACGCGTATTGTATGTGTTATTTGTGGGCATCGTGGCAATTGTCAGTGCTACAGTTGGCGCTATCGTGGGTGGACGCGTAGTTTTAGAATTTGCAAAATCCCAGGAAATCAGCAGTGCACCGGCATTTTCGGAGGTACCCGCATCTCTGCAAATCTCCAATACAGAAATCGAAACTGCTATCACGCAGACCGTTGAAAAGGTCGGCCCGGCAGTGGTAACGGTGGTCGGCACCGTACCCGGGAAAAACACATTTTTTGGCCGCACACCGGATGGGCAATCCAGCGGCAGCGGCGTGATCATTTCGCCCGATGGGTTTATCGTCACCAACAATCATGTGGTTGAAGATACTACCGATGTTTCTGTCATTTTGTCAGATGGGACACAACTACTGGCACAGGTCATCAGCACCGACATCTTCGCCGACCTGGCCGTGCTTAAAGCAGATGGTCAAATGCCAGCCGTGGTCACCATTGGCAATTCAGACAACCTGAAATCCGGGGAAACGGTCATCGCCATCGGGTCGCCGCTGGGTGAGTTCCGCAACACAGTCACGGTGGGTGTGATCAGCGCCACCGGTCGCATGCTGGACACCGGTAACGGCTTCTTCATGGAAGACCTGCTTCAAACGGATGCAGCCATCAATCAGGGCAATTCAGGCGGGCCGCTGGTCAACTTGAACGGCGAACTGGTCGGGATCAATACCCTGATCGTACGGGGCGGGAACGGGAACAGCGCGGTGGTTGAGGGCTTGGGTTTCGCGGTGCCATCCAATACGGTCAGCTTGATCGCCCAGCGCATCATCGAAACAGGTTATTTTGCCCGGCCTTATCTGGGCGTGAACTGGCAGAACATCACCCCGCCTATTGCACGGCGCTATCGCCTCGGCACGGAATGGGGCGCGTACGTGACCCAGGTTTTCTCAGGAAGCCCGGCTGCGCAGGCAGGCATCCAGCGCGGCGACATCATCTTGAGCCTGGGAGAATATGCCTTAGGCGAAGATATTTCTTACCTGAATACGCTATTCAATTACCAACCCGGGGAACAAGTAGACATCGGGGTCTTACGCGAGAACGAAGAAATTACGGTATCCGTAACGCTTGGCGAGGCGAGACCGTAGTGTAAAACTGATTGCATGTGAGAAAATGAAACGACCTTTGAGGTTGCTAACCCTAAGGGTCGTTTTTGTATTCGGAAAATTGGTTTTCACTCTGAGATTTTCAGCGCGACAAAGGTCGTGTCGTCTTCCATTTCATGGCCATCCCCAAATGCTTCCAATCCCTGCCGAACCGCCTGGACAATATCGGAAGCGCTCAAGTCGGAATTCTTTTGAAGTAGTTCAGCCAGGCGTAACGTCCCGAATTCCTCCAATACTGGATTAAAAGCTTCTGTTACACCATCAGTATATAGGAATAGAACATCCCCTCTCTCCAGAGTGATAAGTTCCGTGCGGGGATTGAACTCCTCCGCCAAACCGACTGAAGGCGCGGTTGGTTTGAGCCAGGTTACCTGGGCTCCCTGCTTGCTGACTACCACCGGTGGATTGTGACCCGCACTGGCATAGGTTAGTGCGTGTGTATCGGAATTAAAGCAGGCCAGAAAGATGGTGACAAAGGTAGTGAAGTGGATGTTATGAATGTAGAAGCGGTTGATGCGCTTCAAAATATCGGACGGGGAATCTGATTCCGGGGCCATCGTCCGAATCGCGGCCTGAAGGCTGCTCATCAGCATCCCCGACGAAACTCCGTGACCAGGAATATCGGCAATGACCAGTCCATGTGAGCCATCGCGGAAGTGGAAAAAGTCAAAATAATCTCCACTGACAATCTCCGCCGGACGACTGAAAGCGGCCAGTTCCACGCCCGGGATTTCCGGGGTAATCTGTGGTAAGAGCGCACGTTGGACAACCTGAGAAAGCTCCAGTTCTGCTTCCAAACGCCTGCGTTCCGGTTCTGAAAAATGATCCAGGCACACATGGGCGGTGTAATCCATTTCAAGGTGACCAGGGTCGATGTGCCCGTGGCAAACCGTGCAGATTCCCAGTGTCTCATCTTCTGCTTTTTCCAGGGCGGTTTCGATCACATGCAAATGCGCCTGGACTTCATGCTCGTCTTCGCAGCACAGGTCAATTTTTTCTTTAGGGGCCGAATCAAGAAACTCGGTCAGGTTTTGGCGTTTCTCAGCGAGACTTCCCTGGATGCGCTGAAAAATATTGGTTACCATTTCGTACCTCCATCTGGTACTTTAACCACTTTATAGAACAAGTGTGCCAATTCTATCAGAATCACATCTCTAACACAAGCTTCCTACGAAGGGTATCTTAACAACACACTGACGTCCAGATGAAAACTCTGGACGTCAGTGTGTTTATTACCAGTAGGTTTAGTAAACGTCATTCACCGTATTAAACACATTGAACTTACCTGTTGGTGTGATCAAGTCGGGAATGCGGGCTTTCTCTTCGAGCGTCTTGTCGTCGTAGATCACGATCTCGCCTGTCTCGCCCGGCACATCCGCCGTGCCCCAGACGCTGATCCAGACTTCTGTGCCCTGCCTATTGTACTCCATGTGGACGGCGCGTCCGTAGTCCGAAATCTCCCAGCACTTGTGTACCTTGCTCGGGTCGGCCTTAGCGATCACACAGACTGTGCGCGAGAGCGCCGGGTCGGAGTTCAAGACCATGTCAGCCCAGATCCACTCGCTGTTGGGGTGCGTTTTGATGAACAGGCTGCCAGAGCCGGGCAGTTCTGTCGTGCGCACCGCTTTCCAGGCATTATCAGGATGACCTTCTGGATCGGTTGCGATGGAAGTCATGAAAACGTCGCCCAGGTGCGTGGTGCTCCAAACGGGCCCAAATTCCGGGTCGATCCAGTTCGCGCCTCTTCCGGGATGTGGAACTGCCGGTGTTTCGACGAGCGCCTCCAACTCCCCTTCTTTCAGATCGATCACTGCCACTTTATTGGCCTGATTCGCAGCGACGAGGAAATACCGCTTCGTTGAATCCACACCGCCATCATGCAAGAAGCGTTCGGCTTCGATCATCTTGATGGTCGGGTTGATCGGGTCGGTGTAGTTCACCAGCCAGACCTGCCCGGTCTCTTTGACGTTGACGATCCATTCCGGCTCAAAATGCGAAGCCAGGATGGCAGCCACGCGTGGCTCAGGATGGTACTCTTCGGTATCGTAAGTGTAACTGCGCGTGCTGACTACCTTGAACGGCTCCAATGTCTGCCCATCCAGGATGACGAAGTGCGGCGGCCAGTAGCAGCCTACAATTGCATATTTATCGGAAAAATCGCCTTTTTCCCCGTGATATTTGCTGACCTCCACCGAGCGCGCATCGTAACAGGTCTGCACTTCCGCGACCTTATCCGGCACCTCCATCCACAGGTCAACCATCGCCAGCCTGCCGTCGCGTCCAATGACGTAAGCGTAGCGCCCAGTAGCAGACATCCGGGTGATATGAACCGCGTAGCCCGTATTGACGGTATTGACCACTTCGTAGGTGTCGCCATCGATAACGGCCACTTGTCCCGCATCGCGCAAGGTCACGACAAAATAATTTTCCCAGTCACGCGATGTCTGCGGAGATGTGGGACGCACACTTGGCTCTACAAACACTTTCCATGATTCTTTCATCTGTTCCATTGACAATTCAGGCGGGGCAGGCGGTTCTTGTTGCAGGAATTCAGACATAATGTCGGTTTGCTCTTGCGTAAAGAAACCCTGCTTGCCCCAATCCGGCATGCCCTTATTGGTTCCATTGAAGATGATGGATGACAACGCCAGAGTTCCTTTCGGAACGGTGATATCTGGTGTCAGGGCTGGCCCGGTCGCACCTTTGCGTAAAGTGCCATGACAACCTGCACAACGTTCGAAGAATGTCTGTTTGGCCCAGGCGAAATCTACATCAGAGAGCGTTGAACCGGTGTTTTGCGCTTCTCCACCAGATGGAGGTTGTAGGGATAAATTAGCAACACCCTCAGGCAGACCAGCTAAGTAATCAACCACAGCTTCCATTTCTTTATCACTGAAAACTGCTGCCAGGGGAGGCATCAACCCATCCTGGCAGGGACCAGTCGGGCATTCGGGCACGACAAAAGCGCTCGGGGTTGCAAGGGATTCCTGAATATACTCCTTTGCAGCTGTGGCGCTGCCAGTGTAATCAGCGCTTTGAACCCGTTCCGCAGCTACATCCCCAATATTGGTCAAGTCAGGACCGAGGTTTCCAACTGCGCCGGGGAGGCCAGGAATCACGTGGCAAGCTGCGCATCCGCCCTTTTGAAAGGCCTGGGCAGCGAGTTCATTGCCATACAGGCTGATGCTTTCACCAGAAGCAACAGCACCGCTGACTTCCAATATACCGACCATGCCAATCTCAGCATGATTGGCAACACTATCATAGTATTCAAGCTCCGCTTCTTCATTGGGAACGGTAAACGTAACCGATACACTCTCCCCATTCTCCGTTACGCGCTTGGTTTTGATCTTCATCTCCGGGAAAGAGACATCGTGTTCCCCTTCGCCACTATTGACGAGTACTACTGTGATGGTTTCCCCCGGATTGGCGTGCAGGGTTGGATTGACCAAACCATTGATATCACCTCCTACACCCAGATATACTAAGTTGCCACCCTCGAATCCGGTGGTCAGCACATATTTCCGCGTGCTCACTTCGCTACTTGTGCCTGCACAGGCAGCCAGAATCCCTGCAAAAAGAAAGATGACCAAAAGTACCTTTAGCGCTTTCATAAATCACTCCTTTGGCAGCTGGGTTGTATTGGAGAAATATTGTCTGATAAGTAATTATTGCTTATATATTTACCAAAAAGATATGACTTATGTCACAATCTTAAAAGGAAAAACTGCCAAAGAGATTATCTTCAGCAGTTTGAATTCTTAGTAGGCTAAAGGATTACTCGCCTCTTGCCAATTTCTCAATCTCTTCTTTGTCTTCAATGATCTTAACCAATTTTCCATCCTGCATCTTGAGTACTCGGTCCACGTATTTGCACATACGCAGGTCGTGCGTGACCATGATACCAGCACGCTCGTTTTCGTGGATCAGGTTGGCGAAGGTCTCCACCACCTGATAGGCGCGCTCAGTATCAAGCGAAGCGGTCGGCTCATCGGCCAGGACCAAGGCCGGGTTGTGGATCAGGGCGCGAGCAATGGCTACACGCTGCTGCTGTCCGCCAGACATCTGCCCGGGCAGGTTACGCAGGCGATCGCTGAGTCCGAGGCGGGCCAGCAATTCTGCGGAACGCATGCGCCCGGCCTTATTTCCTTTTCCGTTCAGGCGCAGCATGAAGTTAACATTTTCTTCCGCAGTCAGGAATGGAATCAGGTTGTTGGATTGGAAGGTAAATCCAATCTTTTCACGACGCAGCTTGACGCGCTTGCGTTCGTTCAGACGGGCAAGGTCTTTCCCGTCAATCAGCACTTCGCCGTCCGTTGGGGTAAGTAAAGCCGCCAATATGGAGAGCATTGTCGTTTTACCTGAACCGCTTGGCCCGACCAGGGCAACAAACTCACCAGATTTCACATCAAAAGAAACATCATCCACGGCGTTGATGGTGCCTCCGCCTTCGATATTGAAAGTTTTGATAACGTTGCGAACCTCAAGAGCTGTATTCGTCATTGCAATACCTCACGCTAATTTCAACGCTTTGAGCGGCTCAATCCGCACCGCGTAGATGATAGAAACCATACCACCCAGCGGACCGATCAGTAACAATGCGATAACAGCCAGGATTGACCGCGTACCGTCAAATGCCAGCGGGATGGTTGGAGGAAAACTCAACGAGAATAGATAAGTTAATCCACCACCGATGCCCACACCCATCGCAGTAGTTATGATGATCTGGATCACCGAAGCCAATCCAACGGCGCCATTCGATGAGCCAATCGCCTTGAGCACACCAATCTGGGGTACTTTTTGAAGCACCTGGATCTGGAAGAAACCTCCGATTACCAGGATACCAATCAAGAGTGTAAAAGCGCCCTGGGTTTGCACCGTGCTTTGTTGAGCGGTATAGCCGGGAATATTGTTGATGGTCGTCTCTATATCGGCCACTTCGATGTTGGTCACCTGCGTTTCCAGGCGTTCTTTCATCAGTTCAACTTGCGCTGGATTCTCCAGTTTGACTGCGATGATGTTCGGGTAAGGCGTGGAGTCGTTTAAGTCGGCTGCGGGCTGCGGACGCATCTTCTCCCAGGTGGCTTGCGGCACGAAAATCGTCGGCTGGAAGAAATAGGACTGCTTCGGCACCAATCCCACCACCTTCAAAAAGAAGAATTCGTCTTCTGTCCCCTGTGTGGAGCGGATTTCGATTTCGTCCCCCACTTTGATATCGGACTGAAGCGCAACCCCTTCATCTATGACAGCTTCGCTCGCTTCGCCCCCGCGAAACGGCCTGCCCTCTACTGTTGGCGGCATTCCCGGTTTGCCAGGTTCTGCCGCTAACATTGAAATGGACAGGGGCTCTTCCAAAGAAACAATTTCACTCGTCGAAGTGAATATCTCCCCAGCGTCAGCTACGCCCTCCACGCGACGCACCGCACGGATGGTGTTGGTATCCAAACGGCTGGCTGAAATGCTGTAATCTGATTTCTCAAGAAATACGACTAGCTGCGCATCCAGATTGGCAACGTATTGACGGTTGCCATCGGCCAGTCCCTCTCCGAGGGCAGCGATGAACAACACCAGTAAAGTGATCAAAGCGATCACCAAACTGACAAGCAAGAAACGCCCTTTGTTACGGAGGATTTCTTTAATGGCTAAGTAAAAAGCTAAGAAAAAGGTTCTCATTTGATTTTTTGTCCCTATGTTTCCGGTGCAACCGGTCCCTCGAATGGCTGGTTCCAATCCATCCCCAAAACACCATGCAGAAGCAAATCTACAGGCGGGTGATCGGCAATATCGTCATAGTAATATGGCATACGGATGCGACCATCCGTGGCAATCACAAACGTTCCTGCTAACTGCATGGCATCCTGCCCTTCTGGTGGGAGTTCTGTATCCCATCCGCGTTCTTCCTTCAAACGCTTGTTGGATTTCCAAACATTCCACGATAGAAAGGTCTGCCAAATGGTCGCGCGTTCCAATCCATAAGCCTTGTACGCCTTGCGTTCAGGGTCTGCCAGGCACAACTGACCGTGCGCGCGTTCTTCGCAAAATGCCTTCGCAGATTCGGGCGTGCCCTGTGTGACAATGGCCAAGGCAAGGTTTTTCCGATTAAACTCAGGTGCAGCTACCGAGAGTGCATCCACCATTTCCTTGCACTGCGGGCAGCCAAAGTGACGGGTGAAAGCCAGCACAAGCACCTGCTTTTGCCACAGCGAAGAGAGATGCATGAGATTTCCTTCCGTATCCAGCAGTTCCAAATCTGGTGCTGGATCATTGAATTTGAGATGAGCAAGTTGCTTCATAGTCAGGTTTCACCACCTTATATAAAAAGCTCCAGTATTTTTATCAAACTGGAGATATTCTATCAAATTGAACATATATTGTCAAGGTTTTGCACAGATTAGTGTGTTTTGTTCAACCACACACTTGGGGGCGAATAAACGCACATGTTTTTC
>Ga0209536_100012000_pt1 | contig 12637 bp, 12 predicted proteins | sample DeeMarSeWOR28_12_FD_187461 | JGI IMG/M metagenome (GOLD analysis project Ga0209536, IMG submission 187461) | Marine sediment microbial communities from White Oak River estuary, North Carolina - WOR-2-8_12 (SPAdes) (version 2) | ecosystem: Environmental > Aquatic > Marine > Intertidal zone >...
CCTGGGCGCCACGCGTGCGACTGCCGTCATAGTGGGGCGCGAGCTTGGCGATCTGGGAGATGCTCCGCCGCAGGATGTAGCGGTCTTGTGGGTCGATGATCCTCACGTCGCCCTGGCACAGGCTCTGGCGCTCTTGTATCCCGAGAGGGCCAGGGAGCGGGATATCCACCCAACCGCGGTGTTGGGGCCAGAGGTTGAGCTGGGGAAGGACCTTTACATCGGCCCGTACGCTGTCGTGGGCACCGGAGCCAAACTGGCCGACGGTGTGAGCCTGGGTGCGCACTCAGTCGTTGGCCAACGTTGCGTGGTGGGTGAGAACACCGAGCTCAAAGACCACGTGACGCTCTATCCCGACACCGTGGTGGGAGCTCGCTGCGTCATCCACAGCGGGACCTGTATCGGGGTTGACGGCTTTGGCTACGTGTTCCATGAAGGGCAACACCAGAAGGTTCCCCAAGTCGGGTGCTGTGTCATAGAGCACGATGTCGAGATCGGTTCCAATGTTTGCATCGATCGAGGGTCCGTTGGTGAAACGCGCATCGGCGCCGGAACGAAGATCGACAATCTGGTGCACATCGCGCACAACGTGCGCATCGGACGCAACTGTGTAATTGTGGCTCAGGTCGGGATCGCGGGTAGTACCACCGTGGGTAACGGAGTAGCCCTCGCAGGCCAAGTTGGAATCATCGGCCACCTCCATATCGGTGATGGCGCGCGTGTCGCGGCTCAGGCCGGTGTCAGTCACGACATACCGGCCGGCGAAACGTGGTTCGGATATCCGGCCCGTCCCCGCACTCAGGTCATGCGGGCAAATGCTGCGTTCCTGAAGCTACCAGAGCTCATGCGGCGCGTTCGGCAGATCGAGAAGCAGTTGGATCGAGAGGATGATTGACGCGACGCCGGGCGCGTTGAACAACGGCTAGGAGGAGTGTTGACACTCAAGCAACAGACATTGGCAGGCACCGCGAAGCTCAGCGGCAAGGGTCTGCACACTGGATCCGAGGCGAGCCTCGTGCTGCGACCGGGCGCACCCGACCAGGGGATCGTGTTTCGCAGGACGGACATCGACGGTGCGCCCGAGATCAGGGCTCGGGTGGAGCAGGTCGTTGAGACGGAGCGCGGGACAGTATTAGAGGGTGAGGGGGGTGTTCGCGTCCGTACGGTCGAACACCTGCTTGCCGCAGCCGCATCCCTGAACATCGACAATCTGATTGTCGAGGTAGACGAGGAAGAGCCGCCGGCCGGGGACGGCAGCGCTGGGGTATTCGTCGAGATCATGACGACAGCCGGCATCGTCCAGCAGGAGACCGAGGCGGAAGTGTGGAGTTGCGAGACCCCGTTCGTGATAGAGGAAGGCGAGTCACGCTACGCTGTGTTGCCGCACGATCGTTACGTCCTCGCGTCAACGATCGAGTTCGACCATCCGCTGATCGGGCGTCAACATGCGTCCTACGAGATTCAGCAAAGCCTGTTTCGAGAAGAGATTGCCCCGGCTCGCACCTTCGGTTTCTATGAGGACGCCGAGCGACTTCGCGCCATTGGGCTGGCTCACGGCGCCAACACACACAATACGATTGTGCTTACTAAGGAAGGCCTCTACGAAGGCGTCGAGTTGAGGTTCTCGGATGAGTTTGTACGGCATAAGATACTCGACCTGGTGGGAGACCTCTCACTCTTGGGCCAGCGAATCCGGGCTCAGGTCGTGGCCGAGCGGCCGGGACATCACGGGAACATCACGCTGGTGAAAGGGATCGCCGAGAAGATCCGGCAGCAAGAAGCGGCGCGACGAGTGGACATAGACCAGATCGTTCATATTTTGCCCCATCGCTACCCCTTCCTGTTGGTTGACCGCGTCATTGAGTACGAGAAGGGGGACCGGATCGTCGGCATCAAGAACGTCACGATCAACGAACCGTTCTTCGTGGGTCATTTCCCCGGGATGCCGATCATGCCGGGAGTGCTGATCATCGAAGCCATGGCCCAAGTGGGCGGCTTGCTCTTCATGGACAGTTTTGAGAATCCGGAAGAGAAAGTTGTATATTTCATGTCACTGGACAAAGTGAAGTTCAGACGCCCCGTCATCCCCGGGGATCAACTGGTGTTCGAGTTGTCGATGGTTAAGCAACGAGGGGCCGTATGTGTCATGAGGGGGGTGGGACGAGTAGACGGCAAAGTAGTAGCGGAGGCGGAACTCAAGGCACAGGTGGTGGACAGATGACGACGCCGACTATGGCAGGGCAGGGGCCTGAAGCAGCAGCGAATATTCATCCAACAGCGATAATCGATCCAGGGGCGGAATTGGGCGAGGGCGTGCGGGTCGGCCCCTATGCGACTATCGGTCCCAACGTGAAGCTCGGGGCCGCGACTGTAGTCGGACCTCACGCCTATATCGAGAGAGACACACGAGTCGGTCGCGACTGCTTCATAGCCAAGGGGGCTGTGCTGGGCACTGACCCGCAGGATTTGAAGTTCGAGGGCGAGGAGACGCTTCTGATCGTCGGCGATGGAACGACCATCCGGGAGTTTGCTACGCTCAACCGCGGCACGCGAGCGTCGGGGTCCACCGCGGTGGGGAGTGGATGCCTGTTGATGGCGTATTCCCATATCCCTCACGACGCGCGTATCGGTGATCACGTGATCATCGCCAACAGCGTCCAGATGGGCGGCCATGTGATCATCGAAGACTGGGCCACGGTCGGTGGCCTCACCGCGGTCCATCAGTTCGTGAGAATCGGGGCTTACGCCTTCATCGGTGGAGGCTCGCGCGTACCCAAAGACGTGGCGCCCTTCACGAGAGCGGCCGGCAACCCGATCAAGATGTACGGACTGAACTCGGTGGGGCTCGATCGCCGTGGTTTTTCAAAGGAAACACAACTCGAGCTCAAACGTGCATACAGACTTCTCTTTAATTCCAATCTCAACATGAGTCAGGCGATCGCCGAGTTGCGCTCGCAGGGAGTGAGGTGCGAAGAGGTCAAGCGACTCATCGCCTTCATCGAGGGCAGCGAACGAGGGGTCTCTGTCTAATGGTCTGTTGAACCCGATAGCTACCGGAGTCGTAGGCGTAGGAAGTCTGGGCTTCCACCATGCGCGACTGCTTCAGGAAATTCCCGAAGCACGGCTAGCCGGGATCTTTGACATCGATGAGCAACGCGCGCGAACCGTGGCCTCGGAGCTGCAGACGCGAGCCTACCCAAGCCTCGAGCAACTTCTCGACGAGGCCGAAGCCATAACGATCGCTGTCCCAACGATCAGCCACTTCGATGTCGGGAAAGTAGCCCTCGAGTTGGGGTGCGATCTACTCATCGAGAAACCCATCACGACGACGACCGCCGAGGCCGACGAGCTCATAGCGATTGCTGCTGACAATGACCGCATCATCCAGGTGGGACATATCGAGCGTTTCAACGGCGCGGTCCGCGCCTGCGAGCCATACCTCGAAGACCCGCTCTTCGTCGAGTCGCACCGTTTGGCCCCCTTCGCGGTCCGCGGTACCGATGTGCCGGTCGTTCTTGACCTCATGATTCACGACATCGACTTGATCCTCAGCCTGGTCCGAGGATCGGTTGCCGATGTGCGAGCAGTTGGTGTATCGGTTCTCAGCGGCCGTGTGGACATCGCCAATGCCCGGCTCGAATTCGACGGAGGCGCCGTCGCGAACATCACCGCCAGCCGCGTGTCGATTCAAAGGCAGCGAAAGATTCGTTTCTTCCAGCCAAGCGGCTACGTCAGCCTCGACTTACAGAAGGGGACGGGCGAATTCTATCGCCGCAAGAACGATGTGGAGATTGAGGCAGATACGGACGGGTTGAACCTGGGTAACTTCGTCGAACACGTAAGCCTGCGAGGCGATGGCGCAGAACCTCTCCGCCTTGAGCTACAGGCCTTCGCCCACGCCGTGCGTCGCGAGGCCGCCGTGCCTGTGTCGGCGCAGGAAGGTCGGATGGCTCTTTCTATCGCCCTTGACATCGTTGAGCACATCGAGAGGCATCGAGAACATGTCTTTGATTCGAATCCGACGTGACCGTAAGGTGCAGGGAGCCAGTGAGCGAACTGGCATGCGCACACGGACTCTGACGATCCTATTGGCGGCTGTGATCATCGCCATCTGGTATCTCAGCTCGCGTGTCTAAGCCCCGCATCTTCATATCGGCGGGAGAGGCTTCTGGGGATCTGCACGGCGCGTCGCTCGCCAGGGCGCTGCGCCAAATCCTGCCCGATGCCGAACTGATTGGTCTCGCCGGTCCAAGGATGGTCGAGGCGGGTGTGACGCCCATGGTAGACTTCGAGCGGCTGGTTGTCATGGGATTCGTCGAAGTGGCGTCGCGACTGCCTTTCTTCCTCTCGCTCCGCCGTCGCGTTCGTCGCCTTCTCGCTGAGCAGCCGCCCGATCTCGTGATCCCCATCGACTATCCCGGCTTCAACCTCTGGTTGAGTCGTCACGCGCACAGAACCGGTGTCCGCGTACTCTACTACATCGCGCCACAGCTGTGGGCCTGGAGACAGGAGCGGGCCAGGATCCTGGCCGAAAACGCCGATGCGGTGGCCGTGGTTTTCCCGCAGGAGGAGCCGTTTTTGCGTGATTTCGGCGTTGAGGCCGTTTTTGTGGGCCATCCCCTCCTGGATCGGGTTGCCGGCTGGGAGACGCGCTCAGAGGCGATTGCGGCGCTTCGGGCTGACCCGGAGCGCCCCATACTAGGGGTACTGCCGGGATCACGGCCCCAAGAAGTGCACCGCCTGCTGGGGCCTTTCCTGAAGGCCGCCACGGAAGTCAAAGGGCGGCGTCCCGATGTGCAGATCGCCGTCTCTGGTTCACCTCATGTCCCGGCCAGTTACTACGAAATCGCGTCGGACTTCCCCGTCGTGGAGGACTCCATTCGCGTGCTGCAGGCGGCCACGGCTGTCCTCACAAAATCGGGCACCACCACAGTTCAGGCCTCGCTCACCGGGACCCCGCTGGTCATCGCGTATCGCGTTCACCCGCTCAGCTATCTTCTGGCCCGTCGTCTGGTCAGAGTCGATAGCATTGGCATGGTCAATCTTCTGGCAGGCAAGAGATTTGCCCCCGAATTCGTGCAGCGGTTGTCTAGTCAGGAGATCGCCCGGGCCCTACTGCCACTCCTCGATTGCGATTCCGAAGAGCGGAAAGCGATGCTCGAGTCGCTGGATTCGGTTCGGACCATGTTGGGCAAGCCAGGGGCGCCGGCTCGCGTAGCTCAACTAGCAGCCGGATTGCTGGCTGTCGAGCCGTGAGGACGTCAGACCGTCTCTTGTTGGGACTAGCCGGATCGTTCGCTCCGTTGCTGTTTCGTGGAGCGTACCGGAGCCTGAAGTTCGTGGTGGAAGGCTCGGAGTACCAAGAGTCGACTTGGACTGCGGGCGAGCCCGTCGTATTCATCACGTGGCATGGTAGATTGTTACCGCTGCTGTACCTCTATCGGGGTCGAGGAATCGTCATGCTGGTCAGCCAGCATCGGGATGGAGAGTATCTGACGCGCCTGGGGACCAAACTCGGGTACGATGCTGTGAGAGGGTCGAGCACTCGCGGCGGTTTTCCGGCGCTCCGAGAACTGGTCCGCAAAGTACGGGGCGGGAGATCCCTGGCCATCACTCCGGACGGGCCTCAGGGGCCGCGAGAGAAAGTGAAGCCGGGGGCCCTGCAGGTGGCCAGGGTAACGGGGGCACCGGTGATCCCGGTCATGGCTGGTGCAAACCGGGCTTGGTGGGTCGAGGGATGGGATCGGTTCCTGATCCCGAAGCCGTTCGCTACCGTTCGCGTCGCGATAGGCGAACCGCTCCGTATCCCGCGGGACAGCTCGCTCCGGGACCTGGAGTGCGAGGCACAGGCGATCGAATCGCAGCTGCAGCGGTTGAAAGCGCAAGTCGACAGCTAGCTACTATGCTGGGTCAACGGCGATGACCGAATGGTATCACAGACTCTGGCAACGTGACGGCGCCAGCGGGTTTGGCTACCGGGCTCTCACGGTACTTCTGACACCGGCCGAAGGTGCGTACCGAGCGGCCGTTTCCGTTCGCAGCTGGGCATACGATCGAGGAGTGCTGAAATCGGCGAGTCCCCCGATCCCAACGCTCATCGTCGGAAACTTGACTGTGGGTGGAAGCGGGAAGACCCCCATGGCCGCGTGGATTGCTCGTCGGCTAGAGCAACGGGGACGCAGGCCCTCGATCGTGATGCGCGGCTATGGCGATGATGAGAGTGACGTGCACAGACTGCTCAATCCGAGCTTGAAGGTTTATGTGTCCCCCGATCGCGTGGCAGGTGTACGACGTGCGTACGAAGAGGGCTGTGATGTAGCGGTCCTGGACGACGCCTTTCAACATCGGGCGATCCGAGCCCATGCCAACATCGTACTCGTGGCTGCGGAAGATTTCTCGAACAGCCCGCGCCTACTTCCTCGGGGTCCATGGCGCGAGACATTGAAGGCGCTCAGACGCGCTACACTCGTCATCACCACTCGTAAGACGGCGTCGCGTCAGGAAGCCGAGCGAGTGTCGGACCAGCTGTCGCGTCTGGAGCCAGCACTACCGCAAGCCCAGGCTTGCATAGCAGTGTCAGGCATGTCGACTTACGACGGTGCTGGCGGTACGCTCGGTGAGCCAAGAGCACTTGAGCGGAAGAGGTATCCGTTGGCCGTCGCCGGGGTCGCGAAGCCGGAAACGGTCTGGGCGCAGCTCCGAGAGGCGGGCCTATCAGTCGGACGGTGCCGAGCCTATCCTGATCATCATCGCTATACTAGAGAGGACGTCGAGCAGATATCCCGCGAGGCAGCAGGTGAGGCGATCGTCGCCACGCTGAAGGATGCCGTGAAGCTTGGGCCCCTCAGCGGATCGGCCGTCGAGATCCACGTCCCACTCCAGCAAGTGATCTTGGAGTCGGGCGACAGAGAACTGGAAACGCTGCTGGCTAATCTCTTAAGCTAGCCGTAATACTCGCCAAGGGGGATGGTAGCGAACCTGGATACTGACGTTCTTGTCATCGGCTCGGGAATCGCGGGGCTAACCTTCGCTCTCCGCGTGGCGGAGTTCCACGACGTGGTCCTGGTGACCAAGAAGGCTCGCCTCGACTCCAATACGAACTACGCTCAAGGCGGGATCGCGGCGGTGGTGGATCGAAACGATTCCTTTGACCGACACGTCGAGGACACGCTCCACGCTGGTGCTGGCCTCTGTCACCGCCATCGGGTTGAGGCACTCGTCAAGTACGGCCCCCAGGCCGTGGCCGACCTCATCGAGTGGGGGGTGCGGTTTTCCGAGAAGGGCGGATCGCTGGCGCTGGGAATCGAGGGAGGCCACTCGCACGCGCGCATCGTCCACAGTCGAGACCACACCGGCTCGGCCATCGAGAGCGCTCTCGATGAAGCCGTCGAGGTGCACCCACGCATTCGCACGCTAGAGGATCACATGGTTCTCTCCCTACGCTCCGAGTGCTCGGAGGGGCGAAGTCGTTGTGTTGGGGCTTGGGTGCTCGACGTGGAGGCGGGCGCGGCGGTGGAGGTCAGTGCCAGGGCCACTATGCTCGCGGCAGGGGGCAGCGCCGCCATCTATTGCCATACGACGAACCCGTCCATAGCCACAGGCGATGGTGCGGCACTGGGGTACGGAGCTGGGGCCATCCTCGCCAATATGGAGTTCATCCAGTTTCACCCCACAGCGCTCTATCCGGCCGAGGAGCACGCCTTTCTAATCTCTGAGGCGTTGCGTGGCGAAGGAGCCGTACTGCGGAGTCAGGATGGTGACGCCTTCATGAGCCAGTATGATCCTCGCGGCGACCTGGCACCTCGCGACATAGTCGCACGAGCCGTTCACAGCGAAATGAAGAACAGCGGCAACCCGCACGTCTGGTTGGATGCCACGAATCTATCGGCCGAGCTTCTAGAGACACGTTTCCCCAGTATCCTCAAGAGTTGCCACGAGAAGGGGATCGACGTTCGCAACGAGCTGATCCCGGTGGTCCCCGCGGCACACTACATGTGTGGTGGCATCTGGACCGATACCGATGGCCGCACTTCGGTCCCGGGCCTGTTCGCTGCCGGTGAGTGCGCCTGCACCGGCGTCCACGGCGCCAACCGCTTGGCCTCCAACTCTCTGCTCGAAGCTGTGGTATTCGCCGAAAGAGCGGCCTCGCGCATGGTGCAGGAGTTGCCTTTCATATCGGCACCACGGGGAAGCACAGGCTCGCCTCCGCCTGATCTCTCAGGATTCCCGAGCGATGACTTGCAAGGAGTGCGACAGGGCCTCAGGCAGCTCATGTGGGACAAGCTCGGCATCGTGCGGACGCTCGAGGAAATGCGCGAAGGGTCTGCGCGGTTGAGCAAGCTTCGGCAGCGGTGGTCGACGGTCCAAGCGGAGATAGCGAGTTCCGGTGATGGACTTCGCTGGGCCGAAGCCGCCGAACTGCTCAACATGCTGGACGTGGCGTCTTTCATCCTTCGCTGCGCACTCTGGCGTCGAGAGAGCAGGGGACTGCACTATGTGACAGATTATCCGCACAAAGACAACGAGTGCTTTCTGCGGGACAGTTTCATTACTCCAGCGCAATAGATTCGGATGCGGCTGAGAAGACCATGAAGATCGTCTTGATCTCGGTGGGCGCGCCCAAGATGCCCGGCCTCTCCACGGCGATATCGGACTACGAATCTCGGATCTCGCACTACTTCAAGTACGAGACGGTGGAGGTTCGGCCCCACCGCGTATCGAGGAGCTCGGAAGCCAGCACGATCGTGCGGAAGGAGTCCGAGGCGCTGCTGGCAAGGGTGCCAGGCGAGCTGGAATTGCTGGTCCTCGATGAGAGGGGTGTTCCGTGGTCGTCCGAAGAGCTTGCGGCGTACTTAGAGAAGCTGGCTGTACAAGGGAAACCCGGCGCCGCGTTCCTGGTAGGAGGCCCTCTAGGTTTGAGCGACGAGCTTCGGTGCACAGCACGCCGAGTGCTCTCGCTCTCTTCCTACACCCTACCTCATGAGATGGCCCGCCTGGTGCTCGTCGAACAAATCTACCGGGCTGGCACTATCATTCGCGGCGAACCGTACCACAAAGGCTGATGGGCGATACCCAGAAGGCGCCTGAGTGGTATCGCGAATGGTTCGGCGCAGAGTACCTCGCGCTTTACCCGCACCGAGATGAAGTGGAGGCGCGCGAAGGAGTCGACCTGGCGCTGCGGGCTTGCGGCCAACCCGAGGGCCTCGTCCTCGATCTGGCCTCGGGCGCCGGACGTCACTTGCTGGAATTCCAGCGGCGAGGGGTCGAAGCTGTCGGTCTCGATCTCTCGAGGACGCTGCTGGGCGAAGCCCGAAACAGCGGATCCCAAAGGCTGGTCGAAGCCGACATGCGCGCTCTTCCTTTTGCCGACAGCATCTTTGGGATGGTCGTGAATTTCTTCACCTCGTTCGGGTACTTTGCGGAGCCCGAGGACGATGAACAGGTGCTGACCGAGATTCGTCGCGTTCTACGACGCGGCGGCTGCTTCATGCTCGACTTTCTGAACGCTGAGCGTGTGCGCAGCGCTTTGGTCGACAGAGACGAACGACGCCTGGACGACCGCCTGGTAGTGCAGGAGCGTCGACTCGAGGAGAATGGAAAGGTCGTAGTGAAGGAGATCCGGATATTCGGGCCGGACGAAGAGGAACCCCAGAACACGTTCTATGAACGCGTTCGCCTCTACACACCTCAAGAATTGGAGGCCATGTTACGCCAGGCGGGGCTCGAGCCGGAACATTCGTACGGAGACTACTCCGGTGTCAGTGCTTGCGCTGACCGCCCGCGCTACATCCTGCTTGGACACGCCACATGAGCCTCAGGATAGATCGGCTACCGCTCGAGGGTCCCGCGCTTTGCAGGGCCTATATCGAAAACCATTCTAGTGTGAGCGCGTTCTTCAACGCTGGACCTCCCGCGCAGATCGAAAGCTACCGGCGCGTCGCAGAGTTGATCCGCGCCAGTTGGCCCGAATCACGTTGGGCGGCTCTCGAGGAAGCCTTCCACCCTGCAGACGCAAAGGCGTCCGTGCGCCTCCAAGACTTGATCAGGGGCAGGGGGGTATTCGTCGCCACAGGTCAGCAGGCTGGGTTGTTCGTCAGTCCCCTTCTGACCCTGTACAAAGCACTGACCGCAGCCCGCCTGGCTCAGCAACTGCAGAGTCTACTAGGCTTTCCGGTTATGCCGCTCTTCTCTACGGCGTCCGAGGATCATGATTGGGCGGAAGTGGACCACACGTGTGTCATCGACCTGGAGAACCACTTGCTCCGCCTCTCGGTACAGGGGCCGGGGACTGGAGATTCCGAGGATAGGCATCCATCGGTAGAGCTGATCGAGATCGGGCCCAACATAGACGACACATTAGATGTGCTCGACCAAATTACTCCAGATTCGGAGTTTAAGGCTTCTGTTCTGACACCGCTTCGAGAAGCCTACCGTCCCGGCGCAAGCTTCTCCGCAGCCTTCGAATCGGCCCTCGGATACCTGCTCAGAGAGCACGGCTTTCTCCTCGCTCGCACGGCGCATCCCTACGTCAAGGGTGCGAGCCGGCAGCTGCTGTGGACCGAGTGGGAGAAGCGTGAGGAGAGCGAAGCGCTACTACACGAACGCGTGAGCACGCTAGAGGCTGCGGGTTACAAGGCGCAAGTTCCGATCGCCAGAGATTCTAGCAACCTCTTCCTCGACGGTCCTCTCGGGCGTGATCGACTCACGCGCGTCGGGTCTGGTGCTAGATTGCGCCGATCCAAAGTACAGCTCAGCGAGGATGACTTGGCCGAGATCATTCAGTCCACGCCGGCCCGGGTCACTCCAGGCGCTCTTCTGAGACCGGTCACCGAAGCGCAAGCATTTCCCGTCGTGGCGTACGTGGGCGGCCCCAGCGAAATCGCCTACTTGGCCGAGAGCCAGGTGCTGTTTGATCTACATGGGGTGCCGGCACCCGTGGTCGTTCCCAGAGCGGCTTTCCAGTTGGTGGAGCCCAAGACGTCACGTGTCTTGGAGAAGTACAAAGTGGAGCCACAAGATCTTGCAGGTGACAGCACAGCAACGCTCAACCGCTTGCTGAAGGAGCGAACCGCTCCGGGGTTGCAGGCATCGCTGAGTGCGCTTCGCGCTTCGGTATCTGCGGCCCTGGATGACGTGGAGTCCGAGGCTGTGGCATTCGACCCCGGAGCGAGCAGCGCCGTCGGCAGCGGAAAGCGAGCCGTGTTCGAAAGCATCAATGCGCTCGAGGCTAAAATCCAAGCACGCATCAAGGAAAAGAACCAGGTCATGCGTCAACAATTGGAGAAGGCGGCGCTGCACCTATACCCTGGGGGACGTCCGCAGGAGCGAGTGCTGAACCCCTATCCGTACCTGGTGCGCTACGGAGAGGAGCTACTGAACGATATCTACGCTGCCGTAGTCACGCCTCTGGACTAGGTTACTTGCCTTGGTGACTGTGCAAGCCTACGTTTTTCCCACTGAGGGACGGAATCGAGGTGTCACGTAATGGTTTGGGTTCTGGGTGTCGTTGTCCTGTTGTTAATGATGATCCCGCTCACTGCGATCGTCTTGGATTCGGAGGTGGGCCGTGCCCTGGCTCGGCGCCTGGGCGCTGGCGTATCGGACGCCGAGGGCGAGGCCCGGCTGAAGAGCTTGGAGGAGGAGGTCAAGTACCTCTCGGAAAGCGTCCAGTCGCTCCAAGATGAGACGGGGTTCATCAGGAAGCTTCTCGAGAAGCCAGAGGAGCAAGAGGCACTGCCGCCGGGTGAAGACTGACAGCTCTGCTGAGGCTAGCCGAAGACCCCGCTCCGCTTTCGCTGTTGGAGCGGGGATTTTTTTGAGTCGCCTGACCGGGTTCGCCCGGGACGTGGCGATCGCGGCCTTCTTTGGCACCGGTGTAGCCGCGGATGCTTACACGGCAGCCCTTCGAATCCCCAACATCTTGCGTAACCTCCTGGGGGAGGGGACGCTCTCCGCCTCGTTCATCCCCGTCTACAGTGGGCTGCTGGGGAGGGACGCCCGATCGGAAGCCCGAAGACTGGCAGGGACCGTGTTCAGCCTCCTGGTCGTGCTCGCGGCTGTCCTGAGCGGGCTGGGCATATTACTGGCCCCTTGGCTGACGCGCCTCATCGTCCCCGGCTGGTCAGCGGAGTCGGTCGAGCTCACGGCCGGTCTCGCGCGCCGCCCAGCGCAGGAAGTCGAGCAGCGACTTGTTCTCGATGTCGAACACGGGCGCGAGCGATGCCGTCCAGTCCCAGTAGGGATCGTGCGGCGCAATCGCATCCATCTCCGGCGCGTCGCTCTCGTGGAGACGCAGTCGCTCGCCTGCCACGGCGACAAACTCGTTCGCACCGTCGCTGACGTCGACCCGGCCCTCTCTCACGGCCACGTCGAGGCGCTCCGCAGCCACCTGGACGGAAAACTGTGTGCCGACGTCGGTGACCGTTCCCATCGCCGTATGCATGACAAGGCCGTGGTCCCGGTACATGAAGTCGCCGGTGTCGGCATAGACGTGGCCGGACTCGAGGCGGAACTCGTCTTTGGCCATGACCACGAGCGTCGTGTTCTCGTCCATCCGCAACGATGCGGCATTGTTGATCGCGACACTGAGCATCTGCCCGTCGCCGGTGGCCAGGACGTCACCTGCGTAGACCGGCTGGCC
>Ga0209536_100012001_pt1 | contig 12636 bp, 38 predicted proteins | sample DeeMarSeWOR28_12_FD_187461 | JGI IMG/M metagenome (GOLD analysis project Ga0209536, IMG submission 187461) | Marine sediment microbial communities from White Oak River estuary, North Carolina - WOR-2-8_12 (SPAdes) (version 2) | ecosystem: Environmental > Aquatic > Marine > Intertidal zone >...
TTCCGCCTCCATTACCGCCGCCGTTTCCACCACCGTTGCCACCACCGTTTCCGCCTCCATTACCACCACCGTTGCCACCACCGTTTCCGCCTCCATTACCGCCGTCACCACCGCCATTACCATTACCGGTGCCGTTTCCACCAGCTCCTCCACCTTGGCCATTACCACCACCGTTGCCACCACCGTCGCCGGTGCCGCCACCGTTGTTGCCACCACCAGAGGAACTACCAGGACCATTACCACCAGCTGTCCTGGCCTGCGTGTAGGTGTAAGAACCAAAACCAAAAACTAATACGATTGCCAACAGTACTACGATGATTCTTTTGTGCATAAGAGCACCTCCATAAAAGAGTTAATATCACGGCATCTTTAGCATTACCCGCCCTGCACCACGTGGAGGTAGTGCCGCCTTCGCAGAGCAGGCAGAGTATTACCCCTCTGCCATGGGGACCCTAGTTGTTAGCACCGCCATGCTACCTCGCCGGACTCGAGCGCAGCTTCTGCGGCCTCACGGGTGGGGTAATAACCGCTTTCACGGCTATACGGCCCACAACCACAGAACGTGCCTATGTAGTATCCAGCACCACTCATATGTACGTCGAGTTCTGGTGTGACACCACAATCCGGACAGGTCTCAGGAGCGCCTGACATGATGGTTTCACCTGGTAACATAATTGACCTCCTAAATCTTACCCAGGAAAGGTGATTCTAACACGTGTACCACACATCATATCGGTAAGATCAACAAAGTTGCGATCTGTGTGGGTAGCAAATACCCGATCGTTAATACGTACTCCCATGCTGAAAAGGTCATGATGCATAGGGTTGGCCTTCGGAGGGATGCTCTCTAAGGCCTCGGCCTTGAAGTAAACCGGATCATTCTTTTCTTCCGGTAAGAAAGAGAACATACCAAGGTCAATGTCATCACTCAACCGACCTTTGAATGTGAGATGGCCACAGGTCTTGGCCTCTGGGTCCTCGCGTACACAAAAGGGACAAATATAGCCCACCTGACGGTAGTTCATTTGAAAAGCCATCTCGGCCAAGTTTAAATCCCCTTCACGAATTTCTTCATCGACCACGATCTCTGTGCTAAGGGGATTTTCAGCATCAGAGAACGCCTGGAATTTCACCTGATAATGACTCAGGATGAACATGGCATCCAGCATATCTAACGGACTGCCTGCTAAGATTGTAAACATTGGATTCCTCCTTTGTTTAGGGTTTATACAGAGATTGAATCTCTGAGTTGATAATACTTGTTGAAAACTCTATCTACAGCCGGACCTTCGCCCCAGAATTCATTCCTTGGCGGGGCAGTTTTATTTGGGAATATTTTGCTAAGTTTTTCATAGCAAATAGGGCATAGTACATAATCAACAAAGTTTTTATTATGCCCTAAGACAGCATCCATAAATATACCAGGAAGATATCCCAATAGCTGTAGATTTATGTAATTCTTAATACAACACCAATTATATCCAAATTCAATACCTCTTTGGATATCTTGTTCTATACAGTTCACTAAAACACCTCCTTTGTTTAGGGTTTATACCACAGCTCTGCATTTACACGGGCTTGCTACCGTCCTTGGCTGCATTAGTGGCGGGGGCCGAAGCCCCCTAGACGCTAGTCTTTATATGCGCCTGTGTCCTGGCCGAGTTTAACAATGCGATCAATCGTATCCTGATCAGTATCAGTATGATTGAGCAAGAAGCAGGGCAAGCATTTGGAATGTTCCAACGGCTGGTCATCCAGCTTGCGCAGCCAGGCCAGGTCTACCGGTGAATCACATGCTGAACAACAGGCACTGCTAAGGTTAAGCTCCTTAAGCTTCCTGTTGATCTCTATGCGATGATGGTAGTGTAGCGCATAGCGCATTTGAAAGTAATCGCGATCCATAAGATCCTCCTTATGCAACTACTTTAAGATTACGGCCTTTTTTGGCCTTTTCGGGAAGGGTCATGTGTTCGATGATGAAGACTTTACCAAGAGTCTTCTCGGTGATGAAATGCCCTTCGATTTCTACCGTATCGCCTTTACGAAGAGTACTGGCGATGATCTGGCCCAGATGTCCCACTAATCCACCTAGAATACTATCATTGTGTGCAATCATAGGAAACACACAACGAAAGGGGGATTCAGAGATGATAAGACCAGGGTTAGTGATAGTAGCGATAGTTTTCATACTATCCCTCCTTTCGGATTTATTTTAACCACTCCTCTGCCTTTTTCAACCACGACTTGGAACGGGCTATGGTGGCATTAGTGGTAGGGGGCCGGGCTGCTACTACCCGACCCCCAAGGGAGGTTTTGGTCTAGAACGACCAGACTCGATCACCCTCTTCTGTGATCGTGTGCTTTTGCCAGACGCGGTCGACATTCTCTCTGTCTTCGCCTGACTTGGTGCGACGATCAATCTTATCAACAAGACGATCTATCGCCTGCATCTTGCGGGCTACCAATGAACCCACAGTGTTTTTGTTGGCCATAGTGGCCTCCTTTACCTAGACGAGCGCTTACTCGCCTTGATGGGATTGAGGACCTTCTTCTTCTTGGTCTCAATCACAGGCGGATTAAAAGGACAATGCTTGTCCTGACGATGCCACAGGAGCGAGGCCGGGCTGGCGTATACGGAACAATCTTCCGATACCAGTTTGCTGCAGCCTTTGCAGGTGATCATCAGGCAAGCGCCAATGGGAGTGCCCAGGTCAATGATTTCCTCATTCGGCTCCACTATGGGCTCCGGTTGCGGGATTACCATGGGCAGGCTCTGGTCAACTACGAGTTTGGATTTGAACAGATTAAACATAATAATGCTCCTTTCCATTTTGAAATGTTATAGATTAGGTCTATTAAGACCATAATCACCACCCATCCCTCTTTCTCAACTGGACTTTGGACCAGCTATGGTGAGGTTAGTGGCGGGGGCCGAAGCCCCCTAGCACTAGTTTTTATTTAGGACCAGTAAAAACCTTACGACCTTCATCGTAGGCCCAAGTAGAAACAAAATAACGACGAACTGAATCCCATCTACCGAAACCATCTTCGCCGTCTAAAACAGAAACGCAAAGACAAACTTCACCATAGCCCTGAGATCCAACACAATCTACAGTAGCTACAGAAACACATCCGGCAAAAGGAGCCAAAGCCTCAAAAGCCTCGCCAACACATTCAACTAAAAAACCAGCCATTGGATACCTCCATTGGTTAAGGTTAACAACACCCCTCTGCATTTCTCAGCCTGGCTTGGGACAGGTCATAGCTGCATTAATGATGGTGATTTCTGTTGCCAGGCTCACCACACCCCGACTATCTACATTAGACAGTAATGTAGAATGGCTCATCTTCGGGCAGACCAGTGATGATGCCAGCCTTATCAATCATATCATCTAGGGCATCAATCATGTTCCGCTCGTTGTCCGCCATGAGCACTTTGGTCGGAGACTCAAGCGACTCATAGTGGGTGAAGATGACACCATTGTCAGAAGCGATCTCCTTTAGTGTTTCAACGGAGAGCTTCTTTAAGGTAACGAATGTAATGTACATCCATACCTCCATTGGTGTTAGGGTTATTGCCAACCCTCTGCATTTACCCGGGCTTGGGACCGGCTGCTTAAGCAGGCTGCATTAAGGCCCAAACGGGCCTTTATACTAGTTCACTGTTGACCACAGCTCGTCACCAAGCTCCGTGTTGGTGATATCTTCAGCGATAACCTTGGCACAGTAGCCGTCATCGTCACCCTCGGAATGTGAGAACGCTACAAGGCTAGGTATATCATCGAGATCACGGTCTAACTTGCGTACCTCAATGATATTATACCCGGCCTCACGTGCCTTGAGTACAACAGCAGGGTTAAAAGGATACAGATGTATCGCTTTAACAAAGCGTCGTTCTACAGAGCGCGCGCAATCCAGGATTGATGACCCATGGAACGTGTTATCAATGTCCTGACCGTGCTCGAATCCAGCATGGATGTTCACGGGGACTTCGATATCGCCGATGGTCAACATGAACGTCTTGTTGAAAAGAGTAGAAATGTCCATTAGGACCTCCTTTTGACGTTCTAGGTTAGTGTTTATGGGGGGCTAAGGACCCCAGTCCCCCTGCGATTTCCGATACCCCGGGGGTGACCCCCCGGTAGGGGTACCCCCCTCCTCCTTTTCTGGCTCTTCGTCAGAAGGGGGTTTTTCTTCACCAACGTACTCAGGGTCAATTCCGAGCCCATCAGTGAAAATATCGAAGATTTCAAAGATGTCCATAGAAACCTCCAAAATGTAAATTTTAAGTAATTATAGAGAGGGGGGCTATAATTACTATAAGAGTACTAACGATCCCCTCTACATAGTAGGTACCCCCACACGATAAATTTGGCTCTAGGAAAGGTTTCGACCATGATAATAAACAAACCTTAGTAGGGGTAAGGGCGCGGTTTCGCGCGCTATAAAGGAGGAGCCATGAAGATCCAAATCGAAGTCATGGCTCAGGATGAAACCAAACTATCAGACCTATTACAACATATCACTAAGGAAATCACTGATCATGAGTACAGAATGAATGAAATACTGAAGACGCGTGAGGTCAAAGACGGTTGGTTATGTCTTGAGCATGGCAAGTACAAATGGTTTAAACAAGACCGCTCTTAATACTAGACTATTCTATACTACCTACCAAGAGCCCCGGCCAGGGGACAGGATAAAAATTTTCCAAAAAAATTAAATTTAACACTTGACAAATCAAAATTAATGCTTATTATATAATTAGGAGAAAGGAGAATCCTATGTTATCAAGCTTACGTGAATACATGCATAGACAATCAATTCGTGATAAGATGAAGCAGGCAACAACGGAGATCTTTGGTTTCGAGATCGTTGATGAAGAGCTGGTACAAAAGATAGAGGACCAGATGTATGATACCTTCGAAGTGGCTGCTAAGTCTATGGGTGATAAAACTGACGAGAAGGATATGCTAATATCTGTTATACTAACACTACTAGATATTACACTAACCAATCTTATCATTCTGAATTTACAGAACAAATTTATAGAAGACTTTATGGAGAAAGATGATGGCGGAGAATGATTATTTAAAGCCAGAAGAGCTAAAGATCGGATATTTATACAGAATTGACGCGCGCAACGCAAGCATTGGTATCTGGAGAGGTTTTAAGAAGGGTGATTTCGTAATTAGTAGGTACAAATTTGGACAAAATTATCTATTTGAGGAAATTCATTGGGATTTAAGTCCTGATTTTGGCACTGTGAAGCCTCTATATGAGATCGAAGAATCTCCTTTTGTAGAGTATGATTTGGAATATGTAGAATGGATGGGCGATAATGGGCTTTGTTGGGGGTATGCCAGGGGCACTGAGATACTAGACTACCTAAATGATAAAATCAAGGAGTTAAATGATGTATAGTTTTTTAAGAGGAATGTTGATAGTTTGGATAATTTGTTTGTTTATATTCTCTCTAGTAGCCTCCGCGATATTGGTTTCCTGGGTTGCTGATGAGACAAACTGGCTCGCGGGCGTTGTGGCAGGAATTTTTATTTTATCGATATATGGAGGATTGGTTGCCTGGTTAAATGAACCAAACGTAATAAAAATTAGATTGGGGAGAAAACAATGACACTAAGTAAAAAACTTGCGCTTAACGCAATTATATCACAAATTGCTTATCTTTTGGATATAGTTTCCATTGAAGAGGTCAAACAAGAAATTGATAAGCAGTTTAAACCAAGGAGAAAAAAATGAGCAAAGACGATCAGTATGTTTTACACGAAAAAGATGCGGCAATAGTTTTTCATGATGATATGAGTTTTGAAATGGTTTTGCCGAAAATGGGTGAAAATGACGTGGTAGATTCTAACAGTAATACGTTTTTCGTAATTGCGTTAGCACTAGCCATGCGAAGGCCTGAGTTTATGGAAATGATAGATGAGCAGCGTTCAATGATGCAAAAACAGATGGAAGAGGAATGCTCGCCGGCGCCTGAGGGCGGTTGTTCAGGCTGTGGTGGTACATGTGGTCATAACATAGAATCAGAGGAGACTCCTGATGAAGAAACCGAGTAGTATAGTATTATATAGTATAGTATTAGTATTCCTATCCATGTCTGCTATAGCGGATATTATAGTAGCAGATTGGAAAACTGTAAAAGCACCATTCGAACAACACAAAGAAAAAGAATGTAAAATCATGTATACTATAGTACTAGACTATCTAGAAAAAGGAACACCTGGTAAACGACAGTCAGATTGGGAAGATAGGGTAGATGATAATATAGAAACACTATTAAACGCAGTAAAAGCAGATACTTATATGCGTGTATACCTAGATGCCTGTAATCCCACTAGTACTTATAGAGAAATAGAATTAATGAAAAGTATTTTAAGGTTAGAAAGAGGACAACAATGACACCTTTAGAAGCAATGGAAGGTGTGTTTGGTATAATGGCGTTAATATGTTATATACTAGGATCACCTAATGCAGGTCATTTCTTCATGTTTATGATAGTACTAACTATGCTAGAAGGAATAAGACGTAAGGAGTAAGTCCTGTGTCAGTGTATTGTGAAGATTGTAAATACTTGAAATTACGATATATTGGCTTAGTACCACACATCATGTGCATATATAAAGAGAATATATGGAATGGTGGATGTAGAGCAGTACTAGATTACACAGATATAAACACAGATGGTAAATGTGATTGGTACAAGCCTAGTCTTAAAAAGAGGCTTACCGATTTAATACTTAGTATAAAAAAGCGCTTGCTATATTATCTGGAGCGCGCGAGGAACTTTCGACCATGATACGATGGATTTGTTTTATAATCGGGTGTTTATTAGCATTAATAATAGTAGTATTAGTATATGGTACTCCTATACAAGTTGTAGATTTATTATTAAGGAGGGCGATATGATATCAGGCGATATGGTTTTTATAATAGGAACAGTTTCGCTATTCATAATGGATAGATTAGTATCAAAGGTCAGAGGCCAGGCAATTCCAGGAAGAGTATACTGGCCTATTCAAGGGTTAATATTCGCACTAGCAGTCGTAATAGCCCTAAATCATGGGATAAATTCGGCGCTATAAACCCCCGGTAGTATTGGGTATACAAGTATAATGGTCGTTTATACGCGGCTCCCGCGAAAAACTTAAAAACAAAGCATGTATATAAAGGAACGGGTATTAAAAATGTTGCCAAAAAAAGGAAGACGAAAAATAGTAGTGGACGGTCAGACTTATTATTATTTTATAAAAGGTCTAAAAGATGATTGGTATTATACAGCAGGAGCGCCTGTTGCTAGACTTACCATACAACTAAGTGATAAAGAATACCATACAGAAGAAAAAATCGGTGGATCGTTCACGCCGAGTTATATAGCACAAGTTATAAAGGAGAAGATATGAAAAGATTATCGATACTTATAGTAGGTTTGTTGTTATTAATTATTGGCTGTACTACAACGCCAGCACCAACACCTGACACAGACGGCGATACAGTAATACCAGCAGCGCCGGCAACTGGAATTGGCTTCGCGGTAGAAGAGTTATGGATAAACTATGATATAGCCGACAAGAAGCCTATTGAAGAGGAAAAGTGTTATAAGGTGTTGAAGGTAACCAGAATCAACGACGTGGCGAACAATATTTGGTTTAAAGCCGGATTGTTAACAGGTGATTATATTGTTATGACAGAGAGCCGGCCAGGTATGTTGGGTACTCTCAGATGTGAAAACGCTGATGAAGCCGTAAAAATGTGGTTTCCAGGCAAGGCTATGGGACAGCTCTGCCGAAACTGGACTTTCATGGTGTCAGGAGAAGACACAGAGTGTGATCCTGATCCAGATGGATTTTGGATAGAACGTCTAAGGTTCGAGAATGATAAGGATTTTTCTTTAAAAACTTTACAGGTGAAATACGAATGATGAAAAAACAGTTAATTGAGACAAATAAACTTTTTCAGGGCCTAACCCTGATGGTCAAGGGTGAGTTGGAAGATTTTGTATGGGCAACTCCTGAGGAGATCCCACATTATCTAAGTCTAGGTTATGTAATTGTTAATGAACAAAAACGGCTGTGGTGGGAAAGAAATGTTAAATAAATTGGATAGATATAACGGAGAGATCGATCATGGGTATTGGTGGATAGATTATGATGGATCTCTCAAATACAATAAAACTTTATATGAAAAAACACCAGAGGAGTTTTTTAGATACGCTCCTTATGTCAAATGGTGGTATGTACGTTGTGAGTTAGACTGGTATAGAATGCGTAAGGAAATTAGAAAGTTAGAAGAAGAGGATATTAGACCAATTTTAGCGTAAAAAAATACTTGACAAATCAAAAATAATGATTATGGTAACGTTATGAGTGAATTAAAAGATTTCATGAGAGCCCAAAGGCTTAAAGACAAGGTACACAACTCAATAAGAGTATATGAATACCTGATGGGTACGAAGGTACCAAAGAAACATAAAGATGCCGTAACCAAATATATGGAAAGAAAAATAGATAGTTATATAAAAAATGGCAATCTTATGACAGGTTTAATATCAATAGCTACAGTGGCCTTATTGAAGATTAGAATGGGGAGCAAGAAATGAATTATTATGTAAGAGCAACTGGTAATAATAGATACGCTGGTGGAAGTGAACGGTGGCTAAAAATCCGAAAAATCAAGAGATATGGATACGGATATGTCCTAGGTGTACGTATTAATGGTCAGGACAAATTTGTGGCCATCCGCAAAAACGGACCCACAGAGAATCTAGAATTCGCCATGGGCACTTGGCCAAACCTACAACCCGTAACATATAAAAATGTAATAGAGGGACTTAATGAACATTCCAAATAAATTAGATATATTTTCGCACGAAGTACAAGTAGACTGGGTTAGCTCTGAACAACATAATACGTCAGGCAGTTATAGCGAGTATTATAACACCCTCAATCTACATCCCCTCACAGAAGGTTTAAGTGAGTCCGCCCAAGCCGAAACATTCCTCCACGAAATTTTAGAGTGTATCAATGCTAAATTAGATTTGGGGCTTAAACACTACCAAATCTCATCTATTAGTACAGGTTTATTTCACACTATTCGAAACAATAATTTAGACTTCAGAAAGGTTTTAAATGATGGACGGGATAACTCTTAAGAGGCTTGAGATAGCATCATTTGTATTAACATTAGTAGCTTTATATTTACTATCAATACCAAAGATCTGGACATTCCCAGTGTTTTGTGTATCGCTGACCGTACAGATGGTAATATTCATGTGTACCAGACAAACATTTTTATTCTTACAGATGATAGCACTGTTTCTATTTAATTTTTACAACTTCTACAGTTGGTGGACGAAGGGAATAGGTCTATGAAGATATCAGAAACACATAGATATGAGATCACTACCCCTAAAGGCGAAATCGCTGGAGCTATATATGTACGAAAGTATTTTAACGGAAAGCCTACATATATCGCAAATTTCAAGATATATAAACGATTTCGTTTTCAAGGGTATGGAAATAAATTAATGGCCAAGGTAATTAAGAAGTATGGTCACGAGATGTTGAAACTGAGATACTATTCATACGACAAGGATAAATTATCCGATCAGAACTTGCGAAAATTCTACGAAAAATTTGGTTTTGTGGGCCCTACCGAAAAAAAGACTTTGGTCAGGGAGGCGGAAAAATGGGTTGGAGCTTCATGACAAATATCGTTAGGAAAGGCTCTTGGTACATGAGGAGTAAATCGGATCCGAGATGGAATTGTTCAGGTAAAGATTATGTGGGTGGATTTGATTTACCACTAGGTATGCAAAAGAAATTAAAAGAATTAACCGAATCTTATGGCTCACAACCATCAGATTTAACTTGGCATTATAATTATGATTAAGAGGAGATATTAAAATGAGAGTAGAGTTTAAGCTGATACTAGCAATCGCGCTAATTGTTTCAGTCTTGTTTGGTTGGGCATGGTCAAGTAGGGCTGAAGTCTTAGAAATCTGGAACTGTGATCCAAGCATGGCAATAGGATGGGTTAAATGGGATATTTATGGTAAAGAGTATACATCTAGCGATGTGGATGTTTATGGCGCCGCAATCACAGTGTATGACAAAGCAGAACCAGGAAAAACTTATGCAATAACACAATATCACTCGCCTAGCGGAACGATTGTTGATTTTAAAGAAATAGAAATTAAGCCAGGCGAAAAAAATGTAATAAAATTTTCTTGTAGGGAGGAATAATATGTACGATTACAACGCTTATGTAATTAGAGTAGTAGATGGTGACACTTACGATGTTCAGATAGATCTGGGTTTTGGCCTAACGTATGGCCGCGAAAAGGCCCCTATGAGATTGAGATTGAAGAATGTAGATACTCCGGAAACTTGGAGACCTACAACAGAAGCCGAGCGCGAACATGGTGAAAAAGCCACTAAGTTTGTGAAAGATCTTATTGAAGATCGGTTTGTTAGAGTAAAAACCTATAAGATGGGCATCTATGGTAGATATGAGGCCGATGTAAGTGTTTTAGATACAGAACTAGATCAGTGGTTAGATCTGGGAGAGCTTCTAACAGATAATGGTTTAACAAAGTTGGATAGTTACGAGGAGAATTAAAATGCATTTGGAGACGTTAACATGTAGATGTGGGTATTCAATTTTAGTATATCTAGTAAATAAAAAAGATGCTACTGGGCAAACTATACAGGATGTGGTGTTTATAGATGGATTTTCAGGCAATTATGAGCCCACCGATGAGTGCCCAGGCTGTCATAATAGTTTAGATTATAGTATGTTAATTTAACCACTCTATTAGGTAGGGGGAACACCCCTATAGGAGGACGAAATGTCTAAAGAAATTTTCTATACAGCCAAGGAAGCAAAGAAGGATGTTTGGAAGATTCATCAGCATGTGAAGGGCCAATTCAAAAGAGTGGTGTGTGAAATGACAACTGAGGATATAATGGAGCTTTATGAGTCTGTAACTCCAGAATATCAAGAAGAAATTTTAGTGGCTGGCAACCCTGGATGTAAACATGCCTGGCGGCCTTATCATCTCAATGACAAGTTTAAACTCTGTAATAGTTGTGATGCGATATTAAAAATAAAACGCCTGGTACCAAGGAGATATGAATAATGTCTATGATGGACTATTTAAATAATGAGCAGGCCAAAGAAGCTTTGGATGACTCTCACAGATACAGAGATGAGCTCTTATTAGAATTAGAAAAGATCAATGTAATAATTTTTATTTTACGATATTTCCTGGAAACCGGAGAAGCAATAGATTTACGAGCATTTGGCTACGAGCCTGAGGAGGTTGACGATGAGTGATACTATGCAGAAGTATAACAACAAATTGTTGGCCGAAGAAAGCGTAGCTAATTTTATAGAATATATAGAAGAAACATCTGAAGAACCTGTATCAGATGCGGATAAAATATGGTTGTTTAAGAAGGGTGAGGAAATCTTTGAGGCTTATTATGTAGACGGTAATCCAAAGGTTTTCCTAAGCACAGAGGAGGACGTAGAAATTCTAGAGAATTATCTACAATCTATACAGGAAACTCTTGGTAGAATGTTCGGACACATTATCTTAGTAGAGTATAAATTATACTTACTTAACCAGGCTTTAGGTATTTAATTAACCTCTATTTAAAATAGGGAAGGCACTGATTTTGGCCTCGTATTAGGTGTCGAAAATAACCTAAGGAGGTTGGCAGTTTGAAAAAGATTATAATCACTGTTTTAACCTTTATCTTCCTGATTTTCGGCAGCCTAGCAACCATGGCCGGCAACTGGCCTACTCTAGATATTTGGGTTTATGTAAAACATAAAGACCTAGATTATAAACATCAGCCATGTAGGGTTATAGTTCATATACCTAAAAACACCTTAGAGTGTGATGATAAAAATTGTCCAGCCCAGGACACCAAAGTAGTGGGCGAAGGTATGTGGAGCGATGGTGTTAGTGCAGGATGGCACGTAGTGAAGATTAAGAAGGGCGCGTTGAATAATCCTAAAAGCTATACTTTTGACAAGCCAAAATGGAAGCCCAGAATTGAGCCAGACAACATCACGATGTGGTTAGTTAATAATGAAAATATGTCTACACCAATGGATTAGGCCAAAAGGACCTTATATAGAGGTAGAGGGAGTGGGGCGATGTGAAACATGCACTCCCCACAAGGACAATAAAAACTGTAAAAAATACTGCCCGATAACAAAGCCGGGTGAATTTAAAGTAAGGGAGAAGGAAAATGCCGTATACATTAGACAAGGACAGAGCGAACATTAGGGAGATCATTCCAACGTTGGTTAATCAGATTAACGTTAAAGGTGATTTAAATTACACAATTTGCGAAATTGTGGGCCAGTTATGTCTACGTGATGGTGGTATTAGCTACACCAGCACTAGTAACTGGATTGATGGTGTTCATGGGGCTGAAGCGGAGCTTAGACGTAGGTTATTAGGCCCATATGAAGATTTAAAGAAAAGACAGAATGGAGATGTAGAGAGCTTTCCAAAGTTGCTCGAAAACATTAGATAAAATGACAAGTAATAATGTCCTTTGGTTCAGTGGTGGCACCTTAATTGGATTTTTAGTAGCCCTC
>Ga0209536_100012002_pt1 | contig 12636 bp, 13 predicted proteins | sample DeeMarSeWOR28_12_FD_187461 | JGI IMG/M metagenome (GOLD analysis project Ga0209536, IMG submission 187461) | Marine sediment microbial communities from White Oak River estuary, North Carolina - WOR-2-8_12 (SPAdes) (version 2) | ecosystem: Environmental > Aquatic > Marine > Intertidal zone >...
CATAGTGGAGGCACTATGCTCCGGTGAGGCGATATGTGTCAAGAAATGCCCCTACAACGTCATCAAGATAGTAAACCTTCCTGAGGAGCTAGAGTCCGACACTAGCCATCGCTACAGTGTCAATGGTTTCAAGCTGTTCAGACTTCCGACACCCAAGGACGGGCAGGTGCTAGGTCTGATTGGTCCGAACGGTGTAGGGAAGACGACTGCTGTACGGGTTCTTGCTGGTGAGATATCTCCCAACTTGGGTCGAGTGGAAGACCCTCCTGAATGGGATGAGATAATCAGGGAGTTTAGAGGGTCTGAGTTGCAACCCTTCTTTGAGAGGATCCAGGCTGGTTCCCTGGTCCCCATTCTTAAGCCTCAGAACATCACAGACCTACCAAAGGTCAAGGACCTCGCTGACAAGCCCATCAGTGACCTGTTGGAAGCATCTGACTCTTCAGGCCGTCTTAAGGAGCTCAAGGAAGATATGAGTCTGGAGGAGATCTGGGACCGCCCAATCAAGTTCCTCAGTGGTGGAGAGCTCCAGAGGGTGGCAGTCACAGCTGCTATTGTACGAGAGGGCGATATCTACTTCTTTGACGAACCCACAGCCTATCTCGACGTCAGAGAGCGTCTCAGGATGGCCCGTGCCATCAGGAAGTTGTCATCCCTGGGGAAGACTATTGTCGTGGTCGAACACGACCTTTCAATCCTAGACTATGTTTCAGATCTGGTCTGTATGTTCTACGGCAATCCTGGGGTATATGGTATAGTATCCCACCCGCATGGAACTAGGGTTGGTGTCAACATCTTCCTCGATGGGTTCATTCCAGACGAAAACATGCGTTTCCGCGACACCTCAATATCATTCAAGGGAATGTCAGCCGAGGATGAGGAGTACAGGTCTTCAGAACCTCTCGTAGAGTACGGTGACATGAAGAAGAACTTCGAGGACTTCTCACTGGAGGTCAAGGGAGGCCGTGTGTCAAAGGGTCAGATTGTAGGAATCCTAGGTGCTAATGGCATCGGGAAGACGACATTTGTCCGCATGTTGGCTGGTGACCTTCATCCAGATGAGGGCGAAGCTCCAAAGCAGACTGTGACTGGTCTGGACCTTAAGATAAGCTACAAGCCACAGTACATCCCAAATGATTTCGAAGGAAGCCTTCGGATGTACCTAAGAGCAGCTGGAGGAAAGACCGTGGACTCTGCAGACTTCAAGACCTCGGTCATCAAGAAGCTGGAACTTGAGCATCTTTTGGAACATCAGGTTCCCGATCTGAGTGGTGGGGAACTACAGAGGGCTGCCATCGCAGCATGCCTATCTCAAGAGGCTGACATCTACCTGTTCGACGAACCCTCAGCTTTCCTGGACATCGAGCAACGACTTGCTACATCAGGTGCGATTAGAAGGATGGTCCGTAACAACATGAAGACCGCATTCATCGTTGAGCACTCTATCCTCATGGCTGACTATCTCAGTGACAGTCTTGTAGTGTTTGGAGGAGTTCCAGGTAGGTCGGGCGTCGCATCTTCTGTCAGGACTCTTCGAAATGGCATGAACACATTTCTGAAGGTGATGGGAGTGACCTTCAGGAGAGATCCACAGACTGGGCGACCAAGGGTGAACAAGGAAGGGTCTCAATTGGACTCACAGCAAAAGGCATCAGGTGAATACTACTACGTTGGTAAGGGTCCCTAGTTCAGGTCCGCTACAGTTTACGACTCCAGAACTTCTTTTCGGACTTCTCTTCATCCATCTCAGCCAGAATCTTCACTGCCTCATTACCACATCGGATGACATCATTCTCCCCTTTCACTGCAAACTCATCGCGTACCCTGTTCGCATATACTGCACAGGCTGCACCTGTCCTGAACCCGTATATGTTCCCGAGGGTGAAGAGCGTGGCTGCCTCCATCTCGAAGTTTGCCACGTTTGCTTTGGTCAGGTCTTGGATCAGGGTCTCGCTCATGCTCTGTGTGAACCCTCTAAAACCAGGGCGTGACTGCCCCAGATAGAATGAATCGGTTGATGCTGAGATTCCAAGATGATAGGTCACACCAAGGGTCTCTGCAGCCTCTACGAACGCCAAAACGACCTCATAGGAAGCCGAGGCAGGATACTCTGGTCTCACATACTGCTTACTGGTCCCCTCCAACCTTACAGCTGCAGTGGAAATGATGATATCACCAATCTCTATCTCCTCTTTCAATGTAGCACAAGATCCCACCCTGAGGAAAGTTTCAGCACCGACATTGGCAAGCTCCTCGATGACTATGGCTGTGCCAGGTCCTCCAATTCCTGTTGAACAGGCTGAGATTTCTGCTCCCTTGTATTTCCCTGTGTGAGTGACAAACTGTCTGTGCATGGCCACTTCTTTGGCCTCGTCCCAGAGAGCACTGATTCTCTCAACACGCTGGGGATCTCCAGGTATCAACACAGACTTAGCCACGTCACCTTTCTTGACTTCAAGGTGATACTGTTCCCTGTCCTCAGTCACTGGTCGGGTTGCAGAAATCTTCTTCCCGTTCATGAAAAATCACCTGTTAATTGCATGAAAACTACGATTTCTTACTTTTGTTTCACTCGCTAAGCATATAGGGGGACGCATACCCTATGGAAATCAATCAGAGGTCATATGCATGTCTAAGCTTGACGATTTACACCATCTGAATTTGGGAAAGCGAACTCGCCTCCATCGACTTTTGTACGAACATGGTCCGGGAAATGGCACAATGATCATACTACCAATAGACCAGGGAATGGAACACGGACCTGTTGATTTCTTCACCGACCACGACTGTCTGAACCCGGAGTATCAGTTCAGACTCGCAGTGGAGGGTGGTTACTCAGGTATCGCACTTCACCTCGGACTGGCCGAAAAATATGGTCCGAAGTTTGCTGGGAAGATTCCCATTGTCTTAAAGATTAATGGAAAGACTAGGATTCCTCCTGCTGACGAACCAGTTTCACCGATGACTGGGTCTGTTGAAGATGCTGTGCGTATTGGTGCTGATGCCATTGGATACACACTCTATGTTGGCAGTCCCAACCAACATACTGACTTCACTCAGTTCAGGAAGGTAAAGGAGGATGCCGAACGATATGGCATACCCATCATTGTTTGGGCTTACCCCCGAGGTAGTGCAGTCGATGCAAAAGGCGGTCGTGACTCACTCTTCGCAATTGACTATGCTGCCAGGGTAGCAGATGAACTCGGAGCAGATGTTGTCAAGCTGAACGTGCCACTCACTAGTGCTGAGAGTAGAAAGAAACAGAGGCCCCCCTATGACAAGCTCGACCTCTCCACGGAAGAGATGGTGGCAAAGGTTGTGAAGTCTGCTGGAAAGACCTTGGTCCTCTTCTCTGGTGGAGGAATGGCAACTGATGAAGAGGTCATTGAACGTGCCCGTATCTGCATGGAACAAGGCGCAACTGGACTGATCTTTGGCAGAAACCTGTGGCAGAGGGACTGGGATGATGCAATGAAGATGACCAAGACTCTGAAAGACATCATGTTGAAGGTCTAGACTGCCATATTGTACTCGTAGTACTTCTTCCACCAGATGAGAACTATTATATGGGTAAAGAATAGCCGAAGGACTCGAAAGGCTCTCGAATTTAGAGTCTTTAATATCATCAAGAAATGGAGCGAGATACGTATGGTCGAAACCACCATCAGCGTAATCAAAGCGGATATCGGCTCATTGGCTGGACATGTAATAGTACCTGACTTTCTCTTAGAACTGGCTAGGAAAGAGATGAAAGAAGCAGTCAGCAAGAAGATAATCAAAGACTTCCATGTTTCAAATGCAGGCGATGACCTTGAGTTGATTATGACCCACAACAAGGGCGAGGGCGCAGAGGATGTACACAAACTTGCCTGGGACACCTTCATGAAGGGTACCGAACTTGCACGTGAGAAGAAGATCTATGCTGCTGGACAGGATATGCTGGCTGACACATTCAGTGGAAATGTAAAGGGCATGGGTCCAGGTTCAGCAGAAATGGTGATTGAAGAGCGCAAGTCTGAACCAATCGCTATCTTCATGGCTGACAAGACAGAACCCGGTGCATTCAACCTCCCACTCTACAAGATCTATGCTGACCCATTCAACACAGCAGGACTTGTTATCGACCCCAACCTCCATGATGGTTTTAACTTCGTTATTCAAGATATCATGAAGGATGTGCCATGTTTCATCAACATGAAGACTCCTGAGGAATCCTATGACGTGCTTGCATTGCTTGGAAGCACTGGTCGTTACACGATAAAGAAGGTCTATCGTCACGACGGGATGATCACTGCTTCAGTGAGCACAGACAAACTCCATGCTGTCGCAGGAAAGTACGTTGGAAAGGATGATCCTGTTGCCATCATCAGAGCACACTCTGGTCTCCCTGCAATGGGTGAAGTACTGGAGGCGTTCACATTGCCCCATCTTGTTTCAGGCTGGATGCGTGGATCCCACGCTGGACCTCTTCTACCGGTGGGTCTGAAGGATTCCAGATGTACACGCTTCGATGGACCGCCACGAGTCGTAGGACTCGGATTCCAAGTGGCCAATGGTATGCTAGTTGGTCCTGTTGACCTATTCGAAGATGTTGCTTTCGACATCACGCGTCAGAGAGGTATGGAGATTGCAGACTATCTCAGAAAAATTGGACCATTCCAGCCCCACCGTCTAAGCGAGAACGAGATGGAATACACAACATTGCCCAAGGTCCTCACACGCTGCGAAAATCGTTTCGTAGAAGAAGAGGTTGTACCAAAAGGCAAGAAGATGGACACATCTGACTCTGCTGAATAGTACTAGATAGGGGCCACATGGTCCCTCTCTATCTTATTTTCTCAATCGTCATGAGTCATTGTAGGTTCACTAGTATTCTCGTCCTCTTGAACAATGATTCCTCCTTCAACTCTAGGGTAGCTACCTGAAATCAGGTTCTTCCAAGCGAGTAGATACGCCTCTTGAGCACTCTCTTCAAGGCTCTCTACCCGTGGTGAGCGAAAAGCCATCATGTACAGCCAAACATAGAAGATGAGGGCAGGTATGACTTTGGAGCCGTGATATACGATCAACCAAATTGGCTCCATGTTGATTGGATGGAGTACAGGATCGATGCCAGAGAGAAACTCGACTATGGGCAACATTGGTATGCTCATCACTAGAACTAGTATCAAGGGCACCCACCTTGACCGGTCCTCATGGTGACCTCTTAGCCAGGCAAGCACAAGGAGAGGGAGTAGAAACGTATAGTGATGTTCCCAAACATCAAACATGATGAAGAAATATAGGATTGAGAACAGACCCGCGCATATCCACAAATCACGTGAATATAGGGTGGCTACAAATGTTATCAGAAAGAAGAGTCCGAAAAGCAGCCCTGTAATAGCGCTAAAATCTGCGCCGGGCTCTCCGAGGAGATAATAGATCAGCATCTTCAGTGAATGGTTCCCAACATAGGGCGTGACCTGAGTCAATTGGGGTGTATTGAATCCAAGAAAGTACTCTAGTGACTCAAGCCCTGCTGGAACAGCAAAGACTCCAATGACAAAGACCAAGACTCCTGCCAAGACAGCACGTGCTCTTCCGGCCCCCACGAGTACAGGTGCAATTAGAAAGGGAATCAGTTTCATGAGTGAACCCATCGTCCAGAAGGCAGTCAACGTCCAGTTTCCCCTCTGCCCCTTGACGAGCGAAGTTGAGGTCAGTGCAAAGAACATCAGAATCGCAGCCATGAGTGTGACCTGCCCCAGATAGAGCTCTATGTATATCGGGGAAAAGACAAACCACATGCTAGCTCCAATTCTCCACTCCCAATCCTTTCGATGAAGGGTCTTAGACACAGAACGGGTTCGTATGGCTGCGAGCCAAACACAGACAAGCACTATTCCAACCCAAATCCAATATGCCTGGATAGGTGGAGCAAGATTGAACAGGGCTCCAAATGAATAGGCAAAATATGCGAGGTAGCGATAGGGAAACATGTAGGGAACGGTCAGAGGGTCGGGGACTGCGTAGCAATCAATCCCGTTCAACACATTGTTCCCAGCTTGATAGAACGCGAAGAAATCGATTCCTTGGTCAGTGATATAACGCGTGTCATGAAATAAGTCGTTCAATTGTCCTGTCAATAGGGATGATAGGTACACAAGATGGATTGCAATGGATATGGCCAGAAAGCCCCAACTCATCCATCCTCTAATGCTACCACGCATGAGCCATCTCGCGTGCTCAGTGCTTATGGGTTTTTCTTACTGAGAACTTGATGTCGTGGCTTTAGCCAGTCCGTTTTATGATGTGGTACCCAAACTTGGTCTTAACAGGTTCATTTGTCATTGCACCGACACTGAGACCAAAGGCTGCGCTCTCGAACTCAGGGACCATCTGACCTTTTGTGAACCAACCCAAGTCGCCGCCCTTCTTCTTTGATGGACAAGTACTATGCTGTTGGGCTACACTCTTGAAATCTACACCTTCTCTGATCTTACTGATGAGGGCAAGTGCCTGACTGTGCTTTTCGACCAAGATATGGCTTGCACGGACTTTGCCGCCTTTTCCTTTTCCCATTTGACTCACCAATTTACGTGTGCTTCTAGTGATGTGGTCTTAAACTTGTCCAAAGAGTCACATATCCGAGGTTTTATGTCATAACTTTCGATAGACCATGATGATTGAAAATGAAGGCAGCTGTATTTCACGAGCACGGTACACCTGAAGTGTTGAAGTATGAAGACCTACCAGATCCCGAAATCGGTAAGAACCAAGTTTTGATAGATGTGAAGGCAGTAGCACTGAACCATCTTGATCTGTTCGTTAGAGGTGGGATTCCTGGACTCAATCTTGAGATGCCGCACATCCTGGGAAGCGACATATCCGGTATCATCAAGGAAACCGGTAGTGGTGTGTCAGAAGACCTTCAACCTGGTCAGAGAATCGTAGTTGATCCTGGAATGTCTTGTGGAGTATGTGAGTTCTGCACTCGTGGAGAGGAATCACTCTGTGCACAGTATGGTATAATCGGAGAGCACTATAGAGGTGGGTACGCAGACCTGATGGCTGTAGATTCCCTCAATGTTATTCCAGTTCCTGAGCATGTCAAACTTAGTTATCCGCAGCTGGCAGCAACACCACTCACCTTTATGACTGCATGGAGAATGCTTCACCCCAAGGCCAAGATCAAAGAGGGCGACGATGTATTGATCATTGGAATAGGAGGAGGTGTCGCACTTGCAGCCCTCCAGATTGCAAAGGTGGCTGGAGCACGAGTCATTGTGACTAGTTCCTCCGACGACAAGATAGAGAGAGCCAAGAATCTTGGTGCCGCCATTGGAATCAACCACAAGAAGAACCCGGACTATAACAATGAAATCTGGAACCTCACCAACAAACGAGGTGTCGATATAGTCGTTGATTCTGTCGGAGAGGTCACTTGGGAGCGGAGTCTTAGGAGTCTCACAAAAGGAGGAAGACTGGTGACATGTGGGGCGACCACTGGTCCAAAGGCTATGACCAATGTAAGTCTTGTTTTCTGGAAACAGCTGGAGATTCTCGGTTCAACAATGTCGAGTCGGTCAGAACTGCGAGAGGTTCTCCAATTGGTCTGGGACGGGAAACTCACACCTGTTGTAGATACAGTTTTGCCACTCTCCAGCGCAAAAGAGGCTCATGAGCGACTTGAGAGAGGCGAACAGTTTGGAAAGATTGTTCTGGAACCGTGAAACCTAGTAATACCCCGATACGCACCTGAATCAGACACCCTTTCAAAATGTCCTTTGTATTGGAAAACCTTGGTGTAGAATGAGAGTCGTCACTATTTGCCTACCAGAGACCTATGTCGAAGGCGTAGATGAGTTGATTGAACAGAACAAGTATCCTAATCGATCAGAGGTCATCAGAATAGCCATCCGTGATCTACTTGTTGACGAGCTCTGGGGAGATAGAAAACCAAACAACAGTCTACCTCTCATCGCCCAGATTCAGAAACTGTCGATGCCAAACATTCCTACTGAACCAGCGAAGTAGATACAGCTGAACTACCTTTTTCTATATACATTCACTCCAAAAACAGGAGCAAGACGGGGACAAGTATTGCCCGCTCTATACAAGGAGCAAACTCGATATGTCACGATTCTTCCGACGAAAAAAGAAAGATGATGAAGAAGCTGAGGCGAAATCAGATGAAGCCCCAGCCGTAGAAGAACCAGTTGCTGAACCTGCAGAACCAGATACGCCTGCAGAGGTAGTTGATGACGAGGTCGCAACTGTCGAGGTAGCAGAAGAAGTGCCAGAGGGTCGTGGAGACACAATACCCTATCACGACTCCATTCAGGACCGTCTGGTGTATATGATGAATGATGAAAGGATGGCCGATGGACTTGAAGGAACTCACGAGTTCACCCTTGAGTTCATGGCTATGGGTGAGAGGTTCTGGATCAGCAAAGCACCTCTTGGAGAAATTGAAACTAAGGTTGGCAAGGCTTCTGATGAAGACGCTCACATAAGAATCTCAAACGACTCCGTCAGTGATCTCCTTACAGCAGCCACATTTGCAGAGTTTTCCAAGATCTATCTAAAACACTACAAGACATCCGAGGCGGGTAAGTTCATCAAGATTGAGACCAGGAAACCAATCACGGATCTCAACAGAAAGGGATACGCCCGAGTTCCAATTCTGAAACTGCTCATCGGAGCAGCCAGGTAGACTTCATCTCTAGCAATAGTTAAAACGGGCATAGGCATCAAACAGCCGCATTCAGGTGGTATAGTATGCCCAAGATCAAAACTCCTGTAGTGATTATCAACTTCAAGACGTATCCGCAGGCAACGGGTGAGGGTGCAGTCAAACTCGCCAAGACCTGTGAGTCAGTTTCGAAAGAGTTCGATGTGCCTATCATTGTTGCTCCACAGATTCCTGACCTTTATCGAGTTGTTCAGGCAGTTGACATCCCTGTATTCTCACAGCACATGGATGCAGGAGACCCAGGCCGTTTCACCGGTCACACACTCGGAGAAACTCTTGTTGAAGCTGGATGTTCAGGTACACTGCTCAATCACTCTGAGAACCGAATGCAGCTTGCTGACATTGAAGAAGCAATCACTAAGGCTCGGAAACTTGACCTATACACCGTTGTGTGTACAAACAATCCTGCAGTCAGTGTTGCTTCAGCCACTATGAACCCCAACTCTGTAGCAGTAGAACCTCCTGAACTCATTGGTTCTGGAATCTCAGTGTCTCAGGCTCAACCCGAGGTCATCACTGGTACTGTTGACCTGATTCGTAGGGTCAACGACGAAGTCGTCATTCTGTGCGGTGCTGGAATCAGCAATGGTGATGATGTCAGTGCAGCCATGAAGCTTGGTGCCCAAGGTGTTCTTCTGGCGTCTGCGGTGGCAAAATCTGACAAACCTGCTGAGGTCCTCAAGAGCCTTGCTGGACCAATGAGAAAATAGCACATAGCGGTTGACTTTTCATAGAATACTCTGAGCCTCGAGTAGGCGAACCAGATGAAAGTGACAATGGAATGTGCGCATTGCCTTCTCGAAAGGGCGATCAATCAGATAAAACTGGCTACTGATGATCGTGACCTCCAGATGCGTATTGTTGAGGCAATGACAAAGTTCCTCGGTGAGAACTTCAGTGGTGATGCAGTTCCAAGTCACATAGGAACTGACAGAGATCTGATTGTGCAGGAGATGACAGGAAGAGACCCCTACGAGTCGCTGAAACGCATGTCCAATGAGATGGCTCTCGGAATACTCCCTGAACTCCAAGAGCTCGTCGATGAACAAGAGAATCCCAACGACCAATTTCGAATGGGGACTCTAATCGCAGCTGCTGCAAACGCCATCGAGTTCGATGTGACAGGACGTGATTTCAGTCTTGAAGAACTCCGTGTCATATTGAACAACGTGGAATCGGACCTTGTCATAGACCAAGTGGACCATTTCAGAGAACTCTGTCAGAAGTCAAAGGAGGTCCTCTATCTGATGGACAATGCAGGAGAGATTGTCCTCGACATGATCCTCATTCGCGAGATCAAGAAGTTAGGTCCAAGAGTGATAGCTGTGGTCAAGGGCGGACCTGTTCTCAATGACGCTACAATGATTGACGCTGATGATGTGGCACTGAGTGAGTGTGCCGATGAAGTTCGAAACACAGGCGCATCTGCCATTGGGGTAAATCTCGAGAGAAACTCTCAGGAGTTCATTGACCTATTCAACTCTGCAGAGCTCATCGTGGCAAAGGGAATGGGAAACTTTGAGTCATTGACCGAGTTTGAACCCGCATGTCCAACCGTTCATATCATGCGGACAAAATGTAATCCAGTTGCAGAACACGTTGGAGTTCCCAGAAACAAGAACGTCGTTTTGATCAGGATGCCTCCTGAATAGATCTATGCCATATCGTCTTTGTAGGATCTCAGGGCTTTTGTTGGATTGTTTGACTCTGCAAAATCCACCTTCAACTCAGGAAGTTCCAGACTGATGACATCTTTCAGGCGTTTCATTCCGGGTTCTTCGGAGGCGAACGCTCCAAGTTCAAGTGTGTTGACGCCTTCTTCATTTGCTAGGAGTCTTATCTCTGGAGAGAGTTCTCCGGTAACCAAGGTCTCTAGGTCCTGATTCTTTGCGTTGATAATTTCAGGCATATCCACACTACTACCTGCAATCACAAGAACATCTCCAACCTCGTCATCGAGGTTGCCCGTGAACAAGACATTGTCTAAGTTCAGCTTTCCAGCAATGTAGTTAACAAACCCCGAGTGGTTCTTGACTCCTGGTGGGGTGCACGCTCTTCCTACTGCCACGAGTTCTCCAAAGTCCCCTTCCGCCATGAAATCCCCAGTGCGTTTCATTCCCAGAGTCTGAATGAGTGCGTCATTGAGACCATCTTTTGCGCATAACCAACCGCTACCTATCACATAGGATGAGATGTAGTTCTTAGTAAGTAGTCGTACCCTGACCAGATCGAGACCTGACAGTCGATCAATTGCAAAAGGAAACAACGGTCGATAGGTGACCAAGAGATTGGCCTTGTCTTGTGTTGCCTTCGTGATGACTCGAGCGGAAGGATATGTAGCAATGAGCATTTTGTTGACGGTCGTATTTGCCTGCTCAGTCTGGGTCTGTGGGCCTATCTCGACCCTGCTCTCAAGCCCTGCAACAGTGAGCTCTCTCGGAGCTATTTGTTGTAACCATTTCACAATATCAAGAAGACTGGTCATGACATCACTCTGCCTAATGACGACTGAGGTTAACGAACGTCTTATTCTTTTTCATGGCTAAAGACGAGCTATTCGACGTCCTCTTCATCGATGTCTTCGTCATAGGAGTAGAGGTCTTCAAGCTCGAGCTCTGGCTCTTCCTCTATGACTTCGAGCTCGGGTTCTTTTTCTTCCACCTCTTCAACCTCAGGTTCTTCTTCGACAACTTCGAGCTCCGGCTCTTTCTCCTTCTTCTTCTTGGCCTTGGCTTTCTCTTTCTCAGCCTCACGTTCAGCGATGAGTTCTTCTTCGATTGCTTCGAGCTCATCCATGATTTCGAGTTCAGGCTCATCGTCGATTAACTCGAGCTCTGGCTCTTTCTCCTTCTTCTTTGGCTTGTCCTTGGCCTTGTCCTTAGCCTTACCCTTAGCCTTCCTCTTTGCTGGAGCTTCTAGAACTACTGCGACCGGTCTTCGCTTGAGTCTCTTGAGCTTGGCCTTGGCTACACTGACCTTCCTCATTCTTCTGAAATCGAGTTGATGAGGATTCTGGGTCATTCTAAGTCTGGTCAGTTCACGCTTCAGAGCCTTTTCCTTGTTTACCATCAATGTTCACCGTCGCGTTCACTGCGTCACTCCGTGATTGTTTTATAACTCTTTCAGTGTATGTGCAGAGAGAACCTGCGGTGTGATGGAAATGAGCAAGAAGAAAGTCGAGAGCATACGTATTCGTATTGAGAAGGACCTTCTGGATAGAATTGACAAAATCGCAGGTGAGAGAGGTAGGCAGAAGTTCATCCATGACGCAATCGTTGGACATCTTGATGAGGAACTCCCTCCAGCAGTCTATGATCTCTTGCAGGATGTTGATGACCTCAAGGCCAGGGTCGCATTTCTTGAGAGTTCCAGACCTGTCAGTATGCAGATGAGTGAGTTGAATGATATTGCACGGAATGAGCTTTGTCTTGATGAGATTGACCGCAAAATCCTTGCATACTTCCTCCGATACGAGGGGGCAACTACACCCGAGCTAGCCCAGGACGCTCTTGGTGGAGTGTTGACACCCCGATCTGTCAGGACTAGAGTTGAGAATCTGAATGTTCGGGCGAAGAAACTGTTCAAGAAACCGATTCTGGTGTTCAAGAAGGGGATAGTAGGTACCAAACGCAGTGCCTGGTGGATCACAAATTCTGACCTGGTGACCATCTGAACTCTAGGCAAATCTTTATAGAAAACTCCAACTTGTGCCCCTTGGGGCCGTAGTCTAGCATGGATAAGGCACCAGCCTCCGGAGTTGGTAATCCCCGGTTCGAATCCGGGCGGTCCCGCCACTGCTTTTTTTTCCTTCCGCTCGGAGTTTAAAAGACTCTTACAATCAGTTACTAGTGATAGTGAGGTTGTTCACATGAGCTATACAAGGGAACACGGTTCCGCAGCAA
>Ga0209536_100012003_pt1 | contig 12636 bp, 7 predicted proteins | sample DeeMarSeWOR28_12_FD_187461 | JGI IMG/M metagenome (GOLD analysis project Ga0209536, IMG submission 187461) | Marine sediment microbial communities from White Oak River estuary, North Carolina - WOR-2-8_12 (SPAdes) (version 2) | ecosystem: Environmental > Aquatic > Marine > Intertidal zone >...
AACAAGCAGGCGCAGCGTCAGGTGCGAGCCGTGAAGAAAGGGGCTGCGCTGGTCGGCCCCGGTCTCGCCGAGGCGCTCGAGCAGTTCAGCGGGCGGCTGGCTCACCTCGACTTCGAGACGGTGAGCCTCGCCATCCCGGTGTGGGACGGGTTCGGTCCGTGGCACCAGATGCCGGTGCAGTTCAGCTGCCATGTCGAGGTGGAGCCCGGGCGGTTCGAGCACCACGAGTTCCTCGCCGATTCAGGCGAAGATTGCCGCGCCGCAATGGCGGACGCGCTGATCGAAGCCTGTCGCGGTGCCGACCGTGTGGTGGCCTACAACGCAGGCTTCGAGCGTGGCTGCATCAACAGGATCATGGACGCCGTGCCGGAGCGCGCGGCGGAGCTGCAGTCGGTCGCGGACAGGCTGATCGACCCGCTTAGCGCGGTGCGCAACTACATCTACCATCCCTTATTCCTCGGCAGCTTCAGCCTCAAGGCGGTGCTGCCCGCGCTGGTGCCGGAGCTGGGCTACGACGATCTGGCTATCTCCGAGGGCCAAGTGGCGAGCCTCTATCTCGGCCGCTTGCTGTTCCGGCCCGAGATGATCCCGAAGAACGAACGCTCCACCCTGCGTCGCAACCTGCTGGAGTACTGCAAGCGCGACACCTGGGCGACGGTGAGGTTGGTGGAGAAGTTGAGGGAGTTGGCAGACGATGCAAGGAGCGGGGAGCGGTAAGAGACGACGTTAGGGTGTCGGGTCCATGGACAGCTGCCGGCCAAGCTGCCCATCACCCCAGGACCCATCGAAGGAGCCTTGGCACCCGCCTGGCCTCTCAACACATAGAGCCGTAGCTTAGAGCGGGACCAAGGGGAGCCTGTTTCATGGCTGACCTGTTGGGACGTCTCAAATCCGCTCTGGCCAACCGATACACGATCGAGCGAGAGCTCGGTGCCGGTGGGATGGCTACAGTCTACCTCGCCGAAGACCTCAAGCATCGTCGTAAGGTAGCCATCAAGGTTCTGCGCCCTGAGCTCTCTGCCACGCTCGGCCCCGACCGGTTCGTCCGCGAGATCGAGATCGCCGCGAATCTCACTCATCCCCACATCCTGCCCCTGTTCGACTCGGGTGAGGCCGGCGGCTTCCTCTACTACGTCATGCCCTACATCGAGGGGGAGTCGCTGCGCGAACGGTTACAGCGCGAGGGCAAGCTAGCCGTGGATGAGGCGATCAGGCTCACCGACCACGTCGCCTCGGCGCTGAGTTATGCGCACCAGCGCGGCGTCATCCACCGTGACATAAAGCCCGAGAACATACTGATCGCCGGCGACCAGGCGATTGTCGCGGATTTCGGTGTCGCACGCGCAGTCCAAGTCGCCGGTGGCGAGCGCTTGACCGGCACTGGGTTGGCTGTGGGAACGCCCGCGTACATGAGCCCCGAGCAGGCGTACGGGTCCGAGCAGTTGGACGCCACGTCCGATGTGTATTCGCTGGGCTGTGTGGTCTACGAGATGGTGAGCGGCGGGGCGCCGTTCGAAGGCCCGACGCCGCAGGCGTTGTTGGCGAAGCACGCGGCCGACACGGTGCCGAGTCTCAGGACCAGCGATCCCGAGATTCCGCTGTTTGTGGACCGTGCCGTGGAGCGGGCGTTGGCGAAGGACCCGGCCGATCGCTTTGCGACACCGAGTGAGTTTGCGGCGGCGCTGACGAGCGGCATCACGGTACCACGCGTTCGCACGCGGCACACACGCCGTGGGGTGGTAATGGGAGTTGCCGGTGCCGTGTTGGTCGCGCTGGTGGTGTGGGGACTCACCACGCTACTCGCGGGGGGACGCATCGAGCGGCTGGCGGTCCTGCCGCTCACCGATCTCACCGGCGATCCGGAACAGGAGTTCCTGGCGGCGGGAGTACACGAAGCGCTGATAGCAGAGCTGGGCCGGCTGGACCTCTCCGTGACCGCTCGTGCCACGATGGCCCAGTACCACGACACGGATAAGCCCATCAGCGAGATCGCTGCGGAGTTGGGCGTGGACGCCGTTATCGAAGGCTCCGTGTTCCGGGGAGGAGACAGTCTGGAGATCGCTGCTCGACTGTACGACGCGGACGAGCAGGAACTGTGGACGGGTTCCTTCGATGGCGTCCTGTCGAATGTCGTCGCGCTCTACCGCGGCTTCGCGCGCGCGATCGCCGGTGAGGTACGGTTGAGCCTGAGCCCAACGGACGAAGCGCGTCTCGGTGAGGCACGGGCGGTAAACCCGGCGGTCTACGAGGCCTACCTGCGGGGGATGCACGTGCTCAACAACGCCACCACGTCGGAGGACTTCGAAAATGCCATCGGCATTTTCGAGGCAGCCTTAGAGCAGAACCCGGCGGACCCGCTGGCGCACACCGGCCTGGCGTTCAGCTACATCTACCTCGGTCACGACTGGATGGACCCTCGCCCCGAGGTGTGGCCACGCGCACGGGCGGCGGCGGAGCGGGCGCTGCGCCTGGACTCGACGCTGGCGGAGGCATGGTCCGCGCTGGGGATGTACAAGTCCTACACCGAGCGGGATTGGGAGGGTGCCGAGCGGGCGTACCGGCGGGCACACGAGCTGAACCCGAGCCTGGCCGAGAACCACTACCAATATGCCTGGTTCCTGGTGCTGTTCGGGCGCGTCGACGAGGCTATCGCGGAGCACCTGCAGGGCCGAGATCTCGATCCCCTGAGCCCCGGCCACACTGTGTGGATTCCCTCTTTGTATTGGTACCGTGGAGACGAGGAGCTGGGGCTCAGAGAGGCTCGTTTCAATGCGGAGCAGTACCCGCAATATCCCTTCGCGCACTACGTTCTGGGCGAGAGCGCGGCGCGGCTGGGGCTGTACGAGGAGGCCGTCGCGGCGCATGAGGAGATGGTTGCCCTCTGGCGGGGGACGATACCAATTCTCGGTCATACGTACGCCAGAGCAGGTCGCACGGAAGACGCACAACGCATCGTGCGAGAGCTCGAAGCCCAGCCACATTTCTGGAATGCTCGGGGCCTGGCTTGCATCCACGCCGCCCTAGGGAACAGGGACGAGGCCCTGCGCTGGCTCGAATTCGAGCCGACACACCACTGGGTGGCGTGGGATGCGGCTCAAGGGCTGTGGGAAGACTACCGCGTGGAACCGCGCTTCAAGGCAGTGCTGCGGCGCATGAACTTGCGGTTCGAGCCGGAAGACCGGTACCCGATTCCGCTGCCTCTGGTCCCGGCAGAGCTGCCGGCGCTGACGGACAGTAGTCGGCGCTGACCGGCGGACCCGCTACGTGAGCGACCAGTTCAACCAACTGAGGCCGGCCCTGGCCGACCGCTATGGATGCCGTGGATTGTCGCGGAAGAAGGCGGAGCGTGCATATGAGCGACGTAGCTGAGCGCCTCGCCACGGCGCTGCAGGGTCGCTATACGATCGAGCGCGAACTGGGCGCTGGCGGCATGGCCACCGTGTACCTCGCCGAGGATCTCAAGCACCGTAGGCATGTTGCTATCAAGGTTCTGCGGCCGGAGTTGGCCGAGTCGCTCGGTGCTGAGCGATTCCTGCGAGAAGTAGCAGTCACCGCCAAGCTCAATCACCCCCACATCCTGCCGCTGCTCGATTCCGGTTCGGCCAACGGTTTCCTGTTCTATGTCATGCCCTACATCGAGGGCGAGACGCTCCGTGCGCGAATCACTCGCGAAGGCCAACTCCCGTTAGACGATGCGCTAGCGATCACACGCGAAGTCGCCGCGGCTTTGAGCTACGCTCACAGCCAAGGTGTGATCCACCGCGACATCAAGCCCGAGAACATTCTGCTTTCGGCAGGAGAAGCAGTGGTGGCGGACTTTGGGATCGCGCGCGCGATAAGAGCGGCGGGTGGTGAGCGGCTCACCGAGACCGGGCTTGCAGTGGGGACGCCCGCCTACATGAGTCCGGAACAGGCGAGCGGCGCACACGAGCTCGACGGACGCAGCGACATATATGCACTGGGTTGTGTGCTGTACGAGATGTTGAGCGGGGAGGCGCCTTACACGGCACCCACGCCGCAAGCGCTGATTGCCAAGAAACTGGCCGAGCCGACGCCACGCATCTCGGTAGTGCGGGAGACAGTGCCCGGAATTGTCGAGGCGGCGCTGTCTAAGGCCTTGGCTAAGACGCCGGCGGATCGCTTTGTCACGGCACAGCAGTTCTCGGAGGCGCTGACGGCGCAGAGTGAAGGGATGAAGCCGGCGCGCAAGGTGGCTCTTCCTGCCAGACGCCTCGGGAACCGGCCTGCCTCGCAGTGGGCCGTTGGATTGGCGGCATTAGTTGCAGTCGGAGCACTGGGTGTAGTGCTGTTGAGTGGAGGGCATTCGTGGCTGGGCTCGGAGGCTGGCGCGGAGACCATCGACAGGCTTGTCGTGGCACCGCTCGAGAATCGTACGGCAGATTCAGCGGCGGCCGACTGGGGGTATATGGCCGCGGATGTCGTGACGCGATCGATCGATCGGGGGGGTTTCGTCACCGTTGTGCCGGGTAGCGTGGTGCGAGACGCATTGCGCGAAGTGGATCCAGCCGTGGGACTACCGGTGCGTGAGATCGCCCGTCGGACCGCGGCACGTTACGCGGTAGCGGGGAGCTACACCGTGTCCGCCGGCCGCCTGCGGTTCGAAGTAGAGCTATTGGACGCGGCGTCCGGGGAGATGCTACGGGGGCTGGACCCGGTTTCCGGCCCCGTGGACTCGCTCGAGGCGGTAGCGGCCGTTCTGGCAGAGCGCGTCACCGCCGCTACGATGGCACTGCTGAATCCAGTCTCCGCCTTCGCACAGTGGTCGAGCCCTCCCTCTCTGGAGGTTTTCAGGAAGCTGATGGCGACGCAGGACATGTTCTGCCGCGGGAGGTCGCAGGAAGCGATCGACGAGGCACTGTTGGCGCTGGAGCAAGCTCCGGACTTCGCACCTCTGCTGATGTACGTCATGTTCTCGCACTGGAATGCTGGCCATCGCCGCGAGTCTGACTCCGTGCTTCGAATCATTGAACCACTGATGGAGCAGCTCAGCACCGCCGAGCGCCTACTCGTGGAACACCACCACGGTAACCTCTACGGCGACCGGACTGAAGTCACTCGCGCAGTCGAGCAGCTGTTCCGTATCCAACCTGGCAGCTACGGCTACCACGCGGGCTTGAATGCTTATCGGATGAACCGCCTCGAGCCTGCGCTCGAGTATCTGCACGCCACCAACCTCGACTCTCCCTGCTACAGTCGCTGGGTCGCGTGGTGGACCGTTACTGCGGCGGTGTATCACCTGCTGGGGCAGTACGAGGAGGAGCTGGACGTTGCACGGCGCGGACTCGAGCGGTACCCCAATCACTTCAGGATACTGGACCAAGAGCTGGCCGCACTGGCGGCGCTGGGCCGGCTGTCCGAAGTTGACTCACTGCTCGACGTGATCGCAGGCCTGCCGGCTCAGGAGAGGTACGGACTAGGTCTGCGACCGGTGTGGGTGGCCCTCGAGCTCAAGGCCCACGGACATCGCGAGGCATACGAGGCGGCGATGCACCGGGCTCTCGCTTGGTTCGCCTCACGGCCGGCGAGCAGTCTGGGTGGCGACTTTCCCTACGACCGCGCCAGGGCGTTCTACTACGCGCAGCGCTGGTCTGACGCAGACACCTTGTTCGCTGCGCTGAGTGCGGAGACGACAGACAACCTCGATTACCGCGGCTACCGAGCAATAGCGCTGGCGCACCTGGGACGCCGTGAGGAAGCCTTGGAGGCCGACCGCTGGCTCGCACAGCTCGATAGGCCCTTTCTGCTGGGAGAACACACTCGGTGGCGTGCTGCGATTGCGGCGGCGCTGGGCGATCGGGAAGGGGCGGTGCACCTACTGCAGCAGGCGATCAGGGAGGGTCTCACACATGGCACGTGGCAGCACCGCGATCCGGAGTGGGAAGCCCTGCGCGACTACCGGCCGTATCAGGAGTTGATGAGGCCGAAGCGGTAAGCCCAAGAGCGCAACGGCTGTCGCGAAAGCGGACATCGCCGACACGGAGGAAACATGCAGCGCCCGGTTAACGCAATGGTGATCATGCTGATGGCTGGCGCCGTTCTCGAGGCACAGGACTACCCGTACATAACAGCAGATCTTCACCACCGATACGTCGCAGTCCCATTCGATCATCGGAGTCCTGAGCAAGGAACTTTCACGCTCTACTACGAGCTGAGCAGCAACTTCGACTTCGCTAACCCAACGGTCTTTTACATCGTAGACAGCCAGCAGTACGCTCACGGTGCGGATAGAATGGCTGGTCAGTATCGCTTCAGCGATTCCCTCAACCTGGTGCTCATCGAGTACAGGGGCCGCAGGCACTCTCCCATCGACGTGACGCAGGCTGATGGTAGCGTCGATTGGGCAAAGGCGTACCGCCTCCTGGCCTCACATCAGGCTGTGGAGGATATCGAGGCTGTCAGGCGAGACCTCTTCGCTGAGCAGCCGGAAACCAAGATCAGTCTCTATGGACGCTCCGGTGGCGCTTATCTGATCCACGAGTACCTGTCCAAATACCCGGCAAGTGCGGGTCGGGCCTTCACGCGTGCGGCGCCCAATCCACTCGTGATGCACATGCAGGACAACCCCGAATCTAGGTATTTCGTGGAAAGCCTGAATGAGGTCGACCCTGCTCTGCACGAGGAACTCAAGACAGTAATGCAGCGGGAGACAGTGCCCACCCATGATCTCATGTGGCTGTTACTGCAGCTTCCGTATGGCGATCCCAATGCAGCCGAGCTTCAGGCTCGAATCATCAGTGAACTCTACGAGCACAACACGGCGACGTACGATGAGTATCATGCCATACCCAGATACGACATCGCCAACTTGCGCCATGCAGAGTTCAATGAGCAGATGGGAGCAGGGATGTTCATTCGTCCGTTGGAATGTGACGGACCCTACCTACTTGGACCGGAACCGGATTACGTAGATCCGGTTTACGTGACCATGCGGTATCTCAGCGCACCGGCACTGTCACTGATCGAGGAAGCAGGCCTGCCCGCACCCGAGTACCCATCCCTTGAATCGTTCAGGAGTGTGCAAGCGGAAGTCTTCTATCTCGCCGGCAAGAACGATCACATGTCACCCTGGTCCATAGCGGTGGAGCTGGCGAACTGGTTTCCCAAATACCGCTACTTCATATCAGACGATACGCACACGATGAGCGAGCATCCGGATTGTTATCCGCTATTGCGCAATGCGTTCTTCCTGCACGGACTTGGCTCGGCTGAGCTGGAACAAGCGGCCCGATCGGCGCAGTGTGTCGAGTGGACTCCGGGTGGAGACCCGGGAGGTTGGTGACGACTGGGATTACCTTAACGCTCCACCCCGTGGTCACCCTGGCTGGTGCAGATGCCAGCCTTCAACTAGACTCGGCGATGTGAGGGCGAGATGATGATGAATGAATTGGTCTTGACGTTACTGTTGGCCCTCGGGTTCGCACTGCCCTGGTCGACGGCGGTTGCGCAAGCTACGCCGCCGCGTGATTCGGTCGCGTCGCCGATCGACCTGCTGTTTGTCGCGAACGAAGGGGTGTTGCTGACTACGCGCAGCCGCAAGGCAGCAATCGACTTAATGTTCGACGCGCCCAACACTGCCTACGCCGCTCCGCCTGACACGATGTTGCAGGCAATGACTAGCGGCGTGGCACCGTTTGACGATCTGGATCTGATTCTGGTCACACACGATCACCCGGATCACTATGCTCCGGCGCTGGTGGCCCAGGCGCTGTCGCATAACGGCCGTGCGGTTTTTGTGGCACCAGTAGATGCCGTCAGTTCTCTAGAAAGTGTCGCGCCAGATTGGGCAGCCATTCGCGACCGCGTTGTATCGGTCACAATAGACCTTGGCGCCGCGTTTGACTCCGTGATAAACGGGATTCGAGTCCAAGCTTACCGCACGCTGCACAGCGGAGCGCGCGCGACCCCACAGAATCTCGTGTACCTGCTGGAAATGGACGGCAGAACAATCTTTCACGAGGGCGACTCGGACGGGAGCGTGCAGACATACAATGCGCTCGGCCTGGCGGAGAAGAGCATCGACCTCGCATTGGTCCACTTCTGGTTTCCCCTCAGCCAAGACGGCGAGGCGATCATACTGGGCATTCTCAAACCGGATCACGTCGGGCTGTTCCATCTTCCGCTGCGACTGCGGTCGGATGCACCCACGAGAATAGCAGCGGTTTCTGCCAACTACGACGATCTGTTCCTGCTAATGGACCCGGGAGACAGGAAGACGATCCCGGACTGAGGCAACGTTGGGGTGTTGCCTACCGCAAGCACGATTGTGATAACGCCCCAGTCTCTGGCGCCCCCACCCAACAGACCCTACCTTAGCGGTCTGGTACCACAGGAGAGCCGCCATATGGCCGACCTATCGCCGCCGGCTGCCGCGGACATGAGCGGATGAACACGGGTGGGTGCCAGTGAGTGATTCACGAGAAGCGCTCACATCGGCGCTATCAGACCGCTACCAGATCGAGCGCGAACTGGGCGCTGGCGGCATGGCCACGGTCTATCTCGCCGAAGACCTGAAGCATCGCCGTCAGGTAGCGATCAAGGTCCTTCGTCCCGAACTCTCTGCTACGCTCGGTCCCGAGCGCTTCGTGCGCGAGATCGAGATCGCCGCGAATCTGAATCACCCTCACATCCTGCCGTTGCACGACTCCGGAGAAGCCGACGGGTTTCTGTACTACGTGATGCCGTTCGTAGAAGGCGAATCGCTGCGCGATCGGCTGGAGCGCGACACCAAGTTGTCCGTGCCCGATGCCGTGCGCATCACGGATCAGGTAGCATCGGCTTTGAGCTACGCGCACGAGCGCGGCGTGGTTCACCGTGACATCAAGCCCGAGAACATTCTTTGCGCCGGTGACCAAGCGATCGTTGCGGACTTTGGGATCGCACGAGCGGTCGAGGTGGCAGGTGGGGAGAAGCTCACCGGAACCGGCATCGCGGTCGGCACACCGGCGTACATGAGTCCCGAGCAGGCGGTAGGGACTGACATAGATGCCCGGAGCGACGTGTACGCGTTGGGCTGTGTGGTCTATGAGATGGTGTCGGGGCGCGCGCCATTCGAAGGTGAGACACCGCAGGGGATGCTGGCCAAGCACGCGGTGGGTACCGTGCCGAGTCTGCGGACAAGCGATCCGAGCGTCCCGCTGTTTCTCGAGCGTGCGGTGGAGCGTGCGTTGGCGAAGCAACCTGCCGATCGGTTTCAGTCGGCGAGTGCGTTTGCGGAGGCGCTGACGTCGGAGATGGTGGTGGCGCGCGTGGGCGGACAGAGTCGGCAGCGTCGCGTCGTTTCCGCTGCGGCAGTCGTCGTGGCGCTTCTAGCAGCAGCGTGGGCGCTGTTCACGTACGGACCCGACCCCACTTACGAGCGCTTGGCAGTGTTGCCACCGACCAATCTGATGAACGATCCGGATGAGGCGTACTTCGTTCAGGGAATGCACAACGCTCTGATCACCGAGCTGCAGAGAGCCGGGGTTGCGGTGATTGCTCGCACGTCCGTGATGCAATACGAGAACATGCAGAAGCCGATTCGGGAAATCGCGAGTGAGTTGGGTGTCGACGCGATCGTGGAGGCCTCGGTTCTTCGCGTGGCGGATAGTGTGGAGATCGAGGTCAAGTTGGTGGACGGCACCACACAGCAGTACGTAGCGGATCCTATCGCGCGCCGTAGTGATTTGCGTGACATCGAGCGGCTCTACCGTGGCCTGACGTCCGCGATAGCCGTCGAGATTCAAGCTGTACTCACCCCGCAGGCGGAGACCCGTCTGGCAAGCGCGCGCCCGGTCAACAAGGAGGCCTACGAGGCCTATCTGAGAGGCCAGTTTCACTTCACGAGTTTCTCGTTCGAGACCGCTCTGCGCTACTACGCGCTAGCCCTCGAAGAGGACGCCGGGTATGCCCTGGCCTACGTGGGGATATCGCTCGTCTGGGCGGGGCTCAACCAGCAGGGGTTGGTGCCACCCAGTGAGGCCGGGCCGAGGGCGAGGGCAGCTGCGCTCAGAGCGCTCGAGTTGGACAGCACGCTGGCGGAGGTCCACTATGCATCGGCAATTGTCAAGACGTGGATCGATTGGGACTGGCCCGCCGCGGAGGCCGCGTTCAGCCGGTCTATCGAACTCAACCCCAACTACCCGGACGTACGCGCCTTCTACTCGCACTACTTGTGCGCAATGAAGCGCCCGGACGAGGCACTGTTCGAGATGGAGCGAGCGGTGGAACTGGACCCGCTCAATCCCCTGATCCAGGCGCTGCGCGGCCAGGCTCTGTACATGCTAGGCCGGTACGACGAGGCCCTCGAGCAATTCCAACGGCTGGCCCGTGCGGAACCGAATTATCCGTTGGGAGTAGGGGGCCTGCAAAACGTCTACGGCGCGAAGGGCATGTACGAGGAGGCGCTGGCGGCAGCGAATTCGTACTACGCAGTGATGCAGTTCAGCCAGGCCGAGGAAGCACTGGCGCAGGGCTACGCCGAGGGTGGCTTCCATGCTGCGATGAAGCGTGCGGCTGATGCGTGGGCAGAACGAAGGAGCGAGGCTTATGTCTTACCGTCGGAGATCGCCGTTGTGTACGGGCTTGCTGGCGAGGACAGCCTCACGCTGGACTGGTTGGAGCAAGGCTTCGAAGAACACGATCCTGGTTTGCCGTATCTGAGTGCATGGCCCACTTTCGGGAGCCTCCATGACAGCCCACAGTTTCTGGATCTGGTCCAGCGGATGGGGTTGCCGGAGCGGTGATGATCACGGATTGCAGAGTGCAGATCGGCGACTGCAGAGTTGTGATCTGTCGTGGTCCCACAAATCTGCAATCACAAATCGTATCGTTCTACAATCTGCAATCGATCGGGTATGACTAACGCCCTCGACGCGGCTCCACGCCGCGTGCTTGCGCTCCCCCTCGCCTGGCGGCCTCGCATCTCCGCGACTCTTGCCGTCGATTCTCTAGATCCGGATCTCGTTCGCGGCTGCAATTGAGAGCGTTCGTCTCGTGAGTTGCCGATTCTCGCGATGCGAATAGCGAATCCGGTGTCCTATCCCTTGTCATCAAGCCGATAAGTCCCTTATCGGTGTCGCCAGTTGTCCGGGGAAAGGCAGTTGCGCGGAGTCTCGAGCCGTTCGTTGCGCTGACTCGAGTTGCGCTGTCATCAAACTGATCGGCTACCGGTCCTCTTCCGACAGCCCGCGCAATCGCCTAAGTGATTGATTTCCCAGAGACATGTCGACAACGCGACGATTCGGCTGCACTATTGGTATCCATCTTGCCCCAACACACCGCAAAAGGGGGCCGCGTGGAAGTCTTCGCACAGGCGTTGGTCAGCGGACTGTCACAAGGATGTGTTTACGCCCTGGTCGCTATCGGCTTCGTGATCATCTACAAGGCCACGGAAGTCCCGAACTTCGCCCAGGGCGAGATCGCCATGGTGGGCGCCTACCTCTACTTCACTCTCGTGACGATGCTCGGCTTCCCCGCGGTCTGGGCGCTCCCCGCCACATTGGCCCTTGCGGGTCTTCTCGGTGCGCTGATCGAAAGAACCGTGATCCACCCGATTTCAGATGAGCCGCCCTTCATAGCGATCATGGCGACGATCGGTCTTGCAATCCTGCTGCGCGGTGTCACCGGCATCGTCTGGTCGCATGATACGCACGCGTTTCCGTCGCCGATACCACAGCGAACTTTCGAAGCGGCCGGTGTAGTCGTCAGCTCGGCCGATCTCTGGGCGTTCTCGCTGGTGGCAGTAGTCACCTTGCTGCTCTTTGCCTTCTTCCACTGGACGCGCATCGGCATAGCCATGCGGGCCGTGGCCCAGAACCGCTACGCCGCTCAGCTCATGGGCATCAGGGTGCAACGGATCTTCACGCTGAGCTGGGTGCTGGCGGCGGCGGTCGGTGCTCTCGCTGGCATCGTTCTGGCCAACCTCAACTATCTGCACACCAACATGGGAACGATCATAATGGTGGCCATCGTGGCCGCTGTGCTGGGTGGTCTGGAGAGCATTCCCGGGGCGCTGCTGGGTGGCCTGTTCATTGGAGTCGTGGGGAACCTGTCGGGTACCTACCTGGACTGGTTGTTGGGCGGCGGCGCCAAGGATGTGGCAGTCTTCGCCGTTCTCCTCATAGTCCTGTTGATCCGGCCTTACGGGTTCTTCGGAATCCCTGACGAGAAACGTGTCTGAGTGACATCATGGCGGCCACAAGCACCAGACACAAGAACATGATCACGTCTTACGCTGAGGACATCGCGCTCTTCCGAACGGGTGTGCGGAAGTTCTGGTTCGGCTTTCTCCTCGTGGGCCTCGCGGTTTTGCCTTGGGCAGGCCTGGTGCTAGGCGGCAACTACGTTCCTTACCTCCTGAACCTGCTCGGGATCTCCGCCATAGTCGCCATGGGTCTGAACCTCCTCACCGGCTCGACGGGTCTGGTCTCCTTGGGACATGCCGCGTTCGTAGCGGTAGGTGCGTATACCGCGGCTTTCCTGGCGAACCGACTCGGGTGCCCCTTCGTGCTAGTCCTACCCGCTTCCGCCCTCTTCACGGGATGCGTGGGAGTGGCGGTGGGTCTGCCCGCGCTTCGCATCAAGGGGATATACCTGGCTCTGGCGACGATGGCGTTTCAGTTCATCGCCGCCCACGTC
>Ga0209536_100012004_pt1 | contig 12636 bp, 13 predicted proteins | sample DeeMarSeWOR28_12_FD_187461 | JGI IMG/M metagenome (GOLD analysis project Ga0209536, IMG submission 187461) | Marine sediment microbial communities from White Oak River estuary, North Carolina - WOR-2-8_12 (SPAdes) (version 2) | ecosystem: Environmental > Aquatic > Marine > Intertidal zone >...
TTATGGACGAGGAGCTGCCGATCCTGGAGCGCGAGGCGTTCCGCGAGGAGTTGAAACAGCTAGGTCCACACGGGACGACGGTCAGGGTGACTCATGATGCATTTGCGTTCCTTGAGGGGAACGTGATAACGGTGGACGACCTCCATTTCACGGCGGAGGATGGCGATAACGCGCTGATCAAAAATCTTTTACATTTCACGTACTCCAATCCGACCCCGGGTATTGTTCCTCAAGACAGGCTTATAATGTCGATCCGGGAGAGTAAGGTCGGCCTGGGCAGGTTGAACGTTCTGTCGGATGAGTGCTGGGCACGGAGGCCGATGATTGGCCTGCTCGGATATTTTCTCCTTCATGAGGGTGTATTGGCTCTGGCCTACGGGCTTAAAAAGAGCATGTTTGTTGATGCTGAGTCTAGAATGGATATGTGGGAGGCTATGATGATGAGGCTTCCGAGAACGGGTATCCATTCGAGCGTATTCTTCTCGTATCTGGTGGAAACTCCCATCACCGCTGACTATTCAGGGGGAGATTTGGTTCATTAAAAGACCGGTTCTACCTCTATGTCCGCCGCTTCAAGGTCCGATGTCAGCTTGTCCCGGATGATATCGAAATATTCTTCCGAAAGATACTCTTCAAGCTTATTTCTTCTGTAGATTCCTTTGATCCTGTATGAATAGTTCATCTTATCTATCAGCACGGTGTCCACTTTTCCGATCAGTCGCGTTTGAAAAACTTTTGGAGGAATTTAAATGGGCCGCCGTTCTTGTCCTCCTCATAAGTGTCTATGAGCTCAACTCCGCCGCGCTCTTTGATCTCTTTTTCGCACAGTTTCTCTATCTCGCGCCTCTTCTTTACTGATTCGTAAGCGCTTTCCGCCGAAAAGATCAGTTTTTTCCCGTCCCTGCGCCTGACGAATATTATCATCTCTTTCTCGTTCTCGAACTTAATGCTTGATTCATAATAATTTGAGTAAGGCGAGATCATCGTGCCGTCCCGGTAATACTCTGCGGTGATATCAAGCATTGTGTCCGAATTCCCCGGCCAGACTTCGATATCGGTTCCCTCGAAAGATATCATGTCCTCCTTGTAGATGCTGTAGATCTTCTCTTTTACCTTGAAGTGATAGACGCCCAGCTTGTACGGCTGTTTGAATTTTACTCCGCCGTATTCTTTTATCTCTTCCGTCGTGACAACGGGGGGAGAGTTTTTCAACGAGGAAAACGTATGTGCAGTACTGGACCAGATCTTCCAGCGTAGTCTCCCTGGGGTGCACCTGGCTCACATGGGCCTCCTTTATCGACAGGGTCAGGAAACAAAGGACCAGGATCGGGATCACTAGTCTCTTCATGTGAACATTGTAGCTGAAATCTGCCGCGAAATCTTTCAATATTTGAATGTAATGGTTACCAGATTCCTCAAATTGTTCGACGGTTTCCTGATGCTTGTGGATTCTGATAATAATTGATGCAGTAAGATTAAGATTTTGCCGTCCAGATGATATTTGTCGAGCAGTTGATGCCGCCGTGCAGCCCCCACCTGAAGGCGCCGAATGGAATCGAGCTCACGTGTGCTTTCACTCCGCTACTCTGCACGACTTTGGTCGATCTCTCCGCCGCGGCGTCCATGTACACCCCGCCGAAAGGAAGCCTCATCGAATTCAGCGGCAGCCCGTCCTCATCGGGGAGCGTCGCGAAGCGTTTTGGCTTTATGATATCAAGCATCCTTCTTATCAAGTCCCGGTGCTCCTTGTAGTACGTTCGGTCGAAGAATATCGCGTTGTCCAAGTACGGATACAGGACGATGAAATCCGGGTGGTCCATCATTGTAAAAATGCGTTTTTCCGTGCCGATTTCCTTCATGACGGACGGCGGAATAATGTCTGTCCAGATGGGAGGCAGCGTGAAGACCGTTCTTCCCATTTGTTCGAGCTGTTTCTTTGCCTCGGTCTTGACTGCCATGTGCGCTTGATAAAGGTTCATATTCAGGCTGTGTCTTGCCAGATTGAGCTGCTCTTTGCTCATATTGCTCATGAAGGCGAACTTGCCCGCAACTACAAACTCTCCCCCGAAACCCAATCTGCTGTACTTCCAGTTAAGCCCGGGCGCTCTATCCTTAAGCTCGTTCCACGAAAGGCTTCTCGCGTCTTCATTTATGAAAACGGTCTTACCGATCTGCGTAAAACAGTCTCTTAAGAATGACACGCTAACCTCGTTCATATCCTGTTTGCTGTTTACATAGACAATGTTCTTTGTGGGCACTCCCGCGTTTTTAGCGGCGTAAATGAATCCCAGGTCGAGAAATTCCTCTTTCATGGGATCGGGAGTGATAAGGCCCACTTCAAAGCCCAGCCCGCTAAGGTCCGAAAGGAGAGTTATCCGCCCCGCGTCGGCCGCTTTCTGATCTTCGTTGAGATGGATGTGCATTTGTTCTGCGAGGGAGTAATCGAATATTCTGAAGCCGTTCTCAACTTCCAAAACCTGGTCTTTCCCGAACCTGCCTTTTACGACATGCCAGGCGGTTTCCAGCGCTTTTTCCCGCGCCGCCATGTGGCTGAGGTTGTGAAAGTCTTTGTAAGACCCGTGCGGCAGCGACATTTGCCTTTCTATCTCGCGCGCCGTTCGCGGGGAGACGTTCCCCACGTTGGGAGATGTGAATATTATCGGTTTATAGCCTTTTGGGCCGAGCAGTGTTTTCATCAGATAATTATCGATGGATCACGAGGGAAATTTCAAAGAGATGGGAAGAGGAAAGAAGGGCAACCTGAATGCGGGATTTCGCCAAAAGTGAAATCCTGATAGGATCGTGTCGATAATATTCAGGAGGCGATATTTATGAAGATAGATTTCAGCATATTCGATTTTAGTCCTGTGAGCGCGGCCCAGAAGGGGCTGAGGATACAAGAGGACATGATGAAGAACGAAATTACGGCCGCGAGGGGCGGCTTTAAGAGAAAAGATGGCATCACCATGTCCGATGCCGTTGCTAAGGCGGAGTCGGACAGCGACAAGGAGATGCTAAAAAAGATCCTCACCATTCCTGAAGTAAAAGAGGAGCTTAAGAAAACCGGCGTTAGCCCGGACAAGATCAAGATCCACAGAAAAACCGAGGACAGATCGAACAAATTCTATTTTATAGTGAGCGGTCCCGACGACGGAATATACGTCAGGGCGGACCAATCCATGAGCAATGTCGAGTATGAGCTGCCCTACAGGATCATGGAGTACACTAAGCTCTGCGCCAAGCGCAAGGAGATTCTAAAAGATCAGAACGTGCGGACCGCGATGAACGATTACAAAGTTGACCCCGATCGCGTGACAATATACCATGATAACAGCCACGACCGTTTGCCGCCCTCGATCTTGAGCAGCAAGAACGGGATTGTGATAAACTGCCATAAGGACGAATCAGCCCTGAAGATCTCAAGGCTTCTGGTCGGCGAGATCCCAAAGTACGCTCAGGCAAGGGATGAAAATTAAACACGACCTTTTCATATTTGTTACTGTTCTTGTCATCCTTGGAATGCTCATTGCAAATTACTTCGGGTGGTTTTAGGATAAAGCTGTTAAAACATCAGCCTGATGGGGGTGTTTAGGTCTATCCAGTTTGCCATTATCGGCATTTCCTCTTCCATAACGTGAACAGGTTCGTTTATCCAGCAGTACTCGCATTTTTGCTTCAGCTCAATCGTGATGTGGGGCAGAATTTCTTCTCTTTCCATAGTTTCCCTCGTCCACGCTTCAACTTTCAGGATCAAATGTTCTGTTTCAATTCGAAAGATTTCTGCTTTGTCTCCGGCCCTGGGGTTTCTTGGGGCTAAAATTCGTTCACTCATCCTCGTGAGAGCAAATAGTGCGTTGGAAGAAGGGCTTTTCAGTCGATTATTCTGAAATATCTTCCTGATTTTACTCGGTCTGGGGTCAACGATATAGCTTAAAATGTTATTTGGAACTTCCTGACACCCGCAATTTTTCTTGAGGTGTTCGATGAATTCCTGCCGAAGGACCTCGGCTTTACTGATGACGGCCTTTCTGGTTAGCGAATTTATGTCAGCTGCGTACTCTGCCTCATATGGAACATCTTGAAGAAGTTCGCATATCTCCAGGGCTCTGGCGGGATCGAGCGGAAGCCTCCTTAAATTAAGGTATCGGCTAACGGTAATTTTTCCCCTAGAGGTTAAGAAAGACCTGCTAAGTTGCAGGCGTTCGGTTCTTTGCAGGACAAAAGAACTTTTCTTTTTTCTTCTAAGCGTGGATAAATTTACAACATTGCTTCCAGACATGATTATTCTCCAAATTATTATCGTCGCAATTTGCGGTGAATTTCATCGGGAATAGTAGTATAATTAAATCCCAGGAGGGTTGATCGTTATGAAAAAGATTCTGATTATATTATGCATTCTGTTGCTTGGAAGCGCCGCGTTTGCCGTTGAGTATTCCGCCGAGTATGTGACCACCGTTGATGGTGAAAAAACGACATCCAAGATGTTCTACGCCAAGGATAAGTGCAGGATGGAAGTTGAGACTGAAGCCGGCAGGAGCATAAGCATCTGCCGTTTTGACAAGGACGTAATGTGGACTCTGATGCCCGAACAAAAGATGTACATGGAGACGGAACTTCCCGAGCCGGGGGAAGAAGGTTATATGGGTGATTATGACAAGAAAGAACTCGGCAAGAAGATCGGATCCGAAAAGATCAATGGGGAAATGTGCGATAAGTATAAGGTCTATGCGGACAAAGAAGAAAAGGATGATTTTATGTATGTGTGGATATCGCAGAAGGACAGCATCGTAATGAAGACCGCTTCGTCTGACGGTTCTGTCACTACCGAGGTTAAGAACCTGAAGAAAGGCAAGCAGGCGGCCTCGCTCTTTGAAATCCCGGAAGGATACGAGGAGATGGGGTCTCAGATGCCGCCGATGCCCATGGACATGCCGATCGAAATGCCGTCCTGGTAAATAGTGATAATATTCGTGAAGGAGTTTGAATATGAAGAAAGCAGTTCTGTTAATTTTGTTATCAGTTATAATTTCGAGTGCCTGCTCCGGGATGGGGGAGAGTCCTAAAATGAATGAAAAGAATGAAAAAGAAGCAAAAAGCACGGCAAAGTACGCGATATTTGATACAAGCATGGGCAAGATAACATGTGTTCTTTATCCTGACAGAGCGCCGAAGACCGTCGCGAATTTTATCGGCCTGGCGACCGGCACAAAAGAGTGGAAGCATCCGCTTACCGGAGAAGTCTCCAAGAAACCTCTTTACAGCGGAACGATATTCCATAGGGTAATACCAAATTTCATGGTCCAGGGCGGTGATCCGTTGGGCTCGGGATATGGCGGGCCGGGATATCAGTTTGAGGACGAATTTGATGACGGCCTGAAGTTTGCCGGGCCGGGAAGGCTTGCAATGGCCAATTCAGGGCCTAACACTAACGGTTCGCAATTTTTCATAACAACGGTGCCAACTCCTTGGCTGAACGACAAGCATACGATTTTCGGTCAGGTGATCGACGGTCAGGAAATTGTTGAGGCGATTTCAAATGTTAAAACGACTCCCAGCAATAAGCCGCTTGAGGATGTTGTAATCAGGCAGATTTTCATTCAGGATACGCCCTGATTATCTCGAGGCTTTAGCGAAAACTTCGTAATATTCCTTCATTACGTCGTTGATGTTCCTGCCTATTGTTGTGTAGGCATCATCGTCCAGGTTGGCCAATGAAACTCGCAGCGACCATTTCGGTCCCCTGAATCCGGCCCCAGGAAGGCAAATCGTGAGCTTTTCTTTCGCGAGCTTGAAAAGGAACTCTATCATAATGTGGTCCTGGCACAGTTCTTTCGCGAAGGCTTCCCCGTATTTCTCTTTCGCCATTTTCCCGATATCAACGAGCGAATAATAATATGTATGATCGGGGCCTTCAGTTAATTTGATGCCAAGATTATCATAAAGATTTTTTATCCTTTTCCTGAGAGTCGCCTGTATCGATTTTTTATACTTGAGGGTGTCGTCCATCAGATTGAAAAGCGAGAACAGGCACATTATCGCCTGCTGGGGGCAGGAAAGTCCTCCGGTGTGTGCCAGGGCAACATCCCTGCTGTCCATCTCGAGGCGGTCGATGAATTTTATCTTTTCCGGAGTTGCCGAGTCCATTTTGTATTTTTTGTCCAGCTCCGCTATCTCATGGGCCGAAAGCTCTTTTATCTTCTTGTCGATTATGTTGTGTTCGTGAAGCATTATCACTCCCAGTCTCCAGCCAGTGACCCCGAAGTACTTCGAGTAAGAGTAGCAACAGATGGTGTTGTGGGGGAGAACTTCCACCAGTGAATGGAAACCGTCCACAAATGTTGCGTAGACCGTATCGGTGAGGACTATCAGGTCTTCGCGGTCGTTCTTCACAACCTCGGCGATCTTCTTCATGGTTTTCTCATTGAACTTTACGGATGTCGGGTTGGTGGGGTGCACCATGAAGAGGGCCTTGATCTTGCGGTCTTTCAGTTTTTCTACCTCGGAATCGGGGAGCTGCCATTCCATGTCCTCGTTCTGCTCCACAAACATCTCCACGAGCCGGTAGTCCGAAAGGTGCGGGATCTCCAGGTACGGCGAGAATATCGGAGTGATTATCGCAATGTGATCACCGTAATGCAGTATCTTGTTTTCCTTCAGGGAATTGAATATGTATACCATTGCCGCCGTGGCCCCCTCAACCGCGAAAAGGTCAAATTTGCCTTTTGCCGGATGTCCTCCCGGGCAGAGGATCTGGGTCAGGTAGGCATTAACGATCTTTTCTGTGCAGGGGAAAATGCGGGATGGTGAGGGATAGAAATCTCCCAATGCCGCGTCGGAAATTTCAAATACAAATTCATCAGGATCCAGTCCGTATTCCTTTTCCGCGAACTTAACGGCTTTATTCAGGAATTCTGTTGCTTTGCCGGCATTCGCCTTTTTCAGGAAGGCATCAAGCTTCTTTGCTATTCCTTTTTTCTCTGGCCTGAAGCCCAGGTCGTTGATCGATGTTTTCTCCGCGGCAAGGCCCGTCACGAAAAGGTTGAGATATGAAAATGCCTCCCGGACGGTTGTGTTGAGGAAATTCGGATTTCCCCGCCCGGCGTTGAGCATTTTACCCCCATGCTCCGCGGCGCTTTTTTGAGCGGTCTCAATGAGCACGTTCTTCAGTTCGAACGGGCTCATCGCGAGATATTTTTTTGTTTTTTCGTTTGTCATGCTTTTTTGACTTTTTTCCATGCGGGTTTTTTAAACTGATAGATGATGAACGGAATCGCGTATATGGCGGAAATTCCCCCGATAAGAACGATCTCGTAAACTGTATTGTTGCCTGCGGGAAGTTCCGCCGGGGGGAAGAGAGCGACAACAAAACCTATGAATAGAGTTGCAAGGCCGAGAATTGCGATCGTCCACATTCCGGCATTGCCTCCGGGCACTTTATAAGCTCTTTTTACTTTCGGTTCCTTATATCTAAGCGTGAGACCGGCGAGTATCATCAGCGAGTACATGGCGAAGTAGATTAACATTGCCATGGCGCACGACATCCAGAAGGCGATGTTCAGGTTCGGCATAAGCATCAGCCCGCCTCCCACAAGGGAGACAAGGACCGCTTGAATAATGAGCAGGGGAGCAGGGGCTCCGTGCTCATTTACTTTTTGCAGAAACGGGGGGAGCTCTCCGTTCTTAGCCGTGGCGTGAATTCCCTTTACCGGTCCCATCACCCAGGTGCAGATTCCTCCTATGGCTCCGCCCGCGATAAGGAGACCGAAGACGGGAACCAGCCAGCTCAAGTTAAATTGAGAGAAGAATACCGCGAGAGCTTCCATTATTCCCGCGAGCAGGCTCATTTTTGCCTTCGGCACTACAATGCCAACGGAAAGAGAGCCGAGAATGTTGAGCAGGAATCCGACAGCGATGACAAAAAATATTGCGATGGGGTAATTGCGCTTCGGGTTGTCCACCTCCGCCGCGTGGGACGAAGAAGCCTCAATTCCTGAGAAGGTTCTCATAAAGGCCACAAGAAGAACAAGCGTGCTTATCTGGTTGAGGCTCGGAAACAGATTGGCTTCGGTGAGAGAAAGGTTCATCTGAGGTATGTTTCCCATCAGCAGATAGGCGATGCCGAGAATTATTATTACTGAGCCCGGAAGGAGAACGCCGCTCAGGAAGCCCACTGTACTTATCATGCCGGACACTTTTTGTCCTCGAAGGCTGGCGAGTGTGGCGCCCCATATCACGGCGAGGAGTACGGCATATAAAAACAGTCGGTTGGATGCTAGGGCGGGGGCGAAGACGAAAGCGAGCGAGCCTCCCACGAAGTAGAGCATCGCGATTACTCCGACGATCATGTAATTCCACTGAAGCCAGATGCTTACGAATCCCAGGCGGTTGCCGAAAGCCTCTTTAACCCAGGCGTATATTCCGCCCTGCTTGGGCCATCCTGTTGCAAGTTCGGCGGAGATCAATGCCACGGGAATAAAGAAGCCGATAACCGCGATGAGTCCAAAAAAGATCATGTGCAGACCGGTTTCAGCCTCCATCGGAAAATTTCGGATGCTAATGACGAAGGCGGAGGATATCATGATAAGTGTAAAAAGGTTAATCTTACGGTTGGCGGGAGAGGATCTTTTAGCCTTTCTTTTAGCCATATTGAACCTCCTCATTATTGATGGTAACTTTTGAAGTATACCTGCTCAGGCGCACCGATACAACCGGAAAATGAGGTATCGGGTCGCCTCCCGGTTGTGTTATAATCCCCGAGATGTTACTGGCGATTGATGTCGGAAACACAAATATTGTTTTTGGTGTTTTTAAGGGGAAAACTCTGGTCAAGACATGGAGAGTTGGGACTGGGGACTGGGGGTCGGGGATCAGGGGGAAGGATAAAATTGCCGATGTGATAATTTCCAGTGTTGTTCCCAGGGTGAACATCCCGCTTAAGAAGGCCATCGAGAAGAAGTTTAAAGTTAAGCCGGCATTTATTAAGTATAAAGACATCGATCTTAAGATAAATCTCAAAAAGAAAGCTCAAGTTGGGGCTGATAGGCTGGTCAATGCTTTTGCGGCGCGGGAACTTTACGGAAAACCTGTCATCATTGTTGATTTTGGAACGGCAACTACTTTCTGCGCGGTAAACAGAAAAGGGGAGTATCTTGGAGGAGCGATCGCTCCGGGTGTCAGCCTGTCTGCCGGCGCTCTTCATACTGGGACTGCAAAACTGCCCGAAATTAAGGTAGAATATACCAAAAAGGCGATAGGCAGGGATACCGTTAGTGCGATGCAATCGGGGTTGTACTATGGTTATGTTGCGCTTGTTGAAGGAATGATCAAGCGGGTCAAAAAGGAAGTAGGAGGAACCCCGATTGTTGTGGCAACGGGCGGGTTTTCCGAGATCCTTAAGAAGCACACGAAGATTTTCGATGTCGTTGACAAGAATTTGACGCTTAAAGGGCTAAGAATGATCTGGGAGGGTCTGAATGTCTGAAGAACTGAATGAACTGTTAAAAGTACGAAGATCGAAATTGGACGATCTGAAAGCAAAGAAGATCGAGCCGTATCCGTACAGCTACGACCAGAAGCACTTTGCCGCTCCGATACTTGAGAAGTACAAGGATGTCGGAGCGGATGAAGCTCCGGAAGAAGTGAGTCTTGCCGGACGTATCATGACAAAGAGAGGCCACGGGAAGGCATCCTTTGCTCACATTCAAGATGCTTCCGGGAAGATCCAGATATACGGGAAGCTTGATGTTCTGGGGAAAGAAACATTTGAGTTGTTCGAAAAGCTCGACATCGGAGACATAATCGGCGTAAAAGGGAAAGTTTTCAGGACAAAGAAGGGCGAGATCACGGTCAAGATAGAAAAACTTGTTCTGCTATGCAAATCCCTGCATCCTCTTCCGGAGAAATGGCACGGGCTTCAGGACAAGGAGCTGCGATACCGCGAAAGATATGTTGACCTCATCGTCAATCCTGATGTCAAAGAAGTTTTCAAAAAACGGTGCAGGATAGTCAGCCTTGTCAGAAGATATCTGGACGAACAGGGCTTTCTTGAAGTCGAAACTCCGGTTCTCCACACAATGCCGGGCGGAGCGACTGCAAAACCGTTTGAAACATATCATAATTCGTTGGATATGGATCTTTTTATGAGGATCGCGCTGGAGCTTCATTTAAAACGGCTGATCGTCGGCGGGCTTGAGAGGGTCTACGAGATCGGCAGGGTATTCAGGAATGAAGGAATGTCATATAAGCATAATCCGGAATACACCATGCTCGAACTCTACAAAGCGTATGCTGACTATGAGGATGTAATGAAGCTGACCGAAGAGATGATCACATCTATCGTAAAAGAAGTTAACGGTTCGCTGAAAGTTGAGTTCAGGGGGGAGGTCATAGATTTTACGCCTCCGTGGAAGAAATTAACTCTTTCTCAGGCGCTAAAAGAACATGGCGGGATTGATATTGGAGTGGGGGAGGGTGAGCTCAGGAAGGTGGCGAAGAAAAAGGGGATCGAGGGCGCTGAAGAGATCGGGATCGGCAAGGTCATCAATCTTCTCTACGACAAGTTTGTTGAGCCGGATCTTATTCAGCCGACGTTTATTACGGATCATCCGGTTGAAACGACGCCGTTGGCAAAGAGACACAGAAAAGACAAGAATCTTGTTGAGAGGTTTGAATTGATTGTCGCGGGAATTGAAATTGCCAACGCCTTCTCGGAGCTTAACGATCCGATCGATCAAAAAGGAAGGTTTGAGGAGCAGCAGAAGCTGAGGCAGGCGGGGGATCAGGAAGCCGAATCGATGGACGAGGATTTCCTGAGAGCTCTTGAATATGGGATGCCGCCGACCGGAGGGCTTGGGATCGGTATCGATCGGCTGGTAATGCTTTTAACGAACTCACAGTCGATAAGGGATGTTATATTCTTCCCGCATATGAGGCCGATAGCATGATAATAACCGAACAAAAGAAACTGGAACAAATATTGGATTATCTCAAGAACGCAAAGTCCGTGTTTATTGTTGGTTGCGGACGGTGTGCTACTTCGTGCGAGACCGGCGGAGAGAAGCAAGTTGAGGAGATGGCGAAGAAGTTATCTGCGAAAGGAAAGAAGATACCTGGTAGTGTTGTTGTTGAGGCGCCTTGTGACGACCGATTAGTAAGCAGAGAGCTGAAAGCGGAGAGCGGAAAGCTGAGGGAAGCGGATGCGTTGCTTGTCATGTCCTGCGGGGCTGGAGTGCAGACCGTTGCAGACATGATCGAAAAGCCGGTGTTTCCGGCGCTTGAGTCGCTTTTCCTCGGCAGGACGAAGAGGCTCGGCAAGTTCTACGAAGAATGCATCATGTGCGGTGATTGTATTCTTGATGAAACTGAAGGAATTTGTCCGGTTGCGAGGTGCTCGAAGCATTTATTGAACGGTCCGTGCGGCGGATCGCATAACGGCAAGTGTGAAGTTGATCAAAAATATGATTGTGCTTGGTATTTAATATTCGAAAGGCTGAAGGCCCGGGGCAAGACCGAACAGCTAAAGAAGTTCAGGAAGCCGAAGGATTTCTCGAAGGTCATCAGGCCGAGGAAAATGGAATATCGTTAATGACATTAAAGCAGGCGATAAAATCGAATAAATTTATTGTAACGGCAGAGATGGCTCCTCCGAAGGGAGTGGATATCGAGAAGCTTCTCGAGAGCGCTGAGATACTGCGCGGCTGCGTTGACGCGATTAACGTTACGGACAACCAGAGAGCCGTAATGAGGCTCTCTTCGCTGTCTTTCTGCGCGAAACTTGCTGAAAAAGGGCATGATCCGATCCTTCAGATGACCTGCAGGGACAAGAATGCTCTTGCTTTGCAGTCAGATATCCTCGGTGCTTATGTTCTTGGAATAAGGAATATTCTTGCTTTATCCGGGGATTATCCGAACAGGGGAGATCAGCGTGGCGTTAAGCCGGTTTTTGATCTTGATTCCGTTCAGCTTGTTGACTTGATCAAAAAGATGGACAGCGGCACTGATTTGGCCGGAAATAAATTGGCGGGGAAGCCGAATTTCACGATCGGCGCTGTTGTTAATCCCGGTTCTGATCCGCTCGAGCCGCAGTTAATCAAACTGCACAAGAAAATTGATGCTGGCGCTGAATTTATTCAGACCCAGGTTGTTTATGATGTTGAGGGGTTTAAGAAATTTCTTAAAGAAGCGAAAGTCCCGCCGAAGATTAAGATCCTTGTCGGAATATTTCCTTTAAGGTCTTACAAGATGGCAACGTTCGTCAACGAACAGATACCCGGAGTGTCAGTGCCCGATAAAATACTGAAGAGGATCAAGAATGCAAAGGATCCTGTTGAAGAAGGGCTCAATATTTCTGTTGATATTATTGATGAGCTAAAACCCCTCTGCGCGGGCGTCCACCTGATGACGCTCAATAATCTTCAGGAAATTCCTGAGATAATTAAGCGATCGAAGTTAGCTTAGGGTTGTCTTCCCCCGACAATGATGCGCGGAATTCTAATAGTAGGCTGGCCGTCCGATACGGGCGCGTGGTCATACTTGCCGCAGACGCCGGTTTGGAATGTCAGATCCGATCCGACCATGTCTATTATTTCTAGGACTTTCGGGCCGTTTCCGGTCAGGATCGCGCCGCGGACGGGATGT
>Ga0209536_100012005_pt1 | contig 12635 bp, 10 predicted proteins | sample DeeMarSeWOR28_12_FD_187461 | JGI IMG/M metagenome (GOLD analysis project Ga0209536, IMG submission 187461) | Marine sediment microbial communities from White Oak River estuary, North Carolina - WOR-2-8_12 (SPAdes) (version 2) | ecosystem: Environmental > Aquatic > Marine > Intertidal zone >...
CACTTCGAACTCGCGCGAGTACCACAGCCGTCGCTCGGGCCCTGCCGTGTCCTGCACGCCGGACAGCGCCGATTCGATGGCAAAGGGTACGAGGATGCGCCCGGTGTACTCCGTGGGTTCGACGTTGCGGGCCGTGACCGTGTAATCCCAGAGCCCGTTCAGGTTGAGCCAGTCGGCTCTGCGCATCATCGGCCGCGGGTACTCCGGCCGGGCATTGGACGGGGAAACGTCGGCGGCCCAGCGTGTCATGAGGGGAGCCTGGGCGGCGCGCCAACTCGCGTCGGGAGCGCAGGCGAGCACCAGGAACGAAAGAAGCAGCGTCGCTAGTCTCATCGCGTCGAGAACTTGTAGATCGTCATCGTCTCGTACTGTTCACCGGGCCGCAGCACCGTGGAAGGGAAATCCGGCTTGTTCGGGGAGTCGGGAAAATGCTGGGTCTCGAGACAAAACCCGGACCGGTGCCCGTACGGAGTGCGGCCTTTTCCGATATTGCTGCCGTCCAGGAAGTTGCCCGAGTAGAACTGTAGTCCAGGCTCTGTCGTGTGAACCTCCATCACACGTCCGCTGGTCGTTTCATGCACCCGCGCCGCCAACCGAAGTGAGCCGTCGTAGTCGCTCAATACAAAGTTGTGGTCGTAGCCGCTGCCGAACCGAATTTGCTCCTCGTCCTCGCCGATCCGAACACCGATAGCCGTCGACTCGCTGAAGTCCAGCGGCGTACCTGCAACATCACGGATCTCGCCCGTCGGGATCAGTCCTGCATCGACCGGCGTGAAGGCATCGGCATACAGCGTGAGCTCATGACCCAAAATGTCGCCGGAGCCATGGCCCGCCAGGTTGAAATATCCGTGATGTGTCAAATTGACCACGGTCGGTTTATCGGTCTCGGCGTGGTACTCGACGCGGAACTCGTTCGACTCGGTGAGGGCATACGTGACTCGCGCCTGCAGCCGGCCGGGATAGCCTTCCTCGCCGTCTTCGCTGACGTAGGACAGTCGAAGGCCAACCTCTTCCGGCGTCGTATAGGTTTCGGCGTTCCACACGACTTTGTCGAACCCCTTCAAGCCGCCGTGCAGGTGATTCTCTCCGTTGTTTACGGCCAGCGTGTACTCGGTGCCGTCGAGAGTGAAGCGACCGCGGGCGATCCGATTGCCGTAGCGTCCAACGATGGCCCCGAAGTACGGGTTGTCACGCTCGTAGTCCGCCAGCGAATCGTAGCCTAGAACGATGTCATCGGAGTGACCGTCGCGGTTCGGGACACTCAGACGGGTGACGATGCCGCCGTAGTTAGTGATGGAAAGCGACAGGCCGTGGGAGTTCGTCAGCGTGAAAAGGTCGACTTCGAAACCGTCGGCTGTAACGCCAAATGGGTGTGCTTCGAGCGATGGCATCGTGCCTGTCTCCGGCAAGTCGTTTTGCGCGCGACACGCGAAGACGGTCGCGATGATTGCGATGAGGAGTGGGCGCATCGGAACTCTCCCATTCGGGCGTATTACATCCTGTGCGGCGTCCCTTCCCAATCTGTAGGCGAGCCTGGAGACGTCAATCGGAGCTTTCGTCCTCCGTTTCGCCGATGAACGCGCTTTCACGCTTGAGTATCTGGTCGCCCGAGAAAGTGCTCAAGGTGTAGACCACCGGAGAGCCCGCGCGGCGGATGTAGTAGCCGACCCCCTGCTCTTCTTCGCGCTTCTTGAACATCAGGTCGCCCAGGACGAAGCCACCCGGCCCCAGCACGCGCAGTTCGGAAGTCAGCGAATCCCAACCCAGCGTGGAGATGACCGAGTCGGGGGCGAAACCGATCGCCCGCAGGCCGGCCAACTGGGACAGCGTGCCGTTCACGAAGGACGGGTCGGCCGTGGCTCCGGACGGCTCGATCGTCCAGCCCTCCGGCGTCAGCTCCAAGGCGAACGACTCATCGGAGTAGTCGTACTCCAGCCGCTGTATGTCCTCGCGGGCCGCACCCAGGATGGTCTTGTCGCGCCAGTCATCGGGACCGCGGCTGACCAGCGTGACCAGCGATCCCTGCAGCGTGTAGACCTCATCCTCTCCAGGTCTACGCACGTAGGACTGGTTGAGAACCTGGGCCTGTTCGCCAACGATGAACGATACAGGCGCTGCGTCACTCGGATACACCGTCACCGTCCGACCCGCGGCCCCGTCGACACCGAGACGTTCGTGGTTCTCCGGGTTCCGCCCTACCAGGTTTCCGATGGCCGCCTGCCCGAGGGCTCGTGTCAGAGTCGCACCGGCCTCGGCCGTCGCATCGTAGCCGTTCACCGTCCATTCGTCCCCGGCGACCAGATGGACCGTGCCCTCCGGCGACGCGATGACCACACTATCGATCTCCGCATCGCTCAGGGAGGCGAGCTCGAACGGAGCGCCCTCGCCAGTACCGCCAAGGCCCGCTATGAAGCGGGCGCCCAGCCAGGCCACGACCAGAAGCGCGAGTGCGCTGACAAGATACTTGAGAAAGCGATCGCTCATGCCGCGTACGACCTCCGGGTCAGCCGCCGCCGCCGTATCAGTCGGATCACTCCAAACAGTACGAAGGCCAGCGGTATCCCGATCAAGTTCACGTACTTAATCGCCTGCATCTCGAAGTTCGACTCGAAAACCAGCGGCCGCGGAGTGGGCTGTTTCGAACGAATGCCCAGGAGCGCGTTCGTCTGGGTCAACCAGTCTATCGCGTTGAGGGCGAAGATCGCGCCCTCGGGCGAATTGCGCAGGAACTGATCCATCAAGAAATCGGAATCACCCACCACGACCACGCGGCCGCGCGGCGGTCCGCTGTACGCCTCTCGGCCCACCGGCCTAGCGTTCACCTCGCCCGATGCACTGTCCGACTGGTCTGTGTCCGAGCCGGTCGGCTCTGCCACCGGCTCGCCGGCCACCCCAGCGCTCACCGCACCCTGTACCGCGTACGCGAGGGTATACTGCTGTAGCTGTCCCGGGTCGTAAGCCAGCTCGACATCGGGCCGGATCTCGAAACTCCCTTGCTGTCGACCCGCGTACGGGCTGGTGGTCAACAAGGGTGTGTATTCGCGCTCACCCGGTGCCGGCAATGTGTCGAGAGAACTGGCCCACGGCAGGAATATGCTGTTCAGACCCTTCGTGATTGCGTGCTCTTCGACGGGAAGCGCCCGTAACCAGAACGGGTAAGCCACGACGTAGTTGAACACCTCGCCGGGGACCTGGATCGACTCGCTGGAGCGCAAGTCGAACACGAGGTTCGGGTTCAAACGGACACCGAACGCCTCGCTGAAGTTGCGGGCGCTGTCCGGCACTTCGCTGGCGAACAGATACTGCAAGTTCACGTTGGCGCCTTCGCCCAGGTACAGCATGCGACCATCGTTCGCCAGGTAGTCCCTCAGCAAGCGGCCGGCACGAGCGCCCAACGGCTGCTCGGGCCCGGCCACGATGATTGCGTCCAGATCCATGTTCAGTTCCGCGGTATCGGACGACAGGTTGACACTGGTGACATCGTAGGTCCGTCGCAGCTCGCGGGCGAAGGCGGCGTACTCGACCATCGTCTTCTCGCCGTGCCCGCTGACGAAGGCCACGGTGGCCGTACCGCTCCGCGTCAACCGCCAGATATTCGTCGCCAGCTGGTACTCCAGCGTTCGGTAGTCGCCGATGAACGGGATGGCCTCCGACTCACCCGCATACTGGACGGCCACACCCAGCCAACCCTGCTTGACCTGTAGCTCTTCCCTGCGGACGACATTGAACTGAACAGGCTGAATCCCCAGCTGCTGGGCCTCTTGGGTTGCCTCTTCGCTCGCGTCCGGGTGCTTGCGAACCACCTGGATGTTGCCGCGTCCGTACCGCTTGAAATCACGCAACACGTCGCTCACGTCGCGCTCCACCGGCTGCACCTGCGGGGGCAACTCGTTGGAGACGAACAGGGTGATGGTGACGACGTCATTCAGGTCACCCAGAATCGCCTTGGCTCCGTCGGAGAGCGTGTAGAGGTTCTCCCTCGTTAGGTCGAGACGCCCGGGTATGTAGTTGCCAAACAGATTGGCCACGACGGCGATGGCCACGATGGCCGCCGTCCCGAACCGCAGGTTCTTGTACAGATGTCCCTTGCGGCTCAGTCGATTCCTCAGCAGCAGCCAATAGGCGAGTGCCAGGAAGGCGGCACAGAGAGAAACGAAGTAGACCAGGTCGCGCAGATCCAAGACTCCCCGGGCTACGTTGATGAAGCGCGGCAATATGCCGAGCTGCGCCACGGGACCCGACAGCCAGAACGGCAAGCCGACCTGCAGGGTCTCTGTGCCTGCCAGCATCAAGAGGAAGCAGACCGCGATCCCTACGATGAAGGCCGTGATCTGGTTGCCGGTCAGCGCCGAGGCGAAGAGGCCCACCGCGATCATGCCCGCGGCAAGCAGCAGCGCGCCGACGTATTGGGCGAAGACGACTCCGAAGTCCGGCTTACCGCCGATCAGAAGCAGCAGGGGTACCAGAAGTGTCGCGGCCAGCGCGATTCCCACGAACATCCAGTTACCAAAAAACTTGCCCAAGAGAAGTTCGTACTCGCGGATAGGCTGGCTCAAAGTGACTTCCAGCGTGCCGTGCCTCCGCTCCTCGGCCAGCGCCCCCATGGTCACCGCCGGGATGAAGAACAGGAAGATCCAGGGGAGCAGATCGAACAGTGGCCGCAACGTCGCCTGGTTCATCAAGAAGATACCGCGGAAATAGAAGAAGAAGTTGATGACCAGGAACACCACCATCAGGATGTAAGCCGTTGGGTGATCGAAGTAGCTGCGTAGCTCTTTGCGCGCGATCGTCAGTATGTTCCGCATCGCCGCCTCCTACCGGGTCAACTGGCTGAATAGGTCCTGCAGGTTGCCTGCCTCTTCGTGCAGCTCCCACAGTACCCATTCTTTCGTCTTGGCCAGCTGGAAGATCTCCGGTCGCGGATCGGGGCCGGCGCCCACCGCTAAAACCAGACGCGTGCGTCCCTCGCGTTCCTCGCTGTCCGCCACCTCTTCGACGCCGGGCAACGCAGAAACCGCTGCCTCCACTCCGCTACCCTCGATCTCTACGACTATCGACCGGGCTCCTTTGGCGCGGGCGAGCAGTTCCTCGGTGGACCCATCGGCGACGATCTTGCCCTGGTGGATGACGATGATGCGTCGGCAGGTCTCCTCGACTTCGGGCAGGACATGGGTGCTCAGCAGCACCGTGTGCTCCTTGCCCACCTCGCGGATCAGCTTGCGGATCTCTTGCCTCTGGTTGGGATCGAGGCCTTCGGTCGGTTCGTCGAGGATCAAGTAGTCGGGCCGGTGCAGGATCGCGGCCGCCAGGCCCAGTCGCTGCCGATACCCCTTGGACAACTCGCCGATCGGTCGATAGAAAACGTCGGCGATGCCGCCGGCTTGCACCGCGTCGTCCAGGGCGCTGCCCGGGCCGTTCCCGCTTACGCCGCGAAGATCCCCAATGAAGGCGAGATACTCCGAGACCAGCATGTCCGAGTAGAGCGGGTTATTCTCGGGCAGGTAGCCGATCCGCCGACGCGCCGCCACTGGGTCCTCGCGTACATCGGTGCCGTCCACCAAAACGGCCCCCGATTCGGGCTCCAGATAGGTCGTGATCAAGCGCATCGTGGTCGACTTCCCCGCCCCGTTCGGGCCGAGAAAACCCACCACTTCGCCACGATCCACCTTGAACGACACGTCGTCCACGGCCACCGTCGGGCCGAACGACTTGGTCACGTTGCTCAGCGTAATCAAGCCGACCTCCACACTGATGAAAACGAGGATTTCGCCGAGAAACTCGGCTGAGATTGGGTGCTACCCTGACTCTGGAAACGGGGCTGACGGGACTCGAACCCGCGACCTCCGGTGTGACAGACCGGCACTCTAACCGAACTGAGCTACAGCCCCACGGCCCTCCAAGACTTCGCTGTTGGGCGCGGCGAAAATCTATCTACATATAGAGGGGGGTCAAGACTGGCTTTGGCAGGCACGCAGCGCCCACAGGGCCAGCGCCTCGTCGTCCTCCAGAATGTCCACCGGCACTTCGTAGTAGGTCCAAAGCGTCTGCTTCTCGCTGGCACGAAACGGTCCCATTCCCCACCGCTCATATTCGACCCGGGATTCCTCGTCGGTCTTGAAGTAGAGCCGACCGTCGGCCACGATGCCAAAGAACACTTCCCCGGCGTACAGCCCCGTGCCCCCGAACATGGACTTGGCCCTGACCTCGTCCAGACCGCGCAGCTGGTCTAACACATAGTCCTTAAAAGAATCGTCCGGCAATCAGCCAACCCCTATGTGTGGGTTGAACGTGGCCCCAGCCGTTCCGCCCGCTCCGCCAGCCTCGAGTCCTCCAACGTTTCGCATGTCGCCGCGAAGTCCGGGGTTGCGCCGGCCCATTCCAGATCGTCCACCGTCGCACTCACGGGAGCGTCCTCCACCAGTGTCGCCAAGCGACGGAACAGGAGTGCCTGTTCTTTCTCCCCCCGCAAAGTAGCGGCGAGTCGCGCCGCGCCGCGCACCGATACATCCCAGTCCGACGCGCTGGCTGGAATCTCTTCTATATGTAAGTACCGCGCCAACAGTGTCGACGCCGACTTGGCGCCCCAGCCGGGCAGGCCTGGGAAGCCATCGGCGGAATCGCCCATCAGCGCCAGATAGTCTGGGATGGAGGCCGGCGCAACACCGAATTTCTCAACGATGGCATCGTGGTCGAAGAGCTGGCGCCTGCGTCGATCGAACTGGACGACTCGCTGCCCCTCGACGCACTGCGCCAGGTCCTTGTCGGGTGTGCAGATGAGTACTTGCTCCACCCGCTCGTCGGCCGATGCCATCGCCGCACCTGCCGCAAGCCCGTCGTCCGCTTCGTACTCGACCATCGCCCACACAGGTACACCCAAGGCACGCACCGCATCCTCGAGCAGCCCGAACTGCGAGAACAATTCGGGCTCGATGCCCGTCGCGTCCTTGTAGTCGGCCCACAACTCGTTGCGGAACGACTCTACTATATGGTCGGTGGCGACGGCCACATGGGTAGCACCGCCGTCGATAAGGGACAGAAGTGAACCGACGACGCCGCGAGTGGCGGAAATTTCCTGACCGCCGGCGTTCACATGGCTGGGCAACGCGTAGTAGTGGCGGAACAGCTCATAGGTCCCATCGACCAGGTGGACTTTCACGCAGCCGCCACTCGTTTGCTCTGCCTCACGTCGTCTGCAACGCCTCGATGACCTTCGACAGGACCGCCTTGCGACTCTTCAGCATATCCCTGAAATCTAGGGAATCTGTGTCGGCGATTTCCATCCGCAGATCGGACAGGTCGTTCTCCAGCGTTTCCAGGAGCACTTCGCGCTCCTCCCGAGTGAGATCGAGTTCAATCATGTTCGCCTCACTAGGTTCATGGACCCGCGCATCTCATCTAACACTACGATGTTAGGGGCATCCGCGGCTCAACTCAATGACTTTCGAACCCGGTCCTGGCGGTCGAGCACAGCGGGTCACCCCTGCAGATACCTAGTTGGATGGCATGCAATACACCCCGGCACCACCCGCCTGCCCCGCCACCATGAGATCGTCACTGGCCGGGGTATCCGGCGAATTGTGGTAGACACCTGCGGAGTAAGCCGGGAAAAACTCCGATGGCGCTTGCGCCATCATCTCGAGCACAAAGCCCGATATGCCGCGCATGGCGTTGCAGATTTCCGCGACGGCCGGCCCATCTTTGAAAGGCGTATAGAACTCGATCTGTAGTTGATCGTCGCTGCTCTTGATGTCGAAGCCGTCGAACAGCGCTTCGCCCTCGAACCTAAGGTCTTTCAACTCCTTGTCGTAGTACTCCGCCGTCTTTGCCCGCATCTCGACTTGCAACTTGCCTTTCAGAGCGGCGGGGAGAACGAGGTAGTCGACTCTCAGGTAGCCCTCGGTGCCGTCGCTGCCGTTATAGCGATACCAACGGCCCTGGAGATCATGTACCCGCACGTGCTGGCCACGACTGACCTGGCCGACGACGGTGCAGCCCGTCGAGCGGCACCTCCGCACGTTCATCTGGTCGGCGTTCACCATCATCGTGCCTTCGCCCGAGGGGCCAAGCGCGTCGAACGGCACCGTCCCAGCCGGCGTTTCGCCGTTGTAGACCGTGACCTGGTTCGCGTCCGAGATGTTGCCGACATCCACGCGGACCGTGTCGCCCTGTTCCAAGCCGCTGGCGGAGCGCAACACGAGCATTTCGGTCAACTCGAGCGCCGCGGGCTCCTCCACGCCCTTGCTGCCGGCTTCGGTGACCGGCTCAACTCCCTCACTCGTCCCACCTTTGGAGCATGCCGTCAGCGCGATCGCCAGTACCGCCCATGCCGGTAGCCTTCGCTTCATCCCGGTGCGTCCTTTCCTCACGTTAGACTCTCAGGGGTTCAGCCCTGTAGTCAACAACACCACATTTAGTTTGTCCAGAGCTTAGTCTTCTCGAAGGACGGCGAACTCGCGGGTCCGGCTGGTGAGCTGCTGGCCAAGCTTGTCGAAAACCCTGAGAGTGATCTCGTACCGTCCCGCTGGCGCCTTCTGCAGGTCGAGACTGTGATACTCGGTCGCCCGATCCCTGCCCTCCATCTTCAGTTCCCGACTGAACTGCAGTTCCAGGCGGTCCGATCCAACCGGCGTGAAGCCCCAGGCGTCCGCCAGTTCGCCGAGGATCACCAGTGGATTGTTGTCGCCGCCCAATGCCGTGCCCTCGCGGTCCATCGACGTCATGGTCACCGCCAACGAGACGTCGTAACTGGCGAAACGCTCGCTGTCCTGTTCGAGTCCATACAGCTCGTAGTAGATGATGACCGGTTGATCGGGAGAGTATGCGCGGGACGGGTTCGCCGCGATATCGAAGTCGCTTCGTCGGACCGGCTGTTCCGCCAGCGGCCTCAAAGACTCCGCCAGCAAGATGTCGCTGATGCTGAGGGAGTCCTCCGTAAAGAACTCCACCGCGAATGTATCGCGAGCCGCCGCCGCTCGTCCCGTTACGGCATCCCGCGCCTCGACCGAGGCCATGAGAGCGCCGGCCGCCGGCAGATGGAGCCGCCAACTGCGCAGCGCATGCGTGCTCGAGACGTCTGCCCACTGCACGATTTCTGTGGTTGTGTCGCCAGCGATCCTCTCGGCTCCAAGGGTCAGCACGAACAGACCCGTCTCCAGCTCTGATTCTCGTAGGTCGAGACCCTCGGACATCGCTTCAAGCGGCAGCTCAATATGAAACTCGACGGCGATGTCGCGCTCGGAGTCACCCCGGAAGCGGGCGACCTGGAACGGCATGTCCAGCATCAGCGGAATCGACGGGATGTTCGAGTAGTCGGAGGGTTGGGCATGACGGTACTCGTCGGCTACCCAGCGATAGTCGCCTGCGAATTGTGCGTGCAAGAAGCCCGGCGTCTGACGAAACATGAAGACCGGACCGTCCGCATACATCCAGACGATCGTGCTGTTGGCGCCGGCCTGGGTATCCGACGCGAAACGCGCCACCACATGCGGCGGACCGTAGCGGATGAAGATCACACCGCGGTCGGTCTGCCAGCCGCGCAGACCGGCGCTCGGCTCGGTGAAGCGCAGGTCCGCGTACGCCACTCGTGCCCAGTGCTCCAATCGGCGCTCGTTGGCGTCCGTGATGTAGAGGGGATCGGCCATCCGCCAGAAGAGATCGCCGTAGCGACTCCGGGTCGAAGCGTCGAGTTCGTTGTACTCTTTTGCCGGCTGCCGGCGCAGGACCGGTGTCAGGTCATAGAACGGAGCTCGATCCTCCTCGGGCATTCCGGAAAGAGCTTCCCGAAAAGCCGAATCGGCACGCGCCTCGCGGCCGGCCAGGTGCAATCCCAGTCCTAGATACAGAGAGACATCGGGGCGATCGGGGTGGTCCTCGACGAACCGTTCCGCCGCAACCAGGTAATCTCTCAGCTGGCCGTCCTCGAGCAGCAGCGCCAGCATACGCTTGCCGGCATAATAGTGCTTCGGGTTGTGCCTGAGTGCATTCCGGTAGTGGTCTACGGCTTCATCTCGAGTCGCCTCGCCCGAGCGCGGAATCGGTTGAGCGTTCTCCAGGTACCATTCGACGTAACGGGACATCCAGGGCCCCACAAACGCATCTGCAGTGTAGGTGTTCACGCTGATTGGCCCGCCCACCATCGGCGTGAGGTGACGGTCCCGAAACCGCTCGTACTCCAGTTCTTTGCGATACCCCAGCCCGAATTCGATGTCGGCCAGGACGGAATCCCCTTCGAAGCCCCGCTCCTCCGCCATCGATCGCGCCCGATTCAGGATCAGGGCGCCTTCGACCTGGCGGTGTTGTTTGATGCGCAGCTCGCCGAATTCCGCTAGATATTCCGGGTTGCTGGGATCAAGGTCGATGGCCAACAGCAGCTCTCGCTGCGCGGCGATCCGCTCCCTGAAATCGAACTCATCGCTACTCGCGTGGCGGGCGAGCAGGCGACCCAGCTGGAAGTGCGCCTCGGCCATTTTGGGAGCCGCATCCACCGCCTTCTTCAGCTCCGCCAGCGCCGCGGCGGTATCGCCGGCAGCCGCCAGCTCGACGCCTCTCTCGATGTGCTGGCGAGCCACATCTTCTTGTGCGCGCGCAGTTGGGATGCCCAACGACATCAGGGCGAGAACAACTAGAAAGGCGGGTCGCCTCATATCAGCCGGAACTATCCTCATCAATCCAGGACCAGGGCCATTCTATATCTTATGTGGAACATCATATATACAACTAACCCCTGAGGGTACTCCGGGGTCCCGAACGCCAGGCTACACCCCCGATTCCACCGCCAAGCTGTGATCCTACGCTACCGGCGAACAATTGCGCTGAAGCAGGTCCGGCATAGTTTGCGGGCATGACGCCAAAATACCGCGCTGCCGACTTGTCGAACGCCAGGACCATTCCGTTCGCTGAACGGAGGAACAAGGTCTCCATCGATCAGTTCGCCGAAGTGCCCAACTGGGGTGCGATCGCCGCCGACCCGTTGGCGGCTTTACCGGACGTACTGGCAGCGACGGATTTGACGATTGTCGCCGATGCCATCGCGTCAGCCCACCGCGAGAGCCGCGCGGTCATCTTCATGCTGGGCGGCCACGTGGTGAAAACGGGCTGCTCGCCATTGCTCATCGATCTGGTGCGCCGGAAGGTGATCACGCATCTGGCGATGAACGGTGCCACGGCAATCCACGACTACGAGATCACGTGTTTCGGACAGACATCCGAGGATGTGGCCGAGAACCTCAAGGATGCGACTTTCGGAATGGTGGACGAGACGGGCCGCGAGATGAACGAGGCGTTTCAGAGCGCTCAGGCTCACGGCTGCGGCGCCGGCGAGGCCCTGGCACGGGCACTGCTCGAGCGTGACGCTGCAAACCGCGACCTTAGCCTGTTGGTCGCCGCCTTCGAAACCGATGTTCCCGTGACCGTGCACGTCGCCATCGGCGCCGAGATCATCCATCAACACCCGACGTGTCAGGGCGCGGCCCTGGGCGATGCCTCGTACACCGACTTCAAGGTGCTAGTGGAATCGCTAAAGAACCTCGGTGATGGTGGCGTGGTCGTAAATGTAGGTTCGGCGGTCGTCCTACCCGAAGTCTTCTTGAAGGCGCTGACGTTGGCCCGCAACCTCGGCGCGTCTGTCAACAACTTCACAGCCGTGAACATCGATATGATCCGGCACTACCGACCCGAGGTGAATGTCATCGGTCGGCCCGTACAAACCGGCGGTCGCGGCATCCACATCACGGGCCACCACGAGATCCTACTCCCGCTATTGTACACCGCAATCGCCTGGCGCCTCACCAACACCTGACATCCAGAATCCGTCGACGTCGACATCGACGTCGCGTCCGTGTCCGCGCCCCGCGCCCCCCGTGCACGATTCAATACGTGACAGGCCCCATCATCCTCACTCCCCGAGCCATTGGACGACAACCTCTGCCAACTGGTTGACCATCGAACCCAGGGGCCATCCTCGCGCCCACGAAACGCTCGTGTTCACCTGCACCGCGACCGCGAATCCGTGCTCCGGGTAATACGTCATCTGGGTGAAATAACCCGGAAAGAAACCACTATGACCGTACGTGATCCCGAGTGGCGTCTCCTGAATGATCACGCCCAGACCGTACTTGCTGCCGGGCCCCAACTGAGCCGGAACCCCGTCCAACACCTGCGGTAGCAACCCGGGATCGAAAGCCCGACCCTCGTAGTTGGCCTTCGCCCAACGCGCCAGGTCCTCGGTCGTCGAGGCGTAGCCCCCACCCGCCCACTCGAGCTGCGGGTTGATGACAAAACGCCCGTCATCCATCAGCATCTCGTCCGTCCCCGAGAAGGGGTTGTCGGCGCCGGCATATCCCTGAACGAGTCCTGGGATGACGCGCCCATCCGCAGGAACCGTATTGTGCAACTCCAGCGGCTCGAGCAATCGGGTCTCCACCTCTTCATACAACGCCCGGCCCGTGATCGACTCGATGATCATACCCAAGAGGATGTAGTTGGTGTCCGAATACTCCCAACTATCGCCGGCCGCGAAGCGTGGTTCCTCGTCGAGGACATAGGCCACCCGCTCCTCCGGCGTCCAATGCTTGTCCGGATCGCTCCTTAAGTCGACCAAAAACTGTTCCTTGAACTCGTAGCGCATCACTCCGCTG
>Ga0209536_100012006_pt1 | contig 12635 bp, 5 predicted proteins | sample DeeMarSeWOR28_12_FD_187461 | JGI IMG/M metagenome (GOLD analysis project Ga0209536, IMG submission 187461) | Marine sediment microbial communities from White Oak River estuary, North Carolina - WOR-2-8_12 (SPAdes) (version 2) | ecosystem: Environmental > Aquatic > Marine > Intertidal zone >...
CCCGGGCGTAAGACGGTCTGGCAGGATAATTTCAGCGACGGCAATACCGGCGGCTGGAGCCCCGGCGGCATAAATAGTAGCTGGAATGCGACCGACGAAGCGGCATTTTCAGACACCTACTCACTAACCGACAGCCCGAATGCCAACTACCTGAACGACACCCTTTCCTGGATAGATTCGCCGGCGGTCGACCTGACCGATCAGACCGCATCCAAACTGGAATTTAAAATTTTCGGGACCGTGCACGCTTCTGATGGTTTGTGGGTTGAAGCGTCCTCCGATGGGATCAACTGGTACCCGGTCAATTTTCAGCTGCCGGGTGATCCCACATTGTATAACGGGGTCTCAGGAACATTTGGCTCCTGGACGACGATCGAGGCCGATCTGGAAGCCTTTGATGGTCTTGGCAGCGTGTCCGTCAGCTTTGTGTTTATCTCCGACAGCAGCAACGTCGCTGACGGCTATTACATCGACGACGTCAAGATCACGGCGGCCTCATCTGTTTACGACGGTACGGAGTACACCTATAAACAGGGCACATCCATGGCCACCCCGCATGTGGCCGGGCTGGCGGCGCTGATCATCGCGCACAACCCGGCGCTGACCAATCTTGAAATCAAGGCGCTCATCGAAAATAGCGTCGATTTTATACCCGCATTGAATGACAAAGTGGCGACCGACGGTCGCATCAACGCCGCCGCCGCCCTGGCAGCGCCGCAAATAACCAATGTCCAGGTCAACACCATCACCGAAACCACCGCGCAGGTCAGCTGGACGACCGACAAACCGGCCGACAGCGTGGTGCAGTACGGCACAACCGGCAACAACTGGGACAGCTACCCGAATACGGAATCAGATTCGGCCCTGGTGACCAGTCACAGCATTACCCTCAGCGGCCTGACGCAGGAAACCGATTATTATTTTATGGCGGGTTCAACCGATGCCTACGGTAATGGCCCGGATAACAGATCCGGCGATGCCAATCCATCGGCGGAGGTCATGTTTACCACTGCCAATATGGATCCGCCATCTATCGTGCAATTTCCGGTAATCAATTTTGCCGCCGATACGATTACCGTCACCTATGATGAAACGGATATGCTAGGCGCCGTCGCTGAAGATAATTACAGCTTCAGCCCGTCGATGAATTTTGTTTCAGTCAATCCGAAAGATGATGATATTGCCGACCTGGGCAGCTCGGCTTATCGACTCGCCATGGCGTCGATTCCCGCTTATGAGATTTTTACGCTCACCGTCAGCGGCATCACCGATCTGGCCGGTAACCCGGTGACGCCTGCCAGCATCACGATAAACGACAACGACGGCGACGGTATGGCCGGCGACTGGGAAACAGCAAACGGTTTGAACCCATTGCTCGATGACAGCGCCGGCGATCCGGACGGCGACGGCTATACCAATTTCCAGGAATACGAGGCCCGCACCCATCCGCGCAGCGCCGCCGAGGCACCGTTTGTCGTTAAAGACAGCATTCCCCTTCACAACGCCGGTATCGCCACTACTCAGCGGGTGCCGAACAATACCGATTTTGCAGTCTTGCTGAAATCCGCCCACGGAATCAATACGAATAACAATACCAGTGTGCAGTTCACCATCGCCGATGGGGTCAACGGTGTCTACACCCGAAATCTGGGCGATGCGACCGTGCGGTTTGAAAAACTGACCGCCGATCCCGACAACCAGGTCACCCGCATGTGGGTGGTTTATGAGCGCAGCCAGGAAAGCGGCGGCCTGCAAAACTTTCCCTACGACAGCAATGTCAACATTAAAGTCGACGCCAGCGACACCATGGCCAACGACATGATCCAGGCCAGCATCGATTTCAATGTGGAAACCGTGGCCGAACACAACGATGCCCAGGATCCCGCAAACCTGCCGGACAGCAGCGTGGTCGCAGAAGGCGACCCGGATATGGGCGCCCTGGAAGACGGCATCCAGATCGACAGCGGCGATCTGCAGGGCGCCAAGGTGATTTACGACAGCAGTGAGCAGCGCACACCCGCATTCGGTCCCATGAATGAAATTCCGCCGCTCAGTATTGCCGGCGCCGTCGGAGTGCCACTGAACCTGCAGCCGCATACGGTATTTGATGTCCCGGTCAGAGTCTTTATCCCCTGCCCCGGCTACACCGATGTCAGCGGCCTCAGCGTTTACTATTACAACGGCAGCACATGGGCCCGGGCCTGTGATGCCGCCGGCAATGTCCTGACCGGCGGTGACGGCTGGATGGTGCCCGGCTCGCGGGTCAATCATAATGAGACCAATGCGCCCACCATCGAAATCCAGGTCTATCACTTCTCAGGCGTCCAGGCCGGAGCCTTTTCCAGCGGCGGTGGCGGCGGCGGTGCCGGCGGTGGCGGCTGCTTCATTACGGCAGCCTCACACGGCCCGCTGATCAAACACGTGCTTTTCTATGTCTTGCTCAACCTGGCCTTAATCGGTTTAGGGATCTACAGCATCAAAAAAATCATCCGGAAGCCATAAAATCTAAAAGCTTCTGGCTATTTGCTACTGGCTGCTGGCTTATAGAAGCCAGCGACCGGCAGCCAGCCGCCAGAAACGAGTAGCCGGTGACCAGTTTACTTATTTTTCCGCCAGCGGTCGTGGGTAATGCCGTGTTTTTTGATGCGGTAGTTTAGAGCGCGGGGGGTCAGTCCAAGTTGTTTGGCGGCGTCTTTCTGAATCCACAGGTTTTTCTCAAGGGCTCGAAAGATGAGTTCCTTTTCTTCCTGATCTGAAAGCCGCAGTTGCCTGGCAGGGGGCCTTGTCGCCGTCGCCGGCAATTCGCTGATCTTCGGAAGAGAAATATGCACCATTTCGATGGTCGGGCCGTCGGTCAGGAAAATAGCCCTTTCTATCGTGTTGGACAGCTCGCGGATGTTTCCGGGCCAGGGATAGGTCTTGAACAAAACCAGGACTTCGGGGGATAGGGTGTTGACCTCCTTTTTTTCCACGCGGGCCAGGCGGCCTAATAAGTAATAGGCCAGCGGCTCGATGCATTCGATGCGCTCGCGCAGCGGCGGCATGTGGACCCGCAACACATTAATTCGGTAATACAGATCTTCACGAAATTTACCTTCGCTAACCAGGGATTCGATATCGCGGTTGGTGGCGGCGATGATCCGTGTATCAACCTGAATGGTTTTGTTGCCGCCTAAGCGCTCATAGGTTTTTTCTTCGAGCACCCGTAGCAGATTTGCCTGCAAATCAAAGTCGAGCTCGCAAAATTCATCTAAAAAAATGGTGCCCTTGTCGGCCTGCTCGAAGCGCCCGATCCGGGTTTTGTCAGCTCCGGTAAAGGCGCCCTTTTCGTGGCCGAAAAGCTCGCTTTCCAGCAATGTCGCGGGAATGTTGGCACAGTTTATCTTGACGAACGGTTTGGTTTTGCGGGGGCTGTTAAAGTGAATATTTCCGGAAATAAAACTTTTGCCGGTGCCGGTTTCGCCGGTCATCAATATATTGGCATCCGATTTGGCCAGCCGCTTGATGGTGCCCATGATGTCCTGCATAGCCGGGCTGACGGCGATGATGCGGTCATGGTCATACTCAACATCCTGCTGCCGCCTTAGATAATCGATTTCATTTTTCAAGCTTCGATTTTCTATGGCCTGATGAACAGCGAGCCGAATTTTTTCGTCCACAAACGGCCTGGTGATAAAATCGGTGGCGCCGGCTCTAATTACCCGAACGATCAATTCGGCATCGGTCATGGCGCTGGTGACAATAATGGGTGTCAAAGGGGCATGCTCTTGAAGCGTCTGAATGATCTTTTCAAGATCAGCGCTTGCATCGCGCAGATCAAATAGGATTACATTAAAGGTCTTTTCTTTCAGGCGCCCTGCAGCCTCAAAGACATTTGGAGCCGCACTGATGCTGTAACCGGCCGCCAGCGCATTCGCAAGGCTGCGCGTCTCGTCCTCGGTCTCACCGATGATCAGAATGCGATCCATTTTTTCCAATACGGCTTTGTTCAAAACAATTCCTGTGATGAGAATTATGAGTATTTATTTAACCGCAGACGATCGCAGACGGCCGCAGACCTTTTTGTCCCGCGACCCGCGGGACAAAAAACACGTCAATCGCTTCGCGATTAATAACTATTAAGTAATTACAAATTCATCCTGCTATTAGGTTTTTATCCAGTCTTTAATATTTTCTTATTAATCCTGTATGTTAGCATCAAGCTTTACATTGGTAGATTTTTATCCCGCGCCAGCGGGATGACGTACCTTTTAATCGCGCGAGTCGCGCGATTAAAAAGTCTGTGTTTGTCTGCGCTCGTCTGCGCGTGTCTCGCGGTTAATTTAGAGGCTCTCGCAAAACCAATTTAACCAATTCAACTAATCCAACTAATTAAACTATTTTCTGGTGCCAATTCCAGGCGGTGCCGATGATGTCGGCCGGATCGGCATATTGCGGTTTCCAGCCCAGCTCTTTGACGGCTTTTTCATTGGATGCGATCAGCACCGGCGGATCCCCCGGTCGGCGATCCGCATTTTCAGCGACAATTTCTTCGCCGGTTATTTTCTTTGCCTGCTCGATAACCTCAAACACCGAAAACCCCTGACCGTTTCCAAGGTTGTAAACATTACTAGCGGCTCCGTCGAGCAATTGTTCAAGGGCCAGAAGATGAGCCTGGGCCAGATCGGTAACATGAATGTAATCCCGAATACAGGTGCCGTCCGGGGTCTGATAATCCGTGCCGAACACTTTAATGGCCGGGCGTTTTTTGGCGGCCACATCGAGCACCAGCGGAATTAAATGGGTCTCGGGATCATGGTCCTCACCGACTTCGGCATCCGGGTCGGCCCCCGCGGCATTAAAATAACGCAGGCTCATATATTTCAGACCGTAAGCAGCGTGATAGTCGGCCAGGATTTCTTCGATCATGCGCTTGGTCCTGCCGTAGGGATTGATCGGGTTTTGCGGATGGTCTTCGTCAATGGGTATTTTTTGGGGATTGCCGTAGGTTGCACAGGTAGAGGAAAACACAACGGTGTTGACGTCATTTTCCATGGCGCTGTGCAGCAGCTGAATCGTGTTGCGCAGATTATTTTCATAGTACCTTAAGGGGTCCTCCACCGATTCGCCTACATAGGCATAGGCCGCAAAATGCATGACCGCATCGATTTTATGCCGGCTGAAGCACTTTTTTAAATGTGCCGGGTTGCCCGCATCGCCTTTAAAAAAATCGCCCCACCGGACAAAGTTTTTATGCCCGTAAACCAGATTATCGATGGTTATGGGGTGAAACCCCTTTTTGGACAGTTCTTTGCAGCAATGGGAACCGATATACCCGGCACCGCCGGTCACCAGTATGTTCATGGAGTAATCCTTAAAAGTGACTAAAGTTGGGAGTGACTAAAGTGACTAAAGTTAGGGAATGCTATCATTTTTACTATAAAAAGATGGAGCCCAGCGACACCCAAACTTTAGGCACTCTAGGCACTTTAGCTCACTTTAGTCACTTATTAAAATGCTTATGACGAACTCTTGCCAATAGAGGTAAATAACGCCAGCAGTTCGCCGCTTTCTTCATGCTCAGATTTTATTTCCTCCCATGAAAGCCAGCCTACGTCTTTTATGACCTCTAACCAAAATTGGGTCTCATTGGCTTCGCCTTCGCAGATTTTTATTTTATTTCTGAAATCGGCTTTACTTCTGCCGCGATTCGCTTCCCTGTAGTTGGCCCCAACGGAAGATCCTGCTTTTGTTATTTGAGTTCTGACAACCCTGCCTTCCGGGGTATTGGGTAATCTGGCTGATAATTTGATAATTTGAACAGCAAATTTTCTCGTACGCTTCTCAAGCTCTTTGGAAAACTCTTTGTTATCCATAACCATAGCACCCGCATCGCGTAAAATCATTTTGGCGAATTAGTCATCTCTAACTTTAGTCACTTTAGTCACTCCAAACTTTAGTCACTTCTCATATAAAACCTTTTTTCTGCAGCACGAGTATGATCTGGCGGGCGGCCTCATCGGGTGTCATATTGGTGGTATCGATACGCACCTCGCAATTTTCGGGTAATTCGTAAGGATCGTCGACGCCGGTGTAGCCTTTGATCAGCCCGGCCCTGGCCTTGGCATACATGCCTTTGCGGTCCCGCTTTTCACACTCTTCAATGGGTGTGGATACATGCACTTCGATAAAACCGCCGTAGCTTTCGATGGTTTTACGTATTTCCCTGCGGGTCGAGGCATAGGGTGCGATCGGGGCGCAAACGGCGATGCCGCGGTTTTTGGTGATCTCGCTGGCAACAAAACCGATGCGCTGGACGTTAATATCCCGGTGCTCTTTTGAAAAGGTCAATTCGCTGGACAGGTTATGCCGCACGATGTCGCCGTCCAGCAGGGTAACCGGCCGATCCCCCATCTCCAGGAAACGCGAATAGAGCACTTTGGCAATGGTGGATTTTCCGGCCCCGGAAAGGCCGGTCAGAAAAACGGTAAATCCCTGTGCGCGCGGCGGCGGATAAGCCTTTTGAAGTTCTTCGACAACTTCGGGAAAGGTGGCCCAATCCGGTATTTTGCGGCCGGTGCGGATGCGCTCTCGAATATCCGAGCCGGACAGTGAAATAAACTGCGTGCCCTCCGGCACCTGATCGGCGCAGCGGAATTCATCTTCAAACGGCAGATAGACCATCTCCGTAAACGGCACAATCGTCAAACCGACCTCATTGCTGTATTCTTCGGTCAGTTTGCAGGCGTCATCACTTTTATAGTACGGATTGCCGTTGCAATCCAGACCCGGACCGGCATGATCGCGGCCGGTGATAAAATGAGTGCAGCCGTAATTTTTGGCAATGATGGCATGCAGCAGGGCTTCACGCGGGCCGGACATGCGCGTGGCCAGCGGCAGCAGGTTCAGCATGAACGTATCCGGGGGATAGTGCTCCGCAACCCGCCGATAGCATCGCACCCGGGTAAAATGATCAAAATCGCCGGGTTTGGTCATACCGGCGATCGGCAGCAGCAGAAGATTCGCATTGGCATCGCGCATGGCATTCATGGTCATTTCAAACTGGGGGCGGTGAATCGGGTTGCGGGTCATAAATACCGCCATGCGGGTCCAGCCGAATTTTTTGAAATTCGAGCGAATTTCAGCCGGGGTCATGCGCAGCTGCTTAAAATCTGAATGCAGCGGCGGGCTTAAGACTTCCAGATTGCCGCCGATGTAATAATCGCCGGAGCTGTTATATAGATAATCCGTACCGGGGTGGGCTTGATCGAGGGTGCCGTAAACCAGCCGCGCTTCCTTTTCGCGCTCAATTGGCCAGATATCTTCAATATGCATAACCGCAAGCAGATAGCCTTCCGGATCCCGCAGGGCGACCGACTGGCCGGCTTCAAGGCTGCGGGCCTGAAGCTCGCCGACATCCATGCAAATCGGAATCGGCCACAGGATATCGTTTTGAAGCCGCATGCGGTCGAGAACAGATTCGTAATCGGAGCGGGTCATAAAGCCTTTTAACGGCGAAAAAGCACCGATCGCCATCAATTCCAGATCGCACATTTGCCGTTCGTTTAAGGTGATATCCGGCAAATTGAGGGCGATCTCCTTGAGCAGGCCGGCACGCTCGTCATCGACCAGCAGGTCAACCAGTTCACTGCCGTGGGGTTTTACCCGGTTATTGCCATTCATTCTTTAGACCTCCAAACTAATTCAGATTCGACTTTTGAAAGTGCTTTTAAATAAATTATAAGTATAACAAAATCATTCTGATAAATACAACGGTTAATAAAACCTCGGTTCAGGGTTCAAGGTTCAAAGGTTTCAGGTTCAGACCTCTGGTTTAATTGGTGAACTGCTTTTGTTTCATTGGTTTTATGGGTTTCATTGGTTGAGTAAGTTTATTCAGTTGATTGGTTTATCAAGTTAACGAAGCGAACAAATGAAACCGGCCTCAGGTCTAATAGAACCAACAAATCAACTCAATTAACTTAATTAACCAATCAACGAATTTGCCTCTGAACGCTGAACCCTGAACCGGAAAACTTTTCGGTAAAAAGTTTTCCTAGAAAGGCGGCAAAATGCAATGACCTGGATTGGAAAACAGCTTTGATAACTATAATGTAATTCCAATCCGGTTTCGGTAATTAAAAGCAACAAAAGTCGGCCGGGCGTATATAGTTAATAATAACTGTATTTTACTCACTGGCTGCGGGTTGAGCCTGATCGGACGAAAAATAGTGTGGTTCTTTTGATGGCCGCAAGACGTTAATTGGCGTGGTTTAGCTGAAATTAATTAGCTTAAATAAATTTTCGATATCGATTTAATTCATCCTATTACGAATGATGGAGATTCAGTCTGTAAGGTGTGACTTATTCACGTGCTATAAATCATACAGACTAGTTATACAAAATTATAATTTTACTCTATACATATAGAAAAAGATTCCGAACCAAAAACTCACTTAAAAATTATTTTCAAATTTTTTCAAAACACATTTCCGCCTAATCCCTTATAATTTAACAGCATTTTAATCTTCTCGAAATCGTTTTTTGAATCGTTTGTCTTATCTTAGCTTTTACAATTAGCATTGGCATCTGTTTTGCTCTGTATATCGCGGTTGTAAAAACAGCCGGAGAGCAATCTGTAAAGCTCGAAAAGGCAAACTACCTGAAAAGGTAGGACGCAAAGCCACTGGCCTTAAACCGGGGGGATGGAAAGGCAGCAGGGCTGCCGAGCGGGAACCCGTCGTCGCAAGAAGATTTGACGCGGCCATGGGCAGCACTTCAATTGAGTGCGTCTCGGTCGGTTTTGGACGAATCTCAACGGAGGTGTTGCAGTGAATGGGTTGCTAATCAATACAATTAAAATTTTAAAGTATCTTGGATTTCGTTCTCGACGGTCGTCGTCTTTAACCAACAGGTTCAGGGTTCAGGGTTCAAGGTTTAGGGTTTGCAGTTCAGAATTCAGGGTAACTCCTTCATCATCTCAAAAAGCTCAGTCCTCAGTCCTCAGTCCTCGTTACTTTTTTCTATTCTTAATCCCTTTGCTTTTTGTGATAGGCGCTTTGCCGATGCAAGCAGCCTATGCGGCAGCATCGGTCGAACTGCAATGGGACGCAAATACTGAACCCGAGCTGGCCGGCTATAAGATCCACTGGGGCACATCCAGCGGTAAATATACTTCCAGCAAGGATGTGGGTAAAACGACCAATTACACCCTCACGGGACTGGATGAGGGCAAGACCTATTATTTTGCCGCCACTGCCTATGACGGCAGCAGCAATGAGAGCGGTTATTCCAATCAAATATCATATACAGTGCCGTATAGCGACACAGACGGCGACGGCGTTCCGGATTACCAGGATGCTTTCCCTTCAGACCCGGCCGAGACCATTGATACCGACGGCGACGGTATCGGCAACAATGCCGATCAGGATGACGACGGTGACAAAATGCCGGATACCTGGGAAAACCAATACGGCTTTAATCCGCTGATCGATGACGCCTCCGGTGATGAAGACGGCGACGGCCTCAGCAATCTGGATGAATACTATGCGGGCACCAATCCGGTAGCTTCCCAGGACAACCTTGAACCGGACGCCCCCGGTCTGGCAGCACCGGCCAATAACCAGGTGGTGGCGCTAACCCCGGTGCTTAAAACCGGTGCGTTCTTTGACCCCAATTCCGGTGATTTTCACTCCGCAACCCAATGGCGGATTTACCGACAATCCGACAACGTCTGTGTCTTCGATATCACCAGTGAATATTCTTTGACGCAGATAGATGTGCCCAAGCTGATTTTAGACGATGATAAAGACTATAGCTGGCAGGCCCGGCATTATGATAACCACAGCACACCATCTCCATGGTCAGCCAACCGGTCTTTTACCACCCAGGTCGATCCTGACGACACCAACAGCAACGGAATCCCCGATGACCAGGAGGTAACAACACCTACAGACCTTGACGGTGACGGTAACTGGGATTCTGATCAAAATACGATCAAATGCGTAGTAACCGGCGAAAACCAATCTCTGGGCATCAGTTTCAACGGCTCCAGCACGGTGGTCGGAATTGAGTCCATATCAGCAGAGGACGAAAACGGCACCAATACCTATGCCAGCGCGGCCAGCACGCCGAACTATTTCCCGTTTGGATTGATCAATTTTAAATTAATCATGGATCAGCCCGGTGATCAGGCTGAAATCACCATCTATTTTTCCGAGCCGGCGCCGCAGGACGGCCGCTGGTTTAAATATGACCCCATCGAGGCTACCTGGACCGATTACAGCTCCCAGACCGATTTCAGCAAAGACCGCTACGCCATGACCCTGTATCTTGAAGATGGCGGAGATGGAGATGCTGACGGTATTGCAAACGGAATCATTGTCGATCCATCCGGTGTCGGCGTTTCGTCTTCCTCGATCGGATCCGTCTCTGGCGATGCGGCTGCCGGGGGTGCCACCTGCTTTATCTCCACCGCGTCTTCCCAGGGCGGGGGTGGCGAAAAACAGGGCAGCTCGGTCTGGAAAGTAATCCACGGCCGAGAGCTGGCGTTTGGGCTGGTGCTGTTAGCACTGATGAAGGGTATAGCGATCGTGATGAGACGAACCAAACAGCGGTGGGAAAAAATCCAGCGCCGTTACGAGATGTATCATGAGCGCGGCACCCGTTTTACCGCAAATGACCTAATCAGCCCGAAAAAGGCGAAAGGCACAATTCGTTAATTAGTTGATTGGTTGATTGGTTAAATAAGTTGAATCGGGTTAGGACAGGTGTCTGATTTCAGGCTTTTTTTTCAGATAGGATTCAAGTACGCGATATATTAACCGCGAGACCCACGCAGACATCCGCAGACCTTTTTACCGGCCGACCCGGCCGGCAAAAAACACGTCAATCGCTCCGCGATTAATCATATTTATGTGCCTGTATAAATTGATCGCGCTATTCAATTTCTATTATGTTTTTTATCCCGCGCCAGCGGGATGACATACCTTTTAATCGCGCGGGTCGCGCGATTAAAAAGTCTGCGATCGTCTGCGTGGGTCTCGCGGTTAAATAAGAAACTCAGCGATCTCTGCGTCTGGAGCGACCACCGGAAACGGGCGTGAGACAGAATATGCCCCCCAAAAGCACGATAAACCCTAATGTTTCGGCAAACCCAAAATCCGCGCCTCCGGCGGTGGTATTTATAAAACAACTGGCGAAGACGGTCACACCGGACCCGTCGTGGTCGGGTGGTTTTTCCTCTTCCTCTGGTGTTCCGACGACTACGGCCTGGACCCCGGAAAAGTGGTACACCCGCACTTCGATCAGGGCGGGTCGGCTATCCGTATGATTGACCCTGGAGCCGGGTACCAACCACCCTTCCCCACCGGCAAGAACATTGCCGTCGGCATCCGCGGCCGGCAGCCATTGGGTGCCGTCGTGATAGGCCAGGCCCGCAGTCGTGATATCCACATCGTCTGCTACAGGTATAAACAGTTTGACCGGCATATCAAAGACGGTATGCGGCCTTAAGTTGAGCGGCAGGCCGGCCGGCCGGATCCCGGCCAGGTTTATCTCCTCGATCCCATCCGCAGGCCCGAATGCCGGTATCTGTGTCTCCCGGCTGCTGTAAACCACCTTTGCGCCGGAAAGTGCACCGTCGATGATTTCGATGCCGGCATCATAGAGATCGAGATCGCCGAAAAACGGATCGTCGATATAATATTCGTCGGTTTGTGGAAGGTTTTGTCCGGAAGCCGCATTTTGGGCACAGGTTTCAATTTTAAATTCGAAAGCATGCGGCTGTAAAAGGTTGTTTTGAATATCCCGCACCGCTACCTTTATATTAATAACGGCACCCGGGGGATAGCTTGTCGCCATCAACGGCTCCAGGAAACGATCATAAACCACCCACAGGAAAGCGGCCTTTTCAGCCGGATCTTGATTGAGGTTTACCGTACGAACGGCATCGGATCCCAAATCTCGGATATAAGGCGGATGCAGGCCGTCATCGATCGTAAAGCGGACGGCATCCGGCGCGTTGGTATCGATTCCGTGAGCCGAACGAATTAGGACGGCAAATCCGGTCTCATCCGGCACCCGGGCAAAGTTTACAATACCGGCATCGTCCTGGGGAATGGAATCGCTAATTTCAATCGGCGCGGACAGCGCTGCAGACGGATGGCTGCGCGCCAGGTATTCCTGATAATTCGAGAAGCCGTCGCCATCATCATCCGACAGCCCGTCGGCCATCACCGGATCTAAACCGTGCCGGGCTTCCCAGATGTCGGCCATGCGGTCGGCGTCGCCGTCGTTAAGGATCAGAGGTGTCGAATCTACCCTGTTGCCGGCCGCATCCGTTATGCCGCTGAGGGTCAGGGAGACGATTTCATGCTGCGGAATCGATTTCATCGAAAGCCGATAGCTAACGTCATCGATCCGGGCAATATCATCCGAACCGCCCAATGTTTTAAAATTCAGCGCCGGGCTGAACCGGTAGTTTCCCTCCTGCCCGGCATTTTTCAGATTGGATTCATTGAAGCTAAGGGAGATGGATTCTGCTGTGATTGCCGCCGCGGTTATCTCAGGAGGCGTCATATCATAGGTCCCGGTTAACGGAACCGACCGGAGGCCTTCCTGAAAAGCCAGGAGGGTCACCGGGCCCTCGATCTGGT
>Ga0209536_100012007_pt1 | contig 12635 bp, 12 predicted proteins | sample DeeMarSeWOR28_12_FD_187461 | JGI IMG/M metagenome (GOLD analysis project Ga0209536, IMG submission 187461) | Marine sediment microbial communities from White Oak River estuary, North Carolina - WOR-2-8_12 (SPAdes) (version 2) | ecosystem: Environmental > Aquatic > Marine > Intertidal zone >...
TGCTGTTTCTGCTTTACCGCTGCAGCGCAGGAGCAGCTCTTCCCGGTTACACAATTCACGTCGGAGTACCAGGCCGGATACCCCGACTGGTCGCCCGACGGCGAGCTTATCGTATGTACGTCCGATTGGAGCGATGAAGAGGAAGGGAATTTGTGCTTGATCCCCGTCCAAGGCGGCGATCGGATAAAGCTGACCGAGCATGGCGGGCACCATGGCGTATTCTCGCCCGACGGCAAGTACATCGCCTTTGACGCTGCGCGCGGATCGCTGGTACCTGTACGAGCCGGATGCAGGGCCGCTGCCGTGTGACCCCGCCACCGGGCAGAAACGGCAGCTGGTTTCCGGCGAAGCCCTGCTGGCGCTAAAATCGGGTGAAGTAGGTGAAAATCATCTCAAGGAGTTGAAGGCCCTGATGCGCAAATTGATCCGTTACTACCTGGGAGACAAGCCGATCAGGTCCCAACAGCTCTTTACCCGGTAAACCGTCAGGAGATTTACGAAATGGCTGTTCTTCTCGGCGTCAACATTGACCACGTGGCCACGCTGCGGCAGGCGCGGGGCACTTCCTATCCGTCAGTGGCGGAGGCTGCCCGGCTGGCTGAACGAGCGGGAGCCGACCTGATCACGGTGCATTTGCGGGAGGACCGGCGCCATATCCAGGACGCGGACGTCTCGGCTTTGATTGGCGAGGCCCGGGCCCGGGTCAACCTCGAGATGGCCGTGACCGGCGAAATGCTGAACATTGCGCTGCAACTCAGTCCGCCGGATGTCTGCCTGGTGCCCGAAAAACGCCAGGAGCTGACCACTGAAGGGGGGCTGGATGTGAACGCGCATCACGCCGCCGTTGCCGATGCCGTGCGGCGCCTGGCGCAAGCAGGCATGCGCGTGTCCCTGTTCATCGATCCGGACCCGCAGCAACTCCGGGCCGCAGCCGAAGTTGGAGCGCCGGTTGTCGAACTGCACACCGGCACCTATGCCGATGCGGCCGGCGAAGCGCAGGAACGGGAACTCTCCCGGCTCCACGAGGCCTGCGTGTTGGGCCATGAGCTCGGCCTGCAGGTCAATGCCGGACATGGCCTGCACCTGAAGAACGTTCAGGCGGTTGCACGATTGCCCCACATGACGGAGTTGAATATCGGGCACTCGATCATTTCCCGCGCCATCTTCGTTGGACTGGAGCGCGCTGTGCGCGAGATGAAGGATCTGATCCTGGCGGCTTGACCGAGCCTTACGCCGATGCCCCGGCAGGCGCGGAATCCAGGTAGTACCGGGCCTTGACCCACAACGAGTAGTAGCTGCGCGCGAGCCGCGCCGGACCGCTCTTTTCACGGCAGGCGGAAAGCATGCCGCGCATTCCCGGTTCCAGTTCGCGCTCCCGGCAGATGGCGGAAGAGGCGATCAGCTGGTGAAGAAGAGTGCTGGCCGCAGCGAGGTTCCCCGTGCTGACACAGCGGTCGAGTTCGTCGAGCCGATGCCGCAGTTCCTGCCGGAACAGCCGGCGAAGTTCGGGGTCCGGCTCCACAGGTCCTCGTGGCGCGGCGGTGGCGGTTGCCGGCGCGAGGATCGCGCGGAGCTGCTGCGGCCCGACCGGTTTCAGCAGGAACTGCTCCACGTCGGTCGCCGCCAACCGCAATTGTTCCGGTGACGGCTGCTCGGCGCTCAGGACGAACACTCGCGGATGGGGCGTGCCGAGGGGCCAGCGCTGGCGGATTCGCTCAATCAACTCGAGCCCGGAAGCGCCCGCCAGGTCGATGTCCATGCAGATCAGATCGGGCAGGAAGAGCAGCGCGGTCTGCAGTGCCTCTTCCGCCGAAACGGCCTGCTTGACACTGCCTGCAATTTCCCGCAATGCTGCCACCGTGTATTCGCGACTGATGCGATGGTCGTCCACCACCAGGACCGACGGGCCCTGGTTGCGGGACAGGTTGCTCATGAGTGCCCCCTTTGGCTGCGGTGAGGCGAACAGAAGCCGGTGCGGATGTCCAAGCTCCTTTGTCGAAGCATAAACGATGTGATCAAGCTTGCCAAAGCCCTCTTCTTCCTTCCCGGTTTCCTGCTTGTCGGGTGCCTTCTCGCATTCCCCTCCGCGGCAACCGCGGACTGGCCTGCACTCCGATTCAGTGCGGAACAGCTGGAGGTCGGAGATGTTCGTTTCGAGGCCGTGCGGGCGGCATTGACCGAAAGCGGGGCCGTGCAGGCCGCATTCGGCAGTATGGCGGGTCCCGGGCAGGCCCTGGTGGGCGACGGGCTGACGCTGGAGGGCGCGCTCGAAGAGCTGGACATCGGGGACGGCGTCGTGCGGCTGCGCGGCCGGTTGGCGGCGTGGGGACTGGAAGCGAATGTGAGTATCGTTTCGCAGGCCGGGGGCCTCGAAGTGGAATTGGCGACAGCGCACCAGCCGCTGGCGCCGCTGGCGGACCTGCGTGGCATGCCGCCGGAACTGGGGTGGCTGACCGGCGGCGACTTCGACGCCGGCATGAAGTGGCACAAGGGGGCGGACGGTCCCGCCGGGCTCACCTTCGACCTTTCCGTTGCAAACCTGGCCTTCGATTCCCCGGAAGGCCGGTTTGCCGGCGAAGCTTTGCGCCTGGCGGCCCGCGGCTCCGCGCCGGGCGGGGACCTGTCCCGCCTGGATCTGGACGGCGTCATCGATGGCGGCGAATTGCTGCTGGATGATTTCTACCGGAATTTCGATGACGCGAGCCTGGCGTTCGCAGCAGCTGTCCGTCTGACGGACACGGCGCTCGAAATACCGGCGCTCTACTTGCGCGACGACGCGGCACTGAATCTCGAAGCATCCGCCATGCTGGGGCTCGGCGACCAGGCCGACGAATGGTTTCTCCAGGTCAGTCGCCTGGAACTGCAGTTCCCGGCAGCCTACCGGCGCTACCTCGAGCCACTCGCCGCGGCCTGGGCCCTGGACGGCCTGGAACTCACCGGGAGCCTGCGCTGGAACGGACGTCTGAGCCCCGGCGAATTGATTTCGGGCGATCTCGACGTCAACGATCTCACGGTAGTGGACACACGGCGCGGTCGGTTCGCGCTGACCGGTTTGGAGACGCAGTTGCGACCGGGCGACTACTCGTACGATTCGAGGCTGGCTTGGCGGGGCTTGATTTTCGGCCGCATCAACCTCGGCTCCGGCCAGGCCGCCCTGGATTCCGAACCGGGCGCCTTTGCGCTGCAGGAGCCGCTGGCGCTGGACGTTCTGGGCGGCCGGCTGATATTGCAGCGGTTGAAGTTGGTCCTCCCCAAGGCCGCCTCCGGCGAACCCGATATCCGGTTGCAGGCCCGGCTCGAGCAGGTCGACATGAAGCTGCTGACCGCCGCGCTGGGATGGCCTTCCTTTGCGGGCAAGATCAGCGGCGAGATTCCGGGCGTGCAGCTCGACGACGGCATCCTCGACGTGGACGGCGAAATTCGCGTGCAGGTGTTCGACGGACGGATCACGCTCCATAACCTGCGGGTGGAACGTCCATTCGGCGTGTTGCCCAGCCTGGCCGCCGATGTCGAGGTCGAAAGCCTCGATCTGGACGAACTGACGCAAACCTTCTCCTTCGGGCGCATTTCGGGCCGGCTGGACGGCTACGTGCGGGACTTGAGGATGCTCGACTGGAAACCGGTGGCATTCGATGCCTGGCTGGGCACGCCCGAGCGGCAGGAAGGCACGAACGACATCTCCCGGCAAGCGGTCAATCACCTGACGACCATCGGCGGCGGCCCGGTGACGACCGCCCTGACCAGCCCGTTGATGCGGGCGTTCAGCAATTTCTCCTATCGCCGCCTCGGCCTGGGTTGCCGCCTGGTCGACTATGTCTGTGAACTGCGCGGGCTGAGCGGCGCCCCGGACAGTGTGCTCATCCTGGAGGGCTCGGGCATTCCGAAGATTACGATTCGCGCTTTCAACCGGAGGGTCGACTGGCCGCAAATGGTGGCCAACCTGCTCGCTGTTTCGGCCGGCGACACGATCCAGGTCGGGAACGGCCCTGGGCCATGATTTGCCCCCCGGAGCACCCCGCCGGCCGATGGTTTGCTAGAATATGCCGCTGGCCCGGAGATTTGGAAAACCCCCTCGCCGCCACCCTGAGGAACGCGCGATGAAAAAACTGTATGCAGCCCTGATCCTCGGCACCGTGTGTATTCTGGCAGCCTGCGTGACCATCAACGTCTATTTCCCGGCCGCGGCGGCCGAAAAGGCCGCCGAACGATTCGTCGACGACGTCCTGGCCGAGCCGAGGGAGGAAGGGTCGCTGTTTGGCCCCCTGCGTTCGCCCGGCGAAGTGCTGCGCCTGGCGGCGGTCGGCGCACTGGATCTGATGGTGCCCAGCGTCGAGGCGCAGCAGGCCGAAATCGAAATCAATACGCCCCAGATCAACGCGATCAAGGCGCGCATGGCCGAAAGGCAGCGGCAATCGCTGGGTGCGCTGTTCGACGCCGGCGCCGTCGGCTTCACGGCGGATGGATTCGTGGCGGTTCGCGACCGTGCAGCGGTGCCGCTGAACGAGCGCCGCAACCTGGAGAGCGTCGTGGCGGACGAAAACCGCGACCGGAAAGCCGTTTACCGGGAAATCGCCGTTGCCAACGGCCACCCCGAGTGGGAACAGGACATCCAGCAGACCTTCGCCAGCCAATGGGTCAGGAATGCCCGCCCCGGCTGGTATTACCAGGCATCCGACGGATCCTGGAAGCAGAAATAGACCGTATGCCTAACCCGCGGCCGGGCAAACGCGCCCGGTCGCCTTTGTTGTGAGACATGAGCCGACGCCGTAGACGTGAATTGCCCGCGGAGCCTCGCGAACTCCGGATCGACGACCTGAGCCACGACGGCCGCGGGGTCGCACTCGACGGGGAGAAGCGGGTGTTCGTGCACGGCGGTCTGCCGGGCGAGTCGGTGCGTGCGCGCATCACGGGGCGCCTGCGGCGCTACGACGAAGGCGAGACCCTGGAAGTCCTCGAGTCCTCACCCGACCGCGTCGAGCCGCGATGCCCGCATTTCGGCGCCTGTGGGGGGTGTTCGCTTCAGCATCTCGACCCGCAGCGGCAGATCGAATACAAGCAGAACACCCTCGTGCAGAATCTCGCCCGAATCGGCAAGGTGACCGCCGGCCAGTTGTGGCCGCCGTTGACCGGGCCCAGCTGGGGTTACCGGCGCAAGGCCCGCCTCTCGGTTCGTTACGTTGAGAAGAAGGGGCGCGTGCTGGTTGGCTTTCGCGAGCGGTACGGGCGGTTCGTGGCGGACATGCAGTCCTGTGAAGTGCTGGATCCCCGCGTCGCGGAGCATCTCGCGTCGCTGGCCGGGCTGATCCTCGGGCTCGACGCGCGGCAGTCCATTCCGCAAATCGAAGTCGCCTGCGGTGACAGGATCTGCGTACTGGTATTCCGCCACCTCGACGCGCTTGGGCAAGGCGACCTGGGCAAGCTCGCGGAATTCGCGCGAACCTCCGGCCTCGCGGTGCTGCTGCAGCCTGCGGGGCCCGGGAGCGTCCATTGTCTCGAGCCCGCCCGGGTCGAGCTGACCTATGGTCTGCCGGAGTTCGGGCTGGAGCTGGCCTTCGGCCCGCTGGATTTCATCCAGGTCAACGCGGACATCAACCACAGCATGATTGTTCGAGCCCTGGAACTGATGGACCCGGGGAAGGGCGATCGCGTGCTGGACCTGTTCTGCGGCCTGGGCAACTTCACGCTGCCGATCGCGACTCGGGCCGCGGAAGTGACGGGTGTCGAGGGCGACGCCAGCCTGGTTCGCCGCGCGCGGGACAACGCGGCCCGCAATGGACTGGACAATGCCAGGTTCTTCGCCGCCGACCTCGCCGAAGACCCGGGATCCGCGCCATGGCTGCAGGGCGGTTACAACCAGGTGCTGGTTGATCCGCCGCGGTCAGGCGCCGAGTTCATTCTTCCGCATATCGCCGCCAGCGGCGCGCGGAGAGTGGTTTACGTATCTTGCCATCCCGCCTCGCTGGCTCGCGATGCGGGAATTCTGGTTCATCAATTTGGGTTCCGTCTTCTGGGCGCCGGGGTCATGGACATGTTCCCGCACACCGGACACGTCGAGTCGATCGCTTTGTTCGAGCGCGGCGCCTAGGGAAAGGCATGGCATCAGGCGATCATCCAGGCTCAACCCTCGGACCGGTCCTGATCGGGCTGTCCGGCCCCGAACTCGACGACGAGAGCCGGGCGAGGCTCTGTCATCCGGCCGTCGGGGGCGTGGTGCTGTTCGCCCGCAATTTCAGCGATCGCGATCAACTGGACCGGCTCGTCGAGCAGATTCGGCAGGCGCGCGACCCCCGGCCGCTCATCTGCATCGACCAGGAAGGGGGGCGGGTACAGCGCCTGCGGCAGGGCTTCACGCGGCTTCCCCCGCTGGGCGCCCTCGGCAGGCTGCACCGCGAAGATCCCTCCAAGGCCGTGGACATGGCCTATCGCCATGGCCGCGTGATGGCGACGGAGATGCTGGCCAGCGGCATAGACCTGAGCTTCGCGCCGGTGCTGGACCTGGACCGCGGCAGCCGGGTAATCGGCGACCGTGCTTTTTCGGGCGACCCATCCGAAGTCATCGCGCTGGGCCGAGCCTACCTGGCCGGAATGCACGATTCGGGCATGAAAACCACCGGGAAACATTTCCCGGGCCACGGTTCGGTGGCGGCCGATTCGCACCTCGAAGACGTCGTGGACCCACGCACCGGGGCCGAGATCCGCGGCTCGGATCTCCTGCCGTTCAAACAATTGGCCGGCGTACTGGACGCGCTGATGATCGCCCATGTAGTGTACCCGCACGTGGACTCGCAGCCGGCAGGCTATTCACGGTTGTGGCTGAAACAGATTCTTCGGAAAGAGCTGGGCTACGCCGGCGTGGTGTTTTCGGACGACCTGGGCATGCATGCGGCAAAGACCGCCGGGAGCCTCGAGGAGCGCGCCCGCGCGTGCCTGGACGCAGGCTGCGACCTGGTCCTGGTCTGCGATCCGGGCGAGGCCGCGCAATTGCTGAACGGCCCGGCCGCTCACTCACTGGGCGACGCGTCGGCAGTGATCGGCAGGTTGTACGGCCGCCCCACGGTAGACCGCGAGGAACTGGCCGCGGTGGTGCGGGAACGTATTGGCGAGTGGCGGCGGTGGCAACGAAGTCTCGAGGAACTGGGAGAACAGTCATGGGCATGAGAGAGGGCAGGGTGAGCAATGACGGTTAGGGATCCGAACGATCTGCTGAAACGTTCAACCGTGGTGGCGACGCGATCGGAGGTGCAGGCCGTCATCGAGCGCCTGGCGAACGACATCAACGAGTATTACGGCGGCCGTCCGATCCTCCTGCTGATCGTCATGACCGGAGCGGTCATGCCCGCGGCCTGGCTGGGCGCCCGGCTGAAGATGCCCCTGCAAATGGACTTCGTGCACGCCACCCGCTACGACGGGGGGACCAAAGGCGGCGAGATCCACTTCCGGGTTCCGCCGCGGCTGGGCCTGCACGGCCAGGACGTGCTGGTGGTGGAAGACATCTTCGATGTCGGGGTGACGCTGCGGTCCATCGTCCGTTACTGCCGCGAGCAGGGAGCGGCTTCCGTGCGCAGCGCCGTGCTCGTGCGCAAGGTCCACGATCGCCCGACGACCGGCGAATTGCCGGAGTTCATCGGCATGGATGTGGATGATCGTTACGTCTTCGGCTGCGGCATGGACGCCTACGAATACTGGCGCCAGCTTGACGAAATTCGAGCTCTGGAGGACGGCGTATGAGCGCGCCGGCGACGCTCGCGCTGATCGGCGGCACAGGCCTCACCGAGCTGCAGGAGACCAGCGAATCGCTGGCGCTGGAGACACCCTACGGGCCTCCCTCGGACCCGATCCGGGTGATCGCCAGCGAGCCGCTGCGGCTGCTGTTCCTGCCGCGCCACGGCAGCCCGCACCGATTCCCCCCGCATTGCGTCAATTACCGCGCCAACCTGTGGGCTTTGCGCGAGGCCGGCGCCTCCGCGGTGCTCGCCGTCTACGCGGTGGGAGGCCTGCGCGAACCCTATGCCCCCGCCGTGCTGGCCGCGCCGGACCAGTTGATCGACTACAGCTGGGGGCGGGAACACAGCTACTGCGATTCGGAGCACGTCCCGCTGGTGCACGTCGACTTCACGAACCCCTACGAAGGCCGGCTGCGCCGGACCCTGTTGGCGGCCGCGCGGGCGGCCTCGATCGACCTGGTCGACGGCGGTTGCATCGGCGTGTTCCAGGGACCGCGCCTGGAGAGCGCGGCCGAGATCGAGCGAGCGCGCCGCGACGGCTGCGACATGGCCGGCATGACCGCGCTGCCGGAAGCGGGCCTTGCCCGTGAACTGGGGCTCGATTACGCCGGCATCGGGGTCGTTTCCAACTGGGGCGCCGGGGTCACCGAGGAGCGGCTGTCGGAAGAAGACATCGCGGCCACCCTGCGCGAACCGATGGGGCGTGTGCGGCGCCTGGTCGCGGCGCTGACCTCTATCCTCGCCGGGGAAGCGGCATGAGCGAGGCCGGAAGCTATCCGCACCTGCTCGCGCCCCTCGACCTGGGCTTCGTCACGCTGAAAAACCGTGTGCTGATGGGTTCGATGCACACCGGCCTGGAAGACCGTGCCCGGGATTACCCGAAACTGGCGGCCTATTTCGCCGAGCGCGCGGCCGGCGGGGTAGGCCTGATCGTCACCGGCGGCATGGCGCCGACCATTCGGGGCTGGCTCGCGCCGTTCGCGTCGTCAATGATATTTCCCTGGCAGGTCCGGCGCCATCGGCTGGTCGCCGATGCGGTGCATGCCGAGGGTGGCCGGATCTGCATGCAAATCCTCCACGCGGGGCGGTATGGCTACCATCCGCTGTCGGTCGCGCCCAGCGCGGTGAAGTCCCCGATCAGCCCGTTCAAGCCCCGGGCGCTCTCCGCAAGGGGTATCGAGCGCCAGATACGCGGTTTTGTGCGGGCGGCCCGGCTGGCCCTGAAAGCCGGCTACGACGGCGTCGAGGTCATGGGATCGGAGGGGTATTTCATCAACGAGTTCACGACGCCGCGGGTGAACAGGCGCGCCGACGAGTGGGGCGGCGACCCGGCCAACCGCTACCGGATCGCGATTGAAATCGTTCGCCGCATCCGCGAAGCCACCGGGCCGAAATTCATCATCATCTACCGCCTCTCGATGCTGGACCTGGTTCCCGACGGCAACACCTGGGAGGAGATCGTCGCCCAGGCCCGCGCGGTCGAGGCCGCCGGGGCGACCCTGATCAACACGGGCATCGGCTGGCACGAGGCGCGCATCCCGACCATCGCCACCATGGTGCCGCGGGCCGCGTTCACCTGGGTGACGCGCAGATTGAAGGGCGAGGTCGGCATTCCGCTGGTCACGACCAACCGCATCAACACGCCCGCCGTGGCCGAGCAGGTCCTGGCGGACGGCGACGCGGACATGGTTTCCATGGCGCGGCCGCTGTTGGCGGACGCCGAGTTCGTCAACAAGGCGGCCTCGGGCCGCGCCGACGAAATCAATATCTGCATTGCCTGCAACCAGGCTTGCCTCGACCATACCTTCAGCCGCCAGACAGCTTCCTGCCTGCTGAATCCCAGGGCGTGCCGGGAAACCGAGCTGAACTATCGGCCGGCCGCGCAACCCCGATCGCTGGGGGTCGTGGGCGCCGGGCCGGCCGGGCTGGCCTTCGCCTGTGTCGCCGCGCAACGCGGCCACCGGGTGACGCTGTTCGAGGCGGCCCGGGAAATCGGCGGCCAGTTCAACATGGCCAAGCGGATACCGGGCAAGGAGGAGTTTCGCGAAACGCTGCGGTACTATCGGCGCCAGCTGGACCTCAGCGGCGTGGACCTGCGCCTGGGTGTCGAAGCCGACGCAGCCATGCTGCGGGATTTCGACGCGGTCGTGCTGGCCACCGGCGTACGGCCGCGCGCGCCGGAGATTGAAGGCCTCGACCATACTAAAGCCCTGAGTTACATCGACGTGCTGCAGAATGGCGCGGCCGTGGGTCCGCGGGTCGCCATAATCGGCGCCGGCGGGATTGGGTTCGACGTCGCGGAATTTCTCGGGCACGCGCCACGCGACGAGACGGAATTTCCGCGACCGGAGGAATTTGCCCGGCAATGGGGCATCGACATGTCGCTGGCCGCCCGCGGCGGCGTGGAGGGCGTGTCCGCCGAACCCGAACCCCTGGCGCGCGAGATATGGCTGCTGCAGCGCAAGGCGAGCGCGCCGGGCAAGGGGCTCGGCAAGACCACCGGCTGGGTGCACCGGTTGAGCCTGCGCAAGCGCGGCGTCCGGATGCTGGCCGGAGTGCAGTATCGCCGTATCGACGATGAAGGCCTGCACATCCACCATGACGGCGAGGACAAGGTGCTGGCGGTCGACAACGTGATCATTTGCGCCGGCCAGTTGCCGCGCCGCGACCTGGAGTCCGCCCTGCAATCGGCGGGCGTGGAAGTGCACCTGATCGGCGGCGCCGACGTGGCGGCCGAACTCGATGCCAAGCGTGCCATTCGGCAGGGTTCCGAACTGGCGGCCGGCATTTAGCGCGAAGGGAGGACGAACATGGGCCACGTACTTGGAATATCGGGGAGTCTCAGGGAGGGCTCCTACAATTCGGCCCTGTTGAGGGCGGCCCGGGCCATCTATCCCGGCCGGCTACAGATCGGGCGGATCGACCGGATTCCCCTGTACAACGCCGATGTCGAGGCCGCCGGTTTTCCGGCCACGGTCGAGGAGGTCAAGCAGCAGGTGGCTGCGGCAGACGGCTTGCTGCTGGTCAGTCCCGAGTACAACAATTCCGTTCCGGGCGTGCTCAAAAATGCCATTGACTGGCTGTCCCGGCCCTCGGGCGACATTCGCAACGTGTTTCGTGATAAGCCGGTCGCCGTGATCGGCGCTTCACCGGGAGGCTTCGGCACCATCCTGGGCCAGGATTCCTGGTTGCCGGTTTTTCGCGCCCTGCGCGCGCGGCACTGGACGGCTGAACGCCTGATGGTGTCTCACGCCCACGACGCGTTCGACGAGGCCGGCGCCCTGGTCGACGATCACCTTCGGGAACGCCTCCGGGGGTTTGTCGGGGGCTTCATCTCGTTCTGCGAGGCCTCATCGTCTCCCCCGCGCTGAGCGCGGGTCAGGACCTGGCGGGCAGGGCCAGGTGCAATATCAGGACCCCGGTCGCGGCGGACAGCAGCGAACCGATGAGCACACCGATCTTGACCCCGCCCAGGAGGTCGAAATTCCCGTGCTCGAATGCCAGCGTGCCGATAAACAGGCTCATGGTAAAGCCGATTCCACACAGCACGGCGACGCCGTACACCTGGAGCCAGGTCGTACCCTCGGGCAGCTGCGCGATGCGCAGCAGTCGCGCCAGGGCGACCATGCCGAACACGCCGATCTGCTTGCCGAAAAACAACCCCAGAATGATACCCAGCGGGACGCCGTTGGTGATCGTGCCAAGCCCCATGCCGAGGAAGGAAACCCCAGCGTTGGCGAAGGCAAAAATCGGCAGGACCGCGAACGCCACCCACGGGTGGAGTGTATGCTCGAGGTGACGGGCCGGGGACTGGTCATCCCCGGCGCGCAGCGGAATGAACGCCGCCACGATCACGCCGGCCAGCGTGGCGTGCACGCCGGACTTCAAAACGCACAACCAGATAAACAGGGCCGTCAGCATGTAGGGCGCCAGGCGCACCACGCGCGCCCGGTTGAGGATGGCCAATGCGAGAATCCCCATCCCGGCCAGGCCCAGGGAAACCACGCTGAGGGCAGAGGTATAGAAAAGCGCGATGATGACGATCGCGGCAATATCATCGACGATGGCTATCGTGGTCAGGAAAATCTTGAGCGCAAGCGGAACGCGCGAGCCCAACAGGCTGAGCATGGCCAGGGCGAACGCGATGTCGGTGGCCGTTGGGATGGCCCAACCATTTTTCTGATCGGGAAACTCACCGTTGATGTACCAGTATATCGCTGCGGGGACCACCAGGCCGCCGACCGCGGCCAGGACGGGCAGTACAACCTGGTCCGCACGGGAAAGCTGGCCTTCCACCACCTCGCGTTTCAGTTCCAGGCCGACCAGCATGAAGAAAAACACCATCAGGGCGTCGTTGACCCACAACAGCAAGGGCTTGTCCACGCCCAGGCCGCCGACGGTGACGGTCAGATGCAGGCCAAGAACCCAGTCATAGACCGCCAGCGCAGGCGGAATATTCGCCATGACCATGGCGGCCACGGTGGCGCCGATCAGCAACAGGCCGCTGGCCGATTCAAGCTTGAAGAATTCACGCATTAAATCAATGGCTTGTTGAGACTTTCTAGTAATCATTATTACCTGTGACCCCGGGACATCGCCGGTTGCTATTTGAAGAAAAAGTAAACGCGAATTATCATTCACCCATGGTGCCAGACCCGGGAATTCGGACGTCGCGCCACTCGAGGAATCTATCATGGGCGATTGGACTTTTTTCAGCAACTACGGGCACGTCCTGGTTTGCCTGGCCCGCAATCGCGAAGCCCGCCTGCGTGACGTGGCGGCCGAGGTCGGCATCACCGAGCGAGCCGTGCAAACCATCGTGCGCGACATGCAGGATGCCGGCTTCATCACCGTGAGCAAGCAGGGCCGCTGCAACCGCTACCGGATCAACCGCCGCAAGTCATTGCGTCA
>Ga0209536_100012008_pt1 | contig 12635 bp, 12 predicted proteins | sample DeeMarSeWOR28_12_FD_187461 | JGI IMG/M metagenome (GOLD analysis project Ga0209536, IMG submission 187461) | Marine sediment microbial communities from White Oak River estuary, North Carolina - WOR-2-8_12 (SPAdes) (version 2) | ecosystem: Environmental > Aquatic > Marine > Intertidal zone >...
GACCAGATCGCGAATTAGCGCAACCGTGCGGATGATATCGGCAGACTGTTTCTTGTAGGCGATAAATGAGATCGCCTCTCGTCCGTTCAGGCGCGACCGGACCTTCTCGTCTTCGAAATTATCGGTCACCCGCGCGAGATCCTTCACGCGAATGGCGGGCCGGTCGAAGGTCTTCCTGACGATGGCGTTCTTTACTTCCAGCGGTTCGCGGAATTGCGCAAGCGTGACGATATTGCGCTCACTGGTGTACGACTCGAGCGAGCCGCCGGTGCCGCGCACGTTGCGCCCGCTGATCGCATTGATCACATCGATCAGCGATACTTCTTTTCGGATCAGTTCCTCCGGGTCCACCTCGATGCGGACCTCGCGGTCGCGATAGCCGAAACGCTCCACTCTGGCCACACCTTCGACGTCTTCCAGCTTCTTCTCGAAGCGCCGCGCTATCTCCCGCAGCTCACGGTAAGGAATGTCGCCGGCCAGGCCCACCTCGATGATCGGAAATACCGTGGTGCCGAGTTCGGTAATCAAAGGCGATTCTTTCACCTCGGACGGCAGGTCGGTCACCCGCGCTACGGCTTCACGCACCTCGCGCTCGACGTCGTCCTGGTCTTCATCCGGATCGAACACCACGCGAACCGTCGATACATTCTCCTGCGACCATGACTGATAGCGCTCGATGCCGGTTACCTCGCGCAACTCGTCCTCGATCTTGTTCGTGACGTTGAGCTCCACATCCTCGGGCGACGCACCCGGGTAAACCGTCGTAATCAGAAGCTCACCAAACTCCACGTCCGGGTAGCTGTCGCGCTTGATGGTCATGAGCGACCCCGCCCCCAGCAGAATGATCGTGAGCGTGATCAGGAACGCGAGCAGATTGCGTTCGGCAAAAAAGCGGAAAAAAGCGTCGATGGCTGTTCTCGTTGTTATCCAGCTAGCGAATACCTGCCGACGGCAAAATTATACGGTGTCAGACGTGGGCAAAGGCAGCAATCATCAATTACCAGCATGTTAATTACTTGCAGTTATCCTTGCAGCCGGGCAAAGCCGACGGGACACCAGCGGGATCGGGCGAATGAGTCCTGCTAAATCGTCAAAGGCGGGTTGTTGCCCTGCGGACGCGTGAACCAGGCCATCACCATGACGATCAATATCCAGCTGAACCCGTCCGAGAAAATCATCATCAGCTGATAGCCGTAGGGAAAGTCTGACCAGATGATGTCCGCAAACCGCGGGTAGGCCGTATAGGCGATACCGAACAGGCTGCCGATGGCAACGTGACTCCAGTAGGTGACGGTATAGCGATTGAGAAACAGCATCGACACACCCAGCAGCAGGCCAATGACAAAGCTGTTAAAAGTACCGATCAGTATTTTGACGAGCGACGCTTCGGGTGAGCCCTCGCGAGTGAAATAGACGGTTGCCACGGGCCCGTTGTTGCGCATTTGCTTACGCGTCTCGTCATCGGCATATCTGCCGGGCAGAATGTAGGTGCCGGTCTCGGGAAAGTGTTCGAGCAACGCCTCCCCTGCCGCCAGATCATCGGCGGTTTGGCTCATCGTGAAATACGGAACAGGCGATATGACGTAAAAAACTGTGCTCCATAGCCACAGTACAACGGCGACGCAAAAAGAACCCACCAACAACCGAACCATATTTTCTCTCCCGAGCAGGGTTAGACCACTTGATCAGATAGCGCTTAAGCTTCGCCGATCAGAGCGCCTTCAGCGCTACTGTCAGAGTTCGGAGTCTAACGCCATTGGCTCTTCTGTCAGCTCTTTAAGCGGCCCCTTTGCTGACATAGTGGAACGGCGAGTCGTCATTGAGCTACCCGAACTCCCGCCATAATAATCAACCGCGTTGGCAAAACGAAAGCGCACCGGCCGGTAGCCGCTGGAATTCTTGAAACCAAATGCGATGCTCACGCAGTCACAGGTCGAGGGCCAGAGCGGAACGCCGGGGTTATGGCGCAGGTAGTCATCGCGCCGGTCTTCCAGGGTGGTACGTATGGAAGGGGGCTCAGCGGCATCCGCGATGCCTGAGTTCAGTAGCAGGAAAATCGCCAGGCCAAGCACCGTGAACAATGCTGTGGAATACCGCTTTGTGAAACTTTCGTTATCTGACTGCATGTGACTAAACTCCTCACGTCCGCCGAGCCAAGCATCAAGTACTTATCTCCCTAAACAGTTCGTCAATGGCGGCCAATTGGATCCGGGCAAAGCGCGTCAAATGGCTGGCAGGGCAGCTAGCCGGGTTCAGGAGCCCTCGCCGATCGCAACCACGAACAAGACGGCATAGTCCTGTTTGGCGCAACCGTCGACCGGTGGCATCGGGGCTCCGGGCGCCACGCGAAATGCCGCTCCAGGCGCATTTTCAGGCGAACACGACCCGCCGCCCGGGCTCGGCGTGTAACGCGCTGAGCGGCAGCCCAGGTGCGTCACGTCATAGAGCGTGGCACCGTCGGCCAGTGACCAGCGGCTGTCTCCGTTGTCATCAGGGGCCTCGATCGTGAGGACTGTGGTGACTGCGCGGTCGCCGGTGACCAGGTATTGCCCCGGTTCGAGCGGAAACTGCGGTTGCTCCATGATCAGACCATTTTCTTCCAGCCACCAATCGGTTGAATCGAACTTCCAGCCGGCCGGGGCAACGCCGCCGGACTTGACCAACTGCCCGTAGCGACTCAGCCTGACACCCCGCGGGCCCGGGTCAACAGGCCACAAGCCCCAATGCTGGGCGCCCGAGCCCGAGCTGGCATTCGGTTCACCCAGTGCAGCGATGAACTGAGTGCGCACGCGTTGAAATTTCATCTCACCTCCGTCTGCCGCCGCAGGCGGTTGGCACGCCGCAACACTGGCAAGGGCGGCAAACGCCACCAGCAGCCGGCTGGATCGACGCGGTAAAAAGTTGGAATGCCCTGCGACCATGCAAAAGGGTTCGCCGCTTTGGCCAAAACGGATTGGAATCAGTGCAAAGCGTCGATTAGCCTGACCCTGAGGCAAATCGATTCAGGCCAGGCCATGCTCGCTGAAGGGCATAGTTTGTTCAGCCCAATCCGCTGCGCCGCAAGCTAATCGGCGCCAGTTTGCTCCGCCGATAAAGACGATAAGTCGATGACAGACGGCCCTTGTGCTCAGGCGCCGAGGGCGTCTATCGCGCTCTGCGCCTGCTTGCGGCGCCCTTCATCAGCGATAGTCCGACCTTCCCGCGCAGGCGCATTTAGCGCTTTGCGGTAGTACTCCAGAGCCTGGTCCAGCTGTTTCTGCTCGGCAAGGAACTTGGCATAAAAGTAATTGCTGTCGATCCCGGTGGGATCCAGTTGCAGGCCCTGCTGCAGAAGTTCTGCCGCTTTCTCTTCGTCGCCAAAGCCTATCGGCCAGCCAGGCACGCTGTAGTAAAGGGTACCCAGGCTCGTGTAGGCAGAGCCTTGCATCGCGTTGCCGTCGATGTCGATCGCTTTATCAAAATACTTGCGTGCGCTTTTCGCCAGCGACAAGGCGCCCAGCCCGCCTTTGGCACCCGCAAAACTCGAATCAATAATGCCGCGCCAGATCCAGCCTTCGGCCTGATCAGGGTTGGCGGTCGTATAAGCTTCGCTATCGGCCTGGAGCTGTTCGAAGGCCGCTGACTGCTCATCGCCGGTCAGGCTAAAGTTAGTGATATCCCATTGCTGCTGTATGTCGCGGAGCGTCGGGGCGGCTGCGGCTGCCTGCATCTGCGCCATGAGCAAAAGCATCAAAGCGCCCGCTAAACACGTTTGCAGACGCAGTGCAGAGGTTGAGAATCTGTTCATGGTCTTTCTTCCTGAGCTATTGATTACAAGAGATGGCATCGTGCTTCGAGCGATTCTGCGTTTCCTGACAGACTATCGGTACACGCTGTTGAAATGATTTGCCAGCTCAGCAATCTGGGGTTCGTATATGTTGAGCAGGACGCTGGGTAGCGGCAACGCACTCAGCACATCCATCGATTTGTGGAGGTCGAGCACCATTACATGCGGGTCATTGTCGTAATAACTTCCCCAATCTGCGGCTGCTCCACCCAAACGTGCGGGATCTGCCGCCACAATGGTCTCCATGCAAAAGCCTAGCTTGCCGACGCCCTTGGCGACCTGCCGCGTGCCCGCGAAAACTGCGTAACGCAGATCCGTGCGCTGCAGGAACCCGGCCATAATCAAATAGATCAACTGGCATACGCCGGGTCGCAGTGCGGCCAAGTTGCCGAGCTCAAAAATCTGGTCGCGTGCTACGGGCTGCGCATACTTAATGCTCAGCACCTGCTCGACCGGAGCATCGAGGTACTGCTCGAGGAATAACGGTTCATCGGTGGCCGGTCGTATGCCGGCTGCGGCGCTGATATTGCCCGCGCAACTCATCGAAACGAGGGCCGGCGCAAAACCGGCGACTTTGGCGCCGTAGGCTTTCGCAAATACGTCGCCAATATAAGCCTCAACTTCGCCGCGGTTCGGTGAGCCTGCGCGGTGCAGATCGAACCGTGGATTGAACCGCAGCAGTTTGCGCAGCATGGGCGAGCGCGCCGCGGTGTGCTGCTGAATCCCTTCTGTCGTTGCTGTAAACACTGCCTGCATTTGCTTGCCTCTAGCGCTGGCTACCTAAGTTAGGGAGAACTGTAGGGAGCGAAACTTAAGGCAAACTTAAGATGGGTATAAATTGTCATGCTTATTTTTACTTATTGATTTAAATAGCTTTTTATTTTTTTCTGCCGTGAACTCAGTCACACTTGGAGGGGATTGAGCCCGGAATCTCCGCGAGAATTAAGGCTCGAAACCCAACAGGCGGCTAGACCGCAGACCTGGCGTTCCGTTAGCGGCGTCTGCAACAAATACCCTTCACGCAGTGCTGCCAGAGGTTTGGCTCCGCAGAAACCGGTTGCGCCATGAATCCGAAAGACGCGATGCAACGAAATGTCGGGGGTATTTTGGATACTGGGAAAGTCGCATGTTCGGAACAATCCTGAGCACTCGCTCATTTGTTCGCTTCATCTTTGTCACCGCTTTAAGCATCACGCAACTATCAATTCCTGCTGTCGGGGCAGGCGCCGGCAATGTCGAAGCAGACGTTGAGCCCCCGCGCGCGGTCGAAGAAATCACCGTGGTCGGTCGATGGGAAAACCTGCTCGGTAAATCCATGTCTGCCTCGGCGGGCGTATTCGGGCAGACCGAAATCGAGGAGCGCCCGATACTGCGTACCGGCGAAATATTGGAACTCGTGCCGGGCATGATCATGACTCAGCACAGTGGCAGCGGCAAATCCAACCAGATGTTTTTGCGCGGCTTCAACCTGGACCACGGCACCGATTTTGCGACCTGGGTGGACGGCATGCCCGTCAATATGCGCACGCACGGTCATGGCCAAGGATACACCGACGTAAACTTCCTGATCGAGGAACTCGTCGAGCGCGTAGAATTTAACAAGGGTCCTTACGACGTGAGCGTCAGCGACTTCTCTTCTGCCGGGGCGGCCCGAATGCAAACCTCCCGTTCACTCGATGCGGGCATAGCAAAAGCAACCGTCGGCGAGTACGGTTATCAACGGGTAGTGCTGGCTGACAGCCTCGATGTCGGCAACAGCACCTTGTTACTGGCCGGTGAAACTAAAAATTACTCAGGCCCTTGGGAAGACGTCGATGAAGATCTGGAGAGCTACAAAGGGTTGGCGCGGGTCAGTTATATCTCTGGCAATGGTGATTCTTGGGAAGCCGCATTTATGGGTTACGATGCCAGCTGGAACTCGGCGGACCAGATTCCGCGACGCGCAGTCGACCAGGGACTGATCAGCGATTTGGGTTCGCTGGATACTACGGTGGGTGGCGATACATCCCGCTATAGCCTCTCCGGCTCCTGGACCCGCGAGGATACCGATTCGCGATGGCGTGCCCGAACCTATGCGATCAGCTATGAAATGAACCTGCTGTCGAATTTCACCTACTTCCTCGACGACCCCATCAATGGCGATCAATTTCAGCAAGTGGATGACCGGCGGATTTACGGCGGCGATCTGGCGTACACGCGCTATGGTTCAGCAATGGGTCGCGAGATGGGCCAGACCCTGGGCGTCGAAGTTCGCTACGATGACATCAATCAGGTGGCGCTGAACAACACCGTCGAAGGCCAGTTTTTCAGCAATGTCCGCTCAGACAGCGTCGACCAGACCAGTGTCGGGATCTATTATGAGAATGAATACCGCTGGACCGATAAACTCCGCAGCATCGTAGGCGTCCGTGCAGATTTTTATGACTTCGAAGTAAATAGCAACCTGGCCGCCAACTCGGGTGACGGCCAGGACAGCCTGGTAAGTCCCAAGCTGAACCTGATCTATGACTTCAGCGACTCAACCGAACTGTATCTGAGCGCCGGACAAGGCATGCACTCGAACGATGCGCGCGGTGTGACCATATCTGTCGACCCCGCCACCGGCGACCCGACGGAACCGGTCGATCCGCTCGTAAAGTCCAGAGGCGCCGAGGTCGGTGCGCGCAGCTTCCTGACCGAGCGCCTGAATGTGGCGGTGGCCGTATGGTACCTGGAGCTGGATTCAGAACTGCTGTTTGTCGGCGACGCGGGCACCACCGAGGCACAGGGGCCTAGCGAACGCTACGGGGTCGAATTGCCGCTCTATTACCAGACCGATCACTGGAAGTTCGACGTTGAACTCGCATTCACCCGTTCAGAATTCAGTGAAACGGGTGAAGACATCCCTGGCGCACTCGACAGGGTAATCGCCGCCGGCGCCTACTTCGACTACCCGGCCGGTGTGTATGGCAGTGCCCGCGTCAGACACTTCGGCAAACGCCCCCTGATCGAGGATGGCAGCGTTAAATCTGACCCCACTACCGTGGTCAACGCGATGCTCGGTTACCGTTTCGCTGGCAACTGGGACGCGCGTGTCGAGGTCCTTAACCTGTTCGACTCGAGTGACGATGACATCACCTACCTGTATGAATCGCGCCTGCCCGGCGAGGTGAGCGGAGTAGAAGATGTGCACTTTAAGCGTGTCGAACCCCGTGCCTTGCGCGCTACGCTGGCCTACAGTTTCTAAACTTCAGGCAAGCAACTCCAGCCATTCGCCGGCCGGCCCTTCTGTCACGGCCGCGTGCCGACCGTTGTACGGAGGCAATTCGATGGGTCGCGGTTCACTGCGGTAGGTCAGACTGAGCTCCTGCAGGGGCGGCGCTGCAAAACTCACGAGGCCAAGCCCTTCAGGGAGTTCACCTTCAGGCACGGCACGGCGCTTTATATTCGCGGGCAATTCTTCCAGCTCCAGCATAAAACTGCGCCCTGGAATACGCGCCATCGATATCGGGTAGGCAGTCTCGGGCGGGAAATCGAGCACGCGTGACATCTGCCGAATCTGAAACGGTTCCTGTTCCCATATCTTCAGTCCGAGCACCTTCCCGTAAAAATCGTGCAGGGCGGACAGCGATGTGCCGCCCACCACCATAATGAACGGCCGGTCGACAAAACTTTTCGCACCGTGCAAACCGAAGCGACTACCCCCCGGCAACAGCCGCGTGAAATACATGAGTTCGCCGGCGGGGCCTGCCATCTGGAGGGCTCGCGCCGATTTGGGTGACGGATACAAATCCGCAGGACCGCCGATATGCGTGAAGGCAGAGCCGGAAGTCTGCAACTGCATCAGAACGGCATCCGGATCGGTGCAGAGCAACTCGGTCGCGATCCAGCCCTGGGTTACCGGCGGCCAGTAACCGCCATGCCGGCCGGTTTCTATGAACCGCAGGTAGACGGCCGCACCACTGGCAGGCTGCAGCAGCGCGTAGGGCATGCCACACATTCCGGGTGCTGCCCAGACGCCGGTCAGGACTGCCGGCAGGCGCCCCTCGTCCACGAGGCGATAGTCGAGTAACCCTTGATAAGCACTGATGCACGCCTGTAAATCGGGTACGCAATGAGTCGCTATTTCGATACGCCGCAATGCCCGGTTTGCGCGACTACTCATTGCAACTGCTGTGTCCTGAATAATGCGATTTGCAAGTCGCGCGCGGCCGGCGACCGACGGCCTACTCCGCTTCGGGCTCTGGCCATGAATGCGGTATACGCACGATCTCATTCGTGTCGTAACCCGCATCGGCGGCGAGTTTCAACAACCGCCGGTATTCCGCGTCGCTTACGTCCGGTGTGCGTGACATGATCCAGATGTACTTTCTGTCCGGCACACCGATGATCGTTTTCGAATAGTCTCTGGAAAGGTATGCGATCAGGTAAGCCGACTTAAACGGCCACAGAAACTGCATTCGCCACTCGGCATTGGTTTCCGTGTTGTAGACAAAGCCCGTCGGATTGAACGACTTGACGGGCCCGTCGAAGCTGTCTTTGCGAAAGCGGTAACGCGTATCGATCGAACCGTCTTCGTTCAATGCATAGGATTCGACGGCATTGTGCGCGCCGGCCTCGCTGGCAAAAAAGTAGTCTATCGGTATGCTGCCGATAACGTACCAGTCACCCATGAAGCGTTCGAGGTTTATCTTTTTGTCTGTAGCTCTCAGCACATCCTGACTCGTACTGCAGCCACCAAGGGCTGCCAACATAATGATAGCGACTCCGAGCGGGAGCGTGAGGGGGCGGGACTGCTTGTTCATTGATTCATCTCCTTCATGACCACCTGCCCACCTTTAGCCTCGATTATATTGCCCCTTAGCCTGCTATTGCACGAGTCTGGCTAAACAAACCTAGCGCCCGAACCAACCGGCAGTGCTAAGTAAGCAGTTCACGGTACCAGTCTCTGAAGACCAGCGTCGGCTTGTCGGTCGCAACCGATATTTCGGCGGCATCGCTAAGCACGTCGCCTTGCTGGGACTCAACAATCACCCTGTCTTCGTCCAGAATACGATGATCCGTGCCACTCGCATGCCGCGAATAGCTGGGCACATCAGCAGCACCGCGCACTCTGCGCACCGTCATCACCCGCGTGTGCTCTTCGTTAACCGGGATACAAAAAACGTGCAGCCAGTTATAGGCCGTCGCGCCAAAATGCAAAATCGCCAGGTTAGGCCGGTGCCAGTGAAGCTGAAAGCCCGCGTTACTGCTGCCCACGTAGCTCGTCATGATCATGCCAAAGTCTGTCACATCCGCTTCGACCCGCGCGGTTCCACCCCTTTCGGCGTAATCGTGCATCCAGGCGCCGATGGTTTGTTCATGCAGGTACGGCGGGTGAGCGAAGTCGATAAAGTTTTCCTGCGCACGACTCCAGTGCGCCCGCCACTCCTGGCTGTATGTGACGAACAGCGTCGGGTCACCCCGCAGTGATTCAGGCAGGCTCGGTTCGGGCACGTCCTGATCCCCGGGATTCGTCGCCGTGTATATCCAGAGGGCACCGCCGATCATGCGGGTGGGCAAGGCGTCTGCGCGAATCTTGCGGAGCGCGGCATCATTCAACCCGTTCAGCGGCACGCCGGTGCACCGCCCGGCCCCGTCAAATCGCCAGCCGTGATAGCCGCAGCGCAGGTAGCCCGCATCAGTAACCGCCCCGAGCGACAACCGCGCCCCGCGATGCGGACAGTAATCGCGCAGCGCATGCCATTGCTGCTCGTTATCTCGAAAAAGCACCAGTCGTTCACCCGCCAGCTCGATGGCCAGCGGATTGGCCTCAAGCTCGACAAGCGGCAGCACGGGTGTCCATTGGTTGGGGAAACGTTCAAACATGGCTAGGCATTCGCTGGCATTATCGGTTTAGATTAAAGCCTATACTGAACCAAACGAGCCAGGCTTAGAAATACGGTCAAACCACCATGCCGAAGGGCGGTAGCAGGCTGCTTCCAGACTGTCTGTCATCCGGCCAAACTGGCTATACTTGCCCACACCCACAAATAATTACCAACAAGGCCCACAGTCATGAAACTATATGGCGCATTAGCATCTCCCTACGTCGCACGCGTACTTCTGTTTGCCCGCATCAAGGGCGTCGACCTCCCGCAGGCCGATCTTCCGGGCGGCCGTCCGAACAGCCCCGAATACAAGCTGTTTACGCCGATCGGCAAAATTCCTTCGCTGGACGTCGACGGCAAGTGCATTCCGGAATCGGAAACCATTTGCGAGTACCTGGAAGATGTCTACCCCGACAAGCCCGGGCTGCCTGCGGACCCCTTCGGTCGCGCCCAGTCGAGAACCATTTCGCGCATCGTCGATCTCTATATGGCGCCGATCTCCGGCGAGCTGGCGAGGCAGGTCAACCCGGCCAATCGCGACCCGGCCGTCGTGGAAAAAAATACTGAGGCACTGAACAAGGTCTGGACGTATCTCGAGCATTTCATGGGTGACGGTCCCTACGCGGTCGGCAATGAACCCACGCTGGGCGACTGCGCGCTCGGGCCCCATATGGCCATGTTCAAGGTACTGGTATTCGATAACTTCGACGAGATAGCGGATCCCACTCAACAAGGCGGTCGCATTCAGACCTGGTGGGACGCGATGCAGAGCAATGACACCTGCCGCCCGCTGCTCGACGACTACAGTGTGGCCTTCGACAAGATGATGGCCTACTTTCGCGGCAAGTAGCCGAGCACTAGGGCCGGCCTTGGGCTGTACCCTTGTGGTTGGCTAATTTTTCGGTTGGCTAATTTTAAAGGACTGGCAGGACGCGTTCGCCGATAAGCCGGATAGCAGCGGCCTGCTCCCCATGGAGCTTGAACGCCACCTCATCCAGACCCAGGGCCTGGTAGTTGCGGAGTGTTTCGACATGCCTGTCGATATCATCGGGGGCGCCCGAGAACGTTAAGTTTTCGACGAGCTTGTCGACGATATCGTCGGGCACGCCTTCGATGATATCGGTCTTATTCTTGTACGCCTTGAAGATATTGCCGCGATTCCGGACCACGACCGCGCATTCGTCCGAATCAAGAAAAGTTTCGAGGAACCAGCTGTCCAGCATGCCTCGCAACGCCAGCTGCCGCCTGGCTTCGCTATACGAAGAGGCTCTGTCTTCTTTGACGTGCCACGCGACCAGACAGCTCACGCGCAGGCTGGAGCGGGCGCGACCATGCGAAGCGAGCTTTTCATTGATTAACCGCAGGCTGTCCCCCAGGCGCTGCTCGGTCGTATCGCCCAGCATCAGGCCGTCAGCCACGGCAGTTGCCATGTGCACCATCTGCGGCTTGTTGGCACCGACATAGATGACCGGCGGCGCGTCGGTGGCCCAGCGCGGCTGGTAACCGTGGACCTTGTAAATATCGCCCTCATAAACCAGCGGCTCATCAGGGTTGGCCCCCTTGAGTATCTCGACGCATTCGCGGGTACGGCCGACCATGCGCGAAAAATCCATCCCCATGGTCGCGTTCAACCCGGTGGGACCGCCGGTCAGGATGTTAGCGCGACCGTGGCAAAGCTCGTTCAGGGTACCCAGCAATTTTGCGATTCGGTAAGGATGCAGTTCATAAGGCGTAACGACCAGCGGCCCCAGCCTGATCGTACTCGATGCCAGTGCGAGCGGGCAGAGACTGATAAAAGGGTCCCGTGAGGAAGGATAATTCGATGTCCAGACGGACTGCAGGCCATAGCTTTCGGCCAGCAAACCCAGCTCGCAGACTTCTGCGGGTGACGAATCGGGATCGAGAATGACATCTATTTTCATGGGCTGGCTTGTCTGTACTTACTCCCGAAATGTCGGCCTGTCGCTAGCAGTGCACTAATTCGAGCGGGCTTGATGTGATTCGCTTTGCGTCCAACCTGCATGCCGACGAACCCATGCACGGCATGATCAGCGGTGGTATCCGTGCGATGGTAGCCGCGGCACTGAACTTCTACATCATCGTTACCATGATCGCGAAAGTGTAGCTTATCGCCGGTTAGTAAGCGGGGTCTTACTCTGGCGTTTCTATCTCCAGATCTTCCAGCACCTCATACCAATGCAGTTTCGGAAATTCTAAATCCACGATGACGGGCCGGTGGTCCGAAGCGATTGCCTCATCGAGCACCCAGGACTGCATGGGTAACGCTGTGCTGTTTCTTTCGAGCATGACCCGGTCGTATGTTCGGGCGGGCGCGTCCGCCGGAAACGTCGGAACACTGTCGCCGACAAAAGCATCCGAAAAACCGGCACCCAGCATCGCCAATGTTTCGCTGCCGGTATCGGCATTAAAATCGCCGGCCAGAATGATATTCTGCGGCATGACCGTGCCGGCGGGTGTCACCGGCGTATTGCTGAACATCTCAATGAGTCGCGCTGCCTGGGATACCCGGTCACCGCCATCACTACTGGTCGCCAGATGAGTCGCGACAAACAGCAATTCGCCGATATCGGGAACCACCACTTCTACCCACAGTGCCGTGCGCGGCTCACTGCCGGCCGAGACAGGCAGCGCCTCGTTGCCCCAGAGTTTGAATGGAAAACGGCTGAGTATCGCCACCCCGTATTCGCCACCCGCATAATCTATCGCGTGGCCGAACAGAAAATGGGGCATATCGGAGGCCGCGGCAATCGTTTCCAGCTGGTCCACGCCCAGGCTACGCGGCGTCTGGTTGTCCACCTCCTGAAGAGAGACCATGTCGGGCATCTGGCTAGCAATCACCGCGCTGATCCGGTCAAGATCCAGCGCCTCGTCCAGCCCCTCCCCGTGATGGATGTTGTAGCTCATTACCCGAAGCGTCGCGGTCAGATCGGGCCCGTCCT
>Ga0209536_100012009_pt1 | contig 12634 bp, 11 predicted proteins | sample DeeMarSeWOR28_12_FD_187461 | JGI IMG/M metagenome (GOLD analysis project Ga0209536, IMG submission 187461) | Marine sediment microbial communities from White Oak River estuary, North Carolina - WOR-2-8_12 (SPAdes) (version 2) | ecosystem: Environmental > Aquatic > Marine > Intertidal zone >...
CAGGTAGAAATGCGGTCAACATTGTAAAATCCGAAATACTAAGCACTAAATTCCCCTGACTGCGGCATTAAGGGGCAGGCTAAACAAATCCTAATTATCAAAATAACAATGCTCAAAACTGAGGCTGGCGCGACCGACTCGCGCGATGTGTGCAAAAGCAGGCAGCAGAGAAAAGGCGGGATGTAAAAAATGGGTTTTTTTGCGAATTTTGATTAAAAGCGGGGGGTAAAAGAAAATTCTTGACCGTTGAGGGTGTTTCTGGCAAGATAAGCGATATCGGAGGGAGAAAATTATGTTTTTTAAGGGTTTATCGGGGAAAGGTGAGATTACAGGAAATGAAGACAGGGGAGGAAAGTGAAATTGACGGTCAAAGGAATTTCTATGAAACTGACGGTTGCAGAATTAGCTAAACGGCTGGGAGCTGAGCTTGTGGGCGACGGCTCCGGTCAGATAAGCGCCGTTGGTCCATTAGAGACGGCAGGGGAGAACGAAGTCGCCTTCATCCGAGGGCCCAAAGAAAATCCCGTTCCCTCCAGCATGTCGGCCGACGGTAGACATTTAGCGGCAGTCAAGCATTCGCTTGCCGGTGCAATCATCACCGGTTCTCGAATCGAGGACTCCGACAGACCACAATTGATTGTTAAAAATGTGAACGCCGCCCTAATAGAGGCGCAGAAAATTTTCGCGCCGAAATTGAAACCAGTTGCCGAAGGTATCGACCCCAGCGCGAAGGTGGCCGACAGTGCCAAGATAGCCGGCAGCGCAGCAATCGGGGCGTATGTAGTAATTTCGGACGGCGCCGAAATCGGGGAGAACAGCGTAATCGCCGGTGGATGCAAAATAGGCGAGAATTCGAAAATCGGCAACAACTGCCGGCTTGACAGCAACGTTGTCGTTTACCATAACTGTCATATAGGCAATAACGTTGTGATTCAGGCAAACACAACGATAGGCTCAACGGGCTTTGGTTATTCGCTTATCGAAGGCAGCCAAAAGCTAATTCCCCACAACGGCGGTGTAGTGATTGAGGACTTTGTCGAGATAGGAGCCAACTGCTGTGTTGACCGTGCGAAGTTCGGAAATACGAAAATCGGAGCAGGTACGAAGATAGATAACCTGGTACAAATTGCCCATAATGTGGTGATTGGTAAAAACTGTTTGATAGCGGGCCTTGTTGGAATATCGGGGAGCTGCAAGCTTGGTGACGGCGTTGTTCTGGCAGGTCAGGTGGGAATTGCCGACAATATAGAAATAGGAGATAATGTAATAGTTGGGGCGCAGGCGGGCGTTATCAACAATATAAAATCCGGTGAACGCGTAGTAGGCTCGCCGGCAATCAACAGCAAGGACGCATTCCAGATAATTTTGCTGACGAAGCGTTTGCCGAAGCTTTTTAATCAGTTAAAGCAACTATGCAAGAGGGTGGACAAAGTTGAATCTTCAAAAGACGATTAAAAGTGAGAGCAGACTTTCCGGTCGAGGAATGTTCGGGGGTAAGGAAGCAAAGGTAGTCTTTCGTCCGGCGCCCGTAGATTCGGGAGTTGTATTTGTTCGCGTCGACGTACCGGAGGCAGTTCGCATAAACGCCGTAGCGAGTAATCTTGCAGAGCGAAGCCGCCGGACAACGATCAAGAAGGGCCGAGTTAGTATAGAAACAGTAGAGCACTGTATGGCGGCGATCAGCGCGTTATCCATAGATAACCTATTAATAGAGGTTGACGGTTCGGAGCTTCCGGCAGCGGACTGCAGTTGTGCGGAGTATTTCAAAGTCCTTAAGCGGAGCGAGATTGTCGAGCAGCCGGAGAAACGTAAAGAGTATGTCATCAGCGAGCCAATCAGCATTACATCAGGTGACGCTTCGATATATGCTTTGCCTTATTCGGATGACGGATTAAATATCACTTACGACCTTGATTACGCCGGTCACACTGCCATCGGCAGACAGATTTTCAGTTGTCGTCTAACGTCTGAGAATTTCGAGAAGAACCTTGCGCCGGCGCGTACGTTTTTGCTGGAAGCGGAGGCGCAGCAATTTCAAGCCCGGGGTATGGGCACTCACCTTAGTCCTCGCGATATTCTTGTACTCAACTCGGACGGACCGATTAAGAACAGTTTCAGATTTCCGAACGAATGCGTGCGGCATAAGATTGCTGATTTAATCGGCGACCTGGCTCTGATAGGTCGTAGTCTTTCGGGCCGGATCGTTGCTTATAAGAGCGGTCATTCCCTGAACCAGCGTCTTGTAACAAAATTGTACGAGGCGGCGGAGCGTCAGGAGCGGCTTCAAAAGCTTGGTACCGACGCCCTTTTGGACATCAGGCAAATCACCAAGATTCTTCCGCACAGATACCCTTTTCTGCTGGTCGACAAAATAGTGGAAATCGAAGGGGACACGCGCATTAAAGGCATCAAGAACGTAAGCTTCAACGAGCAATTTTTTCAGGGTCACTTTCCGGGAACACCGATTATGCCGGGCGTTCTTATCGTGGAAGCGATGGCGCAGGTATCGGGCTTATTATTCGCCCAGCGTCTTGAACACACAGGCAAGCTGGCGGTTCTTCTGAGCATGGATGATGTAAAACTGCGCAAGCCGGTTGTGCCCGGTGACCAGCTTATTCTTATGGCCGAAACTATACGTCTTCGTAAACGAACGGCCCAGTGCCGCTGCAGGGCAATGGTAGGGGATTCGATAGCGGCTGAGGCCCAAATTAAATTTATGCTCGTTGACGAAGAGAAGGTATAACTGTAATGTTAAACTTCGAGTTTTTATTTTTAGGTGAAAACAAAATATGATTAATGTACATCCCAGTTCCGTGGTATCAAAGGAAACCCAGTTAGGTGAAGGCGTTACAATCGGGCCCAATTGCTTTATAGGCGATAATGTGTCCATAGGCGCCGGCACGGTCATTGATCCTAATGTAGTGATTTACGACAACGTAAAAATCGGTGAAAACAACCACTTTTTCGCCAACTGCGTGATGGGCGCCAGGCCCCAAATACTCGGGCTGAGTCCTGATGCGGAGACGGGCAGTCTTGTGATAGGTGACCGAAACACGTTTCACGAGCAGGTAACAATCCATCCGAGCTCCCACAAAGGGACATTTACGAAAATTGGAAGCGATAATCTCTTTATGATAGGTTCGCATATCGGACACGACTGCATAGTCGAAGATAATATTGTTATGAGTAATTATGTACAGATAAGCGGTCATTGCAAAATCGAAACCGGTGTATGGTTCAGCGGCGTAGTAGCCATCCACCAGTTTGTGACGATGGGCAAATGGTCTTACGCGGCGGGCCTTGCAGGTATAAATCGTGACATTCCTCCTTTTATGATAGTGAGCGGTCACTATCCCCCGAGAATTCGGGGCGTCAACAAGCGAGGCCTTAACCGGGCCGGTCTCAACGAGGAACAACAGCAGAAAATATTCGAGGCGCACAAAAAGCTTTACCGTCAAGGCGAGGCACTTCTGGAGAATGCAAAGGCACTGGCACAAGAGGACGGCCTGGATGAGAACGTTCGTGCCATTGTCGATATGATAATCAAGAGCAGCGAGCATCAGTACGGCAGATATCTGGAACAGTTTAGGGACTGAAAGAGACGTGAAAACGGCCCCTTTTGCGGGGCGAGCGACAAGGAAACAAGGCGTGGATAAGATACGGACGGCAGTTGTAGGTGTAGGCAAAATGGGGGCGATCCACGCGAAGGTGTATGATCAGCTTGAGCAAAGCGAGCTTGTTGCGGTGGTTGATATAGACGGGGAGAAGGCAAATCAGGCAGCGAATCAATACGGATGTTCGGGCTTTACTGATTGTTCTGAAATACTGGGTAATGTTGATGCGGTAACAATAGCAACACCGACTGTTACACACCTGCAACTGGCGAAACGATTTATCGAAAACAAGGTTGCCGTCCTGATTGAAAAGCCGCTTGCGTTTAACGTCCGAGAAGGCAAAAAGATAGTGGGGCTTGCGAGAAAATATAACAGCGTGGTGGCAGTAGGTCACAGTGAGCGTTGCAATCCGGTAGTACAGGCGATGAAACGTCTTGACATCGAGCCGAAGTTTATCGAGGCCAACCGCATCAGCCCATATCCGTTCCGGTCGACGGACATCGGCGTTGTTCTTGACGTGATGATCCACGATATAGATATAATTTTGTCTCTTGCGGCAAGTAAGATTAAGAAAATCGACGCGGTAGGGCTTGGTGTGATAGCCGACGACAAGGAGGACATATGCAGCGCCCGAATCGTATTCGAGAACGGCTGCATAGCAAATATCACGGCCTCCCGTCTTGCACTCGGGACGGAACGTAAGGTTCGTGTTTTCAGCCGGCAGGCATATTTGAGCCTTGATTATCTTAAAAAAAGCGGGACGATAATCAAGGCCGATCCCAATATAAACGTTGTGAAGTGGATACAAGAACAGAAGAAGAGCGGTGATTTTAACCTTGCTACAGTAAACTGGCCGGACTTACTTCATATAGAACATCTTGCGATAGATGACAAGGAGCCCGTGCGTGTGCAGCAGGAGGCTTTTCTCGGTTCCGTCACTGACAAGAAACTTCGGCCCGAGGTCAGTGCCGAAGAGGGGCTTGCGGCGCTGCAATGTGCCCAGAAAATTCTGGACTCAATCAAGAAACACAAGTGGAAAGAGAAACTAACGGACGGTACATAAACGGAAAAAAGATTTCTGCCGCTTTTTCGACAGAGTGCAGCAGGAAAGCAGGTAAGGAGACAAATGATATGGATAATGAGTCTAAAAAGGTGAGACTTGAAACGAGTATGGGTGAGATGGTAATCGAGCTTAATGAAGAGGCGGCACCTGTTACGACAAAAAATTTTCTTCAGTATGTGGAGGAAGGTTTTTACGACGGGACCATATTCCACCGGGTGATACCGGACTTTATGATACAGGGCGGGGGTTTCACGGAGGAATTGGTGCAGAAAGAAACGCGAGCGCCGATTGTCAACGAAGCAAACAACGGATTGAAGAACGAGAGAGGTACAACGGCGATGGCCCGGACGAGTGATCCCGACAGCGCGACGGCCCAGTTTTTTGTAAATCTTGTAGACAACGACTTTCTAAATTATGTCAACGACGGCAATCCCGGGTACGCAGTGTTCGGTAAAGTTGTCGAAGGTATGGAGACGGTAGATAAAATAGCAAGTGTTCAAACCGGCAGCCAGAAGGGAATGGAGGATGTACCCTCAGAGCCGGTAAAGATAACATCGGCGAAGGTCATTTGAGGCAAGCAGGGGGACATTTGCCGTCAGGCTTTTAATCTTAGCTTTCCGACGAATTGATGTGCAAGGCGTGTAGGCTCGGGCAGGCGGTATTTTGTAGCACAGCGGAGTGTGATTTTAATGGCATCTTTGAGCAGGCACCTGTTTCCCACTGAAACAAAAAGGGGCTTTACATTAGTGCGTGTTCTGACCACGGCACCGATGACTTCGTCGCTCGCCGCTCGTCGTCCATCGCTCGTTTTGAGCTTTGTGCTTTCTTTATCCATCAGGAAAGTATATGCGCCTTTCTCCGATGGCGGTTCTTCAAAGAAACCCGTGAGCCTGCTTTTTGCACATCCGATTGTGGGCCTATCGAAAAACAGCCCCAGATGCGCAGCCAGTCCGAGTCGGCGTGGATGGGCGATTCCCTGACCATCAATAATAAACATGTCGGGTGTTTTTTTTAGTTTTTTGACAGCGGCAATGCAGGCCGGGGCCTCGCGAAAGGACAGCAGGCCGGGGATGTAGGGAAAGGTCAGTTTCCTTGATGCAGATGCGGTTTCTACGAGGTTAAACTCCGGTGTTTTCAGTACAACAACGGCGGCAATGATTTTTTTGCCGTCCTTGGTGAAGGCACAATCGAGTCCGGCGATTAGTTTTGGCTGTTTTTTTAAGGGAATAAACCGCACCCTGGCAGCGAGGGCGCTCTGGCAGTCCCGCGCCTGCGAATAAGACAAGCTCCAGCTATGTAAATCCTTTGTTTGCACAATAGTCCTGCTATAGCTTCATCTCTGAGATATTTTCTTCTATGTTCAGGATTATTTCCAAAAGCTGATTCTGTGATTTTACCAGGCGGGAAAAATCACAAACATTGATGTTGTCCTTTTCCGTATGTTTTAGATAGTCCGGCGGACCACCGGTTTCGTTGATTCGCAGCTCAGGGAAACGATGATACCGCCATCCTCGCCATCTTGTCTGCTCCAAAGTAAATGTTTGCTCGGCACCGACCAATCCTCCGCCTCCGACCTGTATCGCATATTTGATTGGTGAGCGGAATCTTGCACGCTCGTTGACTAACCAATGGCTCCAATTATGACCGTCTACCTCATGAGCACCATAAAAAAGGAAAATGTAAGTCAAATTTGTCTTCATTGTTCGTAGTGCTCTTGCAGCGGCGGCCATCACGACGACACCACAGGCGTTGTCGTGAATTCCCTGGCTCTCCTGGCCCGCCTTATCATAGTGTGCAGCAATAATGGCTACATCATCTGAGTTTCCTTTCTTTACAATCCAGATGTCTTCGGAATCCTCATAACCGTTATCGGCTTCAATCACATCCGCTTTTGCATATCCGACATTCAACAGAATGTCCTTTACAATCCCGCCCCTTTCTCTTTCTGTGCCTGAATTCGCAAAAGCCTTTAATTGCCGCTGGAATTGTTGGTCCGAGACAGGACCAGTAACTTTTCCGGCTTTTTGAAAATCCGGTTCTCTGGGCCAGCAGACTGCTCGGATAAAATCATTCGGTTCTATGGGCTGATCTCCGGTTAGGCCTTCTTCCACTTTTGACAAATCCCTGAGCCCTTCAATCCGGACAATTATAGAATTGTTCCGCGGGTCCTGATCGTTATCGAAGTCGATATACTCAACAATAATTTTGCATCCTTCAAAATCCACTACATCGCCGGCTTTTACCCTATACAAGTTTTCAGGCCCAACCTTCAACGGCAGATTCTGACAGAACTTGTCGAGGACCCAATTTCCACAATATATAACATCATCGCCCAATCCGTCAGTCCACTGTGGCCCCCAATAGGCAATATAGGGCATTGTTGCATGTGGATGGAAATCATAGCCCTTTAGATATAAGTTCTCGTTGATTAGCAAGTGATATTTGCCCTGTTCTTTTTTAAAGTTATAACGGTACAAATCAGCAGGAAAGTCTTCCAAAAGCCTCAGTACTCTTTCGCCAACCTCCTTCCGAACGCCCTTCGCTATTGCTATCAGGTCAGGGAGCAACTCGGTAGCTTCGTGTAGTGTTTTCCCATCCGCAAGCGGCCGAATTCTTCCATTTAACGGATGGCCTTCCGGATGGGTTACTATTTTGTGGGCGGCCTGCCTGTTTTTGTAGTTTATACTAACTTGTGTCCCATCAACTTTTTTGACTCGTATCGTCGGCGAATCGTCGGTTCCAATAAACTTAAACCAGCCTACACCGGCGACCTCTCTGGCACGTCTTGGCGGTGACCAGCCATATTTAGCTATGAACAACAAAGCTATCGTACAATAAATGCCAATGGCTGCTATGACGACAGCCAATATGATTTTCCAGTACTTTCTTTTTGCCATGACCTTCAGGCCTTGTGCTAATATAACTTCCGGGTATCGAAATTTTGTTCGAAAACATTTTACCTTCTGGCCGTATTATGTTACAATTGTTAGTTTGGATTATTGTCGGATTTTTCCGGGCAATACCGCTTATATAAATAAGAGAACAAGATGGCCAGGACGGTTGAAAAAGCTATTAAAATTACGGGTGCGGCCGAGCACAATCTCAAGAATATCAATGTCAGTATCCCGCGTGATAAACTGGTTGTAATCACGGGTATAAGCGGTTCTGGTAAAAGCTCACTTGCCTTCGATACGATTTACGCCGAGGGCAGGAGAAAATACGTCGAATCGCTCAGTGCATACGCTCGCCAGTTCCTGGAGCAAATGCAGAAGCCGGCAGTCGGCGACATTACGGGCCTTCCTCCGACGATTGCAATCGAGCAGCGAAAGGCCGGTAGTAATCCGCGTTCGACAGTGGCAACGACCACAGAAATCTATGATTATTTCAGGCTTCTTTTCGCTCGTGTTGGCCAGCCTCACTGCTGGGTATGCGGTAAAGAGATAACAAGCCAGCACTCATCACAAATAGTAGATTCAATCCTTTCCCGGCCGGAGGGCACGAAAATCCAGGTTTGCGCTCCGCTTGTCCGCGGGAAAAAAGGGGAGCATAAGGAGGTTTTCGGCGGGATACAACGTGAAGGCTTTGTCCGAGTGCGTGTCGACAAGGCCGTTTACGACGTACGGAATGTCCCGGCCCTGAACAAAAATAAAAAGCACGATATCGCAGCGGTCGTCGACAGGTTGATAATTAAGGAGGGAGTCCGTATTCGGCTGGCTGATTCTGTGGAGACGGCGTTGAAACTGGCTGACGGGACACTTTTAGTGCTGGTCCAGGAGCCGGAGAAGGGAGGCGAAAAGCGCGAAAGCAAAAAAGCAAACTCGTGGAAAGAGGTCATCTATAGCGAAAAGTTTGCATGTTCCAAGCATCCACAGGCATCCCTCGAAGAGCTGTCGCCGCGACTGTTTAGCTTTAACAGCCCATACGGCGCGTGCAAAAGCTGTGACGGGCTGGGGACAATTCTGGAATTCGATCCGGACCTGATTGTGCCGGACAAGAGCGTTTCTCTGGACAACGGCGCCGTCGATGCCTGGCGCAAGGGGGGAAAGAGGATGAATATTTTCTATAACAGGCTGATTAAACGGTTCTGCAGGAATGTGGGGATCCATAAGTCGACAGCTTTCGAGAAAATTCCGGCGGAAATAAAAAGGATTTTAATTTACGGCACGACATCAGAGGACAGGAAAAAATACGGTTTTTCGTTCGAGGGCGTCATTCCGAACCTGAACCGGCGCTGGGAAAATACGACCAGTGAGTACGTCAAGACCAGGCTGCATGGTTACCTGTCGGAGCAGCCCTGTCAAAGCTGCAACGGTGCCCGGCTTCGCCCGGAAGCCGTGGCTGTAACGGTTGGAGGGAAAAATATCAACCAACTGGCGGAGCTTTCCATCGAAAAGGCGCAGAAGTTTTTCAAGAAATTAGAACTGGATAAGGAAAAGGCGCTGATTGCGACACAGGTGTTAAAAGAGATCAAGGCAAGACTGAAGTTTATGGTCGACGTCGGGCTGGAATACTTAACGCTTGACCGCAAGAGCAGCACGCTTTCTGGCGGGGAAGCGCAGCGGATACGCTTAGCTACGCAGGTTGGCAGCGGTCTGGTGGGGGTCTGTTACGTGCTGGATGAGCCGACGATAGGCCTGCACAAGCGAGACAACAATCGACTTATGGGAATACTGCAGAGGCTCAGCCAGATTGGAAATACGGTTATAGTGGTGGAGCATGATGAGGACATTATCAAAAGCGCGGACCATATTATCGATATCGGCCCGGCGGCGGGGGCACAGGGCGGGGAAGTTGTTGTGCAGGGCAGCTTCGAGAAAGTAGCCGCGTGTGCCGAATCGGCGACGGGGGAGTATCTTAGTGGTAAGAAACAGATTGCCCTTCCGGCCAAACGGCGTAAGTACAGCCTGAGAAGATGCATCGAAGTTAAAGAGGCGGCGGAGAACAACCTGAAAAATATCGATGTTAAATTCCCGCTCGGCGTATTTTGCTGCGTGACGGGTGTTTCGGGTTCGGGGAAGAGCTCTCTGGTGAGCCAGATTCTTCTTCCGGCCTGCAAGCGTCGTCTTTATAACTCGCGAGAGAAACCGGGCAAACACAAAAACATCCTGGGGACTTCGCAGATTGATAAGGTCATCGAGATAAACCAGTCTCCTATCGGAAAGACTCCGAGGAGCAATCCTGCGACTTATACGGGCGTATTCGACGAGATAAGAAAGCTGTTTAGCCTGACGCGTGAGGCGAAGATTCGCGGTTATAAACCGGGGCGATTCAGTTTCAATGTTAAAGGTGGGCGATGCGAGGCGTGCCGGGGACAGGGCACAAAGAAAATCGAGATGCACTTTCTGCCCGACGTTTATGTGACGTGTCAAGCGTGTCGGGGCAAAAGATACAATCCCGAGACGATGCAGGTCACGTACAAAGGCAAAAATATCGCCGACGTGCTGGATATGAGGGTGAAAGAGGCGCTTGATTTCTTTGCGAATTTCCCGACGATTGTGAGAATTCTACGTACGCTCAACGACGTGGGTCTCGGCTATATGCAGCTCGGCCAGTCTTCGACAACGCTTTCCGGGGGGGAGGCGCAGCGAGTAAAGCTTTCCTCGGAATTAGGCAAGGCGGCCACGGGACATACCCTTTACCTTCTCGATGAGCCGACCACGGGTCTGCACTTTGCCGATATTCATAACCTATTAGACGTATTGGCGCGACTGTGCGATATGGGTAATACCGTTGTTGTAATCGAGCATAATCTCGACGTTATCAAGATGGCCGACTATATAATCGACCTGGGCCCGCAGGGCGGTGACTCCGGTGGCAGGGTGGTAGCCGCAGGCAGGCCGGAAGAGATTATCAAGAACCGGAAAAGCTATACGGCGAAATTCTTAAAAGAAAAGCTTTAAGACAGTTTACAGTTTTCTATTGCATAAGAACAGGTTGGTGGGGATAATGGGTCACGAGATAAACAAATGATAGTTTTGTCAAGTGGACATGCCGTGAAGGCAACATGCGGCAGTATAAACTGGTCGAAAGAAAAGGGGCCAACAAAAAAAGGTCAATAAACATTTAGGTTAAATCCAGGGAGGATTCCAAATGGAAAGGGAATGCAAATTTTGTCATGAGAAGATTGAAGTGGAAGCAAAAAAATGCAAGGTATGCGGCGAACCGTATTACTTAATTGGTAAAGTGCTGAAGTTAGCACCTCTACTGTCCATTTTGATCACATTATTATCACTCGGATTAGCCTACTTTGGAGTAAGTGCCACCAGGCGAGCATCGGCGATCACTCGTGAGATGCACATAAAAGACAAAGCCGCGGAGCTGGCGATTCGCGAGATAGCCAGGAAACTGCCGGATGATGCTAAAAATAAGATCATAACAGAGCATCGGCTAAAGAACTACACCACTCTTGGTCAACTCGAAAGAGAAGCAAAAAAATCACCAGAAAACTCGGAACTACAGAGAAAGGTGTATTTATTCCGCGCGCTTAAGAAACCCGACTAATGAACGCAGGTTGCGAAATTTTTGTTGTTTTTGGTGAAATGTCGGGGATAATTGGGCATGAGATAAAAAGATATAGAATTGAATCGAACCAGCGGGTGAGGTTGATGTTAGGGCAAAAAAATGAATAAGGAAAGGAGCTTGTATGAAGTGTCCATGCTGTGATATCGACTTGAATAGTAAGATGCTCGAAGATGTTGAGATTGACGAATGCGATAAATGTAAAGGGATATGGTTCGAAGACGACGAACTGCGGAAGGCAAAAGATTCGGCGGATCCCGATTTGAACTGGATGGATTTTGAGATATGGAAACATAAGGACAAATCCAAAGCCCGGCCAAGGAACCTGGCATGTCCTCAATGCAATCAGAGCTTAGTTACCGTTGGATACGGCGAAACAGGCGTGGAAATTGATTACTGTCCCAAGTGCAAAGGAACCTGGCTGGATAAAAGCGAATTCACGAAAGTCATCAAGGCCCTTACCAATGAGCTTCTAACAAAATCATTTTCAGACTATATTAAGGCGAGCATTGAAGAAGCAAAAGAGATTGTAACAGGGCCTGAATCATTTGTTTCGGAGTGGAAAGATTTCACGACAGTATTCAAAATGATGCTATTGCGGTTGTTTGTCGAGAACCCCAAACTGCTTGATACAATAATTACCATCCAACGAATGAATCCCATAAAATAAAAATCCATAATAACATAATCCAGCGGATGTCATCTCCCAGCTTTGAGGGATTCAGTTGTTGACGTACGGTGCCCACTCTGCTGTCGAAACAATTACATTGAAGATGTAGCGACAGAGGCAACTCCAACTAAGGCTAAAATTAAAACGTAGATGCCGAGGATAATCAGGAACCAGTAGATGGAGGCCCTGCAGAAGTTTCGGCGGTTGAGATTGCCGGAACCACTCAATGCCCAGACGAGATACATTATGAGATTGACAAGGGGTATGGCAAGCACCAGAAGCGTCAGCATCCAGCTACCCACTGTCATTGGTCTTGTGTCAGCATGTTCGTTTACCATACAGGTCCTCCTTTCGCAAATATTCTTTCAGCTCTTGTATGCCAACTGTAAGTATAATATAGCATTTGACAGCATTGAATCAAACATTAATTTTCGGATTTCGGGGAGGCACAACGAGGAAAGCTTGAATTTTGCGAGGAATTTGATATTCTATTAGAGGCCCGGCGGTGTAGCTGAGCCGTCCGATTCAACTCATGGCAGGTAGTAATATAGATTTGTTATGGGAAATCGCATTTGAAGGTTTCATGTTTGTCGGCACAATAACTCAAACAAGAAAGGAGAATTACATCATGGCTCGTAGTTTGAACTTCAAATTATTGGTTTTTCTGATGGGGGTAATCCTGCTGTCGAATACTGTTTCGGCGAGGACTTTTATGGGCGAATATGAGGGGACGTTCTATCCCGACAGTAAATTTAAGATGAAGGCAAC
>Ga0209536_100012011_pt1 | contig 12634 bp, 15 predicted proteins | sample DeeMarSeWOR28_12_FD_187461 | JGI IMG/M metagenome (GOLD analysis project Ga0209536, IMG submission 187461) | Marine sediment microbial communities from White Oak River estuary, North Carolina - WOR-2-8_12 (SPAdes) (version 2) | ecosystem: Environmental > Aquatic > Marine > Intertidal zone >...
AATCCCTGCCCTGACTGTGAATCGGGACCGTGGTGTGTGTATGGAGAATAAATCGGGCAAATGAGGTTGAGCAGTAATTCAAAGGAGGAGCAAAATGAAAGGGAAATTCTTAGTCATCGCAGTAGTAGTATTCCTCTTGTCAGCATCACGTGTCATGGCACAGGTACCGTGCACGGCTGACTTTAATTGTGATCAAAATGTGGATGCAACCGATGTAGATACATTCCTATCCCAGTTTGGCAGAAACCCTTTTAACAACCCCTGTCCCGATTGTTATGATAGTCCTTGTCCATGCACTTCTCAAAGCTGTGATCCACCGGCACCAGTGGAGAGAACAGGTCAAACCACTTCATATGCTACAGGGGATGACGGAGATTTGACAAAAGGGATAACATGGCCAAGCCCACGGTTTACCGACAATGGTAATGGAACAATAGCGGATAATTTAACCGGATTGATATGGCTCAAAAATGCCAATTGTTTTGGGCAAAGAACGTGGGATGACGCCTTATCTGATGCGAATGGTTTGTCAAGTGGCACGTGTGGGCTTGCGGATGGTTCTAATGCAGGTGACTGGAGGCTTCCTAATAGACGGGAGCTCTTCAGCCTGACCGATGAAGCGTATTTCAACCCCGCCCTGCCCGATACTGCCGGAACTGGGCAGTGGTCTGAGGGTGATCCCTTCAACACCGTGCAGTTGGGCACTTACTGGACCTCTACTACTGAAGCTCTCCTTAACGAGCACGCTTGGTATGTGCGTATGGACGATGGCGGAACGAGTCACACCGGTAAGTTAACCGACTACTATGTTTGGCCTGTGCAATGAGATAAAATAAAATTATTTGAGCATGTAATACCTTCCCTACGTATCTTTTCGTGCAGCTTTTTTAGCCTCTGAAGACTTCACCGCGAAAGAAACCTCTCCGGTTTTATTGTCAACTTCTACACGCTCAAGTTGTTTAACAATAGCTTGTAACTGGGTTACATCTCTTTTGAGATATTTAACTTCACTCTGCTGAAAGAATAGAGCGGTTAACAGGAATATTATACTTATCCAATACAAAGCTATATCTAGTCTGATTACAGGCATTGCCATCCTCCTCTCCGGTACGTCCACATGTTTTTATTATTCTCCGATAAGTAAAATTGTTTTTTCCCTCCATAAAAAAGTACGACAGCACATGGTTAGGTCTTTAATACCCTTTCGAACCTGCACGTTTGGTGCTCTCGTACTTTTTTATGGGGAATGTCTATTAGCTTTCGTGTGGAAATGCAAAAAACATATCGATTTCGTCCTCATTGCTGTTTCTTTCTGCTATGTTGACTACATTATGTATTATGTGCATGAAATTTTCCCCACAGATTTGAGTCACCAAGGGCTTTCTTATATCGTTGGTGACACCCGCTTGTTTTAAACGATTTACTTCTGATGGTAGCAGGGGGTAGTCGGTAAGTAAAAATCCATTGTTATAGATTTCCATTTTTCTTTCATCTTCAATGAGCATAAAGTGAATATCCATGCTACCTCTCCATTTCTTTTTACTTACAGGTTGTTTTCCGCAGGTATTTTTTTTTGATGTATGTTTTTAACAAGGGATAGTGCTATCTACACTGTTCATTGCTACCATTTTCACGTTCTTCTACTAAAAGAGCAAAAAATATGCCACGGGGAGAAGGTGTCTCCCCGGCAGGCCTAAAGTGCAGTATAAGTATTGGTTAAATAGGTTATTAAGATAAAATATTTCATTTCTATTGCACACGCAATAGATCAGGTAGTGGCTGGATACAGCCATCACTTCATAGTGGATAACCGTGCTATGGTTATATCGAGGCACTATGTAATGTGAATAATGAAATACTTTTCCAATGATTACTGAAAGAGTGGGGGACAGGTTACAAGAAAGACCTCACGCACCCGCCAAAAAAGCTAGACGTACCAGTAACATGCGAAATCCTGCTTTTCTCTGGTAGGCCAAAAATAGAATCAGTCCAGGAAAGATTTAATAATGCGGTATGGTATGGTGGGTGGTGGTACCATAAAACCCCCAGCATTCCTGCTGAGGGCCTCGGATAATTTTTTATGGACTATAAAGTGCCTTAGGGTAATGAAGATTTGCACTGCCGTAGTAGCGGTTAACCGTGATTGCCACAGCCTCCATGTGCCCCGCAGCCCACTCCTGAATCATTCACCTCACCGGCAAGCCAGGCTTCGGCAACTTCTCTAAGCTTTCCGGAACAGCCACGATATACTTCGATACCGTGAGTAGTTATGACATTAACTGCCCCACCACCAATGTTGCCGGCAAGCATCACCGTAACACCCATCTCAGCAAGGCTGGATACTATATTTGACTTGCATCCACATCCTGCCGGTGGATCTACCCTCTCTTCGGAAAGAATTTTATTAGTATCATCGTCTATTGTATAAACGGTAAAATACTCGCAATGGCCGAAATGACCATCAACCTGGTTGCCTCTGGAAGGAAGAGCTATTTTCATTTCCCAATCCTTTCTTTATGCTATTAATGGGCAGTATTGCTTATCTGGTTAATCATCAGCTCTCTCAGGGATCGTTTATACCCTTTAATGATCTTCATGTCAAATGATACGGGCGGGCTGTTCACATGCTGAAATTTGTGCGAGTCACGTGTTCAGTGTCATGGTGAATCTTTCTGAATCTTTTCGATTGCTCTGCGTGCCAAGCGGTCAGTTAGACGTGGCGCTATGAGCTTAAGCCACAGCCCCAGACGACCGCCAAAAGTCATAACGAGCTCACGTTTGCGCTGAGCCGTAGCCGTAAGGATGAGCCGCGCACAGGTCTCAGCTGTCATTATGCCAGGTTCATTGAGAGTGCTTTTCCCCAGGGATGAACCTTCGGGCCCAAATGCACGCGTGCGTACCCCGGTAGCAACAAAACCAGGATACACCATTGTTACCCGTACATCGGAGTCGGCCAATTCGATGCGGAGGGAATCAAAAAAACCGGCCATAGCATGCTTGCTTGCAGCATAAAAACTGCGGGTTGGTACACCAGTTTTTCCTGTTAGGCTGGAAATGCCTACTAGCGTGCCGCTTGTTTTTTTGAGGTAGGGGAGAGCATAATAGGTGCAGTATACACTGCCAAAGTAGTTTACACCCATGATCTGTTCCATCACCGTAAGGTCTTGCATTTCATCGAAGCGGGCGCACATGGTGATACCTGCGTTATTAATCAATGTGTCGATACCTCCAAATGCTTCGACAGTACGGTTGATTAAATTTGCACACTGGACTTGTTGTGAAACATCTGTGGGAAAGACCAGTGCCTGAGCACCTCGTTGATGACATTCCCTGGCAACGTTCTCTAATTTGTGAACATTTCGGGCGGCTAATGCGAGTTTTGCCCCATTGCGGGCTAACTGGAAAGCCAGTTCTCGTCCAATGCCGCTTGACGCACCGGTGACAATAACAACTTTTTCAGAAAAGAAGTCTGTTTTTTTCATGTGTGCTCAGGATAAGGGAATGAAAGTAATACCCCCAGCGCACCCCAGTTAAAGAAGCTTTCCATGTAAGCGGGCAGCCAGCGCGGGAAATCCGATAATAATTACACTATCTGAAAAATAGAGAGAAGTAAATGCTGTAATTATCATCTCCAAGGGCAGGCCTCTCAACTGATCCCTTTCTTGTATCTCCAAAACGCCCTCACTTTCCCGCAATTCACACTTTCTTTACATTTTTTTGAAATTTTTTACCTCTCTCCCATACTTCCTTCACATTCCCTTGCTATATTTATACTAATATAAAAGTTGATACGAGGAGGACAGAACAATGAAAAGACTATTATTTGCCTGCATGCTACTGGTTGTTGCCCTTGCAGGGATTTTACACGCCAACTATATTGAACGTGAGAGGGAAAGTGACCTTACCATAACTGAGGCATATAAGAACCTGTATCCCCAAACCATCGCTTTTGATCCCATGACCCACTATCCCTTCTAGTGCTTACAGAGAGACAAAAACCATGAGCGTATAAACCAGTATTATCAAGTCTATGGCTTATATCCCCCCCTCCATTGCATGGAAAACCCTCGGTAGTGATACTGAGGGTTTTGTACGTCTGAAATCAGGAATTTCGAAGTGTGAAAACAGGGTTTCCCCGATTGCATTGTGGTTAAACAGGACGTATTATGACAGCGAGAAAACAAAGTGGCCGAGTTTTAATAAAAAAGAGAGTAGGAAAGGAGGATACCATGAGCACTTTATCAATTCATCCTGTGGAGTATCTCAGAATGCATGTGCATTCTGACGCAGTGTGGAGAGAATTAGTCTCTGCAATCGGGTCGCTTGCTAAAAAAGTGTCTGCACCGGTAGAACGGACAGCAACAATTGCAGTAGTTCTTTTGGTAGCTGCACTCGTTATTTTCAGTTTCATGAAAATAGGCGAATCTGCTTCGGTAGGAGCCAGTTATACCAATGCAATTACTGAAAGGGTACTTCCACCCTTACCAGGGATGCCCACGGGGATATAGAGGTTTGTAGCGCCACATTAGAAGTGTCTTAGAGGGCTACCACACGGTCCATATGGAAAGCTTTATGGACAGCAGGTAGAGTGCAGATTGATGCACCTGCCTGTTTTTTTTAGAGTATCAAGAGATGGGCACATTATAATTGATATAATGAATAAATTATTTTATGTATAGAAACCGTTTGAACGTACTAATCCAAGCAAAAGGAGAAGGTCATGGCAGGTGAAAAGCAGGCATTTGATGTGGAAATGTCTAAGGATGAAGTAGCGGATGTCATCAAAGATATAAACCGCTACTACAGTGAGGTAACCATAACAAAGGTACACGGTGCATGCCCCTATGGGCATAAAGAGGGTGAAGTCTATAAGACAACGGGCATGAACCATGCCGGTATCTGCGGGGGGCTCTGGCATCAAATCCAGCCATCAATTATTGCCCTCCAATACGAAGGCGGACCAGTCTGGGAAGAGAAACCGGGCTTTTTTAGAGGACTCTGTCCAGAGATGGGGAAGGTACAGGTTGCGGTGCAGCGCAAGAGGAAAGATGATACTAAAACATTACGGACAGAAGCAAAGATGAGGGATATGACAGGCAAGGGATATCCTGCACTCGATAACTACAAGGTCACCCTTGAGATACTCGGGGTTGAACGCCACTGTATGTGGGCCCACCGGGAGGGCCAGAGATTTGAGATAGATCCCTTCAATATAGGTAACGTGTGCGGTGCCCTGTATTGGCAGGCCTATCACTTCATGGAAGTCCTCTTCGGCGGGGGGAGCTTTCCCTGGGAAGTTGATGGGAATATAATTCATGGCGCCTGTCCTGACATGTACAACCAGACTATTTTCCGCCTTATAAGGCAGGAGCGTTAAAGCATGAATCTCAAGAGCATTATTTTCTCTGGAATAGAGAGCCCAAACCGTAAGAACCACCCCATTTCCTTCCATTGTCTCTCATCAACAAACTATTCAAAAATATTCGTTTCCGGCCACTTGACAAATCTTTAGTGATGGGCTATATATTTCACCAATGAAATATTTGGCAGTGAAATAATGAGCTGGGAGTAACTGCCAGGAAGTTTTACCATAAGGGTTTTCCTGCAATCGAAGGCCATACGGGGGATAGGTGCACAGGAAAGAGATTATTAATGAACTGATCGAAATAGAGATGCGCATGGTCGAAGTCCGTGACCTCTTTGCGGCGATTTCAGAAAGGATGATGGAAAAGAGCGTGGGGATTTTAAGGTTTCCCGTGACACTGTCTCAGCTCAAGGCCATGACAGCGCTTTCCGAAGACAGCCTCATAAGCATGGGAGAGCTCTGCAAAATGGCAAATGTCAAAATGCCAAGCCTTACGGAAGTTGTGGACAGGTTTGAAACTGAAGGGATCCTCGAAAGGAGACGGGATACCGGGGATCGACGCGTGGTCAAGGTATGCTTTACCGAAAAGGGTAAAAAGATACACAGAGATGTTCTGCAGAAGAGGGCCAATGAACTCACCCATCTCTTAGGTGTTCTCAGCAAACGGGAACGGACTCTGCTGGCAGACTCACTCAAAAATGTGGCAGCCCTTTTAAGCAGCATTACAAAACGGTCTACTGAGTAAAGGAGCAGGTATTATGCGCCAGATTGCCCTCTATGGAAAGGGAGGCATTGGAAAATCAACCATCGCGTCACATTTTTCCTACACCATGGCAGAACGGGGGCTGAGGGTCCTCCAGGTCGGCTGCAGTCCGAAAAATGACAGTACCAACCAGCTGCTGGTAACCTTCCCACCGACAATCCTGGATGTACTGCGAGAGAAAGAGTACGAGTATGATGAACTGTCACTGGAAGAGATTATTACCGAGTCACCGTTACTCTTTGAACAGGGGGGGAGGATATACTGTGCCGAGAGCGGTGGGCCTGAGCCCGGTGTGGGGTGTGGTGGTAAGGGTGTTGTTGAGGCGATTGAGACCCTCACCAGGTTAAAGGTTTTTGAGGCCCTTTCTATCGATGTGGTGATCTATGACATCCTGGGGGATGTGGTCTGCGGCGGTTTTTCCATGCCCATTCGCAAGGGCTATGCCCAGGAGACCTACGTGATAACGAGTGGAGAGCTTGAGGCCCTCTATCAGGTTACCAATGTATCAAAGGCACTCAGGAGGTTCGATAAGCGATCGGGTTCAAAACTGGGCGGTCTCGTGGTCAATCTGAGGAGGATGAAAAATGAGCTTGCCATCGTCAATGACTTTGCGGAGCTCATCGGTTCAAAGATTGCGGGTATCGTTCCCTACAGCCAGACCGTGAAAGAGTGTGGTGGAAAAGGCAAAACGGTTTTTGAGTGTGCTCCCCAGTCGGAGGAGACGGCGATTTACCGGAAAATCGGGGAAGATATTTTTGCCAACACGGATCTTGTTATTCCCAAAGAAGTCAGTTTTAAAGAACTCTACAGCTGGTGGCTGAAGTATATCAATTAGTGCCTTATACCCGTTAAATACATCTCTCTTTTTTGTGGCCTGCCGGCTTTTCAGCGTGCACTCCTTGACTGGTAAGGTTGATCGCTTGTCTGATGTGGCAGCCGCTAGTCTCGGGCAGGGTGCATAACATATCTGGAGGAACTGTCATGCGACAGATTGCAATTTACGGCAAGGGCGGGATCGGTAAATCAATGGTGTCATCCCACATAACCTTTGCCTTTTCAACAAAAGGATTGCGGGTGCTCCACGTGGGCTGTGATCCCAAGCACGACAGCACGCGCCTGCTCCTCAAAGGTATCATGCCCGATACCATCCTTGAAACCCTGCGGGAGAAGAACTTCGACATTAAGTCGATCTCCATGGACGACGTAATCTTTGAGAGTGCATTTAACAGTGACTGTGAGGGGGAAATTTACTGTGCCGAGAGCGGCGGGCCTGATCCGGGAGTGGGTTGCGGCGGTAAAGGCGTTGTTGAGGCCATTGAGACGCTTAAGCATCTGAACGTGTTTGAAACCCTGAAGCTTGATGTGGTGCTCTACGACGTGCTGGGGGATGTGGTCTGCGGCGGCTTTTCCATGCCCATCCGCGAGGGCTATGCGGGAGAGATATACATTGTCTCAAGCGGTGAGATAGAGGTCCTCTTCGCGGCATCAAATATCTTTAAGGCCATTAGACGTTTTAACCCACGCTCCGGGGCCCAGCTGGGGGGTATCATAGGAAATCTGCGGGAATTGAAAAACGAAAAGAAGGTGTTAAACGAGTTTGCCGAGCGCTGCGGCACCCAGGTGGTAGGGTTTATTCCCTACAGTGAAAAGATCAAAGAGTGTTCCGGCAAGGGCGTTACCCTGTTTCAGCATGCACCTGATACCCCGGAGTGCGAGTCATTCAGGCAGCTTGCAGATACCATATGGAACAACAAGCATTTTTCTGTTCCAACGTCCATGAATTTTGAAGAGCTCCACGCATGGTGGTCGAAAGCAAAAGATGAAAACGGATCAGTTTAAAAAAGGAGAAAGAGATGCCACTTAAAAGCTATGAACACTGCTGCTCCACCATCCAGGCACTGGCAAGCCTGGGTAAAATTGAAGGTGTCATTCCCCTTCTCCACGGTCCACAGCCCTGCCTCTATCAGAACCAGGTCGGGTCAATGTCGTGCCGTCCCGCCCAGCTCTTAACTGCCGGTACGCTCATTAATAAGAGTAATGTCATCTTTGGCGGGGAGGAGAGTCTTAAACAGCAGGTCAGGAATATCTACGCCAAGTACAAGCCGAAAGCGGTGGTGATTATCAACACCTGTGTTCCCCAGCTCATAGGTGAGGATATTGAAGGGGTAATTGTAGAGCTTGCGGAGGAGATACCGGAATTGACTGTCGTTACCTTTAAATCAGGTTTTAACTACCCCCGGTCAATGCCGCTCGGTTCAGATGCATCATGGGCTGCCCTGATAGATAGTTTTGAGGTAGAACCAAAGGTTCCGGGATCTATTGGCATTGTGGGACGTACCGGCCAGGATGCAGGTAACCTTGCCTCCATAGACATCTTGTTAAAAAAGGCGGGGCTCAAAACGTTTCTCTTTCCGGTGCCCCACATTGATGAGTTGAAAAAGATCGTGTGTGCGGACACCCTCTATCCCATTCACATCACACCGCACCTCACCTGCAAACGCCTGAAGGAGCGGTTTGGAACAGAGTCCCACTTTATTGAAATTCCGGTCGGGATTGAAGGGACCTCGAATTTCTTTCGCGGTGTTGCAGACCGTGAGAAGAACCAAAAACTTCACGACCTCGTGGATGAAGAGGAAAAGCGGGTGCGTCCGGAGTTTGAGAAGATAAAGGCAACTTTTCAGGGGAGGGGTATGCGCATGCTCCTGGTAACGGGGCCTGCCAATGAGGTTTCCATCGGCAAGATCATGGCTGAGTTCGGGGTGGAGGTGTTTATTGTGCCGTGTATGAAGAATGCCTTTTACCAGCAGGAAAAAGAGATTATGCAGAAGCGTTATGGCGCAACCTTCATTGAAGACGATTTTGATACCCTCGAGGACCTGATCGAAGAAATTAAACCTACCGTGGTCTCCGCGGAGTTCCAGGCACAGGTTGAGACCGTTAAAACATTTATCCCCACCATTATCAACATGGTGTACCTGTGCGAGTACGGCTATGACTATGCCCTTGATCTAGGGGCCAATTTCTTCAAAACGATTAAACAACCGGTGTATGAGAAGTGGCAAAGTCTCATGGCACAGTATGGAGGATAGTGATGACAGGTAATGGCAAAGATTTCAGGATGCAGGAGATTCATACCCCGTCTGCCTTTGAAGGGGCCCTCTGGACAACAACGGGGGTGAGGGATGCTCTCACCATCTTTCACGCACCACCGGGCTGCTATATCAATCAGCATGTAAACATGCTCATCAATGACTGGACCCTTGAGCTCTACTCAACCAACCTCTCTTACGCCAATGTGATGCAGGGTGCAGAGGATAAGCTCGAGGAGGTGATGCAGAAAGTTATTACCAAGAAGCAACCAAAAGCGATCTTTATTGTGACTGCGCCGAGTGTGGAAGTGACGCAGGATGATGTTGAGGGGGTTGCCAGCAAGGTTGGGTTTAAAGATACGGTGGTCATCCGTCCCCCCATCGGTGGGATCGTGAGTGATGGAAAAGATGAGGCCCTGCTCCGCATGCTTGACATTATGGAGTCTTCCGTGCCCAAAAAGGAACGTACGGTCAACCTGCTGGGACCGACAAACTCTACCTTCAACTGGATGGCAGATGTCTGTGAACTGAGAAGAATGCTTGCAGGGATTGGCGTTACCGTCAACACGGTCATGACCGCGGGGGCAACCGTGGATGAGATTAAACGGGCTCCCCGGGCCGGCCTCAATCTCTGTATGTATCCCTATGACTGCGGTGTCAAAGCTGCACAGGAGATGGAAAAACGGTTCGGTATTCCCTACCATGATGAGATTGTGCCCATCGGGTTTGAGAACTCCGCTCGCTGGCTTGAGCAGGTAGCCGCCTTCTTCGGGATTGAAGATACTTCCTTTGTGAAGGAGGAAATGAAGAGCGCCCTTGATTTTGCCCGGGCCAACATGTTTTTTACGGTTACCTTTGAAATGACAGCGGCACTCTCATTTGACAACAACAACACCTATGCCGTGGGGATCAGTGATTTTTTTAAGGCAGAGGCGGGTGTTGGGATAGTCATGTGTTCGGTCAGCAGTGAGGTAGCCGCCGAAAGGATCAAGAAAACGTGCAATGAGGTTTTGCTCAATCCAACCATCGAAGAGAAAAGAGATATGTATGTTTCGTCAGCACCCATGGCCATATTTGGAAACTTTTATGACAAAAAGGTAAGTATGGATGAGGGGTTTAAAAATTTTATCTTCGCCGACATACCGACGATCGGATATCTGAGTACTGAAAACTGCCCGTTTATGGGATTTCGGGGTGCAAAATATCTTGTCCAGTCCCTGGTTAACGAGGTGTATATGGGAATTTTCCTTGAGACAAAAGGGGAAATGGAAGGGGCCATTTCAGGGGGGGTCGTTCCCTGGGAGATTGAGGCGGAGCAGGCACTCATGAAAATCGGGGAAATGATTCCCCACTTTGTCCGGGCCACAGCGCTAAAAAAGCTCCACCTGGTGTCTGAACAGACCGCACAGGAGAGAGGTACTAACGTTACCCTGGCTATCATGCAGCAGGTTGCAGATAAATTTACCCCGACAAAATTTAAGGCCAAGTTTTCTGCAGTTTTTGAGGATAGGGGAAACGGCGATGAAACTCCGGATGAGGTTGCCTCCTCTCCTGATGGAGAGGACGTTCCTATCGAGAGCCTTACCTTTACCATGCCCTGGGAAGATGAAGTCAAGGATATGCTCGAACAGATACCCGCTCCCTTCAGGAAGGTGGCAGTTTCCAACACGGAAGCATACGCGCGCAAGCATTCCCACAACACGGTAACGGTGGAAGTCTTTGAAGCGTTCAGGGAAGAACTCGGTATGTAGTAAAAAATGAAAAGAGATGCAATCAGGTAAAACAGCGGTGTAATTAACTATGAAAAGACGAGGACTGCGCCATGACTGAAGAATACAGTTTTCCCCCATTTGAGGAAGAGATTAAAAACCTGTTGGAAAAGTTTGGTGGCGAACGTATGGAGACCTATCAGGGAGAAGATATTACCCCCCTGTGGGACCTCAAGGGTGAAGGCCTTCCCTGGAGTTACAAATATCTGTACACAGCACCTAAGCTGGAAAAGATAGTCCTGGCTGTACAGAGTTTCAGGGACAAGCTCATGTCCTATGGAGCAAGTATCTGGCCGGATGATGAGCATGCCCTGCCTATCTTTTCCAGCTACTGGGCAGAGAGTGCCAAAGGCAGCTATTTCATTGTCGATTTCTATCCAACAGCTGACTGTATCTGTGATATTCCTTATATGGAGAAGTACCTCGAACCCCTGGAGGACGCTTTTGCTAAGGGCATGGACTATTTCCCTACCCTTGGCTCGGGAAGAAACCCCAACTGGTTTAAGGCGCTTGTTTCTCCCTACTGTTTATCAGGTGATTTCTTCCCGAGCACGAAGAAAACCCAGGGTCAGGTGCTTGAGCTGATGACTTCGTATCTTACTGTTTATCATGATCTCTGGGAAAAGGATCAGCCCCGTGACCCTGCGTATATGAAGCCGTTGAATGCAAGGAAGAACGCTATCAAACAGAATTTTCGGGAAAAAGATCCGGGTGGCTTCATGATGATCAAGGCAGTGGGTGAGGAGATGGCAGAGCTGGGGTTAAAAGTTCTTTTTTAAGATGGCGGTTAGCTAATGCATGTTTTTAGCCATACATGCTCAACAGACAAAAACTGCACTGTTCAACAATGTCAGTTTTTCAAGAGAGCAAAGAAAAACCCTTAAAAAAGAAGGAGGTCATATGGCTACAATAAAACAAAAGAAAGTACCTGCGTTTGTTCTCCCCGTCTTCAAACAATCAGGGATTAAGATTACCCGCTTCAGGTCGGCAGCAGCTTTTGAGAAAGTGCTCATGGACTTTCTCAAAAGAAACAATGTGCTCCACCTGAGCACAGTCAAAAACAATGTTCCGAGAACTACTCCTCTGGAATACCGCCTTGATGGCTTTACCTTCTATATCCTTTCAGAGGGTGGCGGTAAATTCAATAATCTTAAAGTTAACAGCACAGTCTCTTTCTCCATTGCAGAGCCCTATTACCCCAAAAAAGATTTTTGGGGAGGCAAGGGATTGCAGGTTTGGGGAAAGGCTAAGGTATACAGTGAAAAGAGTGACCCCCGCCGTTTTAAAAATGCCCTCAAAAAAATGAAAGTGTATGCATCCCTCAAAGAAATGGGACAAAAGGAACTGCCGCCGCAAATCAACTTCCGGGTCATAGAAATCACCCCTGCAAAGATGATCTATGGAAATGTACGGGAGGGGGTTTTTAAGGTTACCTGGGAGAAATGAACAGATGTCAAATCGGTACCGTAACTCATCAAATGAAAGGAGTCAACCATGTATCCCTATGATTCACTGCGTGATTATGTTGCTGCCCTTGAGCAACGGGGAAGATGTATCAGGATAAAGGAAATTGATCAGGACATCTATGAATCAACTGCCCTTGTTTACCGGATGATGTCACGCTTAGGAGACAAGGCCCCTGGATTCC